>Ga0180009_10006572_pt1 | contig 12161 bp, 11 predicted proteins | sample OS_PC_MetaG_FD_123537 | JGI IMG/M metagenome (GOLD analysis project Ga0180009, IMG submission 123537) | Groundwater microbial communities from the Aspo Hard Rock Laboratory (HRL) deep subsurface site, Sweden - OS_PC_MetaG | ecosystem: Environmental > Aquatic > Deep subsurface > Groundwater...
CGCCGGGACGCCCGGGGCGTGGTCGCGACCCTGACCCATGACGCCCTGGGTCGCCTTGTCCAGGTCTCCTATCCCGACCCCTCGGAAAACGTGGCCCATGCCTACGACCAGGGGACCAACGGCATCGGACGCCTGACCGGACGGATCGACCAGGGCGGCGAATACGCCTTTGCCTACAACGAAAGAGGCCTGTTGCGCCGGGAGTCCCGGACCGTCCTGGGAAATACCTATGTCACCAAATACCGGTACAACAAGGACGACGACCTGCGGCGGGTCATCTATCCCAGCGGACGGTACGTGACCTACGGCCGGGACGCGGCCGGCCGGGTTCGCCGGGTGGTCAGCCTGGAAAACGACGTGGAAACCGTGCTGGCCAGAAAGATCGCCTACCTGCCCTTCGGTCCCATGACCGGTCTGACCTATGGCAACGGCGTCTCCGCGACCTTGGCGTATGACGGCCGCTACCACATGACCAGCCGGAGCTTCCAGGGCTCCGGCGCCCTCGAGGCCGTGCTTTCGGCCTCCCTGCCCCGGACCTATCAGTACGACGCCATGGACCGCCTGATCGGGGCCCAGGGCGTCTTCGGCGACCTGGTCTATGAGTACGACCCGGTCGGCAACCGGCTGAGCGAAACCCGGAACGGCCAGACCAGCCTGTATCAATACGATGCGGCCGGCCGGCTGACCTCGGTCGACGGCCCGGTCCCCCGGACCTTTTCCTACGACGTGGCCGGCAACGTGGTCGGCCTCGACAACCTGACCCTGACCTACAACCAGGCCGGCCGTCTGGCCTCGGTCGCGGGCCCCGAGGGGGCCGTGGCCGAATACACGTACAACGCCCTGGAACAGCGGGTGGTCAAGAAGACCGGCGGCCGGAGAATCTTTCATTACGATATGCAGGGCAATCTTATTGCTGAAAACCCGAGGCGGCAGGGCATCCGCAAGGAGTACGTCTGGCTCAACGGCGAACTACTGGCCATGATCCGGTCCCTGCCCGAACCCAAGACCGACAAGATATTCTATTACGCCAACGACCACCTGGGCACGCCCCAGGCCATGACCAACGATAAAAAGCATGTGGTCTGGCAGGCCCGGTACGACCCCTTCGGCGCCGCCGCTCTGGGCCGGGCCAACACCCGGACCAGCAACCTCCGCCTGCCCGGCCAGTACTACGACGACGAAATCGGCTTGCATTACAACTGGCATCGGTATTATGATCCGGGTGTCGGGAGATATCTGAGGGTGGACCCGCTTTTCCAAAACCAGCCTTTAGGCAATGGCACTCCACATGTCATGCAGTTTCGCCAGCAGGACCCGCTCGATCTTTCACCTTATATCTATGGGAAAACAATCCCATCGTTCGGACTGACAGAATAGGGCTATTCGCGTATAATGGAGGGGGATTTGGGGTTGAAGGCCATTATATTCTCGGGGCAGGCCCTGATCTGTACCTATGCTGTGATGGGAAAAATGTTTGGTTAATTTCTACTTTTAAGTTATGTTTTGGGGCAGGATTTGGTTTATCAGCGGGTGCTGTGGCATCTAGTATAAGTGAAACAAATTGTCCTGATGGATATGAAGGTATATCGACCGAGTTTGGTGTAGGACCAGGAGAACTTAACTTGGGATTTACCTTGGGAGAAGTGATTTTGTCTCCCGGTATTTCCTATGGGAAAAGCGGCAAAGTGACTGTTTGCTATACCTGGATTTTATATAAAAAAATCATTGGTTGTTGTAATTAAAACCATAAGGGTTGTATAATATTATGGTCATTATTATAGTTATGATGTTTTTCGCATTTATATTATGTTATATATCAGGTTTCAAGATGAGCCACTATTTATATAAGCGAGGAAAATCAAAATATGTATTTTTAGGATTTAGCCCAGCTTTCATATTTGAATATATAGAGTTAACTCGTTCAGAGACAGGGAAAATAGGAATATGGTTTAAAATTTGTATAATATCGTTTATAGTTGGATTATCCTTGGGTTGTATAGCTGTCATTTTTTCCTAATATCAAAGCAATAATATTCAACAATCCGCCTTATCAACCAGCTCAGCGAAACCCGGAACGGCCAGACCAGCCTGTATCAGTACGATACGGCCGGCCGGCTGACCTCGGTCGACGGCCCGGTCCCCCGGACCTTTTCCTACGACGCGGCCGGCAACGTGGTCGGCCTCGACGACCTGACCCTGACCTACAACCAGGCCGGCCGGATGATCTGCCTGTTGGACATTCTTCTCAGCCCTGATCCCTGCGGCTGGCCCGGACCGCCCTGCCTCTGGTCGAACCGACGAGCGGCCTTGCCGGATACTTCTTCCACCAGGCTGTTCGGAATCACCTGGCTTGACTTTTGAATTTCGGCTTGATAGCGTTTGCCACGTCATTCGAACAGTAGTCTGTAAAATGGATTTAACGGAACAGGGATCGCTCCGTATCCGTTACGCTGGCTCATCGGGTTTTCCGGTCGGACCGTTCTGCTCCTTTCCGGAAGCCGTGGCCGCATTCGGACGATTTTTCGTGCATCAGGGAATGAGGAAAAGACAGGCTATGAGAAAACTGCATTCAATGGCTGAGGTGGACCCGACCAAATGCATCGGAGACCGAATCTGCGAACGCGTCTGCCCCACCGGCGCGATCCGGGTGGTGGAAAAAAAGGCCGTGGTGGACGGGAAGAAATGCGCATCCTGTTTCAAATGCATGGACTACTGCGAAGAGGAGGCGATCAGCGTGGTCCCCCGGGCCGAACCGGTCATCCTGCGGGTGGACCCGTCCGGCGTGGACCCGGACGAGCTTCAGGCCTTGTGCGGCAAGGCGCATCTCCGGCCGGAAGACGTGATATGCCCCTGCACCCTGACCCGAGCCGACGAGGTCGCGGCCGCGATCCTCATGGGCGCCCGGTCCCCGGAAGACCTGAGCGTCATGACCGGGGTTCGGACGGCCTGCGGCATGTGGTGCATGTCCCTGATCCTGGAACTGCTCCGGGCCCACGGTATCGACACGACCCCGCCCAAGGGGGCCTCCTGGTACGACGTGGACGCGGCGCTCTGGAACCTTTCGGACGCTGTGGTTCGAAAATACCCGGAATTCCGGCTTGAAGAAGCCCGCCGGCGCCTGGAGGAGGGCCTGGAAGTCCCGGCCCCCGGCCCGGAGAACTAGGGAGGACATCATGCGGCAGGCAGCGTTGGTACCGCCCCAAATCATGGCCTTTCCCGAGGAACCCGAACTGCCGCCCCGTCGGGTGGCCGATCTGCCCGGCATCGTATCCCTGGGCATGGACGAACTCTTTCCCGACGTTCCCCGGGAAATATACCTGCGGGGAGACGACCTTTCAGCGGTCCGCCGGGCGGCGGACCGGACCCTGGCCGGCGTGGACCTGAGCATGATCAGGCCCGACGACACGATCAATCTCCTGTGTTCGGAGCATGGTTTCAGCATCCTGGAAGGAGGGGCGTACGCGGAAATGCTCCGGACCATCAAGGACGTGGTCGAGGCCCGGACGGGCTGCCGCAACATGCGCCTGCGTTTCTGCGTCGGGGGGGCCAAGTGGGAGGCCAGGGAGATCGTGCCCTTTTACGGACTGGACGAACACTTCGGGGGACGGATCGCCAGTTGCGGCCCTTTCGATCGGGGCGTGCCCATCGAGACGGAAATCGGGACGCTTTACGGCCTGGCCAAGGTCTATGACGCGGACTGGATCATCCACGCCCACTACGACGACCCCAGGGAACTCTATTTTCATCACCTGATGAACCGGACCCTCAAGGCCTTTACCATGAGTTACGCCCGGCTCGAGACGCGGTCGGTCTATCACAAGAACTTCGACTCCCGCAGCGGCAACATCGTGCCCCAGGCCATCTTCGACTCGGATTTCGTGCAGAGCCGGTTCGCCTTTGCCGCCTTCCTGGTCACCTCGCCGGCCGGAGTCATCGACATTGCCGCGGACAACGACATGCAACGGCTCAACCAGAAACTGACCGCCAACACGCTCAAGTCGTTCGGCAAGCTGATCCGGCTCTTCGCGGAAATCGACCAATGCGTCGCGGCCCTGGACGCCGGACGCTGGCCCTGGTACCTGCACGCCGGCGGTCTGACCTCCGGGAACCTGTTCATGGCCCCGACCGATCATCTGGACCTGGACGTCTGTCCGGCCCGAAACACGGGTCTCAAGCACGTCAACCGGGCCGTCAAGGTCCTGCTGCTCAACTACTCCTGGAAGGAGAACATGCACGGCCTGGCCGCCTTTTATCCGCTGGTCATCGCCGGCAGGCGACTGGCCGAGGGTCTGACCTTCGGCGCGGTCAAGCGGGCCCGGATCGCCGAGGACCTCGAGGAGGCCCTGGCCCTGGCCATCGAGAAGGCCGGGACCGACCAGGTCATCGTCTTCGACGGCAGCTACGGCGGCATCAACCTTAGCCCTTCCATGAGCGAATTCCTGCTGGCCCGGGCCCCCGAGGTCAGCCGCCGGGTGGACGAACACTATCTGCCTCTCTGGTTGAAGCAGAGAGGGATCGACCCGGCCACGGTCTGACCGGGGCGCGGAACGGATTTGACTGAAACCAACGAGCCGGACATCCGGGACGAGATCCTGCGAGGGATCGCGAACCGGACGGTCACCGCCCGCATCATCGCCGACGATCGGGGCATCCTGGCGGAAACCGCGGCCCTGAAACGGGAAGCCGAGGCCCTGGGCCTGAAGATCGGACACGTCCTGGGCGAAGGCAGTCCGGTCGGGCCCGGGGATGAAATCGCCCGATACCACGGCCGACCCAAGCAGATCGCCATGGCCGAAGAGCGACTGATCGGCCTGATCGCCAAGCCGTCGGGCATTGCCACCGCGGCCCGCCGGTTTGTGGAAAAGGCCGGCCGGCGGCCCGAGATCGTGTCCGGGGCCTGGAAGAAGATGCCCTGGGGGCAGAAGGACATGATCCGGAGGGCCGTGATCGCCGGCGGGGCGAAAAGCCGGATCGCGGAGGTCCCGTTTTTGTATCTGGACAAGAACTACGTGCGGATGCTGGGGGGCGTCCGGCCGTGCCTGGCCGCCGTGGCCGGCCTGAACGGATATCTGAAAGTGGTTCAGGTCCAGGGCGAATACGGCGCGATCGACCGGGAGGCCGTCGACGCGGTCGCACTCGGCGCGGACATCATTTTCATTGACACGGGCAGTCCGGAAGACCTGGCCCGGACGACCGATGCGCTGCGCCGGGCGGGTCTGAGAGACCGAGTCCGGATCGCTTTCGGCGGCGGGGTTCAATTGGAGGACATGGAGTCCCTGAAGGCCCTGGACGCGGACCTTCTGGACGTGGGGCGGCCCATCATCGACGCGCCGCTTCTGGATATGCGGATTGAAATAATAGTCGAGAAGGCGGCCTCGCCTGATCAGGACGGGCCGGGACGGGACTGACGGTCCGCTCCTGGCATCACGCCGCCCGTGCCCCGGCCGGGACGAGGCCCCTTCCCCTTGATTCGAGCCCTCCGCGCCCAGGCGGAGGGCGGGCTTTTTATTTCTGAAAGGCTTCCAGGTCCAGACTGTTGACGGACATGGTGAAGGCCTCGCTGATGGCCTCCTCCGCCGTCTTGCGTGCCAGAATCTTGAACCGTTCGGCCCGGCCGGAGATGCGTTCCTTGTGAATCTCCTTGCCGTTCTTGTAGAACCGGGCCAGATAACTGACCTCGGCCTTGAAGCTCGAATCCGCCAGGTCCAGGTAGAGCCGTTCGACCTCGATGATCAGAGCCGGCTTGTCCCCTTCGGCCTCGGGCAGCAGCCCCAGACCCCGGGAGCCGAAACGCATGCGAAAGGCTTCCTCGAAGGCCTTTTCCACCGAGGTCTCCTTGAGTTGCGTCGAGCGGCCCTGGGGGTTTTTCGCATCGAGGTCCATGTACCCGATCCCGCCGCCCGCGAAGATGTCCGCGGCCTTGACGGCCGGACTCAGGACGCTCCGGTCCGTTCGCATGTCCTTGACCTTGAGATAAATGGGGTCGATCTTCAAGGGGGGTTCCTGTTTCGCGGTATACGACACGTTCATGACGCCGGTCGCGCAGCCCAGCACCAGCAGGACGCCCAGCAGGGCCAGTCCCAGTCTCTTTATCACCATGCCATCCTCCCCGAAAAAAAGTAATAATAACGGTGCGAATTATACCATTGCCCAAAGACAAATGCAAAAACCGCCCGCGGTCGCCGCGTCAAGGCCGTCAACCGGCCGACCGGCCCTCCCGGCTGAAAAACCGGTAGAAGGCGGCCACGACCAGGGAATGGTCGATCCGTCCCTCGGCGATCATTCCAGGTATCTCGTCCAGGCCGACCTTGACCACTTCGATGTCTTCGGCCTCGTCCTGGTTCAGTTCGGCCACCTGTTCCGCCCCTCGGGCCAGGAAGAAGTGACAGGTGTTTTCGAGGATGGCCGGATTGGGCCGGACCCGGCCCAGACTGACGAGTTCCTCGCAGGCGTGGCCGGTTTCCTCGAGCAGCTCCCGTCTGGCCGACTCTTCCGGGGTCTGGCCGCTCTCGATCAGCCCGCCCGGAATCTCCAGGGTGATCTCGTCGGCCGCGGCCCGATACTGCCGGACCATGACCACCCGGTTGTCGGCCGTCAGGGGGATGACGTTGACCCAGTCGGCGGTCTCGAGCACGTAAAAATCGTGTTCCAGGCCGTTGCGAGGCGAGAGCATCCGCCTGATCTTCAGGGTGAAAATCCGGGTCTGGTACTCGATGCGGCTTTGGATTTCCCGCCAGGGTCGTATCATGTCTGCTTGCCAAACCTCAAGTTTCGGTTTAATATTTTACCATGGAACTCAATCCGTCCAAGGCCTGGATCGAAAACGCCCGCGCGGCCGCCCGCGTGTTGCGCTCGCGCTCGCCTGCATCCGCCGCGCCGCCGGCAGAACCCTTCCTCGATCCGCCCTCGGAACCGTCCGGCCTCCGGAGCCTGGAAGAGACCCAGTCCCCGGACGAACTCTGGTACAAAGGCCGGATCGTCGACCGCTGGGTCTGATTATTTCCCGTCCTTTGCCCCTGTTTTGGCCGCGCCCGGCTCAGGCCAGGGTGCCGCCGTCCACGGTGATGACCGCGCCGGTGACGTAGGACGAGGCATCCGAGGCCAGGTACACGGCCGCGCCGGCCACCTCGTCGGCTTCGCCGATGCGCCCCAGAGGCGTGCCGGCTACGACCGACGCGTGCAGTTGTGGATTCTCCACCACCGCCGCCGAGAAATCGGTGGCCACGAAACCCGGCGCGATGGCGTTGACCCGGATGTTATGGGGGGCCAGTTCCTTGGCCAGGGCCCGGGTCATGGAGATCACGCCGGCCTTGGTGATGCCGTAGATGACGGTCATCGGGCTGTTGGAATATCCGATCATGGAAGAGATGTTGATGATACGGCCGCCGCCCTGCCGGACCATGACCCGGGCCGCCGCCTGGGCCATGAAAAAATAGCCTTTCAGGTTGACCCCCAGGGTCTTTTCCCAGGCCGACTCCGGGGCCTCCACCGCGGGTCCGAAATAGGGATTGGTGCCGGCGTTGTTGACCAGCACGTCGATGGCCCCGTATGTCTCGAGGGCCCGGTCGGCCAGGTCCCGTATCTGTTCCAGATTGCCGGTGTTGCAGGCGATGGGCGCGACTTCTCCGCCCAACTCCCTCAACTCCCGGGCCGCTTTTTCGAGTCCTTCCATCTTTCGGGCCGAAATGACGACCCGGGCCCCGGCCTGAACGAAGCCCCGGGCGATGGCCAGGCCGATACCCCGACTCCCGCCCGTGACCAGCGCCACCCGGCCGTCCAGTCTAAAATCGATGCCGCTCATGCCGCAATCTCCGATCCGGGTCAGGCAATGGCCCCGCCGTCCACGACCAGGACGGTGCCGGTGACGTAGGAGGCCGCGTCCGAGGCCAGGTACAGAGCTGCCGGGGCGATCTCGTCGGCTTCGGCGTACCGCCCCATGGGAATGCCTTGCAGGGCGGGCTCGACGATCTCCTTGGTGTTGACCAGCAGTTCGGAAAACTTGGTGTTGATCAGACCGGGGGCGATGGCGTTGACCCGGATGTGGTGGGCCGCTAGTTCCTTGGCCAGGCCCTGGGTCAGGGAGATGACCCCGGCCTTGGTGATCGAATAGATGCCCATCATGGGGCCGGGCTTGATCCCGCCGATGGAGGCGACATTGACGATGCTGCCCTTGCCCTGCTTCATCATGACCCGGGCCGCTTCCTGGGCCAGAAAGAAATAGCCTTTCAGGTTGACGCCCACGGTCTTTTCCCAGGCCCATTCCTCGGCGTCGATCATGGCTCCGAAATAGGGATTGGCCCCGGCGTTGTTGACCAATACGTCGATCGTCCCGTACGTTTCAACCGTCCGGGCCGCCAGGGCCCTGACCTGCTCGATATCGCCGGTGTGGCAGGCCACCGGCGTGACCTCGCCGCCCAGGGCCCGAAGTTCTTCGGCCGCCGCTTCCAGCCCCTCGGGCTTGCGGGCCGAAATGACCAGCCTGGCCCCGGCGGCCACAAAGGCCCGGGCAATGGCCAGGCCGATGCCCCGACTGCCGCCCGTAATCAGGGCCACGCGTCCGTCCAATCGAAAATCCACTGCTCCATCCTTCATGCCCATGCCTCGCTTTCTCTGATTAATCCGGATATGGCGGTTGGATTCCGGATCGAGGCGTCGAAATATTTGGCAAAACGCAAAGTTGGACCGTCTTTCGGCCGTGGGCGTATCACGGGATACATCGAGGTCAAAAAGCGGGAAACGAGCGTTACGGCAAACAGTTCGGCGCCGCGATACAAGCCGCCTGCAATATCCGGGCTTTCCGGACGTGTACATTCCGGCCCCGTCCCGGTCTTCTCAAGATCGGAAGAACGCCGGAACGGGGCCGTTATCGTCTGGCGGCCGGCCCCGACGGCGCCCGCCGGACCCGCCGCCCGGTCATCCCGCTAACTGTAGATCACTTTTTCGTTCTTGACGTGATACAAAAACTTGAACCTGGACTTCAGTTCCTCGACCAGCCCCGGAACCTTGTCATCATCGAGGTCGCTGGCCCGGAGGAATACCGTCCGGTATCCCTTGGGCGCCCGGTCGTACAGGGCCAGAGCACTGGTCAAGCGGCCTCCGTGAGACCGGATGACGTCCGCCACTTCCCGCATGGACCCCGAACGGTCCTCCAGCTCGAAGGCGAACTGGTATCCCCCCCGAAAAACGCCGGTGATGGCGGTCAGAACCCGGAAGACGTCGCCCTGGGTCAGGACGCCGACCAGCTTGTCTGACTCGTCCAGGACGGGCAGACCGGATATGTGCTTGTCCAGCATGATCACGGCCGCGCGTTCCACGGTTTCGTCTTCCGTAATGGTGAAGGGCTGCTTGGTCATCACATCCTTGACGCTCAGCTTGCTCAACAGATAGTAAAGCTCGTGCACGTCCAGCGTCGTGGCCTTGGAAGGCGAGGCCGCCTTGATATCGCGGTCCGAGACGATACCCACCAGCTTGCCCTTGGACAAGACCGGCACCAGGCGGACCTTCTTCTCCCGCATGATCTGAGACGTCTCCATCATGGACGCGTCGTCCTCAACCCACACCACATCCTTCGTCATCCAGTGCTTAACCAGCATACACAGGTCCTCCTCCTGATAAAAATCGACCGGTCACCGAACCTCGACGGCGGCCGGTCTTGATTCCCCATGAACATTCACCCGCTGATTTCCTTGAAACGCGGTTCACCCAGTTCGTCGAAGCTGAAGATGTAAAACACATTGTGGCCGTTGTAGTCCAGAACACGCAGGTCGTCCTCCTGCTTGACGTCTTTCATTATGGCGTCAAAGTGCTGCCCGTACCGCTTACGGACCAGGTCCAGGTCCACTTCACAAACAATATACTTCTTGATTCCCTTTTGGGCCATTTTGGCCCCGAACTCCTCGCTCAGGAACGAATCGTAAGAGGTCAGGATCAGTATCGGGCCTGTACCGGTAAAAATGACACCTGCCTTCATAAGCCCCCCCCTTTCTTTATTAAAGGGCGCTCAGGGCCGGTCGATTTCCGGGCGGCGACAAGCGCCCTCGTTCGCTTCCTTGATGCGATAAACCTATTATACCATTTTCCCGGGACTCGGGCAACCGGAGTCATTCCAACCGCGGCCGGTCAGACCTTGACCACAAGCCGATGGTAACGCTTCTTGCCCGCCCGCAGGACCAGGCCGCCGTCGATCAGGTCGTCCGGGGTGAAGACCCGGTCTTCCTGATCGATCCGCTGATCGTTGACCGCCGCCCCGCCCTGGCGGATCAGCCGGCGGGCCTCGCCTTTGCTTTTGCACAGGCCGGCCAGCACGAACAGGTCCGTTGCGCTCAGGCCCTGGGCGAACTCTCCGGCCCCGACTTCGGTGCTGGGCAGTGATACGGAGACCTGTTCGGCCGCTTCGGTGATCCGGGACGAGGTTTCGATCTCCCCGTCCGGGTCGGCCGGGCCAAAGGTTTCGATGGAGGCCAGGTAGGCCTTGCGGGCCTCGTCATGGCCGTGGTTGACCGCCGTGACCTCGTAGGCCAGAATCTCCTTGGCCCGATTGATCAGCCGGCCGTCCAGGGCGCCCAGGCCGCGGACTTCCTCGATGGGAAGAAAGGTAAAAAGCCCCAGGTACTTCCCCACCTCGGAGTCGTCCGTGTTGCGCCAGAACTGGAAAAATTCGTAGGGCGACGTCTTGTCCGCGTCCAGCCAGATGGCGCCGGCATGGGTCTTGCCGAATTTGGCCCCGGTCTTGGGGTCCTGGAGCAGAGGGAAAGTCAGGCCGTAGGCCTGGGGGCCGTCCATCCGGCGGATCAGATCGATGCCGGCCACGATGTTGCCCCATTGATCCTGGCCGCCCATCTGCAAGCGGCAGTCGTAATCCCGGGACAGGACCAGAAAATCATAGGCCTGCAGGAGCATGTAGTTGAACTCGATAAAAGTCAGACCGGTCTCGAGCCGCATCTTGTACGACTCGGCGGCCAACATGCGGTTGACCGAAAAATGCCGGCCGATGTCCCGTAAAAACTCGATGTAGTTCAGTTCGAGCAGCCAGTCGCCGTTGTCGACCATCAAAGCCCGGCCGGGTCCGAAGTCGATGTACCGGCTCAACTGGCGCTTCTGGCCTTCCATGTTGCGCTGGATGTCTTCGCGGGAGAGCAGCAGCCGCGCTTCGGTCTTGCCGCTGGGGTCCCCGACCATGGTCGTGCCGCCGCCGACGATGGCGATGGGGCGATGGCCGGTCCGTTGGAGCCAGGCCAGGGCCATGATCGGAACCAGGCTGCCCACGTGGAGGCTGTCGGCGGTGGCATCGAAACCGATATATGCGCTCACCTGCTCTCGGGCGAACAGGTCCCGCAGGCCGTCTTCGTCCGTGCATTGATAAATAAAGCCGCGTTCAGCAAAAACGTCATACGGATTTTCCATCTGGCCAAACACCTCTTGGCGGACGAGCGCCCGACCCGCGGCCGACACCACGCGGCCCCGGCGGAAGACGATTATCTCCACTGCGCAAAACCGGTTCGTTTCCTGGTGGTGATTCGACCTGGGTTTCGCGTCCTGTCCCGGCAGCCTCGTCCTGATCTCTATTGAGGCTTTCTTTATCACGTCCGGACCGGGTTGTCAAAGTGGCCCCGGAGATGAATTTTAGCCCGGATTTCGCACCGGGTTCCGTAGCGAGGTCGAGAAATCATTAGCGAAACGCGAAGTTGGAGGAAATTTTGGCCGCAGGCATATCAGGGCGATATGTTGAGGACCAAAATCTTCGAAACGAGCGTCGCGTCAAGGATTTCCCGGCCGCGGCAGGAAGCGGGGTAGAAATCCGGGCTGGTCCCCGGACCCGCCGGCCCGCGGCTGATTCGGCGTCCATTCCATTCGCAACAAGGGGTCGCCGGCCCGGAAGGTCCGAATACCGGTAACACTTCGGCTTCCCAGGGCTCTCAAAATAGCATTCAGTGGCTGCCGGCATGGAAGGGCCGCCCGGTCGCGGTCCTCGGCCGAAGGCCGCGCGGGCGGCAGGAATACACCTGGCCCCGATTCACTGAAGCCTTGCCAACCAGCCACCAGCAATAATGGGTGAAAATTTTTATTGAGTGTTGGTGGTGGTTCCCGGGGGAGTGTGAAATAATTTTTCGTAAAGTCGTTTTGAGGGGGACGGGAGCCGGGTATCCGGTAACTAATTGAAA
>Ga0180009_10006573_pt1 | contig 12158 bp, 11 predicted proteins | sample OS_PC_MetaG_FD_123537 | JGI IMG/M metagenome (GOLD analysis project Ga0180009, IMG submission 123537) | Groundwater microbial communities from the Aspo Hard Rock Laboratory (HRL) deep subsurface site, Sweden - OS_PC_MetaG | ecosystem: Environmental > Aquatic > Deep subsurface > Groundwater...
ACGTAGAGCCCATCGGCAAGTCTTCCGCCATCCTGGCCACGCTCAATCGCGAGACCCTGCCCGCGCTCCTGGCGGACTATCCCGGGCTCTCTTACTCCTACGAAGGTCGCCAGGCCAGCATGCGTGAGAGCGTCGGCAGCCTCTTGTGGGGCTTTTTCTTCGCGCTCATCGCCATCTACGTTCTGCTCGTGATTCCCTTCCGCAGCTACGTGCAGCCAGCCATTGTGATGGTGGCCATTCCCTTCGGCATCGTCGGGGCCGCCCTCGGTCACCTGCTGCTCGGCTACAACCTGAGCCTCATGAGTCTGATGGGCATCGTCGCCCTGGCGGGTGTGGTCGTCAACGACTCCCTGGTCCTCATCGATTACGCTAACCGCCTTCGCGCCGAGGGCGCTTCACCCCTGCAGGCGATCCAGGAGGCGGGGGTCCGCCGCTTCCGGCCCATCGTGCTGACCACCTTGACGACCTTCGGTGGCCTCGCGCCCATGATCTTCGAAACGTCGAGGCAGGCCCGCTTCATGATCCCCATGGCCATCTCCCTCGGCTTCGGGATCCTCTTCGCGACGGTGATCACCCTCGGGCTCGTTCCCTGCCTCTACCTGTTGGTCGAGGATCTGCGTGGCCTGTCAGGCCGGCTCGGACTGCGCCTCCATCCGCAGAAATCGCCGACGACAAATCCCGCGCTCGGCGGCGAACACGGCGGGTCGCACGAGCCAGTTGATCCCTGACCCAGCGCCTGGAAGGATTCCAAGTGCCCAAACTCCGCCGCTCGAAGCTGTGTCGCGCGTTGGCAGCCGTTACCGGTAGGAGCCGCTGCTTGAACGATGGCGCGTTTTCAGCCATCATCCCTTTTGTGCGTACCGTGGTCCTGGGGCCGGGAGCACGACTGCTACGTGCGTTGCGGAGACGCCGGTGTGAACCGGAACCAGTGTCCCCTGTAGGGGAGCCGCCAGGGCTCTCGGGCCGCGCTTGCGAGAGCACCAGATGAGCAGACCCCAGCCTCCAGCGCCCGAACGCGGGACCCAGCGCGCAGCTCTGATTGTCGCGACGTTGACGTCCTTTCTGGGGCCGTTCATGGGCTCTTCGGTGAACGTCGCGCTGCCGTCCATGGGGCGGGATTTCGGCATGAGCGCGGTGATGTTGGGCTGGGTCAACATGACCTTTTTGCTGGCGGCGGCGCCGTTCTCGATTCCCTTTGGGCGACTGGGGGACATCTACGGTCGGAAGCGGATCTACATGACCGGGGTGGCAATCTTCACGGGCGCCTCGGTGCTGATCGCCCTGGCTGGCTCGGGTGGCGCGGTGCTCCTGGGCCGGGGGATCCAGGGCTTCGGCGCTTCCATGATCTTCGCCACGGGCATGGCCATTCTGATCTCGGTGTACCCACCGCAGGAGCGTGGAAAGGTGCTGGGCATCAACGTCGCCGCGGTCTACCTCGGGTTGTCGTCGGGCCCCTTTGTGGGCGGGCTTGTCACGCAGTACCTCGGGTGGCGCTTCATCTTCTGGCTCGGTCTGCCGGTGGGGGTACTGCTGCTCGCGGTGATCTTCACGATGCTCGAGGGCGAGTGGGCCGAGGCTCGTGGCGCGAAGTTCGATCTCATCGGCGCCGTGGTGCTCGTGCTGTCGCTGTCGCTTACGATGTACGCCTTTTCCAATCTGCCCAAGACGTACGCCTTTGTGCTGCTCGGCTGCGGACTGGCGGGCGTGACAGCCTTCACGGTCGTCGAGGTGAGGATTGCCGAACCCCTCATCGACATGACGCTCTTTCGCGCTAACCGGGTGTTCGCCTTTTCGAGCCTCGCGGCGCTGATCAACTACGCGGCGACTTTTGCGGTGACCTTTCTGCTGAGCCTGTACCTGCAGAAGGTGCGCGGGCTGTCCCCGCAGGAGACCGGGTTTGTGCTCGTGAGCCAGCCCGTGGTCCAGGCGCTGTTTTCGCCCCTCGCAGGGCGGCTGTCGGACAGAATCGAGCCGCGTACCGTGGCCTCCATCGGTATGGGCCTGTCTTTTGTCGGCATCGGGCTGCTCAACTTCGTCGACGCCAAGACGTCGTTGTACTACGTAGTCGGCAGCCTGATGTTCCTGGGCCTCGGTTTCGCGTTCTTTTCCTCCCCTAATACCAAGGCCATCATGAGCGCAGTGCATCGGCGGGAGTTCGGTGTGGCCAGTGCGGTGGTGGGCACGGCACGCCAGGTGGGCATGACTTTCTCCATGGGCGTGGTGATGATGATCCTGACCCTACAGCTCGGTCATGCCCCCCTCGAAGGGGGCAGCACCGACGGGTTTGTCGCCGCCATGCGCACCGCCTTCGCGGTGTTCTCGGTGATGTGCTTCGGGGGGATCTTCGCGTCGCTTGCCCGAGGGAGAGCCCAGAGCTAGTCGCAGCGCTGGCGATCCTTAAGATGGTCTGCACCTACCCGGTTGTTTCGCGTGTGGGGCATGGATTCCTGCAGCGGACGTTATCGATCTGAATTATCCCATTCCGGCCACCGTTGTGTATTTCGCCAAAGGGTGAGGGTTGTCACGACCCCGAATGTGAATGTACATTCCCAGAGTTGAGTCGGCCTGTTCGACAATGGTATCGTAACGAGCCGCAACGACGTGTGAGCCCTTCGGCGTTTGCAGCCGCTGAGGCGGCCTTGGGGCCAGCTGAACTGTGAGAGGTCAACTACCGTGAAGATTGAAAAAGGCAAAAGAGTCAGAATCCAGGTCATCCTCAAGGTGGTGGACGGGGACGTCATCGAGAAGAGCGGACTCGAGTATGTTCAGGGGGGCGGTACCATGATCTCCGGTCTTGAGAAGGTGTTGGAGGGTCTCGAGGCGGGCGCCGAAAAAAAAGGGGTCCTGTCCGCTAAGGACGCATTCGGGGTCGAAGAGGACCTGCCCACCAAACAGCTCCCGCGCGACAACTTCCCCAAGGACGCCAAGTTCGAGGTGGGACAGATATTCACCGCCGCCGGACCCGACGGCCGGGACGTCGATTTCAAAATCATTTCCTTGGGTAAGGAGGACGAACCCGTCGAGGTCCGCTTTCTCCACCCTTTGACCGGCAAGGACATCGAATACGACGTCAAGGTGATTTCGGTGACCGACCCGATCCCGCCGCCCATGCCCGGCGACGCCATCGGTATGGAAGTCGAAGAGTCCGACGGATAAAGGGGCTTTGGACGCTAACGATGCCGACGTTTTGCGGCGTCGCCGGTGCGGGCGCGGAAGTGCGCTCGGTAGCCGCGGAGGTAGTAGTAGAGGGCCCGGGGGTTGTCGAGGGTGGAGATCTCCACATCCAGGGGCGGCTGATCCTTGGGCCAGCGGAAGAGCGACGGCCAGAGATCCGGGCTCAGGAAGCGGGTTTTTACCTTGGGCCGGGACTGCCGCCAGGGCATGGGCTTGAAGCTCGCCAGGTTGAACCCCCACATGCCGAAGGTGGGCACGTGCACGTGGATCGGCGTCACGTGGAGCTTGGCCGCCTTGAGGGTCTCGTGGATACACCAGAACGCCCCCGGGGCGAAGTAGGGCGAGGTGGACTGCACCACCAGGGCGCCGTCGGCGGCCAGGTGGCGGCGGCACATGCGGTAGAACCCCAGGCTGTAGAGCTTGGCTACCTTTTCGCTCGAGGGGTCCGGCATGTCCACCAGAATGGCGTTGAACCGCCCGTGGTTCTCCTTGAGCCAGGTCCAGGCGTCCCGGTACACGAGCTTGACGCGCTTGGAGCTCAATGAGTTTTTGTTCACCTTACGGATGTGCTCGTTGGTGCGGCACAGGTCCACCATCTCCTTGTCCAGGTCCACCAGCACCACCTCCTTGACGTCGGGGTACTTGAGCACCTCCCGGAGCCCCAGTCCGTCGCCACCGCCCAGGATGAGGATGCGGTCACGGTTGGGGATCGTGGACAGGGCCGGGTGGACGAGTGCCTCATGGTAGCGGTGCTCGTCCCGGCTCGAGAACTGAATGTTGCGGTCCAGGAACAGGCGGATCTCACCCTGCCATCGGGTGAGCACAATGCGCTGGTACCGGGTCTGGCGGGTGAGGATGATCTCGTCGTCATACTGCTCGGCTTCGCCCAGCTGCACCAGCCGGTTGCTGTAGGCAAAGGTCACCAACAGCGCCAGGAGAGATACGACGACCATGACGGGCAGGGCCTTGGAGAGCCGCCGCTTTCGGAAGAAGATCAGGTTGCCGCCGGCCACCGCCACGTTGAGGATGCCAAACAGCAGCGACGTGCGCATCAGTCCCAGGGCAGGCAGGAGCACCAGGGGGAAGGCCACGGCCACCAGGAGGGCGCCCACGTAGTCGAGGCCCAGCACATTGGCCACATTGATGCGCAGGGACCCGTACTGACTAAGCAGCCGCAGCAGCAGCGGGATCTCCAGCCCGATCATCATGCCCACGAAGATCAGCACCGAGTAAAAGACGACCTCGTAGCCGGTCATGAAGCCGTAGACCAGAAAGAGGATCGTATTGGCGAAGCCCCCCACCAGGCCCACCACGAGCTCGATGCTGATGAAGGTGGACAGCAGGTTTGTCTTGACCTGCCGCGACAGGAAGGAGCCCAGGCCCATGGCGAACAGGTACACACCGATGGTCAGGGAAAACTGGGTCACCCCGTCTCCGGAGATGTACGCACCCGTGGCCCCGATGACCAACTCATAGGCAATACCGCAGCTGGCGACGACAAAGACCGACAGCAGCAGCACCGCGCCTTCGGCGGGGCTTTGTGGCTCGTCCGGGCCGGCGAGCTCGGCCTCGGCGGATTGTATGACGGGGGAGGGCGACGTCGGGTCCTTGCGGTTGGACCCGTCGCGGTCCTTACTGGGTTGCTCTTTGCTCACGGGATGTTCCGCTGGTGGCCGCACCCGGTCCGCTGGCGGACGTACCGGCGGGGGCGGGTTGTGGACAGGTTGGGTCGGTGGTTATGACGGGCTGGCGATGGCCGCCGCCACAATGATGCACAAGCCTAGGATAATGGAGCCCACCACGATGCCCAGGGAGGTGTTTTGATCCACCTCCAACTCCTTGACCAGGTCAAAGGGCACAATCCATTGGTACACAAAATACCCGAACATGGCGACAGCGAGCCCCAGCAGGGAGAAGATCAGCGTGAGCACCAGGTCGCGACCGATCTTGGTCCAATTGAACATTGCGCCCTTGGCAGCCTTGCCCTTGGCAGTCTTGCCCTTGGCAGCGGGGGGCGGTGCACTGGTCGTAACATTGACCTTGATCGGCGGTATATTGCATCTGACGTCGACTTTGGCGGGGGTGCCGAGGGCCTTGTCAGCGGCGTCCGGGTTGACCTTCTCGGCCTTTTCGACCTTCTCCTGCTCCCCCTTCTTCGCCTTTTTGCCCACCGCCACGGCGGAAGCCCCGAAGATGATGGCGATCCCGCAGATCATCGCTAGCCGCAGCTTGCCTCGCATGATGTCGTCCTCCGAAAGGTGATCCGGCGTTGGTGGCCGGGCGGCCCCTGGGGGCCGGTTGTATGTCGTGAAAAAGAGTCGCCCGCGCCGTCGGTCTGAGCCGCGGAGCGGTCTGCTCTCAGTATTTACCGCCGTGGTAGTAACCGCGCCCGTGACCCACCGAGCCGGCGCGCACATTCGCGCTCTTGGGGCGGTAGTGGCTCGCGCCCTTCATGGGACTCGCGCCAAAGCCCGACATGGCCAGCCACACCCCGCCCATGGCCCCGAGGGCCAACACGCCGATGAATAACTTAGCCAAAATTCCCATGTCATCGGCTCCTAGTCATTGGAGAACATCGAGCGGAAACGCCAGATGAGCGTGAGCAGCACGAGCAGCGTCAAGGTGATTCCGCCCCAGAATATCCAGCGAGTCATCCAAACGTTCTGGTACACCGCCACCGTGATGCTGGCGTGCTTGATGGGATTGAAGCTCCGGCTGGAGTAGTCCTGGCAATTGTTGGCATAGACCCGGATGTAATAGGGGCCCGGGTCTTTGGTGCGGAAGTAGTGCTGCTTGACGAAGTTGTTCTCGTTCCACCGCTCGCCCTCGTCGATGCCCCAGTAGCGGCCAAACCAGGCGTTCACCTCGTGAACCTTCTCGTAGCGGGCCCACTGGTCCATCTTTTCGCCTTCCTTTTTGAGGTAGGCTTCGATCTTTTTGAGCTGGGCCTTGGGCCGCTCCTTGAGGAACACCACCTGAGTCCACCAGCAGTAGCCACCGTGCCAGCCCGTGCGACCCGTGGGTGATGAGGCCAATCGTAGCTCGTAGGCCCCCCGGGATTTGGGGAGCGTGAGCTGGATGGGCTTGCCGTTGTCATCGGTGAGCAGCACGCCGTCGCTCGTGCCGGTGGCGGCCTTGGCGTCGAAGGTGTAGCTCTCGACGTGCTTGGAGAAGGTGGCCGCGACGCCCGAGAAAAGGAGCAGGCAGATGCCCAGCAGCAACGCGCCCAGCACCAGAATCTTGCCGCCCGCACCCATGGGCTTGGCCTTGGCGGCGGCGGCCTGGTAGGGCTTGTAGGGCTGGTCGGCCTGCCAGTCGTCGTCATCGTCGTCGTCAAATGTCAGCGGCCGTGGCACCTGTTCCTGGATGCCGAACTTGTCGTAGATCTGCCGCGAGTCCCGGACCTCCCCGCGGAGGTACTGGATCTCTTTTTCGCTGTACTCGATGGAGTAGCGCGTGGGGCCGCGGAAGCACTCGATGTAGTTGAAGGTTTCGCCCGGCATCGAGGCCCAGGTGAGCTCTCCCTCGATGAAGGCGATGGTGCCGTTGCCGCGCTCTTTGACCTGAGCGTTGCCCCCGGTGTTGTCGAGCTTGACGAAGCTACCCGCGTTCCAGGGGTTGATGGGGAAGGTCGGATAAAAGACGCGGAAGATGGTGAAGCCGCCTTCGCCCTCTTGCAGCCAGAGGGGGAAGCCGCTCTTGGAGTACATGAACCACTCGTCCCACCACCAGGTCTCCTCCTTGACGCGGACGCGACCGATGAGCTGATACTCGTGGCCCAGGAACGGGGCGGTCATGCCCAGGCGCAGGTGGCTCCAGGGTTTATACTGCTCCCGCTTGGCCTGCATGTCCTGGACGGCGACGACCTTCTCGCCCTCGCAGACGCTACCACAGTATTCACAGACAAAGGTCTTGGTGCGCAAACCGGCGTGGATGTCGACCTTGGCGCCGCAGCCGCGGCAGTCAACTTGTTGCGCTTCGATGGCCATCTACCAGCCCCCCGCCTCTTCGCTGGTGATCTCAATGTCCTCGTACTCGAGGGGATCGCCCGTGCTGAGGGACGCGGTGCTGCCGTCGGCCTCGATCTCCATGGAGATCACCTGGCCGCCGCCGAGGCCGTCGATGTAGGTGAACTGCTCGCCCACGTTGGGGGGCCAGGGGAGCTGGCCTTCGTGTCCGATGACCTTGGCTTGGCCGACCTCAATGATGAACCACCGCGGCAAGCGATTCCAGCCGTCGAGGCTGGCGCCGGCCTGAAAGGATTCTAGCGGGGGCAGGGCCTCCTCGATGGCTCGCGCGTCGAACAGCACGTAGATGCCCTCGTCCTCCTGGAGCCAGTACTCGGCCTCCCCCACCCGGAGGCGCCACTCGGTCCAGTAGCCCGAGGGGTACTCGATCTGGATCATGCCGAGGATATTGAACTCGGTCTTGCCGCGGATCTTGCCGTGCTGGCCGACCTTGAAGCGGGAGAAGATGTTGGCAATGGGGGCACCCTGAGGGGTGGCGTCACCTGCGGCGCTCACCTGCTGCGTGAAAAAGGCGGTGTTGCCGCAGTACTCGCAGTTGTACACCTCGTCGAAGCGGCGCTGGGCGTCGATGGGCGCGCCGCAAGACGGGCAGGCCATGTTCGGTTGTTGTGTCGGCACGATGTCGGCTCCTCGGCCCGGGGGTCCCCTAGGGTGAACAACAATACCCGGGACATAGGCAGGCCGTCAATTCACATCAGCCAACGCAGGTGGCACAGCTTGGTGCGGTTTTTTTGCACGTCCCACAGGTGCAGGGAATTGCTGCGGCAAACGTTCCAATGGTCGCAGTCACGGCAGGGGCCGGTTTTCATCCAGTCGCGGACGCGGAAGCGACGGAAGCGGGTTCTCCAGACCTCGGCAAAGTCATCGGTACGGACGTTGCCGAAGGTGAGGGAACGGTCAATGTTGGGGCAGGCGCCGATGTCACCGTTGGCGTAGAGGCCCGCCACGCGGGTGCCCGCGTCGCACGAGTACAGATACGGTCGCACCTCGCCCTCCCACTCGGGACCGAGATAGCCCTCGTCGCTGTAGTAGGTCTCCACGGGGCCTCCCGCCCGCCGGTGGTCCCGGATGAAGGTGAGGAGCTCCCGGAGCTGGTGGCGATTGAGCCGCAGGTCCCGCTGTTGGGCGGCGCGACCGTTAGGGAAGATGGAAAGCAGCCGCCAGTCCGTGGCGCCCAGCTCCCGGACGCGCTCGGCGAGTCTGGGAAGCTGGGGCAGGGTGCGCGGCGAGACGGAGGTGGAGACCTGAAGCGCCTTGAGGAAGCCTGCCCGGGCGTAGAGCTCCACGGCCCCGGCGGCCCGGCGGTACGAGCCCCGGATCCCCCGCAGAGCGTCGTGCTCCGCCTCGAGGCCGTCGATGGACACACACAGGGATTCCAGCCCCACCAGCGCCGAGCGTACCACCGTGTCTTTTTGCACCCGGAAGCCGTTGGTCACCAGACCCAGGCGCATGCCGCGGTCGGTGATCGCTTTGCACACCGTGAACAGATCGGGGCGCATGAGTGGCTCGCCGCCGGTGATGGCCACGATGATGTCGCCGGGCGTCTCGGCCGCCCGGCTGGCCGCGTCAAAGGCGGCGATGGCCTCTGCGGTGGTGAGCTCCTGCGAAGTGTCCGTGGCCCGGATGCAGTCAGAGCCACAGTGGGCGCAGGCCAGGTTGCAGGCGAGGGTGGCCTCCCAGAACAGGTAGGTCAGGCGGGGCTGCGAAGCTTCCAACTCGCGATAGCGCCACCAGGCACCGAGACGGGCGCGTTTGACGAGGGTGCGTAGCACCGGCTGATTATGGCGGGGACCGGTGGCGTCGGCAAGCACCGCCGTGGCGAACCCGCGCCGGATCAGCTCCGCAGCACGTAGATGATCACAAAGGTGGTGGCGCCCCAGAGGGCGAGGTTGCCGATGAAGGGCCAGTCCCGGAGCATCTGGTCGGTGGGGCTGGACTCGCGGTGCGGATGGGTCACGAGCTGGTAGAAACGGAGCAGGCCCAGCAGGGTGAAGGGGCCCGTCACCGCGAGGTACCGGGTGCCGAAGGCGATCTGCGTCTCGGCGCTGATGGTGTACAGCACGTAGGCGGCCAGGGTCGCCAGGGCGGTGAGCAGCATGACGATCTTGATCTGTTGGAGGTCGTAGCGTTCCAACACGGCGCGGGCGTTTTTGGCATCCTCCCCCAGGCTCGCGATCTCGTGTGCTCGCTTGCCCAGGCCGAGGTAGCACGCGAGCAGGGCCGTGCAGACCAGCAGCCACGTGGACGCAGGTACGCCCAGGGCCAGCGCTCCGCCGAGGACCCGCAGCAGAAAGCCCGCGGCGATGGACAGCACGTCGAGGTAGGGCAGGTGCTTGAGCACGATGGAATAAAAAAGGTTCAGGGTGACGTAGGCGGCCAGCACCAGACTCAGAGGCTTGGAGAGCAGGTATCCGCCCGCGAGCACGCCGGGTCCGAGCAGAGCGGCCGCCAGGCGGGCCCCGCCGATGGAGAGGTCGCCCGCGGCGATGGGGCGATGGCGCTTCACCGGGTGCTGGCGATCTCGCTCCACATCCACCAGGTCGTTGATCAGGTAGACCACGCCGCTGGCCAGGCAAAACAGGCCCACGGCGCCCAACGTGGTCAGGATGGAGTCCGGGGCGAGCAGCTTCTGGGAGAAGACCAGGGGCAGCAGGACAAACAGGTTCTTCACCCACTGTTGGGGTCGAAGGGTTTTGAGCAGCGCGAGGGGACTCATCGGTAGCTGTATTGCAACAGGTGCACGGTTTGGGTCAAATTAAACGCGTGGGGTGGGGGGCGGTCAGTACCGCAGTGCCAGTTGCAGGGGGTCCTCGCCCATGAGCCCGGGTTTCTCGGAGCGGAGGCGCAGCCGGACGTAGACGCGCATGGCCGGATCGGTGAAGCGGTAGAGTCGCTCCCGCAGTCGGGCGAACAGCCCGCGCTTGATGAGGTCCCCCAGGTGACGCATGTAGGCTTGTTGGGGCACCGGCTTGGACTCGATGTGGGACAGGAGTCGCTCCAGCTCGTCCAGATCAAAGCTCGGCCCGGCGCAGAGCGCCCCGGCCCACAGCACGTGGGCGTAGCGGTTGCTTTGACCGCGGGACTGCGTGGTCTCTTCGTAGGCGGTGCGCAGACGGGGAGCCAGGGAGTCCACCAGCGCGGTGAGGGCTGGCAGATAGTCTCGTCCCAGGGTGAGCCGACTGCTGTTTCGGGCGCGGGCGGAGAGGGCGGCCTCGAGGCAGAGGGCGTGGGTCATGCCCGGTAGGCCGTCGCTGTCCATGACGATGCGCTTTCGGAGCTCGTCTGTCACCTCCAGCCCGGCACGCTCGGCGCCGCGGGTGACGATCTCTGCCAAGGCGTCTTCACCCAGCCGGTCCAGCCCCAGGGCGTAGAGTCGAAGTCCAGCCCCGGCTAACGCGTCGGGGAAGGGGCGATCCCGTCGCGCCACGAGGATCAGCTTGGTGGCCGATCCCGAATCGGCCAGGGCCCGCAGCAGCGGCGTGATGCCGTCGGCCACGGCCTGGGGTGACGCGCGATCCACGTCGTCGATGATCAGCACCGGGGGTGGCTCTGCTGCCAATTTCCCCGTTTGGTCCACCAGGTCCCAGGCCTGGCGGCCGCCGGCCCCCGGGGAGTCTCCGCCCTCGAGCAGACGCCGCATCAGCAGATCGAAGCTGTCGTCGAGGCCGGCCTGGTGGTAGCGCTGCGGGCGATTCCGGGCCGCGATCCGGGCGAAGGACGTGCGGCCGACGCCCGACTCTCCGAGCACCAACAGGTGTCGCCCCGGCTCGCCCAGAACGTGTGTCGCCCGCTCCAGGCGCCCCACCCGTCCCGCGAAGGCGGAAGCATCGGTGATCGGTGCTCCGGGGGTGAACACATCTGACAGAGGCGAATGCGCTGTTGGATCCGACGGGTCCATGCCGCCCCTAACCCCGGTTCGACCTAACCGTTGAGCTCCACCCGGAATAGTTGCTGTCCCACCAGCACGAAGGTGCCCGTGGTGATCTGCTCTTCCTGCACGAGCTTGATGAACGTGCCGTTGGAGCTGTTCAGGTCGGTCAGGCGATAGGTGCTATCGCGATAGGAGATCTCGAGGTGCGAGCCCGAGACGTAACCGTCTTCGGGGAACTGGATGTCGCCGCTTTCGCGGCCCACCACCACGCCGTCTCCCTTGAGCAGGAAGGCGTTGCCGTCCACCCCGTTGCCCGCGACGATGGTGAGGCGGCCCCAGTACCCCGGGTTGGGGCTCCCCATGATCTCGGTGCCGTCTTCCAGGGGTTGGGGCGGGTCGATCTGGTCGAACCGCAACAGCTCCTGACCGATGCGGAAGATCGTGCCATCCCCGATGACCCGATCGTCGTAGATCCGGTGAAAGACGCCGTTGAGGCTGTCCAGGTCACATAGGGTGCTGGTGCCGCCTTGCACGTCGAGCTTCACGTGTCGCGGCGACAGGTAGAAGTCGTTTTCAAAAAGCGGGTCGATCTCGCGACCGATGATGTTCTCGCCGGTCTTGAGCTCGTAGCTGCCGCCTTCGGAGCCGTCTGGGCGAATCAGGACCATCCGGCCCGCGGGCAGGGCCGCGGTCGGAGCCGGGGCTGGCGCTGTGGCTACGGGGCGCGGAGCGCCAGTCGCGAGCTCCGCCTCACTCAACCTGTGGCCACAGGCTCCGCAGAACAGGAATCCGGGCGGCACCGTTGCGGCGCAGCTCGGGCAGGTCACCGGTCCGACGGGCATCGGTGCTGGTTTTGTCATTTCCTGCGAGGCGACCGTGATCGGAGCGGGGGTGCCCGCATGTGGCGGCGCCAGCATCGTGGGTCCCTGCGGCGTGCCGATGGCCGGTGCTGCTGCATAGGGCGCTCCCGGGGGCGGAGTCGCGTCCATGGGCGGCGCGCCCGGCGGCGGTGCCCAGGCCATGGGGGGCGGCGCGCCCATGGGCGGTGCTCCGGGCGGTGGCGTCGGCGCTCCCATGGGGGGCGC
>Ga0180009_10006574_pt1 | contig 12156 bp, 13 predicted proteins | sample OS_PC_MetaG_FD_123537 | JGI IMG/M metagenome (GOLD analysis project Ga0180009, IMG submission 123537) | Groundwater microbial communities from the Aspo Hard Rock Laboratory (HRL) deep subsurface site, Sweden - OS_PC_MetaG | ecosystem: Environmental > Aquatic > Deep subsurface > Groundwater...
ATTAGCCAAACATTTATAAATAATATATTATTTTCTCATTCTATGGTAGAAAAAAAAATGTATGATAATATGGATGCATATATGGCTGACAATTTAAAGCCAATAACCAAAATTTTAGAAAATAAAGAAAAAATTAAAGAACAACTAAAAGTTGGTAATAATTCATTAGTTAATTTAATGGTGAATTGTTTAGAAACTGCTGTCCATGAGCTTTCTGGAAAATATTTAACAGAAGAAAAAGAAATATTTTTTCGTTATTGGATTGCGTTCCATAATACTATTAATGATATTGATTTTGTAAACTATTATGCAGGCGATATGCAAAAATGGTTAAAACAAATATATCCTAAAGAATGTACTAATTTATGTTGTTTAGAGAGAGAAGATTTTAAAAAAGCATTTACTATTGCAGTCAATGAAGAAAAAGTTCCTGAACTTTTAGAGATTTATCATAAAAATCCTCATTTGGAATTAACAGCTGAACAAATTAGGTCTATAAAAGCTCAAAAAGAATTAAAACAAAAATTACCTAAAAATGAATCTACTGATAAAGTAGGGGATGTTGATAAACAAAAATTAAAAAATAAATTTTTTAAAAGAATAGCTATAATGGGTGCATTAGTTTTGGGTGTTTCAACATTTATTTCATACCAATCTGCATCTAATGAAGAAAAGCAAAAAGAATTAGAAACTATAGTTCAAACTGTTGAAGAAAAATATGGTGATACAGATAAAGATGGTTCTGTTGATGAAAGGGAAAAATTGAAATTATATGAGGATATTGCAAAACAAAATAATGCTTATTTTGTAAATGGAGAATTTAATGACAAGGGTGGAGATTTAATTGATAGAGACAAATTAATTAATTGGTTTAAAAATTATAATCCTTCAGAAGGTTTTGGAAAAATATATGGTGTAGATTCAAAAACCTTAGAAAAAAATAAACAACTTTATGAAAGTACTATTCATAAAGAAAACAAAGGTCCAACTTTAAAATAATTTATTTCGAGCTTATAATTTCTAGGACATCATTGTGTTTTAATGCATAATCTTTTCCAACAGTCATTTTAGTTTTAACATTAATGGCCCTAATAAAATTCTTACCAAAATCTGTATGTAATTTGTAAGCAAAATCTAAAGCCGTTGACTTTGCAGGCAATAAGAAACAGTCAGGCAACACATTACCATCTTTATCTGCTAATTTGTTTATACCTCCAGGATAGATTGTAATGTACTTTAATAAATCAAATACTGCCTTATTCAAAGTATCTTGAACTCCTGTACTTCCAAATTTCTGAAGAACATTTTTTCTAATGAATTCTAAAGCTTGCTTTTGTTTGTCTGATAAATTTCCTATAATCTCAAAATCATTTTCACCAGGAATGTATTTAATCAAATCTTTTTTAGAAGCTTCTTTCAATGCTAGTTCATAATCAGCAGAACATCCTATGATAATATAATCTGGAAACTCTTTTTTCAAGTTTTCAATATTTTTTTCAGCAGTTTCTAAATCTAATTTGTTAGCTGCAATTAACATGGGTTTACTTTCTTTTCTTAATATTAAAGCTAATTTTTTAATATCCTTTTCTTCCCATTGGATTATATCTTCAGGAAAATCTTTAATTGCATCTTTAACCATCTTTTCAGTAACTCTTAACCCAGATAATTGCTTGGCAATAGCTTTGTAAACTTCTTTGCTTTCTTGTTTTATTGTTCTAGAAAACTTATCCCATCCCCTCATTATAATCTGGTAATACCACATATCTAATTCATGCTCTAAAAATTTGACATCATTAACCGGATTATAACTGCCAGGTTCAATAGGTTCACCTTTTTCATTAGTTGCACCAGCAGCATCAATGACATGTATTAACACATCGGCTTCATTCAAGTCGCTTAAGAACTGGTTACCTAAACCATGCCCTTCATGAGCGCCAGGAACTAAACCAGCTACATCTATTACATCTACAGGCACAAACCGCTTATGGTTTTGGCAAGAACCGAACCGAGGATTACATTGTGTATTAAAAAAAGTGTCTACACAGTCTATTTTAACGTAGCCTATGCCATGGTTTGGTTTTATTGTAGCGAAAGGATAGTTCGCTATCTCGACCTCCGCCAAAGTCAATGCCTTGAAAAACGTTGATTTTCCAACGTTGGCCTTACCAATAATTCCTACTAACATAGAAACTTTAGATTTTAATAGCCTATTTAAATGTTTTCAACTAAAAATCCTATCCTTAAAGTAATAAATTTAAAGAATTTACACTAAACCATAGAAACCTTAATAAGTGAATAATTGTTCACGTTCTATACTAATCATTTTTAAAAAATTTTAATAAAAAAAGAGAGGTGTTTATTGATGGTAGGTTTAACTTATGAACAAATTGTAGAGAAAATCAAGATACAAGCGAAAGTTTCAGAAGACGAAATTAAGGTAAGAGTTAATGAAAAATTAGACAAATTATCCAATCTTATTTCTAAAGAAGGGGCAGCACATATAGTAGCAAACGAAATGGGAGTGAAAGTTTTTGAAGCTCCTAAAGGTGGCAGGATAAAAATTAAAGAAATGCAGCTAATGCAACGTAATATAGAAATTCTAGGTAAAGTTCAGAAAATATATGGTATTAGAGAGTTTAAGACTCAGAATAGGGAAGGCAAAGTAGGATCTTTTTTAATAGGTGATGACACAGGTTTATCAAGAGTAACTGTTTGGGACGAACCATTAATGATTGATGTTGAGAGATTAAAAGAAGACAATACTGTTTTAATTAAAGGAGCTTATGTCAAAGAGAATAATGGTTATAAAGAAATACATTTAGGTTCAGGTGCACAAATATTGATTAATCCGCCTGGAGAAACTATTGATAATGTAGTTCAAGTTGGACAAAAACCTGAAGCCATAGTAAAACAAATTTCTCAATTAAATGAAAGAGATTTTGCAGCAGTTACTGGGACAATAGTACAAGTTTTTGAACCAAAATTTTATGAAGCCTGTTCTGAGTGCGGAAAAAAAGTAAATCCAGAAACTGGTAGATGTAAAGAACATTTATCAGCTAATAAACAATTAATGCCTGTTGTTAATATTATATTTGATGATGGGACAGAAAATATCCGTATTGTGGCATTTAGAGATCAAGCTGAATCTTTGTTAGATTTAAATAATGAAAAATTAATTGCTTTAAAAGATAATTTTTCAGATTTTGACGAATTAAGGGCAAAAATTTTAGGTAAGCAATTAAAGATTACAGGAAGAGTTGTTAAAAATGAAATGTTTGGAAAGTTAGAAATGGTAGCAAACAATGTTGAAAAAGTAAATCCTAAAGAATTGTTAAATGAATTAAAAACTACGGAGGAAGTTGTTCGTTAAATGATGTTCAAGACTCACATGGCTTTTGCTGTGTTGGTTTCTTTATTTTTTCTTCATTATTTTCAACCACAAAATCCTATTTTATTTTCTATAGTTTTTTTGTTTGCAGCAATATTGCCTGATATTGATACTAGCAAAAGCAAAATAGGACAAAACACAAAACCTTTATCTATAATTTTAAATATTTTGTTTGGCCATAGGGGATTTTTTCATACAATTTGGATACCTTTAATAGTTTTTTTAGCATCATGGCATTTTGAATATAAAATCTTAGGTATTGCATTTTTTTCAGGTTATATGTTGCATTTAACTTGTGACCTCTTTACAAAAGAAGGTGTTAAATTATTTAGTCCTTTGTTAAAATTTCATTTTAAAGGTTTTTTAACAACGGGGGGCAGGTTGGAATATGTGTTATTGTTAGGAGTAATTATTTCAATAGGATTATTTATAATAAAGATAATTTAATATAATCTTAAATCTTTTAAAAATTATGGGTAATTGCACTTATACTGGGCTCATAGGATTAATATTAGATGAAATGCCTTCAAAAGAATTCATTCATTCATTTAATGTAAAAGATTTACTTAAAATTACAAAACATTATTGTGGTGCTCTTAGTGAAGGTACTTCTTCTTGTTATTGGGGCTTGGAACATTTAGATTTTGCAAAAGCAGTTGATCTAAAAGATGAAATTGCAATAAGTTTAAGATTCAAAAAAAACAATGGCTTATTTGTTCCACAAAAAAATGTTTGTAAAGGTAATTCTTGTGCAATTTTAGATGATAATCAAGCAGCTATGATGGAACTTTTAACACAATGTCTCCCATATATACCTAAAAAAAGAAAGGGTTCTTATTTTATTTTAACTCCTTTTGAAAAAGGTTGTTGCGAATTTAAAGGAGGCACAATAAATATTAAGTTAGAAGAGATTAAGAATCTTATAAACACTTTCTTAAAGTTTTAAGATGCTCTTTCCTTGAATTCAAGTAAGGCTCAGGAACTTTTTCCCCTTGTAAATACCTATTCTCATTAATAACTATGCTTAGAATATGATTACAATTATTTTTAGTTAAAAAAGAAGGATTGTTTTTATGCCATTTATCTAGTTTTTTCTCTAAATCAACTACCTTTTCACCTGTAACAATCTTCCTTACAACTGATTCAAATTCTATTAATTCAAGATTTAATACCATTTTCAAAAATTAAGGAATTAACCCCTTTATAAATGTTACTTTTTATTTGATTTTTCCATTTCCAAAAAATTTATAAATATTAATTATAAAAAAAAGACTATGATGAAGCGTGTCAGAATAATAATTTCCGGTGATGTGCAAGGTGTTTACTTTCGTGCTAATATAAAAGAGAATGCTGTTATGCTTGATCTAAACGGTTTTGTAAGAAATCTTTCTGATGGTTCTGTAGAGGCAGTTTTTGAAGGTGAAGAATCAGATATTGAAGAAATTATTGATTATTGTAAAGAAGGTCCTAGAGGGGCAAAAGTTCTTGACGTTGATGTAGAAGAAGAAGAGTTTGAAGATGAATTTGAGGACTTTGAAGTTAGGGATTAAAAAAATAAAAAAAGAATTATTTTTCTACTTTTAATGGTTTATATCCTTGAAACCATTTGATTAATGTTCTTAATTCTTCTGGATCATATTCACTATTAATATCCCCATTTTTATTTATAGTCTCCTTACGACAATCTAATTCTTCTCCATTTTTATCTTTAAAGAAATTAAAATGATCCCCTTCAATTAATAATCCTTCATTTGCTTTAGCAACTTTTGCATACAAAAAAATTTTTTCTTTTATTGTTAAAAATCCATCATTATTTAAATCTCCATAAAGATTAACAATATTTTCCTTTTCAGCACTTAATTCTTGGGATAATCGATTACATTCTTCTGCCTGTTTTTCTATTCTTAATGCTCCTTCACTTTTAAGTGCTTTACATCCAGCACCTAAAGAACTAACAGCCAACAATCCTGCTAATCCTAAACTTGTTATTAATTGTCTCATATTATTTACCTCCGAAAGTTATTTTACTCTAAAAATCAATAAAGGATTTATAAATGTTACTGAACAATATGCTTAACTAACCAACATTCTTTCAAACTTTTAACTTGAGCAAATTTTACAAACAAACTTTTCACAGAATCTACTCCTACAATTTTATCTAACATGCCATCATTTTTAGATTGTATAAATTCTGGCTTTTGATAAACAGCTAAAGTTTGCAAATTAGAAAACTGTTGCAATAGTCCAGATACTTTGTAAGAATCTCCTTCTTGTTCCAAATAACCTTTTTGTACTAAGACTGTAATCAAATCATACAAGTCAGAGAACTGCACTCCTGATTTTGAAAATAATTCTGCAGGTTTAAATTTACCTAATTTTAAAGCAGTTTGAAAAACTTTGCTCTGCTGTTCAGAAATATCATATAACTTTATTTTGCTTAACTCAACACCTTCATTAGTTTCAACATTATTTATTATCTTAGCTTCATTCAAATCAACTAACAGATTAAAATCTTCAGAACCTTGATTGCATCTTAACATAACGCAAGGTGCTAATTTAGTTATAACTTTTACAGAAGTTTCAGACATTAACTCCATATCTCTAGCAGTCATCTTAGGCTGTACTAATAACATTAAATTTGATTCATTAACTTTTTCATCAGCTATAAGCTTAGAAAATATTTTTACAGCTTCACCTCCATGTTTTGTACACCTAGGTCTAATGTTAACAAATAATGGTAAATCAATTACACCAGTAATCAATGCAGTACCAATTGGAATATTTTGTAATTCATTTTCTAATTCAAAAGTCATTCCTTCAACAGAGTTAGTAATAGCTTTGATATCATTAGGATTAGTTACTTTCAAAATAACTTGTGTAGAAACTTGTGAAATAATACTTTTTTCGATTCTACTAGGTCTTTGCGATATAATAGCCAATCCCATTCCAAATTTACGCCCTTCAGCAGCAATCTGTCTCAAAATAGCATTGCTCTTAGCTTCTCCAAAACCACGTTCAGGGCAAAAATTCTGAGCTTCTTCAACAACTAAAAAGAATGGTGGAATATTACCTCGTTTACGTTCCATAAACAAATCATTAGCTAACTTGTAAACAATTACTTCCTGCACTTCTGGAGGAATGCCTCTTAAATTTATGATAGAACATTTGTTTAAGTTAACTAACTCGCTAGGTAAAGTACCATTATCTGAAAATAAGTTTAACCTTTTAACATATTCTAACATATTAATCAAAGTCCACTTAGCACTACTTTCTTCACTTGATTCTAATTCAAATATTAAATCATCAAAACTAGATTCATTACCCAAATTCTTTAAAGCAGAATATAAAACGCCTAATTGCGAATTAGAAAGTTTAGTAGGCAATAATTTAATCATTTCACTAGGAGTTAATCTTTGACTATTAAGCTTCAAAGCCTTTGCTCTAGGATTAGCTTCAATGTCAGGAGAAAATTCTTCAATTTGCCCTAAGTAAGCTTTAGGCTTTAATTGAAATTCTTGAAGTTTAGCAACATCTTCACTTGGTTGATTAAAAGAATGATATTCCCCATGTGGATCAATTATTACTAAAGGAACTTTAGCATCTAATAAAGCTTCTAGAATGACAGCAACAGCATAAGATTTCCCACTGCCACTTTTTCCAGTAATAAATATGTGTTTTGTTATTAATGTATCAATATCAATATGGACTTTTAAATTATTTCTGCCGTCTAATACACCCATGAAAGCGCCATTACCAGCTAACTCTAATCCTAATGTTTTTTTAACAAAATCATCATCAGCCCTTAAAACTTCTATTCCTGGCTCAAAAGGTGTTCTTAAACCACGAAAAATATTATCTGAATCTCTATAGCCTAATACATTACATATTGCAATAGAAGCTTCAGCTGTTCTTTCTATTTCTAATATCTGTCCTAATACAAAACCATAATGTGGATGACTAACTTGCACATAACCAAATTTTTTTGCATCCCCCTTTACCTCAAACCTAAAACTATTCGTAGAAACCTTTCCTGTAATCTTGCCTAATATCATTGAAAAAAATAAAAAAGAAATTTATTGTTGCATTTCTTGTCCGATTCCAAAGTTTTCACGCAAGAAACTCATCATCATATGATTTCCAGCTGTTTTGTAAACTCTGAAAGCCGAATTAAGCTTTTCTTTTTTAAGATATAAATCTCCTAAGGTGTTTAATTTCTCTTGTTCTCCTGCAATAGAATAAGCTTTTTCAGCAAAAGGCAAACATTCATTTCTTTCAGTTTTGACACATTTGTCTCCAACTTCAATTAATTTAGTAGTATTTTCTAATAAATGAAATACTTCAATTGCACTATCATATTTCTCTCTATTAATGCATTCTTCTCCAACTTTAACAAGCATTTCCTTATCATTAAGCAACTTATAAGCTCTGATAGCATCAACCATTTGACCATCTCTTAAACAAGTTTCTCCAGTAACTCTTAATCTTTCTCTATTTTGGGCTAATTTATAGCAGTCAATAGCATCGCTATACATTCCTTTAGAACTAAAATCATCACCTATATTGACTAATTTAGGGCTATTATTTGTTGCAACATAAGCTTTTACTGCTTCTGTAATTTTACCTTTTTTCATAAGCTCTTCACCGACAGAGTTCATGATGTTATTTCGCATTTCTTCACTAAACATGGAAAGATTAACGCTTTCAACACCTTTTTTAAGGATGATTGGAACCATCTTTTCATATGTAGCGTTGCCTTGATTATTGTACTTTTCAACAAGTCCTTTTACTTCTTTTTTAATATGATCCATACCTTTCACCTCTATTTTTAAGCATATTTTTTAATTAATCCGAGAATATTCTACCTATTTATATATTTATTGCCTATTTTTGAGGTTTAAAAGAGAAAACACAATTTTAATCTTTTTTATAGGAAGTTTTTTAAATAAAATATTTTCTTTTAAGTGATAATTTTTGGGAAAAATGAGTTTAGAAAATATTTGGCATTTAACGTCAAAAGAAAAATGGGCAAAGATATTAGAATCAGGTTATTTAGAACCACGCACTATTCTTAATAATTCTAAAGTTAAAATTCCTCCTTCTTGTCTTGTTGGTATTCTTCCTAATCATATTAAAAAATGGAAAGAATATGGGCTCCTTGTATATTTAAAAAAGCAGGTTTTGGAAGACAAATATGGTTGGGATGAACTTGATGAATCTCAAATTTTAGTATTAAATGTTCCAAAAATAGAATCTAATACTCTTTCACAAGGTTATGTTAGGGAACATAAATATTTTTCTCCTAAATGGTGTAATCAATATATTGAAGGAGCATTTAAAGAAGTAATGACTGAATCATTAACTATGGGAAGAAATTCTTTATTTGTTAATAAAAAAAATAGGAATCTTATTATGGATTTATTTTTAAAATATTGTAATTCTCAAATTGATTTAAAAGATTATTATGGACAATTTGAACTTCCAGAATTTTGGTTACTACAAAGAACACCCGTAGAAATAATTAAAACCTTAAGTTTAGAAAAAGCTTTAAAAGATTAATTCAAATGAAATTCAACTATGTCTCCATCCTTTAATTCATGCTTTAAATTAAGTATTTTTTGGCCATCAAATTTGACAGATTTGCCCCAAATCCTTGCAAACCGAAATTTTGTGATAAACTCTTTATGTAATTTTAAACAAGCATCCCTTAAAGTTGCTTGACCTTTCAAAACCAAAGGAACCCTTAAGTCAGCAGGTTTACTAATTTCTTTACAATAAATTCTTACCAAATCTAATTTGTCAAAAATCTTTTTCTTTAATTCTTCTAAACCTACACTTTTTTCAGCAGAAATTAAAACATCTGGTTTTATTTTTTTCTTTATTTCTTCTAATTTTTCTTTAGAAACTAAATCAATTTTATTAACAACAATTAAACCATTAAGATATTTTCTGTTATCTTCAATAACATCAATCAATTCATCAACATCAATATCTTCTCTGAATATAACATCAGCATTATTAAACTTTAATTCTCTTAAAACATCAATAATAATTGGTTTAGTAGTTTTAGTTAATTTTACAGAAGAAATATTTATTCCACCAGTACTTTTTTTTGTAATTCTTACATCTGGTTTTTTCTTATTTATCCTTATTCTTGCTTCATACAATTCATTTTGTATTGCTTCTAATTGTTGCGGTTTAGTTGCATCAATTAATAATATGACTAAATCAGCTACACCAACAGCACCTAAAACTTCTCTACCTTTTCCTCTACCTTTAGAAGCACCTTCTATTAAACCAGGAACATCAAAAATTTGGATTTTAACATTTTCATATTCTAAAGAACCAGGTATAACCTCTAATGTAGTAAATTCATAATGGCCGACTCGTGATTCAGCAGCAGTAATTTTGTTTATCAAAGTACTTTTACCTACAGAAGGAAAACCAACTAAAACAGCTGTAGCATCGCCACTTTTTCTTACTGACCAACCTTGTGCATGAACTTTTTTAGAAGATTTAGCTGTTTTTTCGCCTTTTAATCTTGCAATCTTAGCTTTAAGTAAACCAACTGCTCCTTGAGTTCTTTTATTATATTTAGTTTTTTTTAACTCTTCTTCAAACTCTTGAATTTTCTCATTTAACTTGTGGTCAACTATTCCCATTACAATTTAGTTGATTATAGAATTTTATATGCTTTGCTATTGGGATAAATTTATAAATTTATGGATTATAACTACTATATGCCTTATGAAAGCTTTTCTTTAAACAAAGAGTATGGTTTAGAAGATAAAAAATTACTTAAGAACAATTTTGAAGATATTTTAAAGATAGCTTTTGAAGGTATATTAGTGAAATCCTTTAACACAGATACAGAAAAAAATGGTTGTTTCACATATAACTTTTTATTAGAAGATTTTTTATTAAAAATAAGTTTGGAATTAAGTCAAAACAATAAAGAATATGCTTCTTTATATATTGAAATTAATAGGGATAAGAAAGAAGAGTTGCCTAAGCATTTAAGTAAATTAGAAGGAATACTTGAAACTAAAGCAAAAAGAGAATCTATTAAAAATTTTAAACAAGATTTAAAAAATTCTCCTAGTTTAAAAAATAGATTTATAAAAATAAAAGAAAAATAAAAAAATTATTCTTCAGATTCACTTGCTAAGAATGCCCACCAAGGTTTTTGAGATTGTATAATTTCTCCGTTCTCTGCATCAACTTGTGCTTGAACTTGCATTTGAGTTTTAAACAATCCTAAGAATCTGGCTTGTTTTTGTGCTTGAACTTCATAAGCAACTCTTACTTGTTCGCCTTGGCCCACTTCTTTTAATTCAATATGACAGCCGTTCTCTTCTGCACAAACTTTTAACTTTAATCTTTCTAAAGCTCTTTCAGATGCTGTGTCTGGCATAATCTTAATTTCAGAATCTTTTCCATTACTTAATTTGACTTTAAGTCTAGTTTTTTCTTGGACTTGTTCTTGCATTAATTCCATGTTAGTATTTGCAAAAGCATTTCCAACTTGAAATTTCAGTTGATTATTTTCTTGCACTTGAAACTTCATTTGTTTGCCATTTTCAGACATAAATTCTCCTGCCATAACCTTGTTTTGAGCTTTATTTTGAGCCATAACTTGTTGAGCTTCACCTTGCATTTCTTGAGCTTCTAAGCCTTGTCCTGTACCTTGTCCAGCTTCTTTTACTTCTGGATTTTCAATACCTGTTCCAGGTTCATGAATTCCTTGTTGTCCTTGAGCAAAAGTTAAAGAACTCATTAATAGAACAACAAAAATAACTAAAATTGATTTTTTCATGTAATCACCTCTAAAATATAGAAGTTTTGATTATTTTTAAAGTTTCTTACGCTTCATCAACAACGAATTACTTACTACACTAACAGAACTCATAGCCATTGCACCACCAGCTATTATAGGGGACAATAACCAGCCAGTAAAAGGATACAAGACTCCTGCAGCAATTGGTATTCCTAAGATATTATAAAATAAAGCCCAAAACAAATTCTGTTTAATTTTGTTCATAGTTATTCTACTTAACTTGATTGCTTTAGCTACATCCAATAAATCATTCCTCATTAGAACTACATTACCAGTTTCCATTGCAACATCTGTGCCTGAACCCATTGCAATACCAATATCTGCTTGCGCTAAAGCAGGCGCATCATTTATTCCATCACCAATCATTGCAACTTTTCCATTTTTTTGTAACTTCTTAACATAATTTGCTTTATCTTTCGGTAAGACTTCAGCAAATACATTCTTAATTCCAACTTGATTTGCTATGGCTTTAGCAGTTCTTGAATTATCACCAGTAATCATGTAAACCTCTAAACCTAATTTTATTAAAGCAGAAACAGCTTCCTTAGAAGTATCTTTTATTACATCAGCAACAGCAACTAATCCTAAAGCTTTTCCTTTAGAAGCAAGAATCATTACAGTCTTACCTTCATCTTCTAATTGAATAATTTGTTTATCATTAAACTTTATTTTATCCATTAACTTTCTATTACCTAATAAATATTCTTTAGATCCTAATTTAGCTTTAATTCCATGTCCCGGAATAGCTTTGAAATTTTTAGCATTACTTAATTTCAAACCTTTAGCTTTATTTACAATAGCATCTGCCAAAGGATGTTCAGAACCTTTTTCAATTGAAGCAGCTATCCTTAATAATTCTTTAGAACTTAATTCTGAAGCAATAATATCTGTAACTTCAGGTTCACCTTTAGTTATTGTACCTGTTTTATCAAAA
>Ga0180009_10006575_pt1 | contig 12155 bp, 14 predicted proteins | sample OS_PC_MetaG_FD_123537 | JGI IMG/M metagenome (GOLD analysis project Ga0180009, IMG submission 123537) | Groundwater microbial communities from the Aspo Hard Rock Laboratory (HRL) deep subsurface site, Sweden - OS_PC_MetaG | ecosystem: Environmental > Aquatic > Deep subsurface > Groundwater...
ATAGCTTTGCACACTCTTCCATTGCCGGTTTTGAAGCAGAACCACAAAAAGCCAAAATCTCTACTTTCTTTTCCTCTGCATAACTAACTATCCCCCATACAAGCATTAACACTATTATTAATATCAGTACTAAACTAAATCGTTTCATTGTAACTTCTCCTTCCTTATTTCTCATTCTCATTAAACTATAACTTTACAGCAATCCTGCCTCCTTTTATATCGGATATTTGTTTATGTGGAAGATGGCGCTTCCATGAATTTTCTGACAGGCGAGACGCCTGTCCTACGTATATTTTATAGAGAGATTCTCTAAATTATACGTTATACTAATATAAATATAACGGAATGGAAAAAAAATACCCTTAGATTTAGGATTCTTACAATGCCAAAAGTTTAGAATGAATACTCTTTTTAAAGTATACAACATAATTTTAGAATTTTTCAAGATTAATTAAAATTTTATAAATAATTTTTCCTAATTATTTTTTATTTAAATAAGCACATATTGCCTCAAGAACTCCTCCACCTATTGAGCGGGATTTATCGGAAATAGTAAAACAGTAATCTCTAATTCCTCTCGGGTCAATATCACCAACCTTCATTCCCTGGGTAACCCAACTTTGAGGATAAATTAATCCTCGTAAAATGCCAGATATTTCTGCTTTTAAAGGAACTTCTCCTACTTCTGCGATCACTTCTCCTGCCTTCACTAAATCTCCTATTTTATGCAATGGTACAATTTTACCTGCTGCCGGAGCTCGTAACAGTCTTCTCTTTGATTCTCCCCCTACTTCTCCAGGTACACCTGTATCTGGCGCTGCCTGTCCCTCATAGAGAACTCGGCCCAAGTTATGTCCTCGCTCAGTTTCTATTACTACATCAACATCTTCCCCTGCAGTAAATCCTGGACCTAATCCAATGACCAAAGGTGCTTGGTTTATGGTAGTTCCTAAATTACGTTTGGCTAAAATAGCATCTACTAAAACAACTGGAGCTAATTTTCCAATACAATTCCCCTGAGAATCTACCAAAACCGGAATCTTCCCCAGCTTAATCATATCTTCAGCCTCTTCCCAGAAAGAAATTAAAACCGCCTCTATCCCCTCTACTATAGTTTTCCCTTCGTAAACTGCTCGGGCAAAAGAAACGGGCAGACGAATAACAGTAGGATGATCTATTTCCAAGATTATAACCGGAAAACCAGCTCGAAAAAGTCTTATCGCTACTCCCGTAGCTAAATCTCCTCCTCCTCGAATAATTACTAATTTCCTATTCATTTTTAATTCTTTTCCTCCTTATTTTGAAGAAGCTTAAAATATGATTGAATCCTCAAATAGTCCTCTTCACTATCAATATCCTCAATTATTGCTCTATTTAATATTTCAACTTTTTTAATTTTTTCAGGATAAGTCTTAATCACGACCCTTCCTCCTACGTCTCCATAAAGCCTTAAGAGTTCATCGAGCCAGCAAATATCAAAGAGCACTGGGTTCCCCTGTTGGCCTTTGTAAAAAGGCACTACTATCTCTTTCTTGCCAGGAGAGAAATTTCTGATTATTTGATTTATGATGTCAGCGGTAATTAAAGGTTGGTCACCTAATAGGATAAGTAACCCCTCTATCTTTTCGGGTGAGATATTGGAAATTGCTTTCTTTATAGAACTGCTCATCCCAGACCTGTATTCAGGATTAAGCACAATTTCAGCTCCCCAGCTCTCACCTATCTTGATAATCTCTTTATCTTCCGGGCGGACCACCAAAAAATATTTATCTAAAGGAGCTAACTTTACTGCTTGTAATACCCATTCTATCAGCTGCTTATCACCCAGAGGAAGGGTTAATTTTACTTTTCCCATCCTTTTACCTTCCCCTGCTGCTAAAATGATTCCACAAATCATAATGCTTTCTCCTCTTTTATTAACTCAATCACCACTTCCTTCTGGCCTGCAGCTCCTATAATTATATCACTAATTCTCTGGTGACAGGTCTTTAAAACTTGAAAAGTCAATTCTTTAGCCATTTTTCGGTCTTTAGAATCTTCTACTTTATTAATAAAAAGATGGCAGCGGCAATCTTGAGGAGCTCCTTTAAACAAACCTTCGGGATGGCAAATTAAAAGGGATAAGGCCTCTATTCCAATCTTTTCTCCTAATTTTAATCCGGTTAGCTGGGAGAAAATCTGAGAACGAAAAACATTTTCTTCCTGCAAAGAAAGGCCCAGAACATCTATACCAATCATTCCAACTAAATCTGTAGTCGAAGAAGGAATTACCGGCTCATGAGAAGCGGGCGCCTTTACCGGCCTCCCAGCTGCCCCATCGGCTTCTACTAAAAAATAATCTGCTAATTTTTCTTTCCACCATTTATCTAAATAAAAAGGCGCCGGACCGGAAATTTTTTCTTCTTCTTTTTCTTTTATACGATAATGAATAAGTACTATTTCTCTGTTTTTATCCTGATAAAAGCATTTTTTAATATTCTCTTCCATAACTTTTTCATCATCGGCTTCGATTAGGTTTCCCTTTTTTATAAAAGGAGTTAATTGCCAGGTAAACATATGGGTAGTAGTAGTCAAAATAATCTTTTTTTTCTGTTTACTTAATTCCTGAGCTAATCGGTTAAAGAAAGTGCTTTTCCCTCCTGCCCCTACCAGAGATATAAAAGCTCTCTCTTTTAAATTTAAGGCTTCATAAATTTGCATCTGTTTTTTCTCCTCACTTATTGCTTTCATCTGTCCCTTTTTCACCTAACTTCTCTAACTTTTCCATTAACCAGACTCTTATTTCCTTAATTATTGATCTATGATTTAGAGGTAAAAACTTAGTCAAATCTTTTTGAATTTCTTGGTCTTGCATTCCTTTAATAATATTTATTAATTCTTTAAGATTAGTATTTCTATTAAAAAAAGACATTTTTAGGTTAACTAAATTCCAATCGATTACTATCTTCTTGCTTAATAAATACCAAAGGTCAAATACATCCCTTCCCTGCCCTCTAATTATAAGGGCTCTAATCTTTTCGGCTAAAATCTCCTTAGCTGCTAAATGAACTACTAAAGGATATGGCACAATAGGAAAAGCAGTTTCAATATAATTATTTTCAATATGAATTGGTTTTTCTCTTAAAGAAATATCTAACCTAACCGTCAAAGAAAAGCTAAAATCCGATATTCCCTGAAATATTCTGCCGGTAAAAGAATCGGCAACAGACTTCTCTTGATTAAAGGACACCGAAATTTCCTTGGAAAGATTTTTAATTGACTTTTGGATTAAAGATATAATCTCCTCTTCTTTTAAAGTACTACTAAAATCTAAATCTTCAGAAAACCTAAAAGAGCCGTATAAAAATTTAATCGCTGTTCCACCTTTAAAATAAATCTGATTACTTTTTGGTAAATCATAAAAATATTTTAAAAATAGGAGTTGGAGATATTCTCGATAAACAGAAAATGAATCTATCTTCAATTCTTTGGAAAAAATTTGCACTTGTTCTTTACTTAACATATTTTTTCACCAAATTCTTTAAAGGTAAAAAATTATAATATTCCGCCATTCTTCCCAGTTTATTCCTATTAATTAAGGATAAATTCAATTCATCCAAGGATATCCTTATTAAGCCTTTAGAAATAAAATAAAGTTCATCTAAAAGAGCTTTTTCAGGAAGGGCAATTAAAAAATTATCTTTTTTTACATAACCGAAAAAATACTCCTTTTTCAGATGGGCAAATTCAAATTCCTTTTCATTATAGATAATCTTCTTAGTTTTTAGAGGAGTAACCGAAGTAATGGTATAGGGAAATTGAGCTAATATCCCATAGAAAGAAAGAGCACTCTCTAAAGAAAGGTAAGAAGGAGTAAGCAATAAGTTGGCTAATTCATAATCATTAATTTCTTTTAAAGAAAATAAATACTTCCCCTTTACCACTCTTTTTAAGAGATTAGCTTTTTCTAATCTTTGCAGAAATTTGTAAAGACTATTCTCTTTCTGAAAGGAGAAGATTTTTTGGGCAGTGCCAATATCCAGCAGAGAAATTTTTTTCTGAATTAAAATTTGAATTGCTTTTTGTTTAGATATAGTTTCCATAATTAGTATCATTTTATACCAAAACTTTACTCTATGTCAAGCTAACAATGTGCGTTGTCCAGGACATACTATACACAATTTTTAAATTATGTATATTCTAAGTATATCAAAAAAGTATTAGAATTAGTAGAAATAAATCTCGGCTTACCTATGCTTTTAAAGACCGCAAAAAGTCCGAAAAGAGAGAGTTCGTATATTGGTATTCGGCTAAACCCTTCCAAGTAGTTCAGGTGAACGCTTACCCCTATTGCTATGGCTAAAGTCTATGATTTTGGCTAATTTATTGTAAGAGGAAAGGCTTATATTATAAGGCTTTCAGGGGCAGAATGCAATAAATCGCTTGTGGCGCATTTTTTTAGGCCGAGCTATGGTTTTACCCTCAAAAATGGCTCTTTTTTAGCTAAATTTTCATCCCTTCAAAATTTGAAAGTAGCTATTTATAAGGGTTTCGTGATTTTGGGGAGGTAAAAATAGGCTAAAAACAGGGATCATAATTGCCGATTTTTCGAAAATTGAGGCCTCAAAAAAGGCACTCTACGTGCGTTTAAAGGGCATTCCTGAAGGGGGTCTGAAACCCTTATAAATAAAGGTTCTGGTGTCATTGCGAGGAACGAGGTGACGAAGCAATCTCATACTTCCAAATTCCACAATAGTAACAATATCCTTATCCCTTTTCGGTCATTCTCTCTTTCCCTCTCCCCTTAGCTTTTCTAAAACTCTACACTTCTTCCTAATTCATTTAAGAAGATATGAGGGACCAGGAGGTAAAAAATCACTTGCGAAAAGTTAGAAAAAGTTATCGAATTATTGAGTTAGCAAAACCTTCCCCTGTCACATTTAATTTATTATCAGAATAAAATTTTCCCCAAGCTTCTATACATTTTGTAGCAATATCAAATGCATCTCTAGGACCAGATAAAGTATCGATTATATATTTCATCTCAATTTTTATTGGTCCTACCCCTATATTAAGTTTAGCACTTTTCCTATCAAATTTTGGATCCTCTCCACTACGCGGTTTTCTATTTTTATCTAAACAAAGATGTTTCAAGCTATTGCATATATCCGCACATAATTTAAGGTCATCAACGCTATTAATATAATTTTCTACAATTCTTTTCTTTTTTCCCTTATCGTCTTTAGAGGCTAAAACAACTGCATCATCTTCTATAATCCAATCCTTCAAGTGATAGCAATTCATAAAGAAGGCATATACTTCATCTTGATAAAATTCTGAAGATTTATCATGAACCTGTCCATCATTAATTTTTTTAAAACGTTCGTACCATCTCTGTAGGCGTTCAAATTGCTCTTGATGTTTACTTAATTTTGACATTTTATTATCCTCTATCTCTAATATATAAATGGAGAAATATTCTGTTCAGTTATAAAGTCAAAACTATTTCAAAAATTCGTTCTTCTCAAATAGTAAAAATCTTCAGCTTGCACTAAATCAATGGAATCTGTTCTAAAAAAGCTTAACATACCGTAATTTCTTAAAAATGATAAGATCTGAACAAAGAACCTTTTTCCTGTCATATTTTAGATATTTTGAAAAGACATCTAGGGCCTGGAATTATCAGATCCTTTATAAAAATCAGAAAAAGTTACCGAATCATTGAGGTAGTATAACCGTTCCCTGATGCCCTTTCGAAACAAAAAAGATAATTACTATTTTTTAAGTTCTCCTAAATCTCCAACTATACCGTTAGCTCTAATCAACTTTACCTTTAGTGAGCCACTAAAAGTTATTTCACCATGATATCCAACTTTAATCTCATTTAAAAATTTAAGAATATAATCGAGAGTAGTACTATTCTCATACATTTTAACTTCTATAATTTTAGACGATTTTGAAATTTTTTTTGCACCCTCTTGAAAACCTAATGGCGACACTAAAATACCCCCTTTCGAACCTAGATCCTTAATTGTATATGCTAAACCTGCAACATCTTTTTGGGATATTCTTTTAGTGGTATATCTATGGTATTCAATTACAATAAATTCATTTTCATTTTCTGTTGTACCTTTAGCATCAATTTCCCATTTTGTACCAGAAATTTTTCCTACTAATTTCTGTTTGCTTTCTACTTTTTTTAAGCCAAAATTCTCTGCTATCTCATTCAATAAAAATGTTCCAACTTTTTCATAATTTTCCCAAACTTTAGTCATCAATCTCCCCATTTTGTAAAATCTCCCTATTTAATATGAATAAAAAATTGAAATTGGAAATCGAAATTTATTTTATAATTTTAATCATCATTTTTATTTTTCAATTTTTACTTCTTTAAGCGACTTATTATATTCTAGAAATGAAAATGTGGATTGCCCTAATTTTCTTTTAATGAATTTCCAAATATAAATATGAATCAAAGACTTATCTTCTAACTTATATATTCTTTTTTATTGTTCAATGATTACCTCCACATCGGGTAATTCATCTTTCAATTTTTGACAGAATAATTCAGCTCTTGCATACAGAAAGTCTTTATAATCTTCTGGTTTAAATTCTTCTTTTTCAATAAAATGTTCAGGAATTAAATGTGATTTTAATATATTATCAAAATCACCTGAATTCTTAAATTCACAGAAATAATGTAAAGGATTTTTATCCCCTATTTTAATATTAGTTTTTGCACGCAAATAACAAATATTCATTAAACTATCTATTGCAACATCTCTATGCAATCCTGCAACTTTTTCTAAAAAATTCCTAGGATAAATATGGTGCAAATTTGGAGCTTGGGATAATAAAAGATATACGCTATCAAGCACTTCAGCATCAGGATCTAAAAAATCGCGAGGATTTTGTTTGGCAAGAAATGCAAGTACTGCCCGACTTAATGCCCCTCGGTAATAATAATTTGTTTGAACTAGTTTTGTTTTTGATAAAATAAGTTTATGAATGATAGGCGTCTCCCCCTGTTCAACTTTATCGAAAAAATCATTACAATAACTATAAACTTCATCAGCTTTTCTAAAATCTTCCATTGCAAATGCTGTTCTCCAAAACCATTGTTTGGATATATTGCGATTAGGTGAGGAATTTTTATAGAAGTAGTAACATAGGGGGAAAAGTAAATATCTATACGGTAATAAATCAGGACCATGGATTTTCATGTCAAATAAAAATTTGATTGTTTCAAATATTGTATTCTGGCAAGTTCTCCAATTCTCTTCAAAATCTTCAGTCTTTAAATTATTAAGCGCCATCGGTGTAATACCAAAAGATTTACGAATTCCTGTTTCTGCTTTTCGTAAGCAAATTGAAATCATTTGGACAATTGTTAAATCTTCTAAATTCTGGAATCTATTTCCCTGGGATAATAATACTTTTCTTAAATCTCGCAGATTGTCTCGTAAATAAAACCCACATATCTTTTTTTCTAAATTCTCATTACGATAAGTCCTTGCAACAATAATATCAACAGGATCAAGTTTTTTGCCTTCTTGATTAACTCGCTCAAAAATTTCACACACTTCTTCAATATCTACTCCTTGAATTTTAATGAGCACTAACTTATAATCTGTAAATATTCGTTGGATCTGATTTAAATTATTTTCTATATTTTTATTAAACCCCTCTTGGGCTGATATTTCTTTATAAAAGCTGAAGTCCCATTTTGGCACATCTCTAAGCCTGATAAGAAATGAAGGATTGGTTTTAGATTTGCGCTTATTTAATTCATTTGTAAAAAAGAACTCTGCATTTGTTGCATCAAAGTAAAGAGTGTAATCAAAATTATCATTGTTCTTAACTTTTCCCTTTCCACCTAATATAGAAACAAGTAAAGAAGTCGCCCGCTGCTGTCCGTCAAGAATATAAGCCCATTCTTTAAACTTCTGTACAGTATCTTCATCATGTGGGAATTCAAAGCCTCCAAGTTTCCTATGAGTGTGTAAATAGCAATCTGTAATCCAATAAAGAATACTGCCAATTGGATAGAATCTAAAAATACTATCCCATAATCTTAGAATATTCTCAGGTTCCCATATAAATTCTCGCTGAAATGTAGGAATAAGAATCTTATCTTTTGACAATCTTTCTTCAACGAATGTATTGATCTTAATGACTTCTGATTCTATTTCACGATTTGAATTTGACATATATTAAATTCCTCACTATCTTAAAATTAATTAACATAAGTCTAATTGATAAATAAAATGTTTAAACAACTAAAATTAAAATGTAATATGAACTTTTTAATATTCTTTATCTTTTGGTGGGCAAGGATCATTACCATAACTATCTTTGCTTCTTATTTTTCCTTTGCTATTTTGTATATATAGTTCGGATTTTTGATTTTTAGTTATTCTCCTAGCAATATCTATTGCCTCTTTTTGAGTTTTTGTAATTATTGTTGCTTTTTTATTTCCTTCACCTTTAACTGCCCAACCTTTGGGATGTACGACTACCCATTGATTTTTCTTTGCCATTTTTTTGTTCACTCCTATTAAAATAGTATATCTTAAAAAACTTTCATAATTTTTAAAAATTATTTTAAAAATTAATTAAAACAAAAAACTAAATTTCTCCTTTATAATATTTTTCTAGAAATTCAGACGGTGTAAATATTTCTTTCTTTATTCCACACTCTTCTCTTATTCTTTTTAATTTAGCTCTAAATTGGCGTAAATACCTATAATCAGTAGTTAAATAATAATTCGAATGAATCGTTGAAACAATAAAATTTCTAGAATCAATACCATCCTTATCTTGTATTATTTTTATAAGACAATCTATTTGTTTGTCTAATATTTTATTATGTTTTTTCGTTACCACAACTGGTAATAACCTCCAAGCAGACCCCATGATTTTTTTTACTGCTTCTCTTTTAATATTACTTGACCATGCCTGTTCAATCATAGTAGTAGAAATTGGGATACCAATTTCAAAAATACCTTTATGATCTAATTCAATTATCTGAAGAAATGCATTATTATCTTCATTTTTATTATCTGGTAAATTTGGATCGACTAAATCACCTAATATAGAATTATCTATAGCAATGGGGATCTTGCTCATTTTATATTCCCTTATAAAATCACTTTATTTTAAAAAACTTTAAAATTAATATGCCTTATTGTTTATTAAAAGATTTGTTTTTAACTTTTATATGTCTACTTTCTCTTTCTCTTGCTTCCTTTTCAACTTCTTCTTTAATAGCAACTTCTGTCAAAAGTTTATATTTTGAATCTTTCGGTCTTCGCACAGGTATCTGAGCATCAAATATGTCTCCTAAAAGTGAATTCATTAATTCTATCCGATAATCAAATAAATAACATTGAATAGCAAAAAGATCATCGCTTATTTTTTCGCATTTTTTATTAAATTCAAAAATACCTTCTTTGGTTAATAAATCTTCTATCGTTTTCTTAAATAAATATCTTTGGAAATCTAAAATAAAATCTTTAATATCTTCAACTCTAAATTGAATATATTTTTTAAAATGATCAAATTGAATTACTGCGATTTCATTTGATTCAATAATTAAGCTAAAATCTGATATACCTTTCAAAATGTTTACCACTTGTTGATTTATTTGAAAATCAATTTCAATTTTATCAAATTTGAATATTTCTGGATTCTTTCCGTGTGAATATAATTTATTCTTTATACCAATATGATAGACCGAAATACTTCCTAATAAATGAGAAAAATTATAAATACATTTATTTATTTCTCGAAATGCATCTATTTCCAAAGATTTTTTGATCTCTTCTTTTTTAGCAATTCGATTATCTCTCTATTTTTCTGTAAATAGTTTATGGCTATTAATAGTGCTATTAACCATCCAACGATATTACCAAAATTAGCAAATCTTCCATGATAAAAATATTCCACTATCCCATAAGTTAATATAATTAATAAAGATAAGAATATAAAAATATTATCTTTAAAAACTTTCATAATAACCTCTAATCTAATATATATAAGATTTACATATCAAGTTTATACAATTAATACAAATAATTATTTGCGTTTATCGAATGTGTAAATCACAACCTCTTTTATTTTCATTTTTCTGTAAAATCATTTATTTACTCTCGCTCTATTATCCCTTTATCTGTATAAATATATTTTTTATCTATTTGCTCAAATAATTCCATTCCTCTTATTAAAAAATTTTTTGGAAATAATTTTAACCCGAAACCTAGCACTGAACTAGAAATAGTAGAAGTAAATCCTATATCTCCCTTATGAGGATTCTTTAAAAAGAGTAGAGAAATATTATTAAAAAGTTTCAAAGCATGTGTACTATTTGCAAGAGAACCAACAATTATCCCAATTATTAAATCAGCTATTTGAATAAAAGGTAAATCTTTAGAAGAAGTTGTTAAAGGAGTTAAACAAATTTTATTAAATTTTTGAAACTCCGTTCCATGATTAATATAAAATTTACTTTGTTCTAGTAAATTAGATTCTTCTTTTCTATTGCTATAATGATCTGCAATGATTAAGCCTATATCATCATTTTCTTCAAGATATGGTTTTTCAAATCTTTCAACCAAATACTTAAACTGTTCCTTTGTAGCCCATAAAATAGCTTGATTAATTTTCCAACCATATAACTTTATGCCATGGCATTCATTAATATCATGAACCGCACACAACATACTCGCATCATATTTAGAAAGTAATAATAGAATTTTCTTAAATAGTTCTTCCCTATTTCCCTTAAATTTTTTATTTAAAAAATGATCTTTATCGGGAGACCATTTTAATTCAATATTTCTCGGTATATTATACTCTTCTCTTATTGCATAGAAATCAGCATTCAAAGATTTAACGTTAATAGCATCTATACAAAATCCACCGTAACCTACATATTCTTTTTTTTCATTTACTTGGTCTTTTTGTCTACTGTCATCAATAAATAAAAATTTCATCTATTTTTAATCCATATTAATTTTAAACATTTAAAAAATTTAATATATAATTTAGGAAATTTTCTCTTTGAGTATAATCACTTAAGAAGACATGGGGGAATTGCTTATCAGACCCCTTATGAAAAGTTAGAAAAAGTTACCGAATTATTGAGCTAGTACAACACATCCTATTTTTTCTATGGTTTATCTTTCTATTTTACGAGGTCTTCCTTTAGGACGTCTATCTATAGTAATACCTAAAGCCTCAACCATCTGGTTAAGAAGCTCCTCAGATCCTATAGATTTTCCGCTAAAAGTTACCGAATTATTGACCTAGTACACCTTCCCTATTTATCTAATTTAAAAATAAAATATTAATTGTCTAAGAAAATGGGATGTGTCCCTATTTATTTTAACTTCTTCTTTCTTTTCTTCTGTTTTTTCCTCTTTCTTCTCCTGAACTATCTGTGGTGCCGGTTCTTTCGGTTTTTCTGATCCTTCCTTAAAAAACTTATATCCGCATTCCTGACAGAACTTTGCATTTAATTCATTAGTCGTTTCGCAGGCAGGACACACTTTACCTGTTTTCCCTCTAGGCCACTGCTTTTTCCAATCTTTTTTCGCTTCCTCTTTCTTTTTCTCTTTGTAATTCATAATTGCTCCCCCTTAATTTAAATTCTTTCGATTTCTTGCCTTCTTAACTCCGCATTTCCACATTCTTAACAAAAAATTGCGTTCGACTCATTAATCGTTCCGCATTTGGGACACTTTTTACCAACCTTCTCTTCCTTAAACTCTTTATCAATCTATTCATCTTATCATTCTGGATATCTTATCAATCTGTTCTTCTGTTTTTTTGGATATCTCTTCTCCTATTTTATTATCAAGATTGGCAATTTTATTCTGGATATCTTTTTCTATGTCTTCTATTCTTTTATCCCTATCTTTTTCTTCATCCGGTGTAATAGTAACCTTATTTGCTGCATTACTTATGCCAATTTCTTTTGCAATAAAAGGAAAAATATAAACACCAACAATAAGACCAAGGAATAGCATCAATGGGTAGGCCAACCAACGATCACGATCCCCTGCTACCATTATCGCTCCAAGCACTGCTCCTATTATCGCTACCAAACATCCTGCGTTCCCTTTATTCGATTCAGCATCATAATAATTTTTTCGTGCTTTTATTTTACGATTTTG
>Ga0180009_10006576_pt1 | contig 12148 bp, 9 predicted proteins | sample OS_PC_MetaG_FD_123537 | JGI IMG/M metagenome (GOLD analysis project Ga0180009, IMG submission 123537) | Groundwater microbial communities from the Aspo Hard Rock Laboratory (HRL) deep subsurface site, Sweden - OS_PC_MetaG | ecosystem: Environmental > Aquatic > Deep subsurface > Groundwater...
GGTCGCCGTGACCGGTCGCAAAGAGCAGAACAAGCTTTATCACCACCACACCGGTTATGTCGGTAACCTGAAGTCGATCACCCTGGAAAAGCTCCGCGCCAAGGCGCCCGAGCGGATCATTGAGATTGCCGTGAAAGGTATGTTGCCGAAGAACCCGCTGGGTCGTGCCATGTTCCGTAAGCTGAAAGTCTATGCCGGTCCGGAACATCAGCACACCGCACAACAGCCCAAGCCGCTCGAAATCTAAATTTTAGGGAACGCGTAACATGGCGCAGCAACAGTTATATAGCACCGGCCGTCGTAAGACCTCCACCGCGCGGGTCTTCCTGCGTAAAGGTACCGGCGAGATCACCATCAACAAGCGTCCGCTCGACGTCTATTTCGGTCGTGAGACAGCACGCATGATCGTGCGTCAGCCGCTCGAAACCACCAACCTCACCGAGCAGTTCGACATTTATGTCACAGTCGCCGGTGGTGGTATCAGCGGCCAGGCCGGCGCGATTCGCCACGGCATCACCCGCGCCCTGATGCTGCACGACGAAACACTGCGCTCCCCGTTGCGTCGCGCCGGTTTCGTTACCCGCGATGCCCGCGAAGTCGAGCGTAAGAAAGTCGGTCTGCGTAAAGCGCGTCGCGGCGTTCAGTTCAGTAAGCGTTAATTTCATTAACGCAGGTTCTAGAATCTAGGTTCTAGGGGACCGGGACAAATACGGAGGTGCGCATGGATGCGCTCAAAAATCTCCAAGTTTGGAGGCGTGCCTGCAGATTGAGTGTCGATCTCTATACTGAGTTGGCGCAGTGCAGGGAGTTCGGTTTTAAGGATCAGGTTACGCGCTCAGCTCTGTCCATACCTTCGAATATCGCCGAGGGCTATGAGCGGGACTCGATGAAAGAGCGGGCAAGATTCTTCAAAATCGCCAAGGGTTCCTGCGGCGAGCTTTGGACGCAAATCCTGATTGGTAAGGAAGCCGGTTTTCTAACCGGGCAGTTTGCAACGCAGGTGGCCTCGGAAACTCGTGAGCTGTCCAAAATGCTGCACGGCCTGATTAACTACTGCAATAAGGTGAATCAGGAGGGAAGATCTTCCTCGGCCCTAGAGCCTAGTAACTAGAACCAGAATTAATGGGGGATCGTCTAACGGTAGGACAGAGGACTCTGACTCCTCTAATCTAGGTTCGAATCCTAGTCCCCCAGCCAATAAATACAGAACCCGCCCTTGTGGCGGGTTTTGGATTTATGGGGGACTGGGATGAGAACCTCAGGTTCGACTAAGTGCGCGTAGCGCACTTGAACACCGCAGCGCAGCGAAGGTGGCCCCGAAGGGGCGAGTCGCGTCAGCGGCGAGTAATCCTAGTCCCCCAGCCAATAAATACAGAACCCGCCCTTGTGGCGGGGTTTGGATTTATGGGGGGCTGGGATGAGAACCTCAGGTTCGACTAAGCGCGCGACATCATATGTAGGGTGGGTTAGGCGCGCCGTTTGCGCCGTAACCCACCAGCCGTGCCGATAGGCACACAAGTAAGAAACCTATATTTCATTTAATTCATGCTCCGTCATTCCGGCGAAGGCCGGAATCCAGTGTTTAGAACTATATGGATTCCGGCCTTCGCCGGAATGACGGAGTGATCAGATTCCCTGGTATCAGACTGGCAAGTCACCGGGGGAACGCCAAAATCGTTGCCTTTTAGCAACAAATGACCAGATATCAGCCGGCCTGGCTCCGAATCTGGGCTTCTTATGGTCCACATTCAGACCTATCCGAAAAATATTTTTTGTGAACCACGGCTCAAGATTTTGGGCTTAACGTCGATCCAGCCCCGAACTGCCACTGTATGTTGTGTTGCTGAAAAACTACAGCCAGGCAAAGTTGTAGTTTTTTTGTTAACAGCTGTTGCATTCGCGTGGAAATTGAACTAGATTTACCACCGTTTCGTAACATTCCTAAACCGGACAAGGGGATTACCCAAATGGACAAGAAGATTCTTAGCACTACAATCGCTGGCGTTCTCGCCGGCTCCATGGCCTTCGCGGCCAATGCCGATGTGACCCTGTACGGCCAGATTGACGTATCGATGGACTCTGTCGACATCGACGGCGCTGACGACGAGATCACTATGAACTCCAACGCTTCACGCTTGGGCGTGAAGGGTTCCGAAGACCTGGGTAACGGTCTGAGCGCCATCTTTCAGTTGGAGTATGAAGTCAATGTGACCGGTGGCAACAATACCAATGGCGGTGGTAATGGTACTAACTTCGGAACTGGTACTCAGTCGGAAGGTGCAACCAACATCACCGGTGGTCGTGACCAGTGGGTCGGCCTCAAAGGCGGCTTTGGTAAGGTCCGTTTCGGCACCATGTCCACCCAGTACAAGTCAACCGGTTCCTCCGTCGATCCGCTGTGGGATACTGCGTTTGATACCCGTAACACCAGCATGCAATCATCCCTGCACGGTGGCAGTGGCGCCAATGGTCAAGGTCGTGCTACCAAAACGGTCGGTTATGACACAGCGGACTTCAACGGCCTGAGCGCGGGCGCAACCTACTCGTTCGACAACTGCGGCGCCGCGGCATCCTGCGCTAACGACGATGACTCCTACAGCCTGGGTGCCAAGTACAAGAATGGCCCTGCGCTGGTATTCGTTGATTACGTGACCTCTGACCAGGGTGGTGATGACGACGCCTGGAAGATCGGCGGTAGCTACAGCTTCGGTGACGCAGCTCTGTATGCACAGTACGAAGTTGATGGCGGTCTGATCGCCAACGGTGTACCGGGTTCCGGCGCTGGCTTGAGCAACGATGGTGCTGACCTCTGGATGCTGGGCGGTAGCTACACCATGGGTAACGCCATGCTGGTCGCGCAGTTTGCTCAGGGTGACGACGACTCCGCAGCGGGCAACACCGAATATGACTCCTGGACTCTCGCGGGTGTATATAACTTCAGCAAGCGTACCAAGACCTATGTCGGCTTCAACCAGTACAGTGAAGATGCCACTGGCGGCGCCGAGCTTGACCACTTCGCTGTCGGTATGGCGCACAAGTTCTAATATGTCGTAAGACAATCGGAACAGAGAACGGGGCCTTCGGGCCCCGTTTTTTTTGTCTGTATTGCCTGTAGGGTGCGTCGAGGCGGAGCCTGACGCACCGTGCCGATTCATAGCGCAGATGCCGTCGCTACACCGACATAGCGGTTGCGCAGGAAGCGGCGGGTGCTTTAATGTCAACACAGTAACCGGGTTTGTCCAAGGAGTGGATATGCCTCAGTATCGGCGCAATTGGATTGCGGACGGCACCTTCTTCTTTACCCTTGTAACGTTCGAGCGTCGTCCGTGGCTATGTGATGACTGGGCGCGTGCCGCGTTGCGCAAGGCCGTAACCTGTGTGCGGAGACGGCACCCCTTCGATATCGATGCCTGGGTACTATTGCCCGATCATCTGCATTGTATCTGGACATTGCCGCCACTGGATCGGGATTACGCTACGCGATGGCGGCTGATTAGAATGCTGGTGGCGAAACCCTGCTGCGAGCAGTTGCCGGCTGAGAGGCTTTCGGCAAGGGAACCTCTGATTAATTCGCTGAAGTGGCATCTGCGTCGTTGCAGCCGGCCTCAAAATGCTCATTTACGTCGAGTAAACTCCGCTTTTTACTCGGTGCTACGCACCTCGCCCTTCGGGCCGGCTCGCGCCGTTCTCTCCGCTTCGCTTCGAGTCGCCCGTCTGCGCCTTGCATCTGTTCGCTTGATCTAATTAATCAGAGGTTCCCAAGCTACAGGCGGCGCCGCGAGCGTGGGTTGTGGCAGCGGCGCTATTGGGAGCACAGCATCCGTGATGCGCGCGATTTCGCAGCGCACGCGGATTATATTCATTACAAGCCGGTCAGGCATGGCCGGTGTTCGGCGCCTTCTGATTGGCCCTATTCGACTTTCCAACGCTGGGTTCAGGATGGGCACTATCCGTTGGATTGGGGCGCGGTCGTGGCGCCGTTAATGAGTGATAGCGTTGGGCGGGAATGATAAGCGTTGTGTGTGTGCGTTGGTGCGTCGCTGCGCTGACGCACCCTACGGACTGAAATCCCCATACCCCATGACGGGTAACGTAGGGCGTATTAGACCGAAGGTCGTAATACGCCGGATGTTTTGATGAGCTGAATACATCCGGCGCATTACGCTGCGCTAATGCGCCCTACGGGGCGGCGGCAAAGCCCCCCTTTTCCATAGCGTATCCAGCCTGCGATCAGGTGCTAGAATAGTCCCCTCTGTTAATGCCTGAGCCGCCACACGCACCCCGATGCCCCAGACCGCCGCCCGTATCCGCGAAATTCCCTATAACTACACCTCGTTCTCCGACCGGGAAATCGTTATCCGCTATCTGGGCGAGGATATGTGGCAGGTGTTGAACCAGCTGCGTGGTGAGCGTCGCACCGGGCGCTCGGCACGCATGTTGTTCGAGGTGTTGGGCGATATGTGGGTCATCGACCGCAACCCGTACATCCAGGACGATCTGCTCGATAACCGCAAGCGCTGGGGTTCGTTGGCGCATGCGCTGCACCATCGGCTGGATCAGATCGTTGCGCGCGCGGAAGACAATACCCAGGCGCTGGCCTTGGTCGAGCGTGCGCGTGTCGCCGTGAAACGCTTCGAAGACTGGTTCCCGCAGACGCACGAGTTGCGGCGACGCGTCCGGCGGCGCTTGGGCAAGGTGACCCGTGCCGACAATATCGACTTCGGTGGCCTGGCGCGCGTCTCGCACGCGACCGACGCCACCGACTGGCGCGTCGAAATGCCTTTCGTCGTGATCAGTCCGGATACGGAACAAGAAGTCTGTGCGGTGGTCGCCGCCTGTATCGAACTTGGGCTGACCGTCATTCCCCGCGGTGGCGGCACCGGTTACACCGGCAGCGCCGTGCCCTTGTCCGGCACCAGCGCCGTGCTCAATACCGAAAAGTTGGAAAGCCTGGGTCAGGTCGAGCAGCGCCAACTCGAAGGCGTCGAGCAACCGGTTGCCACGGTGCGCGCCGGTGCCGGTGTGATTACCAAACGTGTTGCCGAGCGAGCCGAAGCGGCCGGGTTTGTGTTCGCGGTCGATCCGACCTCGCAGGATGCCTCCACCATCGGCGGTAACGTGTCCATGAACGCCGGCGGCAAAAAGGCCGTGCTCTGGGGCACGACGCTGGACAATCTGGTGTCCTGGCGCATGGTCACGCCGGATGCGCAGTGGCTGGAGGTTGAGCGCCTCAATCATAATCTCGGCAAGATTCACGATCAGGCGCAGGTGAGTTTTCGGGTCACGCGTTATGCGCCTGATGGCCGCACGCGCCTCGGTGAATCCGAGCTGCTGCAATTGCCCGGCGCCAGTCTGCGCAAGCAGGGCTTGGGTAAGGACGTCACCGATAAATTCCTCGGCGGTCTGCCCGGCATCCAGAAAGAGGGTTGCGATGGTCTGATCACCTCGGCGGTGATCGTGTTGCACCGTATGCCGCAATTCACGCGCACCATCTGTTTGGAATTCTTCGGCAGTGATCTGCACCGTGCCGTACCAGCTATCGTCGAGACCAAGGACTATCTGGATGCGCGCGATGATGTGCTGCTGTCCGGTCTGGAACATCTCGACGAACGTTATATCAAGGCCGTGAATTACAGCACCAAGGCACCGCGCCGCGAATTGCCGAAAATGGTCCTGGTGATTGATGTGGCGGGCGAAAACGAAGCGGGCGTTGCCGAGGCCTGCTCTGCCGTTGTGCGCATGGCCAATGCGCGCGGCGCCGAGGGTTTCATTGCGGTCAGCCCCGAGGCGCGCCGCCGCTTCTGGCTGGATCGCGCACGCACGGCCGCGATTGCCGCGCATACCAACGCCTTCAAGATCAATGAAGACGTGGTGATTCCGCTGGGACGTTTGGCGGAATATGAGGAAGGCATCGAGCGTATCAACATCGAACATTCGACAACCAACAAGTTGGCGATTATCGATGCCGTGCTTGAGTATCTGGACGCTGGATTGCCTGAACTGCGCACCGCTGCCGACTATGAGGACAGCGCCGAGAACCAGGCGATCGTCGCTGCGAAGACCGAGGCGGCACGCAGTCATCTGCACAAGATCGCCGCACGCTGGCGCACGCTGTTGGAAAATCTCGATCAGCCGGCCACGGCGCATGCCTCTCTGTTGACAGATGAGCTTCGTGCTCGCCTGTTGCCGGATGAATCGTTATTGTCACTGCTGCTCAAACGTGAGCTGCGCATTTCCTATCGCAGCGAAGTTGAGCGTCCGCTCAAGGAAATCTTTACCGGGCGTGAATGGGAAGGGGTCACGGCGCAATTGGATGTCATCCACAAACGCGTGCGCTCCAGCCGATTGTTCGCGGCTACGCATATGCACGCCGGTGACGGCAATGTGCACACCAACATCCCGGTCAATTCAAACGACTATCAGATGCTGCATGCGGCCGAGCGCATCGTCGATCGCGTCATGGCCCTGGCGACGGCGTTGGGTGGTGTCATTTCCGGCGAACACGGTATCGGTATTACCAAGTTGCAGTACCTGGAACCGGCCGCGATCGAGGCCTTCACGGCCTACAAGCAGCAGGTCGATCCGCATAATCATTTCAATGCCGGCAAACTGCTGGCCGGCGCCGGACTGGCGAATGCCTACACGCCATCGCTGCGCCTGGTGTCGCAAGAGGCCTTACTGCTGGAAGAGAGCGAGCTGGGCGATCTCAACGATGACATCCGCAATTGCCTGCGCTGCGGCAAGTGCAAGCCGGTGTGCACGACACATGTGCCGCGCGCCAATCTGCTCTATTCGCCGCGCAATAAGATCCTGGCAACCGGCCTCATCATCGAGGCGTTCCTGTACGAGGAGCAGACGCGGCGTGGTATTTCCATCCGGCATTTCGATGAAATGAACGATGTGGCAGATCACTGCACGGTTTGTCACAAGTGTTTAAATCCTTGTCCGGTGAATATCGATTTCGGTGATGTGTCCATCCGTATGCGCCGCATCCTGCGCGAGCGCGGCCAGAAGCGGTCCAGCCCTGTGACTTGGGCGGCGATGGCCTTCCTGAATATCACTGATCCCCGCAGCATCAAGCTGGTGCGCAAGGCGATGATCGAGTGGGGCTATCAGGGGCAGCGCCTGGCCTATCAATTTGCCAAACGGTTGGGCATTGGCGGCAAGGGCAGTGTGCCGCGTGCCACGACCGGCGCCATGCCGATCACGGCGCAGGTGATCAACTTTGTGAAAAAACCGATGCCCGGCGGCCTGCCGACCCAGACCATGCGCGCGCTGATCGGCGTCGAGGACAGTAAGCTGGTGCCGATCCTGCGTGATCCGGCATTGGTCACCGATGAATCGGATGCGGTGTTCTATTTCCCCGGCTGCGGTTCGGAGCGACTGTTCAGTCAGGTCGGTCTGGCCACGCTGGCCATGTTGTACAAGGTCGGTGCGCAGACCGTGCTGCCGCCCGGTTATCTGTGCTGCGGCTATCCACAGACCTCGGGCGGTGATGCCGAACGTGGGCGCAAGATCAGCACCGATAACCGCGTGTTGTTCCATCGGGTGGCGAATACGCTGAACTACATGGACATCAAGACCGTGATCGTGTCCTGCGGCACCTGCATGGATCAATTGCTCGGTTATGAGTTCGACAAGATCTTCCCCGGTTGCCGGCTGCTGGATATTCACGAGTATCTGATGGAGAAGGGTGTCAGCACGGAAGGTGTGCAGGGCGTGCAGTATCTGTATCACGAGCCCTGTCACACGCCGATGAAGACCCATAGCTCAACGGGTGTCGCGGCCAAGCTGCTGGGACAGACGGTGACATTGTCGGATCGTTGCTGCGGCGAAGCGGGCACCTTGGCGGTGTCGCGTCCGGATATCGCGACCCAGATCCGCTTCCGTAAACAGGAAGAAATCCAACAAGGCATCATGCAACTGACCGGTGCCGATCGCGCCGTGCAGGGCAATGTGAAAATGCTGACGTCCTGCCCGGCCTGTCAGCAAGGTTTGATGCGCTATGCCGACGATACGGGGCTGGAGACGGACTATATCGTGGTGGAGCTGGCCAACCGCCTGCTGGGCGATCAGTGGCAGAAGGATTTTATTGCGCAGGTAAAGAGCGGCGGGGTGGAGCGGGTGTTGCTGTAAAGGCAGGTTCTAGGTGCGAGATTCTAGGGCCGAGGTATGTGATCTTCTCCCTCGGCCCTAGAACCTAGAGCCTCGTCCCTTAAGTAAGCGTCTTCACGCCATCCTTGGTACCCAGCAACAGCACATCCGCCGGGCGAATAGCGAAAATCCCCACAGTGACAATGCCAGGTATATCGTTAAGCTCATGCTCCAGCGACACCGGGTCCATGATCTTCAGATTGTGTATATCCAGGATCAGGTTGCCGTTGTCGGTGGTGAAATTCTCGCGCAGCACCGGGGTGCCGCCACGTTTTGTCATTTCGCGGGCCACGACGCTGCGTGCCATCGGGATCACCTCGATGGGGAGAGGAAAGGCCCCCAACACGTCGACCAGCTTGGATTCATCGGCGATACAGATGAATTTCTTGGCGGCACCGGCCACGATCTTCTCGCGGGTGAGCGCACCACCACCGCCCTTGATCAGGTGCAGGTGTTTGGTGGATTCATCGGCGCCATCGACATAGATGGACAACTCACCTGCCGCATTCAGATCCATAACCGGGATACCGTGTCCGCGCAGCCGGTCGGCGCTGGCCACGGAGCTGGCGACGGTGCCTTCGAGCTTGCCTTTGATATCCGCCAGCGCATCGATGAAGTAATTCGCGGTTGAGCCGGTACCCACGCCGACAATCGTGCCTACCTCGACATATTCCAGGGCCGCCTTGGCGACCTGCTTCTTGAGTTCGTTCTGATCCATGATGTGAGCTTCTGTGTGAGTGCCTGGGGCTGATGATAGCGGGGCTGGGGGCTGGGGACTAGAGGCTCGTTGTGTGTAAGGTGTGGTGAGCGAAGCGAACCGCACCGATTTTCAGTGACGAAGCATGTGCGCGGTGCGGTTCGCTTCGCTCACCACACCCTACAGGAGCGTTTGTCACCAGCCCCTAGCCCCAGACCCCTAGCCCCTATATCATCAAGCTCATGCCTGAACGTTATCTAAAAATGATTCTGAATGCGCGCGTTTACGAAATCGCGCGCGAAACCCCCCTGGAGCCGGCGCGACGCCTGAGCCAGCGTCTCGACAATCAGGTCTGGATGAAACGTGAAGACCTGCAACCGGTGTTTTCGTTCAAGATCCGCGGCGCCTACAACAAGATCGCCAATCTGTCCGAGGCCGACTGCAAACGGGGTGTTATTGCCGCCTCGGCAGGCAATCATGCCCAGGGTGTGGCGATCGGCGCACAGCATCGCGGCATCAAGGCGCTGATCGTCATGCCACGCACCACGCCGCAAATCAAAGTCGCGGCCGTGCGCAGCTACGGCGCGCGGATTGTCCTGCACGGTGACAGTTACGATGATGCCTATGAGCATGCCCAACAGCTCGCTGCAGAAAAGGGCCTGGTGTTCATTCATCCCTTCGATGACCCGGAAGTTATTGCCGGACAGGGCACTGTGGCGATGGAACTGTTGCGCCAGCATACCGGCCATCCACACGCCATCTTTGTGCCAGTCGGTGGCGGTGGTCTGATTGCCGGTATGGCGGCCTACGTCAAGGCGCTGCGCCCGGAGATCCGCATTATCGGGGTTGAGCCGGAAGATGCGCCGACTATGCATGCGGCATTGGCGGCAAAACGCCGCGTGGTGCTCAAGCAAGTGGGTATCTTCGTGGATGGCGTCGCGGTACGGCAGGTGGGTAAAGAGAACTTTCGGTTGGCGCGGCGCTTTGTGGATGAAGTCATCCTGGTCAGCACCGACGAAATCTGCGCCGCCATCAAGGATATTTTCGATGACACCCGCTCGATTGTGGAGCCGGCCGGTGCGTTGGCCGTGGCCGGCATGAAGAAATATGTCGCCCGTGAAGGGTTGAGCGGTCAGGAACTGATTGCCATCAACAGCGGCGCGAACATGAACTTCGACCGCTTGCGGCATGTCGCGGAACGGGCCGAATTGGGCGAACGTCGCGAGGCGTTGTTGGCGGTGACCATCCCCGAACGTCCGGGCAGTTTCCGGCAATTCTGCAAGGCTCTCGGCCAGCGTTCAATCACCGAATTCAACTATCGCTATGCCGATGCAAGTCGAGCGCATGTCTATGCCGGTGTGGAGTTGACCGAAGGTGACAATGAGCGCCTGGCGCTGCTGGAGCAACTGCGGCAGGACGGCTATCCAGTGATCGACATGACAGATAATGAAGTGGCGAAGTTGCATATTCGCCACATGGTTGGTGGACGTGCCCCTGCACTCGATAACGAAATCCTCTATCGCTTCGAGTTTCCGGAGCGTCCCGGTGCGCTGTTGCGGTTCTTGACCGCCATCGGCGAGCGTTGGAACATCAGCCTGTTCCATTATCGCAATCATGGTGCGGCCTACGGTCGCGTATTGGTCGGCGTGCAGGTACCGACAAAAGGTCGGCGCGCGTTCCGTGAGTTCCTCGACAGCACCGGCTATCCCTATTCAGAAGAGACCGACAATCCGGTGTACGACCTGTTTCTGGGTCGAGGCTGAGGCCTTTCGTTAGTTGTTCTGAAATACCGTCGCTTTGATCTCGCTGGTACCAAAATGATGAGTGTTCATCAATCTGAGCGTCTATTGATAGCCGCTGGAAATGGGGATGTCATCGCAGCCTGTCGGGCGCGCGGCTAACGCCGCTGAACCCAACCTACGATTTGTCCGCACAGGCGCGTAGGTCGGATTCAGGCCGAAGGCCGCGTCCGACATTCCGCAGCACGTTTGATCGATGGAATCAGATATTTATTCATCAGCGCCCGTATAGGCCTGTCCCGGTTTATAGGCCGGTAACTTACTGAAAAAAGGCAAAAAGAAAGCCCGCCGAGGCGGGCTTTCAGTGGGCTTCGAAGCCGGGCGTTACATCATTGCCGCGGTTTTCTTCTTAGCCGTTTTCTTCTTGGCTGCGCGTTTCTTCGTAGCCTTTTTCTTGGCGACCTTCTTCTTGCCGCCCTTCTTCTTGGCTACGCGTTTTTTCGCAGCCTTTTTCTTACCAGCTTTTTTCTTAGCGACTTTCTTCTTGCCGCCCTTTTTCTTGGCTACGCGTTTTTTCGCAGCCTTTTTCTTACCAGTCTTCTTTTTGGCTACGCGCTTCTTCGCAGCCTTTTTCTTCACGGTTGCCTTCTTCTTTACGGCAACCTTTTTCCGAGTTGCGACCTTCTTCTTAGTCGCAGTTTTTTTCTTGGAAGCGGCTTTCTTTCTTGCGGCCATCTGTGTGTTCCTCCAAGTGGTTAACAGGGGTCCGCAGCTGAGTATAAACAGCTTGCGACAAAATGCCAGTTTTTTGATGAAGTTTTTCTTTGGATGGTGTAAGGGGCATTCGTGCGATCACTGCCGATGTTGTGTGTCAGTGTATGAAATTATTCTGTCTCGATGGCTGTGCGCATGACGAAATGGCCATCTCGAAATATGTCTTATCAGTCACGATGTCTGTATGTGTCGGCGTGAATCGTTTGGCGGATCAGCACTCGTTTGGGTGCTGAAAATGGCGGTGACTGTCTGGGAAACTTTACGTGACTATCCTTGTAATGGGCCTGATGACAGGCCGCGATCGCCGGTTATTCCAGGCTCAGAATGTATTCCCATTGTTCGGCGGTGACCGGCATGATCGACAGCCGGTTGACGCGCCGCACCAGTGCCATGTCGGCCAATTCGGCATCTGCTTTAAGTTCGTTCAGGCTGATGGTGCGCTTGAGCTTGCGCTCGAATTTCACGTCCACCATGAACCAACGCGGCTGGTCGGGGTCGCTCTTGGGGTCGTAATACTTGCTGTCCGGATTCAGCGCCGTATGGTCCGGATACCCCGCACGGACGACCTTCGCGATGCCGACAATGCCGGGCACGTCACAGTTGGAATGGTAGAAAAACACCCGGTCGCCGACCTGCATCTGGTCACGCAGCATGTTGCGGGCCTGATAATTGCGCACCCCGTCCCAATGCTCGGTCTGCTTGGGCATTTTGCGCAAATGGTCTATGCCAAAGACATCCGGTTCGGATTTCATCAGCCAGTATTGCATCGTCTTTCTCCCGCGCA
>Ga0180009_10006577_pt1 | contig 12147 bp, 9 predicted proteins | sample OS_PC_MetaG_FD_123537 | JGI IMG/M metagenome (GOLD analysis project Ga0180009, IMG submission 123537) | Groundwater microbial communities from the Aspo Hard Rock Laboratory (HRL) deep subsurface site, Sweden - OS_PC_MetaG | ecosystem: Environmental > Aquatic > Deep subsurface > Groundwater...
ATCTTCACACCATATTTTTCTGAAAAAACTTTCAAAATATACTTATATTCTTCAAGTTTTTATCAAAAAAATCTAATATAAATCTAAACGAACTTGAGAATGTTATTTATTTACAAACCCTTACTTACGTTTTGCTTGATTTTTCTTGATTTTATTTTATACTATTAGTAGTAGTTGATAAACAAAAAGTAATTTTATTAGTTTAGTTAAATATATTTATTTTATGGATCAAACACAATTACAACGAGATATCGTTAAAGAATTAGGATTGGAAGAGTTAAATGAAGATACGCAAAAAAAGATTTTAACAAAAATGACAGCATCAGTGTTAAAGAGAATTACAATTAATATTCTTGAAAAATTATCTGAACAGGAATTGGATGAATTTGAAAAATTACAACAAGCAGGCAACGCTGAAGCAATTGATAATTTTTTGAGATCTAAGGTTGAGAATTATGAACAATTGGTTCAAGATACGATTGTTCAATTTAAAAAAGAAATGAAAGATACTATTCAAACATTAAAGAATAGTTAAGAGTATAATACTAAAAGCAAGTTACTATGGACTTAACACAAAAACAAGTAAAAGAAATAAATATGGCGGGTAAAAAATATAACTTGCTCTTGGTTTTGGTGTTTGGTTCTCAAATAACAGGTAAGATTAATCAAGAAAGTGATTTAGATATTGCTGTTTTAGATGCGGAGCAAGAGAACTACAAAAGATTCGGAAAGCTTTATTTAGCTTTTTCTGATATTTTTAAAAATTACAGTATTGATTTGAGATTTATCAAAAATTCTGAACCTGTATTTTTATACCAAGTCTTTAAAAATAGTCAGTTACTTTATGGTGATACTCAGTTGTATTACAACTATAAAGCGTTTGCCTATAAAAGATACGTAGATAGTAAGCCGCTTTTTGATTTAAAAAAAAAAATTTTATCAAAAAATCAAAAAGAATTAAATAAAATTAAAATTAAAATATAAAATGCCGAATAAAGAATTTATCAAAAATAAAATTTCTTATATTCAAAAAGAGGTTCAAGTTTTGTCCAAATATAAGAATTGTAGCTTTGAAGAAATCGTAAGCAGTTTTGACAAACATACTATTGCGGAGAGAATTCTGGAAAGAATAATTAATGATGCCATAGATATTAATCAGCACTTAATTACAGAACAAGGCTTGAAAGAAACTCCTTTTGATTTTAAGGAAAGTTTTTTGTTGTTGGCAAAGCTTAAAGTATATCCTGATAAATTTGCTCAAGAAATAAGCAAATCTGTTGGCTTGCGAAATATTTTAGTTCATCAATATCGCAAATTAGATGAAAAAATATTTTATTTTTCAATAAAGGTTTGTATTAGAGATTATATAAAATATTGCGATTATATTTTAAAATTTTTAAACAAAAATTGATTTTAAGAAATTATTCAAATTATTAATGAGTTAATTATATAAATATTATGATGTCAACACCAGAATCAATATCAACATCAGGTTTAAAATCAGAATCAGAAATAAAAGAGGAAACAAAACCAACGTCAATAATAATTGAAACACCCATCAGGGCTTCTGGTAGAAAAATTAGCCTTGAGGTGGAACCGAATGCGAAACAAATGTTGGAAAGACTTAATAGAAAGAAAGAAATTAGAGAAATTAGAGAGAAAGAAATTGAAGAAATTAAAGAAAAAAAGAAACAAGGAAAATTGCTTTCAGCTAAAGAAATCGTAATTTTAAGGGAAACACCATTAACACCAGAACCAACACCAGAACCAACACCACCAACAGCAGAACAATCTCAAACACCTGAAGGAAGATTATACAAAGCGCGAAAGGATTTGGCTAGAGTTTTGTCTGAAGCTGAAGCTGAGCAAGGAAGATCATGGATTAAGAACATGATGGGTACTAGTAGAGATGAGCTGCGTATTACTAGTAGCCCAGAGTATATAGCGCATATTCAAGCGTTAAGAGAGTATAGACAAGAATTATTAGCTCAAACTCAAACCGAAGGATTAAAAGGAAAAGCGTTAGAGAAAAGAAAAAAAGAAATTTTATTATTAACAAGCGCTGAAGAAGCTAATCTTCTTTATGATGCAAAAACTGAATTGAAAGTAGAAAATACACCACAAAAAATTGCAAGAATATTAAAAAAAATTGGACAGGTTTATAGTAAAATACCGTTTAAATATAAAGTACTTCCTTTTCTTGGGGTTACTGCTATTACAATGGGTGTGGGCGCGGGAATGATAGCAACAGGTGGAACACTTGCAACTATCGCGCTTCCTGCATTATTGGCAGGAACACTAGGACAGAGAGTTTTAGGTGGAACTGCAATCGGTGTTTTGGTAGAAGGATCTGCGCAAAAATCCCAGAAATATAAAGAAACCAAAGAGGTGACGGAAGAGGTGATGGAGAAATTTGGTAATGATATTCTCAAGGCTTTAGATGACGACGATGAAGTATTGAATAGAAAAATTTTAGACATAGAAAAGAAAAAAAAAGCAAAGGGATTTAGAAGAGCGATGTATGGAATGATTGCAGGAACAATAATTGCTGGCGGTTTTATCGGAAAAGCAATTGAGATGTTTAGTGGTGGAGAAGTCCCTCCCCTAGGAGAAGGAGAAGTCCCTCCCCTAGGAGAAGGAGAAGTCCCTCCTCCAGTAGAAGTTACTGTACAACCAGGGAATACAGTTTGGGGTATTGTGGAAAATCAGTTTCAAGAAGGAGATTATCAAGAATATCTTAGTAAATTAACTGGAGATCCAGAAACAGTTTCCGCGAAAACAGATTATTTAGTTGATGCTATCAAGGATAAAATTGCCGAAAATCCAAGTAAATTTGGTATTCCTTCAGGCTCTATAGATAACATATTTTCAGGCGATAAACTTGATTTAACTTCTATTTTTCAAAATAAAGATTTTTTAAATAGAGTGATTGAAAAAGCAAACGCATTATCTCCAGAGAGTCTTGAAAATATTTCACATTACGGCGCACGCGCTATTACAAGCGCTGGAGACACAATACTTACACAATTTGCTGAAGGTCATGCGCCAGGACTAGGAGACACAATACCCACACAATTTGCTGAAGGTCATATACCAGGACTAGGAGACACAATACCCACACAATTTGCTGAAGGTCATATACCAGGACTAGGAGACACAATACCCACACAAATTGCTGAAGGTCATATACCAGGACCAGAAGACACAATACCCACACAAATTGCTGAAGGTCATATACCAGGACCAGAAGACACAATACCCACACAAATTGCTGAAGGTCATATACCAGGACCAGGAGACACCATAGAAGCTACATCCGCAGTAGAATTACTTACACCAGAGGCAGTTGATCAAGCTGTAGAAGAAATTGGCAAAGAAATAGAAGGGCAATCAAAAATACTATGGATATTAGGAAACAAAGGTGATTTTGATTTTTATAAAGGAAGCCTAGTTCAATCTTTAATTGAGTGGGCGCAAGGCATTGATACGCCTGGAGCAGAAAATCTTGAGTGGCATGGTACCATGGATGGTGCAGAAGGAAAGTTTAGAAAGAAATTAGCAGAACGACTATTACAATATCAAGATTCAGGAATTTCACTTAAAGGTAAAACAGTACTTCAGGTGATACAAGAATTTGTAACAAAACCAAAATAAAACTATTGTGTATCAATACCTATGGACATCACATTGTAATAAATTATCTTCAAATTCTAGAATTCCTTTTAAATCCTGCGGATATTTACTTATATCTGGAAAATCTAAATTCATAATTTTGTTGTATACAATTTGAATTAGTTGTTGAGTTCTTTTTGTTTCTTTTGCGCCTATTTCAAGTTCTAGTTTGATTATTTTTCCATTCAAAGGTTCCAAAAATTCAAGGCGTCCTTTTTTAACGGCGCCTTTTTGCGCGAAATCGCGCGAATTCTCCACAAGTAATTTATAAAAAATAAGTTGATGTTTGTAGTTGTGTAATTTAATTTTTTCATATGGAGTTTTTCCTTCCCATGTGAATGATGCTTTGCCTGTTTTGAAATCTATTACCTCAATATCGTTTGCTTGTGTATTCATCATTTTGTCTATTTTTCCAGCAAGATGCGCTTCGCCAAGAAGTACACCTTGGTTTTTAAAATTAACTTCAATGAGATGAGATATATCAAAATTATCTAATTGGGTGTTGTAATAAACAGTCAATGCGTCTTTACCTCTTTTGAGAAAAAGAGAGTAATCTTTATCGGAAAGTCTTTTCATAAAAAGTTCTTTTGTAAACCAGATTAATATTTGTTCAAGTTTTGGTATAAATCCATTTTTGCGAAAATAGGTGTAAAGAAGTTCAATCGTTTTATGCATTGCCAACCCATAAGAGTTTGATGGCGACATAGATTGTGGAAAACGAAGCAAGTTTTGCTCAAGAAATGTTTGCGGACCGCCGGCAGTTACATTTAAAAAATTATTTAAATGTGTAACCGGCATTTGATAATTTTCAAGCAGTGTTTTTAATAAAATTATCTCATTATCTTTTAGCGGCGGTAAATAATAAGAAGACCAAGATCGCGCTATTGTTTCCGTAAGAATATTGGTTGGCGCGCGTCGTAAGGTATTGCATTCTTCGCCTATAAGTATAGAGTCAACAGTTCTATCTTTTTTATGTTGTGTTGTTTTTTCTTCCAAGCTAACATTAAGAAATTGTAATTTCAGAGATTTTTTACCTTCTTCTGTTTGAGTGTGGGAAGTGAGGTATAAATTTTGTTTTGCTCGTGTTAAAGCAACATAAAAGAGTTTCAGATGATCGTCAAAATTATCACCTGCCGGGGTTATTGCTAAGTTTTCCGGAAATTGCAATTTACTGCCGCGCGAAATAGCAGACCAAATTTCATCTTGGCATGCAATCACAAAAACGGTATCAAACTCTAATCCTTTTGCTTTATGCGCGGTGAGAAGATTTACAGCTCCCGGGATATTTGAGAATAAATTTTTATCTGTTACTTGTAAGTTATTTTTTTTGTGCAAATCAACAAATTCAATCATATCGTCAAGAATTAGTTTTTCTCCGTTTTTATATTCGCGCAAAGCATGAATAAATACTCTTAAATTTGAAAGAAAAGTTAAGTATTTTGCCGTGTTTTCTTTGAATTTATCATAACTAAAATAATAATCACGAAACGGACTGGTGTAATAAGGTTTTTGTTTTAAGCGTTTTTGGTTTTTGTTTAAAAATTCTGTGTCTCTCTCCTCGTCGTCATTATCTGCCACTATTGATGATTGGTATCCGCCAACAATTGTATCAAATATTACTTCCATAGTTTCTGTTTGCGCAAGCCTCCCAAGTTCGTCAAAAAACTTTGCTATTTGAGAAATCTTTTTATTACTTGACGCGCGCATAATTCCAAGCCACTGTTTGCGCGGTTGTTTCTTTTCTGTACGCGTATTTACACACTCGGCTTCTATGGCAATATTCCATATTGTCTCTCTATCAAGCTCCCAAAATGGATAAGAAAGAATTTCAGGAAGGTATTCATCCGCGTCTTTTGTATTTTTACGCGCAAGCGTTGCCACAAATCTTCCTATTGTAATTAATTGATGAATATGCGGTTCTTCTAATACATTTTGTTGTCGTTCATAATTTGCTGTAATATTTTGAGCGTTTAAATATCTAATTATTTCTTGTAGTTTGTTGTGCGTGCGAGAAATAATCGCAATTTCATTTGGGTTTTTTCCTTCACTGATAAGCCGTTTAATTTCTTCTGTAACAAAAAATAGTTCATGCGCGTTGGTTGGAAAAATTTTATGTTCAATTTTTCCGGCGCCAATATCTAAATTAGACGCGGTAAGCTCTTTTTTTAATTCGGGAATTATATTTTCAAGTCGTTCAAAACCTTTTTTAATTATATGTCGCGCGACATCAAGAATATCTTGTGTTGAACGATAATTTTGTGTCATTGTTATAATTTGAGAATCTTTATATGTTTTTTGAAAATTAAGGATATTAGAAATTTCCGCGCCCTGAAATTTATAAATTGCTTGATCATCATCACCCACTACCATAATATTTGGTCGTCCTTCGTGTACTTCCGCGTCGGTAATAAGGTGTAAAAACCGCACTTGCGCGTCATTTGTATCTTGAAACTCATCTACAAGTATATGTTGAAATTGTTCTTGTAAATTATAACGCAGACTATTGTTGTTTTCTAACGCTTGTATTGTTTCAAGAAGCATATCATCAAAATCATAATATCCGCTTTTATACATTTGTTTTTTATAATTGCCATATATATTTCCGAGAGCGAACATTTTTTCAAGATTAAGATAGTCTTTATGCACACGTGTTCCGTTATTGTCTTTTTTTGTGTATTCTGTTTTCCACTGCGATAATGGTGTGGTTTTAGATAAATTTTCAGCATCGTTCAAGGCTCTTTTTAATGAGTGTATTATATTTGGCAACCACTGTGATAAATGTTGAACAGGGAATGGCGCGCTTTTGTGCATTTTTAATTTATCAATAAGTCGCATTATTTTTTCCAAACTATTTTTGTTGAGTCTGTCGTCAAATATTTCCGCTAAAAATGGATTAGCAAATTCAATTTCTTTTTTATTATGCTCAATGATTGCTAGAAATTCGTTAGGTGTAAGACCAGCTTTTTTTAGACATCCTATTGCTTGTAAAATAGTTTTCGCATACACAAATCCTTGTTCTGGATGAATGCTTCGCAATGGATTATCATAACTAGCATCTATTAAAATAGATTCTATTATTTTAAGTTGAGTGATAGTATCAGCAGAAATGAAACTTGCTCCGTTATAAAAAAATTCTGGATTTCTATCAATAATTTCAACTCCAAAACTATGGAAAGTATGGATTGAGATTTTATATGCCTCAGCTCCAATTGTTTCAATAAGCCGTTGACGCATATTTATTGACGCGGAATCAGTAAAAGTTAAACACAAAATATTGTTTGGCGCGGTGTCGGTTTCACGTAAAATGTTTGCAATACGCAATGAGAGAATTTCAGTTTTACCAGAACCTGGACCCGCAACCACTAATAGTGGCCCATCTAAACAATCAACAGCTTCTTTTTGCGCTTTATTAAGTTTTTTATAACGTTCTATAAAGGTGTTATACATTGAGTAAAGTATAACATTTTGAAGTTTCAAATTAAACAAGTTAAGCATAAGTTAAGCGCAAGTTTCAAAATTTGTCACTCGGGTGTCTCACTTGGGGGTGAAACCCCCAAGTGAGACACCTAAATATTACTTGGCGGTCCGACCGCCAAGTGAACGACCGCCAAGTGAACACCCACGTGAATCATGTGATGTCCGTAGGTTTGAATTCAAGATTGAAACGTGAAATATTATTTTCTTATAATATTTGTTATAATGAGCATATTAGATTTATTCCTTAATTATTTATATCTATGACTATAACTAATTACAATACTTTAAATAAAGAAGATTCTGAAAATCGTTTTTTAAGTGAACGTATAATTCAACGAGTGAAAGATAAACGAGAATTAAATCATATTAATGAAGACGATATTATGCGTTTGTTCAAAGATGTGTTTGCGCAACATAAAGGCAATACGCTTCGCGCGCGCGCTGAGGCTGTAATGTTGGCGTTTCGTAATTATATAATACAGCAAAAACAAAAACCTCTAACAAATGAAATGCTTAATAAAAATATTCAAAATATTTCTACTCAGCAAACTATTGATATAAATAATCAAAAAGAACATGATGTTCTACAAAAAATAATTGACAAAAATCTCTCTTTAGTTGGTTTTTCTGGTCAATTACGTCTTACTGCTAAAGATGCTCTTGTAAAAAATACGTCGCATGTTATAGGCACAGGTGTTAGCTTGCAAGTTATAGAGCGTGTAGTTAAAGAGAATATTCAGGCATTTCAACAGGCAAACAATATAATCAAGAAAGAACAAGAAGAAAAAAAAGAGAAAGAAAAGAATGTTTCCCCCCCTACTCCTGTTATTGTAAAAACACCAATCAAGATAGAACAAAAGAAAAAATTAACACTTTCAGAAATGATGATAAACAAAGCGCGTGAAGATGATATTGCGCATCCTATTGCAAAATGTCAACAAGTTGTTTCTATGGTTTCTTCATCTTCTCCGCAAACTACAAAACAAATACCGATAAAATCTAAATATCTTGTAACAAATAGCAAGACAAATATAATAGAACAACAACAAAAAGAAGAAACTCCAAAAAACTTAGGAACGCCGGCTGTAGAATATTTACCAGAAAATTATTGGGATAAAATGGCTGGGGTTAGCGACACAGATTAATCTATTATTTAGAAATTAGGAATTTTCTTTTATATGGACATCACATTATTGCAACCTTTCACACTTCTTGTTCACTTGGGGGTGTTCACTTGGGGGTGAAACCCCCAAGTGAACACCCCCAAGTGAAAGACCGTCAAGTGAAAACCCTAAGTATTACTTGGGGGTGAAACCCCCAAGTGAGACCCCCAAGTGAAAATTCCAAGTGAAACTCCAAACAAGCGTGTTTTATCGCTGAATAAATATATTATAATCCATCTCTTTTTTATTTTCCGGGATAACTTTTTTGATAATAAGTTTTTTGTTTTCTAAACTTGCGTCAGTAATAATTACACGTGTTTTTTTACATTGCGGATTAGTTTCAGTATAAAAATACGCGCGTGGCCATATATCAAACGCTTGTATTTTACGAAAATTTTTTAATGAATCTTCATTTAAATTTATAAGACCATCTTCTTTCTGTATTTTTTTTGTAAATGTGGCGTTTTTATGGTCTTGTTCTCGTGGTTGAATTTTATTTTCAACCCACTTTGGAATTATCTCCGCGAGCATTTTACCACCTTGCGCGCCTGTGATTTTTAGAAGTTCGCTTGTTCTTGGCGGCCAGTTTTGCGTCTCTGTTTTTTGTTGCATAATAATTGGACCATGATCCATTTGCTCATCCATAAGCATAATTGTAACACCTGTTTCATTATCTTCTAAAATAGCTGATTGAATAGGGGACGCGCCGCGCAGGTGTGGCAGAAGCGAAGGGTGAACATTTAATGTTCCATATTTTGGTATATCAAGAATTGATTGGGGAATTATTTTTCCATACGCGGCAACAATAAACAAATCCCACACACCTTTGTTTGTAATTGTCTGAACAATTTCTTGATTGGTTAAAGTGTTTGGTTGAAAAACTGGTATATTATTTTTTTCCGCCCATATTTTTGCGGGTGGCTTGGTAAGTAAGAGTCCGCGCCCAACGCGCTTGTCTGGTTGAGAAATAATAAGGTTAGGTTTAATTTTACGCGCTAAAAGCGCGTCTAATACATACACTGCCATTTGAGGACTGCCAAAAAAAGCGATGTTCAAATCATTGATATTTTTCATGAAATTAAATTTATTTTCAATAAACTTTAAAGCGCTCTATTTTTTCTCGCGCGCGGCGCAATAGCTAATTCCTGTAAATTTTCTGCTTTATCACAAAACAGGATGCCATTTAGATGGTCAATTTCATGTTGAAAGATTTGCGCCATAATTTTACTTACCCCGCGCGTAAAAATAAATCCTTCTTTATTATACGCTTTTACAGTAGTTTTTTCCGAACGCTTTACATCGCCATATAAACCTCTTATACTTAAACATCCTTCAAGTAAGATCTGAGTTTTTTTTGATTGATTAATTATTTGTGGATTGATAAAAATTAAATCTTCATATATTTTTTTTGTATTTTGTATAGATTGTGGAAATGGGTTTCCATAATCATCAAGGAAGAATATACGTTTTGATATTACAAAAATCCGTAAAGATACACCAATTTGTGGACATGCGATCGCTAGACCATCTATATTTTCCTCAAGAGCTTGTTGTAGGTTTTGGATAATCTTTTGAATTTTTGGCGATGATATTTCTCTTGGTTCAACATTCTCTGAAATAGCGCGTAAGATTTTATCCCCCTTTTGAATAATTGTAATCATATCTCTTTTGTATTAAAGTAAACTTTCAGGATCAACCTGTACAATATATATAGGAGGAATAGTTTTTAATATTTCAAGTAATTTTGTTTCTAATATTGTTGTATTCAATTTAATAAGCATATGCATACGATATTTATTTTTTATAGTATGTATAAATGCTGGAAAAGTAAATACTTCATACTCTGCAAGTATAACACTTAATTTTTTCATATCCTGAATAACTGTTTCTTTTACGCCTTCGCGGGTAATTTTTATAAATTTTTTGAATGGCGGATATCCTAATTTTTGTCTATTTTTTATTTCATATCTGTAAAAGTCCATTAAGTTTCCTTCTGAAATATATTTAAAAATTTTTTCATCATAGTTGCGTGTTTGAATAATAAAATTTTTTGTCGCTTTTGAGGATAGACGAAGCAATAAATTAAAAATTTGTTCTTGTATTCTGAAATCAGGCAACATAAATAATGAATCTATAGACAATATAGCTATGTTTTCTATTTCTTTTTCTAAATAAGACAATGCCATTTCTGTGCCCAACAAAACACTTCCAGGAGCGGTTTGAAATGACTCCATTTTTGATAAAGCTTTTTTATATGTAGGGGCTTCATCGCTATCAAGTCTAAATAATTTGATATTTGGAAATATCTTTTTTATTTCTTGTTCCGCCAGTTGGATTCCTATACCAAGTGGAACAAGGCGCCAGCTTCCACACACACCACATAGCATTTCTGCGTTTTTAGTTTCTCCGCATTTGTGGCATATAAAAATATTTTGTTTATTTTTTTTATGTAATACGGTTGGAGCGTTACAATAATCGCATTTTATAATTGTTCCACAATCACCACAAACAGTGATGGGATTTTGTCCTCTGCGCGCCACCAAAATAAAAAGTTGTTCATTTTGTTGTTGGGTGTTACTAATAAGTTTTTTTAGGTCATTACTTATAATAGTAAATTGTTTTTGGGAAACTTCTGATTTGGTTTTCATGTCAACAATTTGTTGTTTTACGGCGCTAAGGGTGCGAAACCTTAACGAAGTAAAAGGAATTATTTCTTTTTGTTGTTCACGGTATAGTGTTTCAACCCGTAAAAATATATCACCATAAATTAATTTTAGGCCAGCAGTTTTAGCGTAAATTTCCGCAAAAGTTCTATAATCTAAAAATGGGCGAGCGATTGTTTTATAACTGCTTGAATTTTCATAATCCACTATAATAGCGGCAAGATCAAAACGAGGAATTGCTAAAAATCCTCCTGTGGCGATAATTAGAACAGGGTGTTTATTGGTAATAATTTTATTCCACTGAGAAAGTATTTCTTTTTTTGTCATTTTACTATGCAGTATATAAGTATAGACATCAATTCCTTTTTCCAGCGCGCGCAAGGTGGATTCTATTCGTTGCATAGAAGGAAGACAGCAAAAAACTGATTGTTTGCGCGCAAATGATTCGCGAATAAAACTTTTATATACTGCCATTCTCTCAACGCTATTTGCTTGAAAAACATAATGCTCATTCTTTAATTTGCTTTGTTCGGGAATTGTTTTGAACGAAGAAGGAATATTTTTAATTTTTTCTTTATTATATGCGTCCAAAATAATTTTTGGCGCAAGAGACTGAATAATAGTTCCTGTGTTTGTCGCGAAATAATTTGCGGCAATACGAGAGCTCTCTATAAATTGTGGAGTAAAAATGGTGTGTGATTTTGGATTTTCTATTTTTTTTATATTAAATGACGCGTTTTTAATTTGAGTTTTTAAATCATTCGCGTCCTGAATACGTATTACAATTGACGGAATTGTTTTAGCGCGCACAGGAACATAAACCAGAGAACCAATTGTAATCCGTGAAGAAGTAAAATAAGTAAGCTCTTCTTTGAGCGCACTACGTGATAGCGGGGTTACTGTGATAATTTTCATAATTTAGATATATAAATAGGTAGTTAAATATATAGTGGAATCTTGTGATTACTATATGTGATTACTATATATTTACAAACTTAGGCATAAAAGTCAAAATAGTTAAAATCTCGCGCGCAAAATGAGAGAGGTTGAACCTAAGGGTTCTTCCGAAAATAACTTCCCATCTTTTGCCTACCGCATTGCTGACTACAGTAATTACTTGGTCGCGAAATATTTCAACATACTTATAGTATGTTTCAATATTTCGCTCGGTC
>Ga0180009_10006578_pt1 | contig 12146 bp, 11 predicted proteins | sample OS_PC_MetaG_FD_123537 | JGI IMG/M metagenome (GOLD analysis project Ga0180009, IMG submission 123537) | Groundwater microbial communities from the Aspo Hard Rock Laboratory (HRL) deep subsurface site, Sweden - OS_PC_MetaG | ecosystem: Environmental > Aquatic > Deep subsurface > Groundwater...
ATTGCCATTATCCAAGATTTACAAGGGCCGCGGATTCGGCTCGATAAGATTCCGGGCGGCAAAAAAGAGCTTTATGAAAATCATGAGGTGATTTTAACTGCTGGAAACCCGGGCCGAGGCGAGATCAAGGTCGGCTTTCAATTTTTTATCAAGGAGTTGAAAAAAGGTTCACGCATTCTTTTAAGCGACGGCTTGATTGAGCTTAGAGTTAAGAGCAAGACTAAAACTAAGGCCAAGTGCGCGGTCATCCAAGGCGGAAGCATTGTTTCTTTTTCTTCTATCAACTTGCCCGGGACAAAGATTAAACTTTCGTCCTTTACGGAAAAAGATGACCGAGATCTTTATTTTGGTATCCAAAACGAAGTTGATTATGTGGCTTTGTCTTTTGTTAAAAACAAAAATGATATTCAAAGAGTCAGAAAAAGAATTGCCAAATACTGCGGCCAAGAAAAAACCTCTCCGCCCAAAATAATTGCCAAGATTGAAAACAAAGAAGCAGTTGATAATCTTGAATCAATAATTTCGTCAGCCGACGGATTGATGGTGGCGCGCGGCGATTTAGGGATTGAGCTGCCCGAAGAAAAAGTGCCCCTATTGCAAAAAAGAATGATTGATGAGGCACGGCATCAGGGGAAGCCGGTTATTACGGCCACGCAGATGCTTGATTCGATGGTTAAGAATCCCCGCCCCACTCGGGCTGAAGTCTCAGACGTCGCCAATGCTATTGTCGACGGCACTGATGCAGTGATGCTTTCTAATGAGACTGCAATGGGCAGGTATCCTCTTGAGGCTATTTTAGAAATGAAAAAAATTATTGAAGAGACCGAGGATGGGCTGTATGCCCATACCAATATGCATAAATTTTCTTTTCATCATCGAAGAGGAGAGTATAAAGAAATCTCCACAACTGATGCAGTCGGCTCTTCAAGCTGCGAGATGGCCGAGCACTTGGGTGCCCGATATATCATCACGACGACTTCTTCGGGGTACTCGGCTCGTATGGTCGCCAAGCATCGTCCAGAAACAAAAATTTTTGCTCTGACCCCGAGCCAAATTGTCTATAATCAATTATCCTTAGTCTGGGGTGTAAGGCCGCTGATCTTGCCCCACTTCCACACGACCGACGAATTAATCTATCAGAGTGTTGACTTACTTGAGACCAGAAGGATGACAAGAAAAGGTGATCTTTTGATAATTATTGCCGGCCATCCGGTCGGTATGGGAGGCCAGACAAATTTAATCAAGGTCCATAGAGTTTAAATTCCAAATTCCAATTATTAAAAGTTTTAAAATTGAATATTATAATTTAAATATTGTTTGGGATTTGTGATTTGGTGCTTGGAGTTTTTTATGAAGAACATTTATTGGTTTGATGAATTGAGAAAATCAGACATTCCCAAAGTCGGAGGCAAGGGCGCTAATCTTGGAGAATTAACCGCACTCGGGGTGCCGGTGCCCAATGGTTTTTGTCTTTCCGTTAAATCCTATTTTGATTTTATTAAAAAAAATCAAATCGACAGATTAATTAAAAGCGAGCTTTCGGAGATTGATCCAGAAGATAATCAGGCCCTGCTTCATTCTTCGCAAGTGATCAAACACGCTATTCTTAACCATAAAATTGGAGACAAGCTTAAAAAAGAGATAATCACCACTTACCATAAACTGGGTAAAAATAAATATGTCGCGGTGCGATCTTCTGCCACAGCCGAGGATCTTCCCAGCGCTTCTTTTGCGGGCCAACAGGCGACCTTTTTGAACGTGCGTGGAGAAAAAAACTTAATTGAAGCAGTTAAAAAATGTTGGGCCTCATTATTTGAGCCTCGGGCAATTTATTACCGTACGGTCAACAAATTTGACCATATGAAAGTGGGTCTGGCGATACCTATCCAAATTATGGTTGAGGCAGATATTGCTGGCGTGATGTTCACCATTGATCCGGTAACGAATAATAAAAAGATAATTGATATTGAAGGAGCTTATGGTTTGGGAGAGGTGGTTGTTTCCGGAGCAGTCAGCCCTGATAGATACTTAGTCGACAAAGAGACCCTAAAGATTAAAGATAAAAAAATAATTAAACAGACCTGGGCTATCAAGAGATCAGGATCCGCTAATAAAAGAGTAAAGATACCATTTTCAAGCCAAGAAGAGCAAAAATTAACTGATAAACAAATTATCGCGCTCGCGAAAATCGGTAAAATCATTGAAGAACATTATCAATTTCCTCAAGATACAGAGTGGGCGGTCGCGGCCGGTAAAATTTTTATGCTTCAATCTCGGCCGGTGACCACGATGAAGAAAAAAGCAAGAACAGAAGCAAAGATAAAAAAAGCACATAGAATTATTCTCAAAGGCGCGGCCGCTTCTGTGGGCCAGGCCGCGGGAACGGTCAAAATCGTCGAGACTCCCAAAGAACTTGATAAAATTAAGAAGGGCGATGTTTTAGTGGCTAAGATGACAAATCCTTCTTATGTTCCGGCAATGAAGAGAGCCAGTGCCATCGTTACTGATGAGGGCGGCTCGACCAGCCACGCGGCCATCGTCTCCAGAGAGCTCGCTATTCCTTGTGTGGTGGGCACGAGTGAGGCCACAGCTAAATTAAAGGATGGCGATATCGTCACTGTGGACGGAGAGGCAGGCTTGGTTTATGAAGGCAATGTGGTTGTTGCAGGCAGCAGGCAGCAGGCAGCAGGCAGCAGAAATTTGAAGACCAAAACAAAAATATATGTTAATTTAGCTGAAGTTGAGGCGGCCGAACGGATTTCTAAGCTTCCGGTTGACGGCGTGGGTCTTTTGCGCGCCGAATTTATGATCGCTGAAATCGGCGAACATCCCCGTTCAATGTTAGAAAGAGGCAAGGGCAAGGAATTTATTAATAAACTCGCCGCCGGCATAGAGAGATTCGCCAAGGCATTTCATCCCCGTCCGGTGATTTATCGGGCCACTGATTTTAAGACCAATGAGTACAAAAATCTTAAAGGCGGCGATGAGTATGAACATGATGAGCCCAACCCGATGATTGGTTATCGCGGGGCAATGCGCTACATCCAAGAGCCAGATTTATTTGAGCTTGAGATTAAGGCGATGAAAAAAGTGCGCCAGAATTATAAAAATCTGCACTTAATGATTCCCTTTGTCAGGACAATTGAAGAGATGAAGAAAGTAATTACTCTTCTTAATAAATTTGGCCTGCCGCGAGCGAAGGGCTTTGAACTTTATGTGATGTGCGAGGTGCCCTCGACGGTAATTTTGGCGCAAGAGTTTATTGATCTGGGGATTGACGGATTTTCGATTGGTTCCAACGACTTGACACAGTTGACCTTGGGGCTGGATCGAGACAACGAGCGCGTGGCTTCGGAATTTGACGAGAGAAACCCGGCAGTAATGCAATCAATGAAAAAAGTGATTGAAATTTGCCAGAAAAATAAAGTTAAATGTTCTATCTGCGGTCAAGCGCCCTCGGTTTATCCGGAGGTGACTAAAGCTTTGATTGAATGGGGTATGACCTCGGTCTCGGTCAATCCTGATGTTATTATCAAAACCAGAGAATTAGTGGCGAAAGTTGAGAAAAAATTATTTTAAGGTTAAAATTAAATGGCAGGGTGGGGTCGCATAGTGGTCTAGTGCGCCTGTTTGGAGTACAGGTAGATCCGCAAGGGTCTCATGGGTTCAAATCCCATCCCCACCGAATTCAAGAAGATGAAGAAGACCAAGAAGATTAAGAGGATGAAATGAAAAATTACGAAAAAACAATTACTTATCAGCAAGCCAAACAAATTTTCTTTTTGACCCAAGATTTTACCCAAAAATTTTTAAATGAATATAAAGATCGCCGGCTGATCGAACAGATGATCTCTTCAGCTCGCTCTATTAAGCAGAATTTGAGCGAGGGCGCAACCAGAAATAGCATTAAGGATTATATTCAGTTTATTGGTTTTAGTCGAGCTTCGGGCGAAGAGCTGTTGGAAGATTATAAAGATTTAGCCGAGCTTTGGAAGATCAAAGTCGTCCGTCCGTCTTTATCCTCTTTGCCTTCTTTATCCTCTTCTCGCTCGGAAACCGTTAATCAAATGATTGATTTAGTAGCCAGAAATAATTATCTTGAGGACCAGCAGCGCCGTTCTTTAGAGAAACACTTTATCACCCACGGCGGCTATACTGAGAATTTAGCCAAAAAAAGAAGAATACATAGAGGGTATTAAGTTTGAAAATTCAATCTTAAAAAGGGAACCGTCCCCCATGAATTAATCAATCAACATGATGAAAAAATTAATTATCTTTTTAGGATTAGCGTTAACCTTCTTAATTCCATCGATAGTCTCGGCGGATATTATTGAGCCGGGTATGAAAGAAATTGATTATTGTTTCCAAGTTGAAAACATCAAAGATTATCCTGAATATGTATTTTTATCCTATTTTCAAGAACCAGTAGGAGGACATCAAGTTATCAATCAGGGAGACTGTGTCAGTTTTTATAAATTTAGCAACCCGACTATCTATGCCGTAAAAAAAGGTGATTTTAATGAGAATGAAATTGGTTCAAGTGATGAAGAGGAAAAAAATTATTTTCAAAATAATAAAAAATTAATTGCTTCCGGGCTCAGCATTAATTCTATTGGTAGTGTTAAAGAAAGTGATCCAAGGCAAAAAATTGTTGATGTTTATAAAATCGAATCGGTTGACAGCGCCTCATTAAAAATTAGCCCCCTGAAAGTAATATATACCTATACTGATGGCACGTCTGAAGAAAAAATTTATCCATCACCGCCCAATATTACTGAAACTCCAAAAAGACCAGAGCCATCAAGGAAAACTTCTCTACCATATTGGTTTAGTATTATATGGTATATAGTTTTACCATTGATAGCCCTAGTTATAATAATAGCCATCTTAATATATCGACGAACAAAGAAATAGACTTCCATGAGGCAGCAGTTTTTATTGTTGATTGTCACAATTATTATTGAATTTTTTATCTTGTGGCTTTTCATTAGGAAAAACCCATTAAGAATCTTTTTTTATGCCGCACTTATAAATTTATCCACCTTGCCGATTGCCAATTATCTATATCAGAATATCTCAAATAATTTTTTATTGATAGAATTAGCCGTTTTTCTTATCGAATGGATTTTAATAATGGTCTTGTTTGAAATAAAATATTATCGAGCGCTACTTCTTTCGTTTGTCGCGAATCTCATCACCGCGGTAATAAGTTTATTGCTTAGATGATAAAATATTGATGCCCAATCTTAATTTAATACTAACGAAGCTATTGATTCTATTTGGAATTTTTGATCTCTTTAATGTAATCCATTCCTTTTAAAGAGAGAATCCCCCAGCCAATAATTGCCGGCAGCCAAAAATTAAAGAGGCGATAAACAATAGTGATGGCGCCGGCTTCGTGGATGGCAACTCCGGAAAAGTGTAAAGATCCCAGCATCCCCAACTCAACAAAACCCAACCCGCTGCCCGAAGGAGAAATAATTGAGACTGCTTGGGAAATTGAGAAATTTTTTAGAACAGAAACAAAGCCCAAGTTGGTGCGAAAAACATAAAGACTAAAAGCAAAAATAACAAAGTTTGCCAGAAAGACAAAAAAGACATATAAAAATATATCGGCTATCTGGCTGTTTTTGAGTTCATCAATTTTAACCGTCTCTTTTCTGGGTAAAAATTTGGGGGAAAATTTTCTGACATAATGGAAAATCGCCTCCCTAATTTTGCGGTTAAAAAGAAACAGACAAAACAAGACCGCTAAAAGAATAAGGCAAGAAGAAATAATAATTGAGTAATTATCTTTGATCGCTGTTTCAATAAAAGCCGAGCCGCCAAAGAGCAGGGCATAAATTAAAATTGCGGAGAAATTCAAAACGAAATAAGAAATAGTAATGACTGCCGCAAATTGGCTGGAACAGCCCTTGCGCCGCGCCTTATAAAACAAAACTGCCACCCCGCCGAGCCCAGCTGTCACTGCCCCGATTGGAACAGTAAGGAGCCAAGTCACAATCCCCTCTCTTAAAGACATTTTTATTTTATAGAGCTTAAATATTTCAACAATAAATAAACCCTGGGTGGCGACTAATAAACAAGAAAGAACAGCACCTGCCAGAAGATAGAAGAAGCGCAAGTGAGAGACCGTCTCAAAGACCTCCTTGATATCCGTTTTAAAAAACAGTTGATAAAAGAGATAGCTATAAACAACTAAAACTAAAACAATACTTATAATAAAGCTCAATCTATACTTTTTAATCATCCCTGTTTATTCTACCACATTTCTCATCTCCAACTTCTTTCTTGCCCCAAGAAATATCCTCCCAAATTCGCTCGTGCACTCGCGCCCCCTGCCTTTGACGATACTCCGCCGATGCCGATCTCTTAGAGTCATAATTATATAATAATTATATAATTAGTATATACTATTTTATCTTTAAAGCCAATAATCATTAATCATTTCTCGGCCGAGAATACATTTACGTTTTTTTGGTATAAATTAAACCAAAACCGGCGCTAATAATTTTTCTAATTCTTTAATATTTTTATACTCAATCACCTTGGCTGAAATACCGCGCAGAGTATTTGAAATATCAGAGCCCTTTTTGGCGATCGTAATTACTGGTTTGCCTTTAGCATAAGCGTAGCCCGCTTCAATACCGGTCCCATATCCTTTTTCTGTCAGCTCGACTAAAACAAAATCGCATTCATCTATTGCTCTAAAAGCCAGCCCCATTAACTTTTTAGGAGGAAATTTAATCTTGCCCCATTTTTCGCGGTCGCGAATCATACAAAAAGATGAAACCCCTTGGTTCTCCAAAATTTGAGAAATCTCCTCAATCTTTTTTCTGTTTCGGGCATCAGGATAATATTTTATAGCCAAATACGCTTTCATAATTTTCACGATGTTGATAAAATTTAATATAATTTTTAATGTCTTATTGTCTAAAACGTCAATTTTTTAGCGTACGCGATTTTATTGACGTTTTTTTTGCTTCTCATAAACGATCAATATTTCTCTGTTTTATCCTCTCCCGATATAATTGCTCATTATAGCCGCCGCTCTTAATAAAATCTTCCTCTAATTTTTCCAGCTGCCTGTCGAGAAGAAAAGTCGTTTGGTTAATCAGGCAAATCATAGCGTTGGCGGCTTGCGCCGGCGAGCTAAGATAGGACGAATAGGAAGAATAGGACGGATGGCGATAGACGATTTGGCGCGCTTTGATGGCTTCAACGGATTCTTTTGGCCAAAGCGCTAAATTATTCTGCCGCAAATAATCCCCGTAATCCTCTTTAAGCTCTTTTAAACTTCCACGAGCCACATTTAAAAGTTTTAGTTCACTCTTCTTCGAGGTCTTGCCAATCTCTGATCCTTCGGCGATATTCTGTTTGCCGGATCTAGCCGCATGATCCATCTGCTCTTTGGTGCGATAACTTTTAATGTATTTTCGGGTAAATTCAACCGTAAAATCATAAATTATGGTTGCTTGCTTAAAACTTTTAAGATGGTGGAATGGTTTATAAGAAAACATTTTTATCTTATTCTTCCTATTCTTCCTAATTTATAAAACACTCAAGAGCTTTTCTTTTTCAATCGTCGCGAGACATAATACTTTATCCGCCCCGCCGTAATAAAGAAAATATTGGCCACCTTTTTCCACCATCCCACAGCTAAAAACAACATTATCAACCCGGCCCTTTTTTTCATAATCTTCTTCCGGTCCAAGAATCGGATCCGGATGGCGATAGATGACTTTGGTCGGATCATTAAGATCTAAAAAGGCAAAACCGAGCCGGTAAACTTTTTTGCGGTCAACGCCGTGATAAATTATAAGCCACCCTTTTTTTGTTTTTATAGGCACGGTTGAGCCGCCAATTCTTTCCTCTTCCCAACCTTTACGAGTCGTCATTACTACTCTCCTCCTCCCCCAAGTCTGATCAAGGCGGTTTGACCAAGAAAGAGTAATACTGGGAACAATCCGGTCAAGTAGAGCATACCCACCATTAATTTTTTCCGGCAAGAGAATAATATCTTTGATATCTTCATCCCCTAAAATCCTGCCTATTCTCTCAAAATGCTCAAAGTCTTGAGTCTTTATAAATGCTCCCCTTACTCTCCAGGGCGCATCATTGGGATTTTTTTCTTTGGTGCTGAAAAAAGGTGAGTGCCCGGCGTTATAAACAGAAGAAATCGTATAAGCAATTAAATAATTATTATTAATTTTAGTAATCCTCGGGTCTTCAATGCCTAAACGCTCGAAGGGTTCATCAAGTAAAGGCTCAATAATCGGCTCTCCAAGCCGCTTGTCAATCTTAAAGCCATCGATCGTTTCTGCATAGCCAAAACGAGAGATATGGTCATTGCCGATAGCTCGATAAATTAAAATTATTTTCTGTCCAAAAACTGCCGCCCCTGCATTGAAGGTCGCTTCTGTCTCCCACCAATTATCACTAGGACTAATAATAGGATTTTTTTTATATCTTTCAAATTTAATCTTTGCCATTTTTATTTAAAATTTTTTGGTAGACTTTTTCATAATTCTCCGCCATCTTTTCAAGAGTAAAATTCTCTTCAACCCAATGGCGGCAATCTCTTCTCTTGATCTTGGCGATCTTCCCCACTGCCTCTGACGCCTGTTCAAGATTGCTCACTTTATAACCAGATTTGCCGTCAAGGACAATTTCAGGAACAGATCCTCGATTCTTAGCAATAACCGGCGTACCGCAGGCCATAGCCTCCACCATAGTCAACCCAAAAGGCTCATCAAACCTGATAAGATGAAGCGAAGCAAAAGCATCTTTTAAGAGCTCGTTTCTCATTTTCGGATCAGCCGGGCCAAGATACTGGATCTGCTTTCCATCAATCAAGGGTTTAATCTCTTTTTGCCAATATTCTTTTTCTTCCGGCGGGATAATGGCGGCGATCTTAAGCTTGCGGCCGGTCTTCTTAGCAACCGAAATTGCCAAATCCGTCCCCTTGTCTCTCGCCACCCTGCCCAAAAAAACCAAATAATCTTTAGGTTTTGGATTAAATTCAAATTGAGACAGATCAATCCCGTTATAGACTGTGGCCAAATATTTTAATGAGGGGTCTCGATCAGCATCAGAGATAGAGATATAATAATTATCCTTATTATACTCCTGGAAGACCGGTAAGATTTTTTTTGAAGTGAGACCGTGGATTGTAGTGACGAGCGGAGGTTTAACTAATCGGCTATAAGTCAAAGGGAGGAAATTATAGTGATTGTGCAGAATATCAAATTGATCGGCCCTCTCAAAAAAGAAACCAATATGCAGTGCCTGCCAAACCTCTTCTGGCATCTGCTCTGGATGCTCCCGATAAGGATGGGGGACGATACCGCTCAATTTTGCTTTGATCTTAGAATCTTGAGTGGCAAAAACCGTCACCTCGTGCCCCCGCTTGACCAACCCCTCGGCCATATTATAAGCGACCAATTCCCATGGGCCGTAATTCCTGGGCGGAAGACGCCAGGCAGCTGGAGCTAATATTCCAATCTTCATAAAAAAATTATTTTATCTCTATCCCGCCAAGAGGATGTAATCTCTTTAATAATTTCTGGTGATCTTCCTCTTTACCCCAAAAGAGCAAGCAACCCCCTCCGCCGGCGCCGCAGCCCCGATGAGCATAGCCGAGCTCCTCTCCAACTCTGGCCATTTGGCGCATTTTCTTTGAGTAATAAAGCGAGGATAATTCGAGATGCAGATCTCTATCTTGGTTAATCGCCCCAGATAAAGCTTTTTCATCTTTGACGAGGATCGCCTTAAAAGCGTTATCCGCGCATTTAGCGATCTCAGCAAAAACTGAAGGGTCACGAGCAATTTTTGCCTTAAACTCCTGATTCATCTTGCCCGAAGAGCGGGACTCTCCACAATAATATATTACCATTTTTTGCGAGACCCAGCAGTATAATTGATGATTTGTGGGAAAAGATTCTTTAATACTTACCAAACTTTTATGCGGACCATGAAAAATCATATAATTTAATCCGGAGAGCCAAGCGGCATAATAATCCTGCTTGCCGCCGAGTAATCCCATCGAAGTCTCAACTAAGTAAGTAAATTCTGCCGGGTTGATGCCGTAGACGCCGTAAAGATCGGCTAAAACTTCGACTAAACCCACTCCCATAGCAGAAGAAGTCCCAAGCCCGGAAGCGGGCGGGATCTTGCCTTGGCTTGAGATCTTCACTCTCAACCCCCTAAAATCCAAAGCGAAAAATCGCAAGAAATGGCTGATAATCTGACAGGCATTATCTTTCTCCTGATTCTGCAATTTGACTAAATCGCCTTCAACCACATTACCAAGATCCGGCATTATTACCTTTATTTCTTTTGATGACTCAACAATGCTGACCTCAATCCCAATTTCGACGGGCAAAGAAATATTAACCACCGAACCATGGTCAACCTTATACTTTTCAAGATAAAAAGCGATATCCGAAGTCCCGCCAGCCAGATCAGCCCTGACCGGAATCTTAATTTGTGCTTTCTCTCTGGCGAAGCCAGATCCCGCTTCGCGGGATTTTTTAGCTCGGTTCATTTTATGGTTTTTAAATTTGATATCTCTAAATTGGCTAAATGAAAACAGATTGTACTCTCCGCGCCTTGATTAGGATTAATCCCTGTTTTGAATATTCCATCAAAACAACCTCCAGTCTTTGGATCATACATTTCCAATTGATAGATATTATTGCCCAAAAACCAAGAAAACCAATCTTTAGCCATTTGCGAATATTTCTTTTCTCCGGTCAGCTCATAAGCTTTAATCGCCGCTAAAACCATATCGCAAACGTCAATCGGCTGTTGGCCGAATTGAGCCTTCTTTTGGCCTCGAGGATACCAACCCTCAAAACCAATCGGGGCCGGGAAGCCCTTTATTCGGCAAACGCGATTAAGAAAATCAAGAGATTTTAAACCAGGATTCAATTCTTCTTGATTCCCTGACACTTCAAATATAGAGAGTAAAGCTAAAGGCAAAATCGCATTAGCATAAATTAATTTGTCCTCAAAAAAACTCCAATTTAAAGAACTGCTTTCTTTAAACTTCTTTATTAAATATTGGGTTATTCTTTTTAATTCTTCTTTTATCTCTGATTCTTTTTTCTCTCTAAAAATCTCAATCAGCCCCAAAGAAGCATAAGCTTTAGATCTGATATAGCGAAGCTTTTTAATCTTTGATTTTGACTTTTTAAAAATCTTTTCTGCTCTTTGTTTGATATCTCTTGGGCCATAGCACTGGCAGACGCCCAAAGCCCAAATCGTTCGTCCGAAGCAATCCTCTGAACCGACCCGATCAATAAAACGACCCTTAAAGTCAGCAAAATTATGAAAACGGCCGTCTTTTAGCTGCGCTCTCTCTATAAAATTTAAATAAATGCGGGCTAATTTTAGATGGCGTCTCTCATTTTTTTGATGGTATAAAAATAGAGCCAAGATCAGGGCCCGGGTCTGATCGTCAATTGAATAACCGTAATTTTTATCCGGGGTTGTGCCGCTCGCAAATTGGTAAATTCCAATTCGGCTCGTCATTGAAAAAATATGATCAGTTTTTATAAATTGAGGTCGTCTCATTTTTAATTTTTGGATTTCTTTTTAAGTATAGAAAAAAGATCTAAGTGCTTCAAAGCTACATTACTCCAAATCATCTTTCGGCCATATTCATAAGCTTTATCTCGAATCTCCCCCATTTTTTTGGGATGGGAGAAGAGGTCAATCACTTCTTTAGCTACTCTATCTGGATCCTCCATTGGCACAATAATACCACGGCCACCAGCCAAAACTTCTTGGGCATAATAATAAGGCGTAGAGATACAGACCTTGCCCGCGCCGATCGCTTTAGCCAAGGTTCCGCTTGAGATCTGATCTTTTTTAAGATGCAGTGTCAAATCAATATCAGTTGCCTGAATATAATCGACCAATCGCTCCAAAGCCATAAAACGATTCTTAAACTGGAGGTGACGGCTGACCTTCAATTTTTTAGCCAACTCAGCCAAACCGTGCCGGTATTTCTCTCCTTGATGTTTAATAATCAAGGGATGAGTCTTGCCGACAACCAAATAGACGACTTCAGGGAATTTTTTGACAATTTTAGGCAGGGCTTTGATCGCATCCTCAATCCCTTTATCCGGGTTAATCAAGCC
>Ga0180009_10006579_pt1 | contig 12145 bp, 9 predicted proteins | sample OS_PC_MetaG_FD_123537 | JGI IMG/M metagenome (GOLD analysis project Ga0180009, IMG submission 123537) | Groundwater microbial communities from the Aspo Hard Rock Laboratory (HRL) deep subsurface site, Sweden - OS_PC_MetaG | ecosystem: Environmental > Aquatic > Deep subsurface > Groundwater...
CGAGATACACGCCAGTCGGCGGATGATCTCCTGCCCTTCCGGGGTTTGGATATTGACCGTCAGGCTGCGTTTATTGCGGTTGGCGGCAATAAAATAAGCGGATTCGCCTGGGTAGGGGCCATAAGGTTTGCCTACAAAGGGCGGTCCCCAGCCGCGGCTTTCGTCCCCGCTATCCGGCCGTTCCACTTTGATCACATCTGCGCCCAAATCTCCCAACATCATGGTGCAGTAGGGGCCTGCCAGGGCGCGGGTAATATCCAGAATTCGAATGCTATTTAGGGGTCGCATAGCCTCTTCTCAACGGTGTTAGTTTTGACTCAGTGAGATGACACGTTCATTGCTTTGGTCAGCAAAGCATGAAGAGAGCTTAATGAATTTATAGTATAAGCCCTTTCTTCACAAAAAACAACAAAAATTCACACGAGCAGCTATTTTTTATGATAAATTTTGGCCTGTTTTTTCCCCGGTGCCGTATGCTCATCCTTTCAGTGTTCAGCCCTTCCCCCATTTTAATGAGAAGTTGTCATGAAAAGGAGTCACTACGAAGGATGAAAATGGGATCCAACGTCTCCTGACGTTGGAGGTTGCAGGAACGCCGAAGTCGGGCCCGCAGGGTGCTTCGCGAAGACTTCGGACTCCGTGCGCAATAGCGCGCAGGTTTAAATTTCAAAACGCACAATCACACTTGGCCCCAGTTGGATAATCACCCCCGGGCTTATTTCATGTGGGATGTCAGGCTGGATGCTTTTAGCGTTGATGGCAACGCCGTTGGTGCTGTGTAAATCAGTGATGTAGAATTTTTTTGTGCGCGGGTCGAAGGTGACCTCGGCATGTCTGCGTGAGATTTCGGATTCGTTGAGCAAAATGGGCGTCTCACGACCCAGCACAAACGGGTAAGCGATAATATCATGTCGCTGCCCAATACGTTCTGAGACAGTGCATTTTTCAACGACGAGATACGAAAGAATATTTTCTTCGGATACGAATAGAGTCTCACCTTTTTTCTCGGAGACGGGCTGAGATACAGGCGGAGGAACCGGCGTGGGTATTGGCCGCAGAGGGGCTGTCTGCAACTTGGGTTCTTTGAGCGCAGATGGCTGCAATGCTTGTGTCAGAAATGTCATGACTATTTTGTTGCGACCAAGCAGCAGCTTATCCCCAGGCTTGATTTCACGCTTGGTCAGCGGGTCAAGCTCTTTTTCGTTCAGGTAAACCGGATTTTGCTCTGCAAGTGGCTCTATGAAGTAATGCCCTTCTGAGAGTGTAATTTGCGCGTGACGGCGTGAGACGGTCATACCGTTTGGGAGCAACTGCACGTTCACTGCCAGCATGATATTATGATCCACATCGGTGCTGGGACGACCGATTACCGTCGGCTGCCACTGGATGTCGCACACTTTTCCGGTCGTTTCTTCGCGCAGGATAGCAAATTGGTGCGGGTTGAGCGGCAGGAGATGTTGGAGGCGTAGCAGGAGATACAGGAAGAGCAGTTCAACCAAGTTGAACAATAAAAGCGCAACCGCATAGGTTTTCCAGCCCATCTCGTCCTCAGGCTTGACCCCGGCAAGCCGATAGAAAAACCGTTCCACTGGCGCGAGGATGGGGGCGAGGAACGTCCGCTTGCCCTGGTAGACACGTGCCATATAGAGGCCGAGCGGTTTCACCAGTGCCAGCAGGACGATGATATAGAAAGCGAATTGAAGCCAGCCAAACAGGTTCATCCGAACCACTCCGGTTTTATCAGGGAAACGAACAGGTAAATAAGCAATGCCAGCGCAATCACGCCGGCAAGGATGATGAGGGCATTCATGTCAATTCTCCATCAGCCAGGCGCACAGGCGCAGCAATCCCCACAGGAGCAGGGAAAAACCGATCAGCAAGGCAATAGCAAGAAGGTCAGTCATAAATCTCCGATTGAAAGCCTGCATACTTTACCCCCGCGCCGATAAAATTCACAGCAAGAAAATCAAGTAGTGCGTCAAGAAAAAATCAAGGTTTTGGGCAAGAATCGTGCAAAGGCAATATTTCTGGACGAAAAGAGGGGAATTATCGGTGTATGTCAGGAAAATTTCTAGATGCAGTACCCCCACATTTTCTTGCGCTCGTGCAAATCCCCTAAATGTGGACCTCTATCGTTCGAAACTATCTGCATGTTCTCTGTAAAAAAAGGATCCCCGATAGATTCCGAGGATCCTCTTGCACAAATATTATCCTTATATACAGTGCCCCCAAGCGGACTCGAACCGCTGTTTGGATCTTGAGAGGGGAAATGCTTCGTCACAAAAAAGATAAAACGCCTCTCCCGAATCCCTTTATTGTGAGTCCCCTGGCCTAGCCACCACCTGTGCCTGCCTGTCATGCGACATGCGAGAGCGTCAGGCACATACGGCGCACTCTGTAATTCTCTCCCCAATGTCGCAACATCAAGTTAACAGTAGCCTTGGCCGGTATTGCAATGCTTCTGCAAGATGGACAGGCTCGATCTTCTCGCTCCCCGCCAAATCTGCAATTGTCCGCGCCAGCTTCAGGACGCGGTGATACTTCCGCGCCAACAATTGTAACTGATTCATCGCCGTCTGCATCAGGGCGCGACAGGTATCATCCAAGATGCAATACTGCGCACCTCCGCCGGGCGCATGTCGCCATTACAGGTTATATCGGAGTGCGACAACCCCAGCCGTCGCAGCGTTTCAAACCGGACTCGCTGCCGGTCGCGCGCCGCCTCGACCCGTTCGCGCACCGCAGCGGACGGCTCGCCAAGTCGTTCATTGCTCAATTTATCGTTCTCGAAGAGGGGGAAATGTTTACGCGCTTAGAATTCCAACTAATCTCCGGTACAGTTTTGTTGTTGAGACTAATGGCTCCATCCCTAATTCGGCAGAGAGCACTTTCATCAAATCCTGATACTGACGTGCCAGGCCAGCCCGGTCTCCAAGCGCAGCGTAAACCCGCATAGCCTGGCAGTGCAAATCCTCGCTCAAATTATCCACGCGCAAGGCTCGTTGAAGCAATTCGAGCGCATTGGTGTAGCGCTCACAGATGAAGTGAAAATCGGCCAGGGTACGTAGGGCCGAGATATAGGCTTGAGTCAGCCGTCGGCGTTCGGAGAGGAGCCAATCATAATAAAGGTTGTCCAGATATTCCCCACGGTAGAGAGAAATTGCCTGTTCATACCAATGAGCCGCCAATTCTTCAGTGGACGCGGCGCGGGCTTTCGCCAACGCTGCGTCGAACTCATCAACATCCACACTGAAGGCAGCGGTGTCTAACCAGTATTCACCGGCCTCGACCATAATGAAGCGCAGCGTGGATTTACCCATCCTCAACGCATGACGCAAGCGTGAGAGGGCAGTATGGAAAGCCATCATTCCGCGCCCAGGCTTATCCGCCCAAATCGCATCAAATACCCGCTCGCCGGGAATACGCTCCCCGCGAAGCGTGATGAAGTAGGCCAGCAGGTCACGTGCTTTTGTAGAAACCCAGCGTTCCTGTGAAATTTCTTCACCGTTGATGACGACGCGAAATGGTCCGAGACATTTAACGATAACGGCTGTATTGTCTGTCATCGGCAGAAATGGCTGCATGGCAGTTGGCAAGCCTTCCATAACATGCTGAATGAAAGGGCTATCCGTGTGTGCATCCTGTAAGGCCTGGCATACCACACGGCTGCGTTCGCCCTGGTCAAGAAACAACTGTACAGCCTGCGTGGGTTCAATGAGCGTTAGCGCCTTGCGGGCGAAATCAAGGCCGGTATCTTTGCGGTTCGTGACAAGGTGAATGTATGCCAGCCCAAAATAGACCATAGCCAGTGGGATACGGAATTGGCGACGCTCACCGACTTCCAGCAATTCAGTGTAGAGCGTTTCAGCCCTGGATAATTGGTGTTGTTCGAGGGCAACATCGGCGAGCACGCTACGGCAAACGAACGCCTCGTAAGTGTCGGGATTGCCTGTATACGCCCACAAGGCGCTTTCGGCCAACTGCTTGGCCTCATCTACGCGGCCCTGACCATAGAGATTGTAGGCCAGGAATCCGGAGGCCATTAATCTCTCGTAGGCGGCCAGGCCGAGGATCTGCGCCATTTCCATAGATTGGCGCAAACAGGATTCGGCGCGCCCAGTCTCGCCGCGGCGGGTAAGTACATTGCCGAGGGCAGCATAAGCGCTAGGGAGCAACTCGCGCAGATGTAGAGTCTGTGCAATCACAAGTCCGTGTTCGGCATATTCGAGGGCAATGTCAAGGTCGCGCCAATAAAGATAAGGACTGACAAGCGAGATATACGCCTGTGCTGCGATGGGAGATAACCCTTCAGGAGCAAGCTGCAAGGCTTCTTTGCAGTAACGGACGGTCGCGTACGGATCGCCATGCCACCAGCATATCTGGCCGAGTGACTGAAGGAAATTGGCGCGCGCCAGCGGAGAAAGTCGCTCACCTGCTAACCGGGCTTCTTCGACGGCCTTCTCAGCAAGTGTGCGCCCCTGATCCGTGCCAGCCAAAAAGCCGACGCTCTTGGCAAACGCCATGAGCGCATCAGCGCGAGCGGTATGATCGTCGGCCGGAGCATGGGTGAGGGCTTCGAAGGCCATTGCCTCGGCCTGGCGGTAATTGCCCTGAGCGCGGTTGATTTCTGCCAGACGCGTCAGGGCACGGCTGACCCCGCTGCGGTCAGCGCGAGCCGCGAAATAAGTGCGGGCATCCTCGAAGTCGTTGATTGCCAGTCCAGCTTCTCCCAAACTGCGAAGCGCATTTCCGCGCTGAAGCAAAAGCTCCGGATGGCCTTGCATGACTTCAGGCGGAAGTATTGTCAGGTAACGGTGCAAGACCTCGACACGGCCGCGCTCAACGTAATCTGGAGCGAAAGCCTGGATGACAAGGGCGGCAGCCTCCCACTCCTTCGCCTCAACGTAATGTGCGAACGCAGCTTCCAACTCTCCCTGGTGCTCGTAATACTTACCGACGGTCTTATGCAATTCCACCACCTGTTCGGGGCGTTCCTGCTGCAACTTGCTGAATAAGAATTCACGGAAGAGATAATGATAACGGTACCAATGGCGCTGGGCGTCAAGGCTGGTAAGGAACAGATTTTCCTGTTCCAATTGGTCGAGCATGGTCTGGGCATTGGTGATACCAGGCAGGGCATTGCAAGTAGCGGCATCCATTTGAGAAAGGACGGCAGTATTCATGAGAAAAGACTGACGCTCACCGCTTTGGCGGCGGAAGACTTCTTCGGTAAGATATTCGAAGATATAGCGGTGAGAACCACTCAAACCGGCGATAAAACGGTCGGCGCTGCGCGCATCCTGGCCCTGCAAGGATGACCGGACGATTTGCAGCGCGGCAGCCCATCCTTCCGTCTTTTCAATGAGCAGACTCAGGCTTTGTTCTGAAAGGCCTGGAACACAAAAGTTGATCAAGGCAGAGGTTTCATCCTCGCGGAAGCGCAATTCGGGCGCACGTAATTCTGCCATTATCCCCCGAGCGCGCAGACGGGCGAGGGCAAGCGGCGGGTCAGTACGCGTAGAGATGATTACGTGCAGGGGAGTCGGGCCATTTTCGATTAGTAAACCCACCAACTGATGGACAATTGGGCTGGCAATGAAGTGATAATCTTCCAGCACCAGCAGCCATGGGTTAGGTAATGTGTCGGTTAATTCATTAACCAGCACAGTGAGTATCTGCTGGGGTGAAACGCTGGCATGGGTACTTTCGAGCAAGGTCTGGGCGATATGTCCGATTGTTTTCTCATTTGCCCCGTGCATGCGGTAAATAGCCTCAATGAAATAAGCAAGGAAGACGCTCGGATCACTGTCGGCTGCGTCGAGTTGTACCCAGGCCGCCGGAAGCGGCGAAGCGGCAAGGAAATCCGCCAGCAGGGTCGTTTTTCCGTAGCCCGGCGGGGCCGAAAGCAAGATCAATCGTTTATCCAGTTGATTTTCGAGCCATTCAATGAGATGGGGGCGCGGGACACGGTCAGCCGCGGGCTGGGGGATGAGAAATTTCGTACGAAGTAGTGCGGAAGGTTTCATCATTACGTAAATTATAGCCGCTTGAATGCCAAATTTTGCAAACAATTTGAAAACTCGTCATGCTAAGATTAACATGAATCCATATCCTTATTACCCGGAGGAGAGAAAATGAATAAGAAATCCCTGTTGTATATTTTTTTGATGGTTGCAGCGCTCATCTTGAGCTCCTGCGGCCCGGCCGCCACCTCAACACCCGCGGCGACCCAACCATCCGCCGCGACTCAACCACCTGCCGCGACGGAAGCCCCCGTTGTCCCAAAGGTACTGAAGATCGCCAACACGGCAACCTTTACTACCTGGGACCCGGTCAAGTCATTCTCGACCGAGGCGGCGTACATGGGCAACATGTACGAGCAGTTGCTGCGCATCAACCCGCCCGGCTCGGCCGAGAAGTTCACGCCCCTGCTGGCCGAACGCTGGGAATCAAATGCAGACGGCACGGTCTGGACCTTTTATTTGCGTCCGAACGTGAAGTTCCACGATGGCGAACCGCTCACCGCCGAGGCGGTGAAGATGTCCATCGAGGCGGCTCAAGATCACGGCGGTGCATCCTTCATCTGGTGGATGGTGGATAGCATCGAAGTGGTGGATGATCTGACCGTCAAATTCAATCTTTCGACTTCTGCGCCGATTGACCTGATCGCCTCATCGCTCTACGGCGCGTGGATCGTCAGCCCGAAGGCGCTAGAAGCCGCGGCTGCCGACCCGAATTACTTTGAAGCGGGTTTGGAAGCCGGTACCGGTCCATACATGCTCGAGTCATACAAGGCCGACCAGGAAATCGTCTTTACACGTTTCGACGATTACTGGGGCGGTTGGCAGTCCGGTCAGTTCGATAAGGTGCTCGTCGTAATCGTGGGCGAGGCAGTCACCCAACAGCAGATGCTGGAGGGTGGTGAGGTTGACCTGGTAACCCGCATGCCGGTCGAAAACTACGCCACCTTCAAGGACAACCCGGACTATAACTACTACGAAGAGCCGACCTTCTTCAACTACGTGGGCTTCTTCAACACCCTGCGCCCGCCGTTGGACAACCCGGCGGTGCGCCAGGCGCTCTCCTACGCCATCCCCTACCAGGATATCATCACCGTGGGTGTCAATGGGCTGGGCACGCAGAGCCGCGGCCCGGTTCCGCAGGGGGTCTGGCCCTGGTCGGACCAGGTCAACCAGTATACCTACGACCTCGAGATGGCCAGGACCCTGCTGGCCGCAGCTGGATACCCGGACGGCGGTTTCTCACTCAAGCTGACCTATGCTTCCGAGAACGATGTCGAAGCGGCTTTCGCCCCGCTCATCAAGGACTCCTTCGCCCAGATCGGCGTGGACGTGACCATCGAGCCGATGCTCTGGAGTCAGCAGTGGGCACTGTCGAAGTCCGATCCCGCCAACGCGCAGGATATGTTCCTGCTGCTCTACTGGCCGACCTACAGCGATGCCGGCTCGGACAACTTGTGGTCAATGTTCTACTACACCAAGAAGCCGTTCTTCAATCTTTCATACTGGAACGATCCAACCTTCAATGCTCTTGTCGATGAGGCCATTGCGAAGACGGTGACTGATCCTGCGACCTCACAGGCCAAGTACATCGAGGCGATGAACCTACTGGTGGACCAAGCGCCAGGTTTGTTCTTCATGGATGTCACGTATACGTACGTCATCCCCAAATACATCGAAGGCTTCGAGTACAATTTGAACTACCCGTTCACGCAGTATTTCTTTTACCAACTGAGCACCACCCGCTAAACCTGCACAAACGGACCCTGCCAGCCGGGAGTGAGCTTTGCGCTCCCGGCTGGTTCAATAACCAGAGTACTGGTTACCGTTCTTGCCCATGCTGAGTAAACTCGAATTCGTCCTCCGCCGTCTTTTGAGTTCCATCTTTGTGTTGATCGGCGTATCGATCATCACGTTCTTCCTATCGCGGGTTGTGCCAACCAATGCAGCCGCGCTGTACATTGGCCCAAAAGCACGTCCAGAGGATATTGAGCGCGTCAGCAAACAATTGGGATTGGATCAGTCTCTACCAGTACAGTATGCTATCTATATGCGCGACCTGCTGCACGGCGACCTGGGCACCTCCATTGGCACTAAACGCCCGGTTTTGACGGAGATCATTGATCGCGCCCCAGCCTCTCTTGAACTGCTGTTCACGGGCATGTTTCTGGCGGCTTTGATCGGTGTACCGCTTGGCGTGTTGAGCGCTCGCTGGCAGGGAAAGCCGCTTGACGTAGCTGCACGCACAATATCCATCTTCGGCGTTTCCATGCCAGCTTTCTATCTTGGCCTCTTATTGCAGATCCTGTTCTTTCGAAATCTCCATTGGTTGCCCTTGGCGGGACGGGTGAGCACCGACTTGCGCTTCACCAATCCAATCGAACCGATCACCAATTTTCTCATCCTCGATGCGCTCCTGACCCGTAACTGGGTCGCCCTTAAAGATGCCGTGATTCACATCGTGTTGCCCGCGCTGACACTAGCTGCCTACCCTATTGGTTTGATTGCCCGCATGACGCGCGCCGCGATGCTTGAAGTGCTGGAACAGGATTACATCCGCACGGCACGCGCCTATGGTATCAAGGATGTCATTATCACCTATCTTTACGCCCTCAAGAACGCGATCAGCCCTACGCTGACCGTCATCGGCCTGACCGTTGCCTTTGCTCTGACCGGCACGTTTTTCGTTGAAATCATCTTTAATTGGCCGGGGCTGGGGTTATTCACCGTGCGTTCCCTGCTCAACGTGGATTATCCTGCCATTATGGGTATGACGCTCTTCGGCGCGACCGCCTATGTGATCATCAACCTGATCGTTGATCTACTCCAGGCATGGATTGATCCACGCATCAGTCTGAAATAATTATGACTGCCATACCCGCCCTCTCCGTCGAACCCGAGCTACAAAGCACGCGCACTTTCCGCCACGTGTTGAGCGTCATCGTGCGTGATCCGCTCTCGTTGGCAAGCACGATTGTGATCGTTCTTTTCATTTTGATTGCCATCTTTGCTTATCAGGTCGCGCCCTATCCAGCAGAAGGGGCTGGAAGGACGAATGTGGCGAATACCATGCTCGCGCCCTCGGCGGAACATATCCTGGGCGCAGACCGACTCGGGCGCGACATGCTCAGTCGCGTCATCATGGGGGCGCGACCGGCGCTGATCGTTCCGATTGGCGTGGTTATCTTTGCCGTGCTGATTGGCGCACCGCTCGGCGCAATCGCCGGATACAAGGGTGGCTGGGTGGACGAAGTCATCATGCGCATCACCGACCTGTTCCTCGCATTTCCGTCGCTCCTGCTGGCGATGGCAATCACCTCCGCCCTTGGCCGTGGTTTGCAGAATGCAGCGATTGCCTTGATTATCTCCTGGTGGCCCTGGTACACCCGTTTGGTGCGCGGTGTGACCATCAGTCTGCGGGAGCGCTACTTCGTCGAGGCAGCGCAGGCCATCGGTGTGCGCGATTCGGTCATCATCCTGCGTCACATCCTGCCGAACACCATTTCCCCGATCCTCGTCCAGGCGACGGTTGACCTCGGCACAGTGATCCTGGCAATGGGCGGGCTGGCGTTCCTTGGTCTGGGCACGCAGCCGCCCGCGCCCGATTGGGGGTTGATGGTCAGCGAAGGGCGCAACTATATCCTCCACCAGTGGTGGATTTCCACCTTCTCTGGCCTGGCAATCTTTATCGTCGTTCTGGCATTCAATCTGCTGGGTGATACCCTGCGCGATATCTTCGACCCGAGGCAGTATAGATGACCGCTCTGCTCGAAGTTCGTGACCTGTTCCTGGAATTCAAAACCTCCCGCGGCCGTTTGAAGGCACTCAACGGCATCACGTTTGACGTACAGCCGGGCGAGGTCTTTGGCCTGGTTGGAGAAACGGGCTGCGGCAAGACGGTAACAGGTCTCTCGGTCTTACGCCTGCTGCCCAGGTCAGCGTCCATAACGGGGGGGCAGGTTATTTTCGAGGGTGTGGATTTGCTCACCCTGGGTCGGAGTGAGATCGAATCCGTGCGCGGCAAAAAGATTGCCATGATCTTCCAGGACCCAAGCACGTCGCTCAATCCGGTCTTTAGCAACGGTTCGCAAATCGAGCGGGTCATCCGCCAGCACATGAAGGTGACAAAGCAGCAGGCCGTCGTAAAGGCACTTGAGGTACTGGCGACGGTCGGCTTGCCGGACGTGGAACGCATCATGAGCTCATACCCCCACCAACTCTCCGGAGGAATGCAGCAGCGCGTGATGATTGCGATGGCTCTATCCTGTAATCCACGTCTCCTGATTGCGGATGAGCCGACGACTTCTCTTGACGTAACGATCCAAGCGCAAATTTTAAAGTTGCTGCGCGATTTACAGAAGAAATTTGACGTATCGGTTATCTTGATAACCCACAACCTCGGCATCATCGCGCAGACCTGTGACCGGCTGGCCGTTTTATATGGCGGACGCGTGGCCGAAAGCGGGCCCACGCGCGAAATCTTCGTCAATCCCCAGCACCCTTACACGCGCGGCCTGATGAATGCCATTCCCCGACCCGGCAGCCGCGGGAAAAAGATGGCTGCAATCCCCGGCGCAGTCCCAACAAATCCAGGTGCGATAGTTGGTTGTGCTTTTGCCCCGCGCTGTGAATTCGCCCTTGAGCGCTGTCGTATTGAAAGCCCCCCATTGGTCCAAGTGTGTAAAAACCATTTGAGCGCCTGTTTTCTCGCTGAACACAAGCCATGATGACAACCCCACTGGTTCAAGTCCGTTCTCTTACCAAGCATTTCCGTCTGCCAGGCGGATGGCTTTCCGGCGGCGCGCGTTACGTCTACGCCGTGGACGGCGTGGATTTGGATATTGCGGCTGGCGAGGTTTTCGGGCTGGTGGGCGAATCGGGCTGCGGCAAGACTACCCTGAGTCGTATCATCCTGCGTCTGATTGAGCCGACTGCTGGCCAGGTACTCTTCGCTGGATGCGACTTGACCACTCTGAAGGGCGACAAAATGCGTGCCATGCGCCGGCAGATGCAGGTCGTTTTCCAGAACCCGCTCTCGTCGCTCAGCCCGCGTTTTAAGGTCGAGCAGATCGTCGCCGAACCGCTGGTCACACACCATGTTCTGCCCAAGAACGAAATCCGAGGCAGGGTGATTGAACTGCTCGAACAGGTTGGACTGGGAAAACAGCACCTCGACCGCTTTCCGCACGAATTATCTGGCGGGCAGTGCCAGCGCGTGGCCGTTGCACGTGCATTAGCCGTCAACCCAAAATTGATCATTTTGGATGAGCCGACCTCTGCTCTGGATGTGTCCGTGCAGGCGCAAATCATCAACCTGCTCGAAGACCTGAAGAAGATGCACAGATTGACGTATCTCTTCATTTCGCACGATTTGAATGTCGTCCAACATATCAGCGACCGTATCGGCGTAATGTATCTCGGTATGTTGGTTGAACTCGGCCCGAGCGGGGCAATCTTTGGTGAGCCGCTTCATCCGTATACAAAGGCTCTTTTTGGTGCAATCCCGCTGCCAGTGGTGGATAGCGGACGTGAGTTGACCATCCTGGAGGGCAATGTGCCTAGCCCGGTCAACCCGCCCTCGGGATGCCGCTTCCATACCCGTTGTCCTTTGGTGCAGGAAATCTGTAAACAAAGTCAGCCCGAATTACGGCCAGTACGGCTTGAGCGATTTGTTGCCTGTCATTTCGTTGAAACAAACTAAGAATTGGGAGAGACACTATGACTCGCTTGTTAGGTATCGCTGGAATACAAATGACCGTCGTCCCGTGGGATGCCAACGCCACCGTAGATAAGATGGCGGATATTGTCGAGAACATCAATAGAAATTTTCCCTGGGTGCAGTTGATGCTGTTCCATGAATTGGTCGTTCCGGGTCTTGATCAGTTTGTTACAACAGAAAATAATGATACCTGGAAGAAAAGCGCCAAGCCGATCCCCGGGCCACTGACCGAACGGTTATGCGCGCTGGCGCGGGAAACAGGGATATGGCTAATTCCTGGTTCAATGTACGAACAGGAAGGTGACAAACTCTACAATACAGCGGTTGTCATCTCCCCCATGGGTGAGATTGTGGCGAAATACCGCAAAATGTTCCCCTGGCTGCCCTACGAGAGCGGCACGACCCC
>Ga0180009_10006580_pt1 | contig 12144 bp, 11 predicted proteins | sample OS_PC_MetaG_FD_123537 | JGI IMG/M metagenome (GOLD analysis project Ga0180009, IMG submission 123537) | Groundwater microbial communities from the Aspo Hard Rock Laboratory (HRL) deep subsurface site, Sweden - OS_PC_MetaG | ecosystem: Environmental > Aquatic > Deep subsurface > Groundwater...
ATACTTTATTGCCAGGATGAAAGAAACTATTGAAGAGGCAAGGAACATTAAAGCCATTGAGAGACTGGTTGAAAAAGTTGACCATGCTGTATCAAGGCTTGAAACCCTTGGTCAACAAATCGGACAAAGAGCCAGGTCTGAGAAAGCGATGAATGCATATGCCTTTGCCCATCCCTTTCTTGAAGTAACCGGGGATGTCACCTTTGCATGGATGCATCTGTGGCGGGCATCTATTGCAGCACCCAAACTTGCCCAAAAAGTTGGCAGCCTGGATAAGGACGTAGTTGCAGCCAAGGCTTTAAAAAACAAAGATGCTGCCTTTTATGCGGGCCAGATTCAATCTGCTAAATTTTTTATTAATACCCTTCTTCCATCAACTTATGGTAAGATGGATGCTATCCTGGAAGGCGACTCCAGTGTGGAGGATATTCTGGACGTGTCTTTTGGATCAAAATAAACTTTTTTCTAGGGTGGAGGGAATATGTTTGAATATTTAAAAAAAGGACTGTTAACAGGGGTTGGACTTGCATTAAGATCCAAAAATGAAATCGAAGACCTGGCTAAAGAATTTGCCGAAAAATCCAAAATGAGCCAGAGTGAAACCAAAGATTTTCTAACGGAATGTCAGAAAAAATATGAAGATGCAAAGACCGGCTTTGATAAAAAAATCGAAGGAACCATAGAAAAAATACTCTTAAAACTGGATCTGCCGTCAAAGTCAGATATAAAAACCCTTAACGACAGGATCGACGCTCTGACAAAAAAATTGTCTGATAAAGAATAAACAACCTGAGCGTTTTTATGCTGAGTATAAAAAACATTGGCAGGGTAGGTAAACGATATCGTCATCTTTGGCGGTATCAGCAGATTATTGGCATCATTTTAAAGTATGGTTTTGGCAATATCATTGATTCAATGCATATTGACCGTTACATTGAATCTGGTCGTGAGCTCATCCCCTTTGTTAAAAGCCACGAAAAAGTTGAAAAACTTTCCAAAAACCAGCGCATAAGAATGGTATTTGAAGAACTCGGGCCCACCTTTATCAAGATGGGCCAGGTTCTTTCCTCCCGCCCCGACCTTATTCCCGTTGACCTTTTAAATGAACTTGCGCAATTGCAGGATCATGTCCCGAGCTTTGCATTTGACCAGGTAAAAGCCATTATTGAATCTGAATTTGGTCAGCCTCACGACAAAATTTTTAAATCAATTGAAGAAATCCCTTTTGCCAGTGCTTCCATTGGACAGGTTCACAAAGCGCAGATCAACAGCAATGATCAGATTGCTGTGAAAATCCAGAGGCCTGGTATTCAAAAAATAATTGAAACAGATCTTGAAATCATGCTTCACATAGCTTCCATCATGGAAAATAATATTGAAGAAGCTGCTTTTTTCAAACCCGTAAAAATTGTGGAAGAATTTGCCAAAACCCTTGAAAAAGAGTTGGACTACACCATTGAAGCATCCAATATGGAGCGGGTGGCCCAACAATTCAAAGGTGACAAAACCATTTATATTCCCAAAGTATATTTTGCCGAATCCAGTGCCCGGGTTCTGGCCATGGAATATATCCACGGAATCAAGGCCAATGATGTGGATGCCATTGAACTGGCCGGGCTAGACAAAAAATTGATCACACGGCGGGGGGCTGATTTCTATATGAAACAGGTGTTTGAGCATGGATTTTTTCATGCTGATCCCCATCCCGGCAATATCTTTATCCTGGAAAAAAACCGCATAGGCCCCGTGGACTTCGGGATGACAGGATTTGTGGATCAACACACCCGGGAGATATTTGTGGATCTGATCCACAGTATTGCCACAAACGACTTTAAACTTACAGCAAAGATGCTATGCGAGCTTTCTGAATATGAAAACCAGCCTGACCTGATAAGGCTTGAAAAAGATATCTCCTTATTTGTATCCTTTCACCTTTTAAAATCCTTAAAAGATATTAAAACCGCCAAAATGGTGAACCAGTTTCTTGAACTGTGTGCAAATCATAAATTAAAGATTCCACCGGATTTTTTCCTGATGATAAAAGCATTTATATCCATAGAAGGACTTGCCAAAAAGCTTGATCCTGATTTTGATATAATTTCCCATGCCATCCCCTATGTTGCGGCTGCAAAATACAGGAAATTTGCGCCCGATAGAATGGCTAAAGACTTTATGTGGATTGCAAGGGAATCCTATAAATTATTTCAGATCTTTCCCACAGATGCTGTTGAGATAATGCGACTTACAAAATCCGGGAAACTATCTTTTAATATGAGAATTGAAGGATTTGATAAAATGTTGAACACCCAGGATCAGACCAGCAACAGGATTGCTTTTTCCATAATTATAGCCGCATTGATATTAGGGTCGGCAATGCTCATCAATTCCAATCTCCCACCGCTTCTTTTCGGAGTGTCTGTAATCGGAATTGCAGGATTTATTGCTGCTGCTGTCATGGGGATATGGCTTTTAATAGCCATCATTGGAAAAGGACGGCTCTGACAGGCTTATTATCATCTGAACAAGGCTGCCTGCAGACGAGTTCAACCAATCTATGCTCTGCATAATTTTATCTGTCACCTGAATTAGGGATACCAGTCAGAGTCTCTCAGACGATCCACCTTTAATATAGCCCTCAGACGGCTGATCTGTTTGATGACTTTCAGGTGATATATCATTAATTCTTCCTTACCCTCAGTGGAAATTTCTGCTTTAAGTCCCTTTTTCTTTGTAATTTAAAGGAATAATATTTCTATGGATGATATCCCCTATACTTTCCATATCCTTTGTTACAGAAGTCATTGTAAAATGAGTGTGCCTCAAAAAAAGCAACTTCCTATGAATCAATTTTCTCAGGCGTAACTTCAATTTCTTGAATCTCAGATGCATCCAATATTAGTTTAAGAATGTCAGGTGTCAGTTCAATATTCCGGGACAAGGCTTTTTTCATTTTTACCGCAGAGTTATACTTTTTTCCCAAAAGGTTTATAACGCCAGTTCAGACACAGAAAGGAAAAATTTGATTCACGCTATTAAAAACAGTTCCATGATTGCTTGGCAACACATTAATTTGCAAGGGGAGTATGATTTTTCTGAGGAGGTGTCCTGAAGAATTCGATAAAGTTTTGGCTTCCCGAATTATTAGGGTTGCAGGTAGCGTAAAATGGGAGATCTAATTTTTCTTGTATGTCTTATGGTATTTGACGCTTGAAGAAATCCTATGGGGATTTTCATCCAAATGTGCAATTATACCCAATTCTGTGCAGGCGCAGGGTTGATTCCGATGGCCGCTTCCATTGTATTTGGACTATTGATGTCAACGGTTCTGGTGTTGGTTGTCGTGCCTTGCCTTTATACCATCCTGGCTGATTTTAATCTGGTAAGGGTTTCAGATATTAATTAAAAAGTGATACTCACAATATTATGGGGCTGTTATTAGAAATAGCCCCATTTTTTATTATATATTCGTATGGATGAGCGAGCCACCTTGGCTTCATTAAAGGATGGCATCTCAATCTTGCAGACAGCACTTGCCGTATCAATGGCAGGGTCAACACCAGGGTGATGGTATCAATTCTTACTTTTCCCCTTTGGTTGAAATATTACAAGACCAACTCCGAGAAGTATTAACCCAAACGCTATTCCAAAAATTTGATAAATATAATCCATATTCAATCCTATTGTATTATCACAACCATTCGCGTGGGAAATTATATGTAAATTATGTCAGCAAAGTTTTGGCAATGTTAATGGTATAAACATTTATTTGCTTTAATAAAGCTATCAACTCGAGGTGAACTTCATGTGTCTTTAAAGATTTTTCCTTTTTCTGAATCACCCTGTTCATATGTTTTAATCTAAACTTTTCTTCCAGATCTGTATATTCATCTACTTTTGCCATAACTCTATTAGCGATTGTTCTATCTTTTTCTTCAAAGGTTTCTCGCAGGCGACTGATCTGCTTTACAACCTTGAGGTGATACCGCATGAGTTCTTCTTTGCCTTCAGTTGAAAATTCTGCATTTAATGCTTTTTTCTTTTTAAGTAAAGGAAGGATATTCCTGTGAATGATATCTCCAATACTTTCCATATCATTTGTCACTGTGGTCATCTTAAAAACCTCTTTGGCTTCTTCATGATTCAGTTCCTGACGGGCAATCTTTGTAAGATAATCATAAATTTTTTCATCAAGGTAATCGATCTTTTTTTCTCTTAAATCAATCCCTTCCAAGAGCGTCAGGTGTGTATGAATTTCATCCTGGGTAGGGATTTCCATGATTAATCGATTTTTTTCATCTAAAGAGATATTGGGGTTCTTTCTTATTAAATCAGGATCTGAAATAAATGGTATCAAAACAGCTTTCAGCATACGATTCAGTATCTTGGACATCCTTGCGATCTCAGTTCGTACAAGATCTATCGCCAGGGATGGTGTTTCGATTAATGATTCATCCAAATGCCAGACTTCAAGTTCAGGGTCTTCTTCCTTTTTTTCACCTTTTTTCGGATATATCTTTAAGATAAAGGCTGCCAGCAATCCTGTCATTGGAAGAAAAAATAGACCTATACTTACATTAAAAATAGTGTGAGCATTTGCGATTTGTCGAGCAGTGCTCGTAGAACCAAAATAGGATGACATTTGGGTGATCACCTTTGCAAATGAAGGAATCCAGAAAATAAAAAGCATAACCCCTAAAATTTTAAACAGCACATGGGCGATAGCCACTCGTTTAGCTTCCCGAGAAGCACCAATAGTTGCCAGTCCTGCTGTGATACAGGTTCCGATATTTGCCCCAAAAACCAAAGGAATCCCTGCCTCAAGGGTGATAAACCCCTGTTGGGCTAATACAATAACAATACCAGTGAATGCACTGCTGCTTTGAATTAAACCCGTAAAAAGGGTTCCAACCAGTAAACCGAGCAGCGGATTCTCAAGCCCCTTTATAAGATTGATAAACTCTGGAAAAGTCCGTAGGGGTTTCATGGCATCACTCATCAATTTCATTCCAAAAAAGAGGATACCAAATCCAAGAATTACATTTCCGATTTCTTTGGTTTTATCGCTTTTGCTAAACATTCTGAGACTAAACCCTATGGCAATCATGGCAAGGGCATAATCTGTAAGCTTAAATGCAATAAGTTGGGCTGTAATTGTTGTTCCGATATCAGCACCAAGAATAACCCCTAATGATTGGGTGAAATTCATAAGTCCGGCTTGTACAAAACTTACCAGCATAACTGTTGTAGCACTGCTTGACTGGATTACCATCGTCACAAAAGCACCAGCACCAAGCGCAAATATACGGTTACGGGTCAGGGCGGCCAGGATGGACCGCATCTGGTTGCCGGCCGTCTTTTTCATCCCTTCACTCATCATCTCCATGCCATAGAGAAAAAAGGCAAGGCCACCAAACAATCCCATAATAAGATATGTCCATGAAATTTCTTGATTTTGTTCTGATGATACTCCACCTGCAATGGCGGTACTGATCATTAGGAAAACGAATAGTGCTGAAATAAAAATTTTCTTCATAAAACAACCTGCTTACTTTCCTTTAATATATAGTATTGACCATTTGGCGAAAAATTATAATCCGCCACACTCGATTTAAAAATATTCATAAAAGACAATTACCTGTGTTTTTGGAATTTATATCATATGAATATTCAATGTTTTAGCGTCCTGATTTAAATGGTTCCACATGAGAGATAGGAGTGTCTGGTGCCAATTGCGTATGTATTACATCCCAGAACAAAATTTTATACAAAGGCAAATTGAATTTTCTGGTAAAAAATCTGGTGGGACTATCAATTAACGTGTAGCCCCACCACAAGAATACCTACATACCGATGACTCGTTTTGCCGCTTTAAGGTAATTTACATTCTCAAATTCTGAAATCCCAAGAGATTCAATCGCTTTTTTCATTCCTTCATAATCTTCACTTTCACAGCAGGTTGTTTCAAGCAGGGCACCATTGAAACATATTTCGCCGTACTCGCAAATAATACCATCAATGGAAAACCCATACCGTTTCTTTTGAACATCAACCGCAGCAAGATCCGGATGCTCCTTGACAATGGTGATAAATTCATCCAGAGAGTAAGTGTCCCGGGTAAGAGAAATTTCTACCATCATATTTTCAAGGATAACCGCCACATCATCTTTTTTAACAGGAAACTGAAATTTTCCGCTAGGTTGAAAAATTTCGTATCCATCCTGAGTTTCACCTTTTTTGGTTTTTATATCAAGAAGGCCTTCCCTGACTTTTACATTGGCTTCATTGGTAAGCTTTGACAAAAAATATATCTCTTTGCTCGTACGAATTTTAAAAAGCTTTGCCTGGGCTTTCCACATGGCAGGCTTTACAATGTCAAGAACTCCCTGGCCGAAAACCCTGAACTCCGCCCTTGGAATGATTTTAGAAGCTTCTTCTGCGGAAACAGACACATTTTTAGCATAAACATCCGTCATAATAAAATTCCTTTAAATTACCATTTTGTATAAGGGTGATTAATTAGATTTGAATTAAAATATCTGGGATCTCCCGTCACTTCTTCACCTACCCATTCGGGCTTTTCAAATTTCTGATCTTCTGATTCAAGTTCCACTTCTGCAACGATCAACCCTTGGTTTTCTCCAAAAAATTCATCAATCTCCCAGATTAACCCATTATATTCAACCTTATAACGACTCTTTTCGATAATGGGTTTTTCAGCAAGATCATCCAGCATAGCATTGCAGTCATCTTTTGGGATCTCATATTCGTATTCAACCCGGGTTGCCCCCACGGTAATTCCTTTAACAGTTAAAAATCCTTTTTCGTTAATGGTACGAACCCGTACTGTACGTTCCTTTGCACTGTTTAAATATCCCTGACGATAATGGACCCCTTTTCCCAGATTACGCCATTCATCACCTTTAAGAAGAAATTTTCTTTCTATTTCCGTACCCATACAAATACTCCTTTGTCCATTTAATGATTTTAATAATTCTTTGTTTTATTCTCAGTTGAAGTTCTTTTTTTCTCGTGCCATTGTTTAACCAATGGATAGATAAAAGATAGAAAAGCAAGTGTTAAAACGATCAGGGCAAGTTTATCCCTGAAAAAAGCACCATACCCATCCATGATAACTGCCCGCCTGAAGTTTTCCTCCACCATATTCCCCAGCACAATGCCAAGTACAACAGGGGCCACCGGATATCCGTATCGTTTAAAAATCCAGCCGACAATTCCAAATGCGATACAGGCTGCCACATCAAACATGGAACCTTTAACTGCAAAACTGCCGATGATGGCTATGGTCAGGATCATAGGATATAAAAGAGCTTCCGGCACAGACACCACTTTTATGAATAATTTATTCCCATATAAACCCACCAGAAGAATGATGATATTTGCCAGGATCAAAGCGGCAAAAATTCCATACACAATATCCGGATGATCCCTGAAAAGGAGAGGCCCAGGCACAAGATCATGGAGCATGAATGCGCCCAGCAAAACGGCATCGGTTGCACTTCCGGGAATCCCAAGGGCTAATAATGGGACAAGCGCCCCGCCCACAGAGCTTGAATTTGCAGCCTCTGCAGCAGCAACACCCTCTAGTGAACCCTTGCCAAACATGTCGGGTTCAGGACTAGCACGTTTGGAAACATCATAACTGATGAATGCTGCAATGGTTGCTCCGGCCCCTGGGAAAATCCCAATTATAGTACCAATGACCGAAGATCTGAGAATGGTCATCTTGATTTTTAAAAATTCTTTGATGGAAGGAAGTTTATTATCAATTTTATCCAGGGTTCTGCCAATCCCGGTCCAGTTTTCCACTTTAACAAAAACGACACTCACGGCAAAAAGCCCTATCAATGCCGGAATCAGTGTAAAACCATCATAAAGCATATCACTTCCAAAGGTAAAACGCGAAACCCCTGAAATGGGATCAATGCCTATTGTTTTTATCAGAAGGCCAAACAAAATTGCAACAAGGGCCTTTAGAACATTTCCCCTTCCCATGGATGCGACAGTTGCAAGGCCAAACAAAGCCAGGGCAAAATAATCTGCCGGGCTGAATTTAAGCGCAATCCTTGCCAGGGGAACTGCAAAGAGGATTAATATCATCACACCAAGGGCTCCTCCAATGGTAGAGGCGATAAGAGCCACGCCCAATCCCTTACCCGCATGTCCCTGCTGGGTAAGGGGATAACCATCCAGGGCAGTCACTGCCGCCGAAGGTGTCCCTGGAGTATTAATCAGAACCGCAGTGATTGAACCCCCATAGTTTGATGCGATATAGATGGATGTCAGCAAAATAAGTGCCAACCCGGGTTCCATTGTATAGCTAAAGGGAACCAACAGGGCAACAGCAGTGGAAGGAGACAAGCCAGGCATGGCTCCTGCAAGAATTCCCACAACCACACCCACCAGAATCACCAGTATTGGTTTCCATCCGGCCAGGGTGGCAAAGCCCATCATAACGCTATCAAATAATTCCATAGTTTCTCCAATAAACGCTCAGGTTTGCTGTCATTTTTATTCATTTAAACAAAAATGACAGCAAATAACACACTTGATTCAACTTTTAAAAATAATATTCAAAATATCCAAGAGGGAGCTGAATATACAGCAATTTGTAAAAAACAACATAAGAAAACAGGACCCATCCTCCAGCAACGGAAAGTATGATTACTTTACGCCTATAGGACAGAACATACATCAGAAGGACAAGAAACAGAAAAGAACTTACGAAATACCCAATGGTTTGAATAGCAAAATAATATGCAATAAGCATCGTGATAACAAGTAACAAGAAACCTAATCTTCCCGATTCTTTTGACTCTTTTTCTTTTTCTTTGAATATTTGCCACAAAATACCCCCGGACAGGACACACAACCAGAAAATCCACAATCGTGGTACAGCCGATGGCCCTGCCTCTTCACTAGGAAAGCTGAACGTAATAGCCAGAAAAAGAAGTGACAAAGAGATAAGGCTGCATGGTACAAGTATTTCCCCGAAGAACTGCCGTCTTGTCGAACGACGGATAGCAACACCTATCCCGAAAAGGATAACGAGCAAGCTAATGGCGAACATCGTAAGCCCTCGTCCTTCACTGAAATAAACCATGCCAGACATTATTTGATGGCTCCCAGGCCTTTTAATGTTTCAGTGAATACAGCTTTATCCTGCTTTACGATTTCAAAGAATTTGTTTTCTTTATAAAAGACAGGTGTGGCACCACCTTTTTTAATATATTCATTCCATTTAGGCGCCTTACTGACCTTCTCAAAAAGATCCATGTAAAAGTCATAGGCTTCCTTTGGAATTCCTTTTTTTGCCATAAACCCGCGCCACATGATCTCATTGTTAAGATCTTTCACTCCAAGCTCTTTAAATGTAGGGACATCGGAAAAGTCACCGACGAGTCTTTCCATGTTTGAAATTGCAGCGACCTTAAGGTCCGGTCTTCCAATGATATCCTGAGGATTTCCTACATATGCAACTCCGTGGCCACCCATAAGTGCTGCCATGGCCTTGCTTCCACTCGCGTAAGGAACCCACTTAGCTTGAATGCCGGCAGCTTTCCAGGTTTTCATGGCCATGATGTGATCGTTTCCGCCTGCAGCAGGGCCGACCCAGATCTGCTTTCCGTTTTTGGCCTTGGCATCGGCAACCAATTGTTCCCAGGTGTCAATAGGAGAATTCTTAAGCGTGATAATGGCTTCAGGATCAGATACCAGCATTGCCATCCAGGAGATATCATTGATATCAACGGAACCTCCGGTTGAGACAATTTTCCCAATATTCGACCGTGTGGTGAATCCGAGCTGATACCCGTCTGCCCTACTGTTTATGATGTGCTTCATGGCGACAACGCCGCCAGCACCCGGCTTGTTGACTACGACAAAGTTTGCATCAACAAGGGTTTCTGCGATGGAAGTAAACTTTCTGGTAAAAACATCACCAGCCCCCCCTGGTTTTGTATAAACAACCACCTTAATGGGTTTTGTCGGAAACTTGGCAAGGGCTGTTCCGGTGACATAAAAACACAATACTGCCAAAATTGACAATGCCATACTTATCTTTTTCATGGGATCACTCCTTGTCTCTGTTCTTTGTCAGAGAATAATTAAAGATTAGAATTCTTAATCATACTATTAATTCACATGATACAACTCAAACTTAATGCTTGCAAAATTATTACGTCTGATGTATAAGGTCAAATTATATATTTTTATGACTTTGATAAAAATCCGTTATGAATATTGATCAATTAAAAGCATTTCAGCAAGTCGCGCAAACCGGCAGTTTCACGCTTGCCGCAAAGAAACTTTTCCTCACGCAGCCTGCAATCAGCCAGCAGATAAAATCCTTGGAAACCTCGCTTCAGCTCATTTTATTTGATAGGACCGCGAAAAAGATACGATTGACAAAAGAAGGCGAGCTGACTTTATCCTATGTTCATAAATTTTTCAAACTTTATGATGAAATAAAAAATATTTCTATCCACCTGAATTCATTAGAAAAAGGGAAGATTTCAATTGGCGCTACAACTGTAATCGGGACATATTTTTTGCCGAAAATAATTGGAACTTTCAGTAAAAAATTTCCTGGTGTGGAAATAAATCTCAGGATTGGCAATTCGAACGTGATTCATACTTTGCTCGAAAAGGGAAAAATTGATTTTGGTTTTGCAGGCAAACTTTTCGGACCTATTGAGGTGGAAAATCCCATTATTCACACTGAAAAATTTTTTTTAATCACATCACCGAATAATCCAATATTGAAGAAAAAAAATCCCTCTTTATCAGATTTCTTGAGCTACCCGTTTATTTCTCGTGAAAAAGGCACACAGACAAGGGTGCTTGTAAAAGAATTCTTTAAAAAAAATACCGGAAAAGAATTTCCCGAAAAATCCATAGAACTCCATAGCCTTGAAGCTACCAAAAAAATAATCACAGAAGGCTATGGAATAACCGTGTTACCTGAAATTGCTGTTAAAGACGAAATATCTTCCGGATTATTGACGTACATCAATTTGAAAGCATTCAATCTTTATTTAGACTACTACCTTTTTAAAGGAACATTTTTAAGCCGGGCCGCAGAAGCTTTTTTGGAAATAGTTTTTAAAAAAAATATTTTCAATCGCGGCAAAAAGATTATTTGAATTTTCTTAACCTGGGTTTCACACTCATTTTTGCAAAAAAAAGACAACTATCTGGATGGGGTGTAATATATCAATATCTTTTTCTTCGAATTCTTTCAAGACTGCTTCAACATCTCCATCCGCAATTGCTCTAACTCATGGCTGGACCCAGGCTGAACAATCTTTTTGCTTTATTCCGAGCGCTTTTGCTGTTTCATATAAATGGTCTTTTAAATGTGTTTTATCCAATATGAATTGCATAGAGGGAAATTGCCTTTTTAACTCTTCACTAAGCCCTATACCGCCATCTGCTACTCCTACGATTTCGGTTTCCGATGTCATGCCAGTTAAAATTCCCACACTGTGCATTTGCTACCGGTGGCGGGGTATGGTACCCGGCTCCCGAAAAAATGAGGGCTGTTTCTATCTTATCGGACCATCATCCAGAAAAATGGTACTTTGTGAATCTGCCATTGATGCTGCCTCATGTTTTGTGCTTCACCCTGAATACATAGCTGTCTCGACCTCAGGGGCAGCAGCCAGTCCTAAATGGCTTGAAAATTTTATAGCAAAAGGCTGTGAAATCTACTGTGGTTTTGACCGTGACAAGACCGGCACCATGATGGCGGAAAGGATGATAAGATTGTATCCTTCAATTAAGCGACTTCAGCCACCTGAGCATGATTGGAATGAAACCCTCCAGAGATCTCGCAAGGTCTGAAAAAATCGATGTTGGAGACCTTCCTCCTTATCTTAAAGCGCAATACGAAAAGAAGCCTTCCAATGGTGGTAACTTGGCATCAGCCAGCAAACTATTGGACAATAACCCGTGATTTTGCCGGTGAATAGCTCGTCTCCTACCTCTCTATACGCTTTCCGTTTTCCTTATCAAAAAAATGCAGATTTTTCGAGGAAACAATAAGGTCTAAAACCGTGTTTCTTTTAAAATGATGCACTGCAGGGAGACGAAGGGTTAACAGGGTTTTATCTTCTCCAAAATGAC
>Ga0180009_10006581_pt1 | contig 12144 bp, 10 predicted proteins | sample OS_PC_MetaG_FD_123537 | JGI IMG/M metagenome (GOLD analysis project Ga0180009, IMG submission 123537) | Groundwater microbial communities from the Aspo Hard Rock Laboratory (HRL) deep subsurface site, Sweden - OS_PC_MetaG | ecosystem: Environmental > Aquatic > Deep subsurface > Groundwater...
CCGCGCATTGTGCGTCCGTTGCCGTCACTGGAGACTTGCCTGCCATGCTCCACCCCCCGAATCAGATGGAAACAGGGAATCACAATCGGGATTCGTTGGGAATCCCGCACCAACCTGCTTAGGCGAACCGGTGCTTCGCGCGGGGCTCCTCAGTCCTTGACCTCGAACGTGACCTTGCACGTCACCCGGTAGTCCTTGATCTTTCCATCATTTCCGACCGTCGCGGAAAAATCCTGCACCCACACCGATTTGATGTCTTTGACCGACTCGGCGGCCTTGCTCACGGCTTTCTGCGCGGCATCTTCCCATCCCTTGTCGGAGTGGGTCATCAGTTCGAGCACTTTCAAGATCGTCATTGACGCCTCCATTGGCTGTTAAGCGGCGTCAGGCTGGTGCCCGCGCCATCTCCAGCATCGGCCTCAACCTCGGCCTGAAGGTGGCAGATGCGCTATATCGCTGTTTTGGTTATCCAATACCCCGCGTGACACACGCGGGCATGTGCGTATATTGCCGCCTTGAATCATTCATGACCTTGAGCGAGCGCAAATGGCCAAAGCTGCCCAGAAATCCAACCCATCCAAATCGGCCAAGTCGAACAACGTTTCAACCACGCCTGCCTCTGGAGGCTCAGGTGGCTCCAACACCGGCTTGCCGAGTGTTGGAAATCAAAAAGACACCGGCTTGCCGAGTGTTGGGCAATCAACAACGCTACGCCCCACCGAATCCTTCCAGGACATGATCCTGACGCTACAGCAGTATTGGGCGGCCCATGGCTGTGTCGTCCTGCAACCCTACGATATGGAAGTCGGCGCTGGCACATTCCACCCGGCGACGACGCTTCGCTCGCTCGGACCAAGGCCATGGAACGCCGCCTACGTGCAACCTTCGCGCCGTCCCAAGGATGGCCGTTACGGCGAAAACCCCAACCGGCTTCAGCACTATTACCAGTTCCAGGTGATCATGAAGCCCTCGCCGCCCGACATCCTGGAACTCTACCTCGGCAGCCTCGACGCCATCGGCATCGACACAAGCGTCAACGACATTCGTTTCGTCGAGGACGATTGGGAAAGCCCGACACTAGGCGCATGGGGCCTCGGCTGGGAGGTCTGGTGCAACGGTATGGAGGTGACGCAGTTCACCTATTTCCAGCAGGTCGGCGGTTTCGATTGCCGACCCGTTTCCGGCGAAATCACCTACGGGCTTGAACGCCTCGCCATGTACGTGCAGGGCGTCGACCGCGTCTTCGACCTCAACTACAACGGCCGCACCGACGACCGTAAGATCACCTACGGCGACGTCTTCCTCCAGGCCGAGCAGGAATACTCCCGCTTCAACTTCGAGCACGCCAACACCGCAGTCCTGCTTCAGCACTTCAAGGACGCCGAGGCGGAGTGCAAGGCGCTTCTCGATGCCGGCACCGGCGGCGACAAGCACCTGCTGGCGCTACCCGCCTACGACCAGGCCATAAAGGCGAGCCACGTCTTCAACCTGCTCGATGCGCGCGGCGTCATCTCGGTGACCGAGCGGCAAAGCTACATCCTTCGTGTGCGCGACCTTTCCAAGGCCTGTTGCGAAGCGTGGTTGAAAACCGAAGGCGGTGGGTTCACCGCGCCGCTCTCGTCGGTTGGTTTCCCGCAGGCCCACCGGCGCTGAGATATGACGGTTCAGAACCGAAAACAGGTTCCACAAATACGAAAACCATTCAAACAGGGGAGCGAACATGGGGGATCTGTTTGACCCGAAGTTTCTTGGCGAATCCGCACTCATCATGATCGGCGCAGTAATCCTTGGCGTTATCGTCACCAACCTGTGGCCGAAGGGAAAAAATCCAAAACTGTTCGGCGCACTTGCCACCTTCGCCGTCGTCGCGGGCCTGAGTTATCTTGGAAACGCGGCCGCCGGAATGGCACTCGTCGTATTGATCGTGATGGCGATCCTGCTCGTTATCCTGGGCTTTGCATTTTAGAATCAGTGCCGGTATGGACGCGCCCGGCACAGACAAAGGTCGCAAAACTTGGCAATCGGCACAATTCACGAGTCGGTTCCCCAATCCGCACTCCGCATTTTTGACTCGCGATACCAGACACTTAGGCCACGCATCTAAGCCTGCCTAAATTCCCGCCAATTCTCCCCCGCATTTACGGTCACAAATAATCGCCACGCTGCTCGCAAACGCGTATCGCCACCAATGGACCAAGGCGCGACGGCGACCCCGCCCGAAAGCCCGGCTTGCAAATCTGCCATGAGCTGCAATCCGCCGCCTCATCAAAGGAGATCGACGTGAATCACTGGATCGGAATCGCAATCCTCGTCGTGCCGCTACTGCTAATCACCGCCCTGTTCCTGAAGCGCCCCGTCTGGTGGTTCCTTGTCGTGCTGACAGGCGTCGGTCTCGGCTATCTCCACACCACCGGAGCCACGGTTGAAATCGGCAATATGGTGCTCACCGAGGCCAACAAGATCTATCCGACCGGCTTCGAACCCGAAGGGACGGCCGCTCCCGCTGCCACCGAACCGGCGCCAGCGGCAACAGATGGTGGCAGCTCCGAAGGCCCTGTGAGGACGGTTCCCACCCAGTAACGCCTTTCGAGGGCTGGCGCGAAGCAGCCGGATAGGGCTAGAAGTGGCTTCTCAATAAAAAGGAGCCCTCCGGCCAGCCCATGCCCCAGCTACTCATCGAACTCCTGTCAGAAGAAATTCCAGCCCGCATGCAGGCGCGCGCGGCCCAGGATCTGCTGCGCCTTGTCGGCGAAGGCTTGAAGGCAGGCGGCCTTGAGTTCGGCGATGGCCAGGCATTCGTGACCCCGCGCCGCCTGACGGTTGTCTTCGAGGATGTGCCGGCCATGTCGCCGGCCGTCTCGGACGAGCGCAAGGGCCCGCGCGTCGGCTCGCCGGAGAAGGCAATAGAAGGCTTCCTGCGCGGCGCCGGCCTCAAATCGATCGACGAGGCCGAGACCGTCACCGCCCCGAAAAAGGGCGATTTCTACGTCGCCAGGATCGACAAGCCGGGCCGCCCCGCCCCTGAGATCATTGCCGAAGTCGTCCCCGACGTCGCATCCAGGTTCCCGTGGCCAAAATCGATGCGTTGGGGTTCGGGCGATTTCCAATGGGTGCGTCCGCTGCAATCGGTGCTCTGCATCTTCGATGGCGACGTCGTCCCCTTCGCAATCGCCGGCATCAGATCCGGCAACGAAACCCGCGGCCACCGCTTCCACGGCAAGGAACCCTTCGCAGTCAAGGATTTCGAGGATTACGGCCGCAGACTGCTCGCAGCCAAGGTGCTGCTGCCATCGTCCGAACGTGCCGCCGCAATCGCCGAAGATGCGCGCGAACTGGCCAAGGCCGCCAACCTTGAACTCGTCGAAGACGAAGCCCTTTTGAACGAGAACTCCGGCCTCACCGAATGGCCGGTCACGCATATCGGCACCTTCGACAAGGAATTCCTCGAAGTCCCGCCCGAATGCCTCATAACCTCGATGAAGGCGCACCAGAAGTGCTTCTCGCTGCGCGACCCAAAGTCCAAGCAGCTCGCCAACCGCTTCATCCTTGTTTCCAACCTGATCGCCGACGACGACGGCAAACAGGTGATCGCGGGCAACGAGAAGGTCATCCGCGCCCGGCTTTCGGACGCCAAGTTCTTCTGGGACCAGGACCTGAAGCGCACGCTCGACGAGATGGAATCCGACCTTGAGGACATCACCTTCCATGCCAAGCTCGGCAGTCAGAAAGATCGCGTCGAACGCATCGAAGAATTGGCCTTCCAGATAGCCGGCGCCTGCGACGCCGTTCCCGAGGATGCCCGCCGCGCCGCCCAACTCTGCAAGGCCGATCTCGTTTCCCAGATGGTCGGCGAATTCCCCGAGTTGCAGGGCCTCATGGGGAAATACTACGCGCTGAAGGGCGGCACCAAGCCGGAAATCGCGCGCGCCATCGAACTGCACTACAAGCCCAAGGGCCCCTCCGATACCGTACCTCTGGAAGACGACGGCGACCAGGTCGCGATTGCCGTGGCGCTCGCCGACAAGATCGACACCCTCGTCGGCTTCTGGGCCATCGACGAAAAACCGACCGGTTCGGGTGATCCCTACCAGCTCCGCCGCGCCGCCTTGGGCGTCATCCGCATTCTTCTGGAGAATGATCTGCGGCTGTCGCTGCTGAAGAAGATCAACCTGGCACTGGCTCCAATTTCCACGTTGGTCGGAGGGGACACCGCTGGCGTCGCCAACGACCTCCTCGCCTTCTTCGCCGACCGCCTCAAGGTCCACCTGCGCGAAAGCGGCAAGCGCCACGACCTGATCGATACCGTCTTCGCCCTTCCCGGCCAGGAGGCGAGGAGTGCCGAAGGCACGACAGCGAACCAAGATTTCGACATCGCCTTGATCGTCAAGCGCGTCGAGGCCTTGTCCGATTTCCTCGACACCGACGACGGCGCCAACCTGCTTGCCGGCGTCAAGCGCGCCACCAACATCCTCTCGATCGAGGAAAAGAAGGACAACACCGCATACGACGGCGAACCCGCAGGACCGCTCCTGAAGGAACCCGCCGAGCGCGCACTCGCCGCGGCGATCGCCAAGGTCAAGTTCGACACCCACGCCGCAATCGACGTCGAGAATTTCGAAGGCGCCATGCGCGCGCTCGCCGAACTGCGCGCGCCCGTCGATGAGTTCTTCGATCGTGTCACCGTCAACGCCGAGGATAAGGCGCTGCGCGAGAACCGCCTCAAGCTGCTCGCCGAAATCCGCGCCGCCACCTTGAACGTCGCCGACTTCTCCAGAATCGCGGTGTGACGATTTCTCCGCCGACGATTAACACTCCTCTGAGCAACGTATGATGCCCTGCAACAGCGAAATCTGCTGACGGGGGAGCGGCGAAAATGGAAACTAACAGTCGCAAATTACTACGAAAACTCAGAGACGATGGCTGGGAGGTTGCCCGCATTCGCGGCGACCATCACACATTAAAGCACACGGATCATGTCGGGCTCATAACCCTGCCCCACCCCAAGAAGGACTTGCCCACAGGGTTGGTAAGGCGCATTTATGGTATTGCTGGCCGGGATCCAAAGAGTAAATGATGCGAACCTATTTTGCCATCGTCCACAAAGACCCTGGAAGCGCCTATGGACTTGAGTTTCCAGACGTCCCGGGTTGCTTTGGCGCGGGTGATACGTTTGAAGAAGCCGTCAAGAATGCTCGCGACGCACTTCGCCTGCACCTTGAGACAGCGGCTGAATTGGGTAGAGCCCCGCCCCACATTCGCTCTTTTGAAACGCTGATGGCCGATCCAGAAATTCGGAATTTGGCAGCCGATCGACCACTTGTCGGAATTTCTCTCCTGGAAGAACTCGCACCCGGCGAATGACAATGTGATCGGCGGCGGCCACGACACGGAGCCGAAGCGCACATAACCGAGGAACCAACCCACCACCCTGCGAGTTGCCCTCCCGGCGGCGTGCCGATTAAACTCCGCTGCCGAAGAATTTCGCGCGCTCAAGCTTGTGGGGGGACCGGCGCATAATGAACCATAACAATAACAACAATAACAACAACGACGCTGAAGAACTGCTCGGCGACGAAGCCGCAGAGGTCAAGCGCGAACACCAACAGGACAAGTCCGATAACGGCGGCGAGCCGCTCCCGGTTACCATTCAACATAGCCGCCTGCGGGCAGCTTCCGTATTCGACATCATCCGCCGCGAAGGCGACAAGGAACTGGTCCGCAAGTTTCACGCACTCTTTTGGTCGGGCATCGCCGCCGGTTTGTCGATCGGCTTTTCCGTCGTCGCCGAATCCATTCTTGCCGCCCGCCTCCCGGACGCCCCCTGGAAACCGCTCGTCGACAACCTCGGCTATTCCGTCGGCTTCCTGATCGTCATCCTCTGCCGCCAGCAGTTGTTCACCGAGAACACCTTGACCGCCGTTCTGCCCGCGATGCAGCGCGGCAAGGCGATCTGGTGGTTCGTTCTCCTGCGGCTGTGGCTCATCGTTCTGACCGCCAACGTCATCGGCTGCGCGCTGTTCGCCGCTTATATGTCGACGAGCGGCGTGCTGGGCGCCGATGTCCACGCGGCCATGATCCATCTCTCCGAGCACATGATGCAGAAACCGCCGCACGAGATGTTCCTGTCGGGCATCGTGGCGGGCTGGCTGATCGCCGCGCTGGTGTGGATGCTGCCGTCATCGGAGGGCAGCGAGTTCATCGTCATCACCTTGATGACCTATCTTATCGCCGCCGGCGATTTTACCCACGTCGTCGCCGGGTCGGTCGAAGCACTCTTCCTCGTCTTCGAAGGCCGCCTCGAACTTGCCGACGCTGCCTTGTCATTCTTCCTGCCGACGCTGCTTGGCAACGTCACCGGCGGCACGGTCCTTTTCTCGGTCATCGCCTACGCCCAGGTCCGCGACGAGATTTGAGTGGAGGCTCCTGCCCCACGGCAAACTCCACCCTGTCATCCCGGGACTTGTTCCCGGGTCCCATGATGCGACTGGGAGCAATAAAAGTTTATCGCGCAGAATCGTCAGGGAATCCGCAAACCGTCACAGTTCGCAGCTGCACGCTCCCCGTTAGCTGGGAGAAAGCCACGGTGGGGGGTGAGGGACTGCCAAACCCGCAGGAGCTGCGAAGAATTGTACGGCGCCGGATGCGCCGAAGGCGTGGGCATCCGAAGGCGCACTAACCAAGCCTCTACCCAGCTTCCCGGAATCCCTGCGCCGTCTCCAGATCGACCGACACAAGCTGCGAGATGCCCTTCTCAGCCATGGTGACGCCGAACAGCCGGTGCATGCGCGTCATGGTCATCGGGTGGTGCGTGATGACCAGGAACCGCGTTGAGGTCTCTTCCGCCATGTTCTCCATCAGCGTGCAGAACCGGTCGACGTTTGCATCATCGAGTGGCGCGTCGACTTCGTCGAGCACGCAGATCGGCGACGGGTTGGTCAGGAACACCGCGAAGATCAGCGCCAGCGAAGTCAGTGTCTGCTCACCGCCGGAGAGAAGCGACAGGGTCGCGGGTTTTTTCCCCGGTGGCTTGGCGATGATTTCAAGCCCGCCTTCCAGCGGATCTTCCTGCGACTGGATCATTTCGAGCCGCGCTTCGCCACCGTTGAACAGCGTCTCGAACAACCGTCCGAAATGCGCATTCACCGTGTCGAAAGCTTCGTTGATACGTCGGCGTCCCTCGCGGTTGAGCTGCGCGATCGCCTGCCGCAATTTGTCGATGGCCTGCTGAACGTCGGTTCGCTCGGTTTCGATTGCATTCACCTGTGCGGCAATCAGCTCCAGGTCTTCGTCGGCCTGCAGGTTCACCCCGCCGAGCCGCTCGCGGTCCGCCCGCAAGCGCAACAGCCGCCGTTCGACGTCATCGAACTGCGGTAGCTCGGCGCCCTCCGGCACGTCGGCAATCGCAAGGCAGGACATCGGATCGGTGTCGAACACTTCGCGGATGCGCCGCTCGTCATCGTCGCGGCGCTGCTTCTGCGCCGACGCCCTTGCCTCGACACCGGCACGCTCCTCGCGCGCTTCGGACACCGCCGCCTGCGCCGACCGCAAGGCTTCGACGGCACGCTTCGCGGCCGCCTCCGCTTCCTGCAGTTTGTCGGCGGCGGCACGGTGCTGTGTGTCGGCTTCGCTCAACGCATCGAGCAGCTTCGTGCGCTGCGCGTCGACTTTTTCGGGCAGGTCGGCCAGTTCATCGAGTTGCGCACGCGCTGTTGCCACCCGCTCCTGCAAGGCATGCAGCTGCCGCTCGGCCGCCGCCGCACGCTCCCGCCATCGCTTGCAATCTTCGCGCAGCGATTCGGTCCGGCGCTGCCGCTCCTGCCGCTTGGCATGCAGTGCATTCAAAGTCGCGCGCTTTTCTGCAACTTCCGAACGCAAAAGCTGCGCCGCCAACTGCGCCTGTTGCTGCCGCGCCGCCAATTGATCGAGTTTTTCCTGCGGAAACCCCGCCAGCGCGGCCTCCGCCGATTGAAGCTGGCCGCGCTGCTCATCCAGTTGCGCTTGCAGTCGCTGACGAGCACCCTCGATCGCCGCAAGCTTGTTTTCGTTCTCCGCGATGCGCCGCTGAACGCCTTCGAGCCTGGAACGCGCCGCGCCGAGCTGGTTCTGGTTTTCGCGCCACAGCGTCCTGAGACGCCGCTCATTTTCCTGCGCCGCCGAGAGCGCCTGCGACGCCGACGTCAGCTCTGCGCCACGCGCCTCAACAAGTTCCGCGATCTCCGCCTCTTCCAGTTCGAGGGCTGCCAGCCGGTTGCGTTGTTCAAGCCGCATGGCGGCTGCCGACGTCCCTTCGGATGCGGCAACGAAACCGTCCCATCGCCACAAGTCACCTTCGCGGCTGACCAGCCGTTGCCCAGGTAGAAGATTGTCCTGGAGGCTCTTGCCGTCCTCGCGCGACACCACCCCGATCTGGCGCAACCGCCGCCGAAGCTCCGTCGGCGCCTTGACGTATTTCGACAACGGCTCGACGCCTTCAGGCAGCGAAGGGTCGCCGTCTCCAGCCGTTACGACACGCCAGTGCAAGGCGGCCGCGTCATCGGCGGGTGCATCGAGATCATCGCCAAGTGCAGCGCCAAGCGCCGTCTCGTAGCCCGGTTTCACCTTGACCGCATCGATCAGCGCCGGGAACGCATCCGACTGCGCCGGCCCCAGAAGCCGCGCAAGCGTCTCGCGCTCGGTCCGCAGGGCATTGCTCTTCAGCTTGATCTGCTGGGAGGCTTCGCGCGCGGCTTCTACCGTGGCGTTGCAGGACCGCACAGATTGCTCGGCAGCCGAACCTTGATCCTCGATTTCGCCAAGACGCTCGTCGATTTCCGTGCACTCAGCTTCGAGTTCAGCCTTTTCTGTGGTCAGTTGCGGCCCGCCGGACGCGGACTTCGCGCTTTCTTCGAGCCCCGCGAGTTGCGCTTCGAGACGTAGCGAAGCGGCGCCCCGTTCTTCCAGGCCCCGCGCGAGCCCCGCCCGCCGCGCCGTCTCGTTGGCAAGTTCGCCCGTCGCCTCCGAAAGCTCCGTTTCCCTTTTCTCGAGAACCGCCTGCGACGCTTCGAAATCGTCCCGCGCGCTTTTCTCGGCAGCTCCGAACCCGGCTTCTTCTTCCACGAGCCCGGTGATTTCGCCATCGAGCCGACCGACCGTTTCCAGCGACTCCGCGCGCATTTTCTCCTCGCGCTCGATGTCGTTGCGATAGCTGTCGATCCGGCCGGTCAACTCCTCGGCACGCTGTGCCTGTCGCTCGGCTTCCCGCTCGAAGGCTTCGAGTTCATGACGCAGCCGCGCTGCCGCAGCCGATCGCTCCGCCATCGCTGCCCGAAGCGGCGGCAATCCTTCACCGGCCTGCTCTTCGGCGCGCAACGCCTGCGATTCTGCCGTCGTCGCCGCCGCGAGCCGTTCCAGAACGCTGGCCAGCAGCTTTTCCTCGTGCTCGACACCGGCCTGCGCGGCGAGCCACGCAAGGTGCAGCGCCAGCGCCTCGACCTTGGTGATCTGTCCTGAAATCTCCCGGTAGCGCCGCGCCTGCCGCGCCTGCCGCTTCAGGGCATCCATTTGCGAATTAAGCCCGCCGACGACATCTTCGAGACGTGCAAGGTTTGCCTCGGCGGCCTTGAGCCGCAACTCTGCCTCGTGCCGCCGCGAATGCAATCCGGCAACCCCGGCGGCGTCTTCCAGAATCCGGCGGCGTGCTTCCGGCTTTGCATTGATGATCTCGGCGATCTGCCCCTGGCGAACGAGTGCCGGTGATCGTGCCCCCGTGGCGGCGTCCTCGAACAGGACCTTGACGTCGCGAGCGCGCGCCTCTCGCCCGTTGATGCGGTAGGCCGACCCAGCCTCGCGCTCGATTTTCCGGCTGATCTCGATCTGCTCGGTGTCGTTGAATTCCGCCGGCGCAAGCCGCTCGGAATTGTCGATGAAAAGGGTGACTTCCGCGGCATTGCGCGCCGGCCTCACCGACGTGCCCGCGAATATGACATCATCCATCGCCGACGCGCGCATCGATTTGTACGAGCTTTCGCCCATCACCCAGCGCAGCGCTTCGAGCAGGTTGGACTTGCCGCATCCGTTGGGGCCGACGACACCTGTCAGCCCGCGCGTGATCACAAGCTCGGTGGGTTCGACGAAGGATTTGAAACCTACAAGCCGAAGGCGGCTCAAGTGCATATTTGCGTCTCCGGCCCGACGATCGTGCAATCCTCAGGGATTAGGTCCGCTCAACATCGGCTTGCCGAATGTTGACAACGTAACAAGCTCAACATCGGCTTGCCGAATGTTGACAACTTAACAAGCTCAACATCGGCCTGCATCCGACAACGCCTTGCGAAGTGTCAGGCAGACGAGTATTGACCAAACAAAACCACTGATCAGTTCGCAACCGCCATCGCTGCGCCACCGGCAAGCTCGGCATCGATCAGCGCCTTGAGATCCTGATAGTCGAGCACCTTCTTCACCAGCTTGTTCTGGATATAGAAATTTGGCGTGCCGATGATCCCAAGCGTACGACCGCGATCCTTGACCCACTTCAGACCGGCGATTAAGTCCTGATTCTTGAGGCAGGCGTCAAATTCGGCACGGGATAACCCGGCCTGCGAGGCAACCGCGTGGATCTTTTCGATCCTCACGTCCTGACTGACCCAGGCCGCTTGCTGGTCGAGGAACTTGCCGTAAAGCGCCACGTATTTCGATTGCGGCACACAGCGCAGTGCAATCGTCGCATTGCCCGACGACCGCCCGATCGGAAACTCGCGGAAGATGAAACGGACTTTTCCCGTGTCGATGTACTCGCGCTTGACCTCCGGAAACACGCTTGCGTGAAATTTCCGGCAGTGGGGGCAGGTCAGCGAGCCGTATTTGATCACTGTCACCGGCGCATCCGCGCGCCCTATCGACATCTCCGGCAACGGACCGACCTTCAGAACGTCCGCAAGCGAAGGGTCCGCGAGCACTTCGCGCCGGCCAAATTCCGTGGGTGCACCGTCACGGAACGGGTTGAACGGCTCGGCTTTCTCCGGCGCCGGGGAGCCATAGGCGCTCGCCGGGGCTCCCTCCGGCATCGCTGTCACCGAGTTCTTCTGCAGGAGTTCGTCGCTGGAGCAGGCAGCGAGCACCAGCGCCAACGCCGCGCAAACCACGGCGCCAGCCCGTGCCAACCTGACGGCCCGCTGTTTCACCAACTCTTTCCCCTCTTCCCCAGCGCCTCAGCCCTCGCCGAGCAGCGGGTCGACGACCTTCGAGATTTCCTCAAGCGTCGGAGAACCCGCAAGCTTCTCGCCGTTGATGAACAGCGTCGGCGTCGACGAAACGCCAAACTCTTCCGAGGCCTTCGTGCGCTGCGCGAGGATCTTGTCGAGCAGAGCCTGGTCCTTGAGACAGGCTTCGAAGCTTTCCTTGGTGAAGCCCACCTGCTTGGAAATTTCGAACAACGCCGGCACCGGCTTCTCGCGAACGAACGCCCACTCCTCGATCTTGGAGAACAGCACCGAGATCAGCGGCAATGTCTTGTCATCGCCCGAGCAGCGCGCCAACATCGCCGCGGCCGCCGCCAAGTTGTCGAGCGGAAACTCGCGGAAGATGAACCGCATCTTGCCGGTATCGACATACTTCTCCTTGATCTTCGGATAGACCTCGTTGTGGAACCGTGCGCAATGCGGGCACGTCATCGACGCGTATTCGACAATCGTTACCTTCGCATCGGCAGGGCCGATCGAAAGTTCCGGCAGTCCGGTATCCGCCATGAGCTTCGCTTGTTCGACGGCCAATGCAGGCTTGACCGAAGCGCTCAGCCCCAGTCCAAGAGCACCTGCTGCCCCTGCTGTGGTCAAAAGCACATGACGGCGCGTGATGCGGCTAATCGGTTTCGGCTGCTTCATCATCGGCAAAAGGGGCTCCTGCTTTTCTGGATGCGCAAGCGTCGGTCCCGCCGGACTTCGGCGAGAGCAGACGGGATTGTTGGTTCGATTAAGGCAATTTCGCCGTGAATGGCAACTGAACGCTTTGTGAGACAACGAAATATTGCGAAATATCGTGTGGTCACTAGTGTTCTGGATCAAACATTTGATTCCCGGGCGGAGGTCGTCAAATGTTTGTGAATCCAGAACACAATCAAAAGGTTGCCTAATGTTCCGGGCTGACATTCAGGTTCCCGGCAGGGAACCA
>Ga0180009_10006582_pt1 | contig 12143 bp, 6 predicted proteins | sample OS_PC_MetaG_FD_123537 | JGI IMG/M metagenome (GOLD analysis project Ga0180009, IMG submission 123537) | Groundwater microbial communities from the Aspo Hard Rock Laboratory (HRL) deep subsurface site, Sweden - OS_PC_MetaG | ecosystem: Environmental > Aquatic > Deep subsurface > Groundwater...
AGTCCGCCTGCAGGTTGGCGTTGGTGGTGCCGGTCTCGTCATAGCCGTTATAGTAGCCTTTGCTGTATGTCACCGTGGCGGAAGGCCGCAACGCAACTTTTGGGGTGAGCACATAGCTGCTGCCCAGAGTGAGGGAGGGGCTGATAAAGTAGCTGTCGGTATTGCTGGTTGCGATTTCATAGCCATTCAGGTTGTCCAGCACCTGACGGCTTGTGTCGTGGGCTTCGTTACCGCCGATCAGGCTGGCGGTCAGATTGACCGGGCCAAGAAAGAAATGGCCGTAAACGCCAAGAAAAACAGTGTCGGTATCGGTGTCAATCATCGTTGTTTCGGTTGTCCCCGTGGCAGCGCCAACCAGTAACCCTACGCGGCTCTTGCCGAAATCCTGCTCGTAGCCGATCACCACGCCGCCAAGGTGGGAGTCGTAGGCCAGCATCTGGCCTTCCTGCCCGCGCTCGCCCGTGCTGCCGAACACCTGGCCCCAGGCCATTGGTTGCCGTTCCTGATGCAGCATGCCGGGGCTGAGAGTCAGGGCGGCAAGCTGGATAGGCTCCTTGGCCGGAGTGGTTTGCATCCGCCGGCCTATCACCTGGTGCACGCCGGAAGCCAAGGTATTCAGCGTGACAGCGCGTGCCGATTCCCCTGTGGGCTCCACCACAACCACGGTATTACCGATCTTCACCGCGTTATCGGTATAGAGGTTGATAGCCTCGGTGTTCTCGAAGGTCAGTACCGCCGAACCGAAGCTGCCGTGGATATTGGCGGTATCGAGGTCGCCGCCGTTATCGCCCAGGTCGATGCGGCCGATGATCCGGGAGCCGGGAAGCAGGTTCAGGGTAGTGTTGGTGTTGCCCTCGATCGCGTAGCTGTTTGTGCCGGTCGCAGAAATCAGCCCGCTGTTGGTGATGGTGGTGTTGGGGGAGGTGGCAGCCGTAATGTATATGCCGTGCGCATTGACGCCTGACGCAAAAATAGCACCACTGTTAATGATGGTGGTATTGGGACTAAAAGCACGCACTTCAATACCGCTTGAATCAATACCTGCCGCGGAAATATTGCCGCTGTTATTGACAATGGCAGTACCGGAACTATACAGATCAATGCCTCTTGACCTATACCCTGTAGCGGAAATACTGCCGGTGTTGGAAATGGTGGAGGAACTAGAATTTTCAAGAGCAATACCGACACTAAATCCGCTTCCATCAGCACCAGTCGTGGAAATGGTGCCGCTGTTGGAGATGGTGGCACCATGAGAGTTGACTGAATGGATACCGAGATTCCTTGACCCTGTTATGGAAATAGTACCGCTGTTGCTGATGCTGTCATAGAATCCTTGTGACTCAATGCCCAGGGTTTGGGCGCCTGTTAGGGAAATGGTGCCGGTGTTGGAGATGGTGGCAGTGCGGTCAGAAACAATACCGTAGGCGGCCGCACCTGTAGTGCTGATGGTGCCGTTGTTGAAGATGGTGGCGGCGGTGCCGTTAGAATGAATACCGTAAGCGAACCAGCCTTCTGTGTTGATGGTGCCGCTGTTGGAGATTGTGGCGTTGTCACCGGTAGAATCAATACCGTGAGCATTGTTGTCGGTCGTGGAAATGATGCCGCCATTATCCACGGTATTGTTAATCCCGGATGCAGCGACTGCCGTGGTCGCTGTGTTGAGCTGCCCTCCGGTGTTGATGGTCCCGGTTTCGTTGTCATTGAGGGTCTGTGGGGCAGTGACCGTCTCGCCATCCGCAATCTCAAACGAGGCACCCTGGGCCATGGATGCGGAAAGGGCGGCGCTGGCCACAATCGTCATCGCAACCAAGGCGAGGCGCTGGAGGGAAGGGGTCTTGGCGTATGTGGATCCTTTGGACATGGTATTTCTCCTTGTTCCAATGGTTACAATGAACTGTTTAAAGAGGAAAAAAGAATGAGGATATTATCCATATTTATTGCTTTATAAAGATTATTCTAACTGAAACAGGTAGGAGATGGAGAAAAAAATTGCTGTCGGTCAGGCCGGTGCCAGATCAAAGGCCGCGGAAAAAAGCTTTTTGGTATAGGGATGGGAGGGGTTGGCAAAGAGTTGCGCCGCAGGGCCCGACTCGACAATGCGCCCATTCTGCATCACGGCCACCTCGTCGGCCATGGCCTTGATTACCCGCAGATCGTGGGAGATGAAGAAGTAGGTGATGTTGTGCTTGGCCTGAAGGTTTTTGAGCAGTTCGATGATCTGGGCCTGGATGGTCATGTCCAGAGCGCTGGTGGGCTCGTCCAACACAAGGAAGCGGGGCTTGAGCACCACGGCCCTGGCTATGGCGATGCGCTGCCGCTGACCGCCGGAAAACTCGTGGGGATAGCGCTCGATCATTTCCGGTTCAAGGCCGACCTCGATCAATGCTTCCGCCACCCGCTGCTTTCGCTCATCCCGGCTGACCAAGCCATGTACGCTCAAGCCCTCGCCCACGATCTGGCCCACATTGAGCCGGGGAGAGAGGGAGGAAAAGGGGTCCTGAAACACCACCTGAAGATCGCGGCGCAGGGGGCGCCATTGGCTGTTGGACAGGGTCAGCAGATCGCGACCCTCATAGAGCAGGGTGCCTCGGCTATTGACCAGCTTGAGCAGGCACATGCCCAGGGTACTTTTCCCTGAGCCTGATTCGCCCACAACCCCGAAAGTGGTTCCCTGACGGATCGTTAAGGTCACCTCGTCCACCGCCTTGATGGTATTCACCGTACGGCGTAGAAAACCGGCCTTGATCGGAAAATGGCACGAGAGATTTTCGGCAGTCAGGAGCGGGGGCGGGTTATCCTTGGGAATAGGCGCCTCGTGGGGCACACTGTTGAGCAGGTGGATGGTGTAAGGGTCCTGCGGCTTGCGGAACACCTCAGCGGTGGGGCCGCTTTCCACGATCCTCCCTTCATGCATGATGTGAACCTGCTGGGCGATCTTCTCCACCATATTGAGATCATGGGTGATGAGCAGCAAGGCCATGCCCATTTCCTGCTGGATCTCCTTGATCAGGGCGAGGATCTGTGCCTGGATCGTGACATCCAGGGCCGTGGTGGGCTCGTCGGCGATCAGAAGGTCCGGCCGACAGGCCAGGGCCATGGCAATCATCACCCTTTGGCGTTGGCCGCCGGAGAGCTGGTGGGGAAAGCTGTTCAACCGCTGGGATGCATCGGAAATCCCGCAACGTTCCAGGAGATTCTTAGCTTTTTCAGCAGCCTCTTTTTTATCGAGATTTTGGTGAAGCATCAACGGTTCCACCAACTGGGCGCCGATGGAGTACACCGGGTTGAGCGAGGTCATGGGCTCCTGAAAGATCATGGCGATCCGGTTGCCGCGAATTTGGCGCAGCTTTTTTTCCGGGCAGGCAACCAGATCTTCCCCATTAAAAAGAATCTGTCCCTCGATTCTGGCTGTGTCTTTCTCCAGCAGCCCCAAAATGGAAAGGGCGGTCACCGATTTGCCGGACCCGGATTCTCCCACCAGAGCCGCGGTCTCACCCTGGGCAATGGCAAAGGAGACCTTGTCCAGCACCGGAGCAAAGCCGCGGTCCGAGTAAAACCCGGTGGAAAGATTTTTCAGCTCAAGCAGCATGGATTATTCCTGGCATGGTACACCTTCTACAGCACCCTTCGACAGGCTCAGGGCGAACGGTAGCTATCTTTAGCTCAATAAGTTTTTTTCCGTTCATGGTGAGCCCTTCGGCAAGCTCGGGGCGAACGGTGTTAACGACCGACGGTGTTTATTTACAAATCGCTTCATCTGCAGAAATTATGGGCATTAACTCCCTCTCCCTGAGGGAGAGGGGATTTTCCGTAACTGTTTCGCAAGCCTTTTGCGACGCCATCACACCTTCCTCGGATCGAAAGTTTCCCGCAACGCTTCCCCGATAAAGATCAGCAGAATCAGAGTGCCGACCAGCACCCCGAATGTGGTCAGCGAAAGCCACCACGCCTCGATATTGTTCTTGCCCTGGGCCAGCAATTCGCCGAGGCTCGGGGTGGGGGGCGGTACGCCCAATCCCAAAAAATCGAGGCTGGTGAGGGCCAGGATCGAGCCGCTCACCCGGAAGGGCAGGAAGGTGATAACCGGAGTCATGCCGTTGGGGAGCAGGTGGCGGAACATGATGGTGATATTGCCCACGCCCAGCGCCTTGGCCGCTTTCACGTAATCGAGGTTGCGGCCTTTAAGAAACTCGGCCCGCACGTAATCGGCCAGTCCCATCCAGCCGAAGATCGAAAGCAGGATCAGGAGCAGCAATACACTGGGCTTGAAGATAGAGGCAAAGATGATCAAAAGATATAATTCGGGCATGGCGCTCCATATCTCGATGAACCGCTGCATAAAGAGATCGGTGCGGCCACCGAGATACCCCTGCAAGGCGCCGGTTATTATGCCGATGACCGTGCCGATAAAAGTGAGGATAAAGGCGAAGATCACCGAGAGGCGAAAGCCGTAGAGCAATCGGGCCAGGACATCGCGGCCCCGATCATCGGTGCCGAGATAGTTGGCTTTATCGGGCGGGGAGGGGACAGGCTGCCGAATCTGCAGATTGATCGAATCGTAGCTGTGAGGATTGAGCGGAAAGATAGCACGGTTGCCTTCGGTAGTGAGACGGTGCCGGACAAAAGGGTCCTGGTAATCGGTTTCCGTCTCGAACACTCCGCCGAAGGTGGTTTCCGGATAAGCTTTAAGCAGGGGGAAGTAAAGGCTTCCCTGATAAGAAACCAGCAGGGGCTTGTCGTTGCTGAGGATTTCCGCACCAAGGCTGAGCACAAAGCAGATCGAAAAGAGGATCAGACTGTAATAGCCACGCTTGTTACCCTTAAAACGCCGCCAGCGCCGTGAAGAAAGTTTCTGTGGCTTGTGGTTCATGGACGAATCGTTCACTTGGACTCCACACTTTCAAAGCTGATGCGCGGGTCCACCACCACATAACTTAAGTCCGACAACAACCGGGAGATCAGACCGATGATGGTGAAAAAATACAAGGTGCCCAGCACCACCGGATAATCGCGGTTGAGAATGGATTCGTAGGCAAGTAAGCCCATGCCGTCCAGGGAGAAGATGGTTTCAATGAGCAGGCTGCCGGTGAAAAAAGCAGTGATGAAGGAGCCGGGAAAACCAGTGATGATGGGAATGATGGCGTTGCGAAAAACATGCCGGTACAACACCTGCTTTTCGCTCAACCCCTTGGCCCTGGCAGTGAGCACATACTGCTTGCGGATCTCTTCAAGAAAACTGTTCTTGGTAAGCAGAGTCATGACCGCCAGACTGCCCACCGCGCTGGAGAGCACGGGCAGAACCATATGCCATAGGTAATCCGCCACCTTGGCAGCCAAGCCCATCTCCGCCCAGTTGTCCGAAACCAGACCACGTAAAGGGAAGATACTAAAAAAACTCCCGCCGCCGAAAAGGACGATCAGGGCGATGGCCAGGACAAAGCCGGGGATGGCATAGCCGATGAGGATGGCGGTGCTGGTGATGATATCAAAACGCGATCCTTCGCGCATGGCCTTGGCAATACCGAGCGGAATGCAGATCCCGTAGACGATGAGAAACGACCATAAACCAAGAGACATTGAAACCGGCAGCTTGGAAACGACCAAGGCGACCACGCTGTTGTGGTGGTAATAGCTCTGGCCGAAATCAAAGACCAGATAGTTTTTCATCATGGTCAGGAAGCGCTCAACCGGCGGTTTGTCAAAACCATAGAGCTTGGTGAGCTGGGCGACCCGTTCCTCGTCAAGCCCCTTGTTGCCTTGGTACAGATCCACACTGCGGCTGGCGCGTATCTCTCCGCCGGCACGGTCCTGCCCCTGCAGTTGGGCGAGCATCCGCTCAACCGGCCCGCCCGGGACAAACTGGGTAACGGCAAAGGTAACCAGCATGATCCCGAAGATGGTTGGGATCATGAGCAGAAGGCGTCTTACAATATAGGCCGCCATCTCACTCCGACTTATTCAACTGAGCAAGGGTTTCTTCGATTGTTGCGAAAAGTTCCTGCATGCGGAAAGGCTTGGCCAGATAATTGTCCATGCCCACCTTGAGGCATTCTTCCTTGTAGCCGGGCATCACATGGGCAGTGACCGCAATGATAGGCACATGCTTACCGGTATCTTTTTCAAGATCTCTGATGGTGATCGTTGCCTCGAAACCATTCATGCCCGGCATTTGCACATCCATCAGAACGAGATCAACCTCTTCGCTCTGGTAGACGGCCACGGCTTCCTTGCCATCGGCGGTGACACGCACATTATGGCCATGCATTTCGAGCATGAGGCGCAACAGCTTCTGATTTACCGGATTATCTTCAGCGATAAGAATATTCATAACTTTCCTCATGGTGTCTCGATCGGTGGTCCCGTTCGCGTTTACCGGCACATTTGCATCCAAAGAAACAGGGTCCACCCCTTCCTTGGCCACCGGCAAATCCAAATCAACAAAAAAGGTGCTTCCTTTTCCCGGCTCGCTTTTCATGCCGATTTTTCCATGCATGAGTTCGATGAGCTGTTGGGACAAAGCCAGGCCAATTCCGAGGCCGCCTGTCTTTCTAGTGGCATAGGACTCGAACTGTTTGAAAGACTCAAACATTGCCGCTTGCTGATCCAGGGGGATACCGCAACCCGTATCGGCAACTTCAAAGCGGAGGTTAATTATATGCTGGTCGTTAACGGCCTTGAGGCCAAGAGGTCGAACCCGCATGGAAATCTCGCCGTGTTCCGTAAACTTGATGGCGTTGTCCAGCAGATTTTCCATAATCTGAAAAATTCGCTTTTCGTCCCCGAAAACCGTGGTGGGTACTGCCACCGTCTCATCATAAAAAAGGGTCAATCCTTTTGCCCTGGTAATGGGTTCGTATTTTTTCTTCAGTCTACCAAAAATGGCATACAAATCAAACGGCACCGGAATAAGATTCATGGTGCCGTTTTCAAGACGGGAAAAATCGAGAATGCCATCGATGAGATGAAGCAGGTTCATCCCCGCTTCTTTGATGGTTGCAACCTGAGGCTGAGATTCCTTGGGCAAAGCTTCGTCGTCAAGTAGTTCGGCCATGCCGAGGATGGCGTTCATCGGGGTGCGGAGTTCGTGACTGACCTTGGAGAGGAACTCACTCTTGTGCTGGTCGGCAAGCTCGGCATTCAGCCTGGCGGACGCTTCGGCAGCGAGAATCTGCTTCTCGCGATTACTGGCTGTACCGAGTTTTTCCGCCATTGCATTAAAAGACTGCGCCAAATCCCCTATTTCGTCATTGCCGATAGCAACACGCTGACCAAAGTCGCCTTGGGCCATGGCTTTACTTGCCTTGGCCAGTTTTTTAATTGAAGAAGTAATGGACTGGGCGAGAAAAAAGGTGAAAAGACCAGCCAGGATCAACAGACCCAGAAAGAGAAGAATGGAAAAGTTTCGAAATAATGCTGGAGTGGAGGTGTATTGAGGGGCAGGAAGAACCGACATCGCCAGCCATGAAGTACCCGGAATCGTGTCCACGGAAAAATAACACTCTACACCATTGATCATGGCGCGATAAATCTTTCCATCCACGGCATGATTGGCCAAAAACTGCCCGGGCGACTGACTGTTGATGGTCAGTTGCTTCATGATGTGTTCAGGTTCGGGATCACCCAGAATCTTGCCGTCCTGGGTTACAACCCTGGAATAGCCGTTTTTTTGAAAAACACCTTTTTCCGCAGGAACAATAATTCGAGCCAATGGTGTTTGCCCAAGAATCAGACCAAGAAAATGATCGCCAAAATAGTCTATTCTGGCGTAGGCAAACTGCAGTGTATGGCGTTGCAGAACAGGGTCCAAAACAACCTCACCGAGAATTGCCTGATTCGGAGCGGCCAGGGAGGCACGAAACACCTCCTGATCGGAGAGGTTGTCGTGTGTTTCGCTTACATGGCCGCTGATCAGACGGAATTCCTGGTTTCCTTCCTTATCCACATAACTAAGAACCGGAAACTGCTCCTGATAACGGGACAGATGTTTACCCAGAAGAAGTTCCTGGTATTTCTGGGCATACAAGGCAACTTCCCTGGCTTCGGCAATTTCCTTGAGGGTAGTTCTGTGCTGGGCAATTTTGTTTGCAACCGTCATGGCCGTTGACGAGGAAATAACCCGAAGCGTATCATTCTGGGAGTCGTTGTAGAGCCGGACCATGAAAAAATAACTGCCCAGGGAAATAACGCCGGAGGCGATAATAACCAAGGCAAGCTGGCTGATGAAGATTTTCTTGAATATGGATATGCGCATTGGTCAAATAATCTCAATCAACAGGAATGGTTCCATTTTCCAGCATAAGTTTTTTTGCAGCAGGACTTGAAAGGAAATCAAGGAAGCTCTGAGCCGGCGGTGAAAGGGTCTCTTTCCACACCAAGGCAAAAGGAACAACAAGCTGGTATTTTTTTCCCCGGACATTCGCGGCTGTGGGCGCGACATTCTGGACCTGCAGTATATTCAGCTCGGTTCCGACAGCTACAGGCATAGGCAGATAGCCGATGGTGTTTGGCGAAGAAATGAGGGTCTGGACGGCATCAGGCGTGGAATACACCATCCCCCCTGCAGGTGTGGGAATATCTTTAAATCCAGGGATGAGATTTTCGAGTACGGTACGAGAGGAATCTCCATCCTCCCTGTTCATGACATATATTTTCCCCGCCCCGCCCAACTCATCCCATTGCTGAATCTTTCCTGAATATATCCCGAGAATCTGCTCGAAAGAAAGGTTCTTTGTTCCGACAACTCCGGGACTGACCGCAAAAACAACGGGAGCCTGAGCAAAAACCCGGTATTTGAGGCCATAGGCGTTTTCTTTTTCCGTTAACGGTCTGGCCACCCTGGCAAGCTCGTTTTTTCCGGTAATGACGGATCTGATGCCGCCGCCGCTGCCGATGCTTTCCGGAATATCCACGCTCACTGGCCGGTTTTTTGAAAAGAGTACAGCGAGTTTCTGGAGAAGCGCCTGGCTGTCACCGGTTCCTGGGATCACCAGTTGCTTTATGTTTTCCGCCTGGGAAGGCAAAGGAGAAAAGACAAGAAGAGAGAGAAGGGCAAAAAGGACATATATTTTTTTCATAGAATCAAAAATCAAAGCCTTGCAAAGAGTGTGTCGAAAAAAAAGGTGGTGCGACATTTTACCTCACCACCTTGTAATGCGCTTTTAAAAAAAAGGCTACTTATGCTGCCGGTTTACCGGCGCACGCCACCAGGTCATCAGTGCCTGAAAGGGAGAATAATACAGAGGGAGCGTTTCCGGTCGGGAAAAAATGGTGCGATAGGCGACCCTGTGTTTTGCCAGATACCAGTTGGGCACAACATAATAGCCGTACCAGAGAACCCTATCCAGGGCCTTGCAGGCAGCGGTGAGTTCCTCCTGGGTTTGGGCGTAGATGATCCGATCCACCAACTGGTCCACCGCCGGATCCTTAATACCGATAAAATTACGGGAGCCCTTGCGTTCGGCCGCTGCGGAATGCCAATAGTTGCGCTGTTCGTTTCCGGGCGATTGAGCCTGGCCAAAAACGGAAACCGTCATGTCAAAATCAAAATTGTCCATCCGGCGAATATACAAAGCCGGGTCGATGACCCGCGAATTCACCTGCACTCCAAGTTTTTTCAGGTTGTTGATGTATGGCTCCATCACCCGTTCGAACCCGGCGCCGACCAGCAGGATTTCAAAGGCAAGCGGTTGTCCGGCATTATTGGTGAGGACTCCGTTTTTTACGACCCAGCCCGCCTGCTTGAGAATATTTTTTGCCTGAACCAGATTGCTGCGCAGGCTGGCCGGGGGAAGTGTGCTGAAAGGGGAGGGGGGAGAGGTGAACACCTCACCCGGGATTTTTTTCCGGAAGGGTTCAAGATAAGAAAGTTCAAGCCCGGACGGAAGACCATGGGCGCTCATTGCCGAATTACTGAAAAAACTGTCGCAACGTGTGTATTGGTCAAAAAAGAGGGCGGAATTGGTCCACTCAAAGTCAAAGGCCAGAGACAACGCCTTACGGACCTGCCGGTCCTGGAAAACCGGTTTGCGCAGGTTAAAAACAAATGCCTGCATCCCTGCGTTATTTTTGTGAGGCAGGGTTTCCTTGGCAAGTTCGCCGCGTTTGAATCGTGGCCCATTCAGGTCACGGGCCCATTGCTTGGCGATATTGACAGGCATAAAATCGAATTCCCCTGCCTTGAATGCCTCGACAGCAACGATCTGATCCTTGAAATATTTGTAGACAATGGTGTCGAAGTTGAACATCCCGCGCCGCACATTGATATCTCTGGCCCAGTAGTCCGGATTACGGGCATAGGTGATGGATTTGCCGGGGATAACCTCCTTGATCAGATACGGGCCGGAACCGACAGGCGGCGTCATGTTGGGAGTGTCGAAGGGAGTGGTGCTGTAGAATTTTTTGGAAAATACCGGAAGCTGACTGGCAATCATATGCAGTTCGCGATTGCGCTGGGAAAAATGAAAACGTATCCGGTGCTGATCGAGAATCTCGGCGTTGGTGATGTCCTGAAAATATATTTGATACGATGGACTTGCCATGGGGCTTTTGAGGGTTTCCAGGGAAAACTTCACATCTTCCGGAGTAACGGGCGTACCATCGGAAAACCGGGCATTTTCATGGATGGTGAAGGTGACGGAAAGCCGATCTTCAGCCAGAGCGATATCCTTGGCAATCAAGCCGTAGGAGGCAAAGGGTTCATCCAGGCTCGGCACGGCAAGGGTTTCAAAGACAAGCTCGTCAAGCCCTGCCGGAGGAGAGCCCTTGAGAGTGTATGGGTTGAGCTTGTCATAGCTGCCCAGGTCGTGCAGCACCAACTGTCCGCCTTTTTGCGCTTTGTCGGAGACGTAGTCGAACTTGCTGAAACCGGGACCGTATTTCACCGTGCCGTCAATGCTGATCCCTTGTGCGCCTAAGGCAGAAAAGGGCAGTGCGAAACCAAGGACAAGCAGGGCTGAGAAAAGGATTTTCATTGGGGACCATTTAACAAAATAATGTCGTTTTCCGGAGCAAGGCAAAGACGCTCAGTTGCACGATTGTATGCATGATACCCCAACCAGAACATTGGCAAGCATATTGGAAAGGATGCTCAGCACGTTCATGTCGTGGGTGGTGAAATCATCATCGCTTTTATTCAGCGCCTCCAACGCGCCGATACACTCCCCGTTAACATGCAGGGGCACAGCAAGGATGGAGCGGGTTACAAAATCAATATTTTTGTCCATGCCGTCGTCGAAACGGGCGTCGGCATGGACATTACTCACCCGCGCCGGCTGGCCGTTGCGATACACCCAACCGGAAAGCCCTTTGTCCATGGGGATCTCCTTGCCGTAGACCGCATTTTTTTTCGGGCCGGTGGGCAAGGCGATCAGCATCACTTTTTCCTCGAGGTCAGCAATAAGAATCGAGCTGGCTTCGCAGTCGAGGATTTCGTTGGCCATTTCAAGAATCACTCCGAGAATCCACGGGCCTTTGCAGATGTTCTGCAGCAGAATAGCGGCCTGAAGCAGGAAATGCAGTTCCCGGGGAGAAAGCGACTCATACAGCGAATCGGGCAACATCTGGGCCAGCAACCCCCTGGCCAGAGATTTAGGCTCAACCGCCTGCATCTCCATGAGAATATCACCGAGACAACGCCCTTCGTGGGGCCGGACTGTGAACCAGGGGAGCAGTTGTTCGCGCAGCGGCGCGTTACATTTTTTGGCTGAATCAGGTTTTGGCCCGGCAAGCGTCTGTTGTCGGGCCAGGGCAGAAGCAATCTGTTCGTTGGAGGCAAGGCCGAGGTCGGTCAGGATGTCACCGATGCGGCGCCATTGAGAGCGGACATCCATGAGATGCTCGGAAAGATTGGCAGTTATATTTTCCTGGTAGGGATTTCTGCCGTCGGCAAAAAAATCGGCCAGATAGCGATCCATACGGCCAAACTTTGTCAGGGTCGGCAGGACAAATTTTTCATAAAAATCAATGGTGCCATCCTTGATTTCCTGGACACTTTTATAAACCCTGGTTCCTTTCCGGCTCAAGTTTTCGCTGTCTTCAAACTCGTAGACTTCCTTGAATTCGGCAAAAAGGTCATCAATGCGCTGCACATAATAGGTGTCTGCCATCTGGGCGACCAGATCGGCGGTGGCCACCATCCGGGCCAT
>Ga0180009_10006583_pt1 | contig 12143 bp, 8 predicted proteins | sample OS_PC_MetaG_FD_123537 | JGI IMG/M metagenome (GOLD analysis project Ga0180009, IMG submission 123537) | Groundwater microbial communities from the Aspo Hard Rock Laboratory (HRL) deep subsurface site, Sweden - OS_PC_MetaG | ecosystem: Environmental > Aquatic > Deep subsurface > Groundwater...
AAGAGCCGACGCTACAGAAGATCTTTCCGGAGAGGGATCAAGAACAGGTGAAACCTAAGCCACTTCCAGATCAGGGCGCAGGCCCTGTGCCCGATAAGGTTGTTCCGGAGAAGGAAAAGCCCCCGGTGCAGGAGCAGGCAAGTCCAGCCGCTGAACCGGCGAAGGATATGCCGGCGATCAGCCCTGTCCAGGAGGAAGTTCCTCCCTCGGAGAAGCAGGAGGCAGCCCCCAAGGTTTCCGAAGAGCAGTTGCGCAAAGGAAATCCCGGGATGGGAGAGCCGGAAGACCTGCGCAAGGATGGCTCCGCGCTCGGCGACGAGGCAGAGAAGAACATCCCTGTTATCGAAGAAATCCTGCGCAAATAGCCTGTGGAGTCCGGCATCAGGTGTTCATTCCACAGCCTTACAATCGTTGCCGTTGTAGGACCACGAGACAACCTTTGTGCCATCAAGTTCAAAAGTGGTGGTACACGACCTATCGATAATTATTCCAGGGCTCCCGCCAATTTTATTCGTGTAGGCAGTGTTCCCCACGACCGTTGTCTGGTACGTCGGAGGTGTTCCGGGTTGGTATACATTGCGTCGCGAGGAGTAAACGATAAACTTGCGTCCCCCGGTTTCGTATGTTTGCAGCGGAGGGCCCCAGCTGCGGACGAGGTCGATCTCCTGCATGCCGAGCCAGGTGTTGAGAACTTTTTCGTATCCTGCCGTGGTGGCACAGGAGGTCAGCGCGGCGGCAATGCATATAAACAGGAAGCGGGACATGATAGCTTTTTCCATGGCTGTTTTTATGAGGCCCTTCTCGTTTCGGATCAATTATTTGTGGTGGTGTGGCGAGGTGTTTTTGAAGTTGGCGGACCCGTTTGTTTATCAAAGGAAAGGGCCATCTCTTGTTTGTCGCAGTGCCGAATCAGTCCCAATGGGGAAAATTTGTAAATATTTCCGTTTAGTCGGTTAAGCATAAGTAACGCCAAAAGAAAAGTAAATTGAAATTTCGTTGCTATATCGGACAGAAACGCATGGGAGGTGTGGTGTTTTCAGCTTCGTAAGAAAAATGACCCCGGCCTTGGCAGTTTTACCTGGTTGACCTTGCGAAGAGTGTTGCCGGTGCAGAAGAATTCCATGACCAGTAAAAAAGTAATGGATAGAATCCGGCCAGAGTTATGCGCTTGATCAGGCCGGTGACGCCCGCATACGCGGTAAGTTCGGCACTGCTCAAAACGAAATCGCATCAATGGAAACCAAGGTGGTCAGCCAGTCCCGCCGGTTATCCGGTCCAAGCGTGAAATAAGTGTCGCATGAACGCTTACTTCCTGGGGCAGCACGATAGTCCAGGGTGGGAAAAGCCCTCAGGGGATTACAGATATTTGACATCAGAAATCATAGCGAAGTTCCAAAAAGACCCGGTCGTTGTCACCGATATTTGCCATTACTCCCTGGCCGGACTGATAGAAAATTACACCCCCGGTTAACTTCCAGTTATCAGCAAGATCATATGCCGCGGTGAAGCGCTGCGAGGCGCCATCCTGGCCCGGCTCTCCCATGAAGATCAGCAGGGTTGAAAGGGTAAGGCGGTCATGGAGCATTGTTCTGTTGATGCGAAGCGCTGCCTGCGTCTCACTTCTTTTGGGGAATTCCGGTGAGTCTGACAGTTCCGGGCGGAAATGGTGCAGATGGCGGTTGACCAAGTCGAGGTTGATGGTGGTATCGGTAAATCCCCGGTATTCGACGCCGGCCAGCAGATCCGTACGGGCATAATCCGTCGAGTAATCGGCCAGGAAGCGAAGCCCTCTAAGGTGGGCACCTTCCAGTATATATAGAAAATTGCCTTGGGCAGCAGTCATGGCTACTCCCGTCATGTTTATCCGGCGATGTTCCTGAACTGGTGGAGAGGAGGGAGCGATTGTGATCTGATCGGTATAAAGATTTGCTTGATAAAAGGAAATGTCCCACCCGGGAAAGACAGCTTGCACTTCAACGGCCAGGCCGGTGTTTTTCAGGTTGTTGGCCGGATTTTTTTCAGGGGGGGCGGGCGTCGCGGAAGGGTGGAAATCCGAGCCGAAAGCCGGCAGTTTGCTTGCTCGGTGTTCGTGGACGGCGAGAAGGGAAAGCTGCCAGTTGTCCCGGAAATAATCCATTTTGGACATGGTTACCGGCAAACGCAGATCCTCGATGTCGGTCAGGCCCGGCTCCCGATTGTCAAGCGGGTTGAGGATGTCGGTTACCCGGAAGTTGTCTGAGCGACCCCAAACCACGATCTGGCGACCCAATTTCACATCGAGATCCTCGGTCAAGGCTCCCTGAATAAAGGCTTCACGCAGTTCGGTCTCCCACTCATAGCTGTCCAGCGTCTGCGGGGTATAACGGTCTCGGTCGTTCAGGGAATAGGCAAAATCATAAAACCCTTTGGCGCTCGCGAACAATTTCCACTGGAGCAGACGGTAGTCGGCCTCCAGTTGCAGTTCGGTCCGCAGGCGTGAGAGGCCGCGCCAGTCGGTTTCTTGCCCCTCCGGGGCATGGTGCGCGACATTGACGCTTGTCCCCAGCTTGCTATAGCCGCTGAAGTGGCTGAGAAAGTCGTTCTCCGATGTCTTCGTCTTCTCCTTGCCGGTCGCCGGAATGTTGTCAAATCCTCCGAACGGATCGATTTCTCCGGCGTAGAGAGGGGAGGCCGAAGACAGAACCAGCAGGCAGGCGCATAGCTCACGGATCATTATCGCCCCTTACAGGCCTTTTTCAAGGGTTCGGATCGTAAACAGGCTTTCATCCACAGTCTTCTGGTTATAGCGGATAGTATCCAGAGTGAGGATGGTTTGATGCATGGTCTCTCGGCCCTTTTTTCGGGTCATATGAATTTCCATATTGGTCCAGATGTTGTCGATCAACGCCATTTTTTTCACGTCAAAATATTTTAGGTCCCCACCTTTGTCCAAATAATGAATGGCCCGCACCACCATGAAATTGTCCTGTCTGATAAAGAGGATCGACTTGGCATAACCGGTTTCCTCGATCACTTGCCGATTGCGTGGCATACTATCTATAACCCATGTTTTTTGACCGTACACCGTGGCTTCTCCCTGCTCCTTATTAAAGGTGTAGGTGTAGTCGTCAAGCCGTCTTCTGGTCATATCGGCATAGCTGAAATCGGAGCCCATGAAACTACCGCTCTTATCGCTTGTCGCAATGCGCTTGGTTTTTTTTTAGGGCCGGCAAATAGAGCCACTGGTCATCGTCTCTGGTTGTCTCGTCATAGTCGTAAGTGAGAAACCCGGTTCCAGTGACATCGGCGGGTGTGAGAAAAAACATCAGGCTGTAGGTGTCATCCGCTTTGTCGAGGGAGAATGAGCGGATCGTCCTGCTTCTCTGTTTGCCGTGCCTGTCGATCAGAAGCATGGTCATTTCAGCAATTGATCGGTCGCCGTCATCCCGTGCATCCACCTTTTTCATGACGGTTTTCGCCGTCATTTCATCCGCCCAGGCAACGGTGCCATTCGCCAGCAACAACTGCAGGAGAAAAGAGAAACATACAAAAATATTTCGTTTGGTTGTTCTGGTCGCCTCCATTTTACTGCTCCGCTGGACTGGGTTTACGTTGTCGGTTCCCGTAGGCAAGGCTCAACAAGGCCGGCACCAGAAAAAAATCCGCGGCGAGTGCAAAGACGACGGCACAACCGCTTAACAGGCCGTAACGGACGTTACTTTCAAGATAGGCAGCGGTATAGATGAAAAAACCACCAGCCAGCACGCAACTGGTGATTACCAAGGCGCGACCGGTTGAAAAGAGGGTCAGGCGCACAGCTTGTTCGACATCATTGCATTCATCATACGCCCTTCTGAAATGGTGCAGTAAATGGATAGTGTCATCCACGACCAACCCTAAAACGATGCTGCCGATCAGCATGGTGCTCAGGTCCAAGGGGATGTGTCTAATCCCCATCAGGCCGAGAACTCCGATGATCGGCGCCACATTGGCGACCATGCTGAGCAGTCCGATGCGCACCCGTCCCACCATGAAGATCATGAGCAGAGTGATGACGATCAAGGCAAACACATAGCTTTTGGCCAGACTGGTCACCACGTTTTTGATCAACTTGACGAAAAGCGGAATCTTGCCGGTGAGGGTTATGGCGGCATCGGGGAAGAGATTTTGTAAATACGCTGAGATGCCGTCGACGTAATCCTTGTATAAAATCGCATCGTCAAAAGGCGCGAGCAGGGAAATCCTACCGACCCGATAGCCGATGTCGGTGAAATCCTCCAGGTCATTGCTGCCACTGCCCTCAAAAAGCACTAGTTCCTGGGCGATCAACTCACGGTTGTCCGGCACGTTGTAAGCCGTGTCGCGATCTTCGTGCAGAGCCCGGTTCGTTTCCTTGACCACATCGGCAAGCGACCAGGCCTTGGATGCCTTGATGTTATTGACTGTTATCTTGGGCAATTCGGTGGTTGCCCTGGCGAATTTCTGGAGTACCTCAGGCTCAAGGAGACCGTTGTCCCGCCCCGTATCAATAATCGCTTCAAGCATAACGGATCCGCCGTTTATCGAGTCAAGCACTTGGGTGGCAATCCGGATTTCTGAATCTTCCGGAAACCATTTTAACGCGTTATGGGAGAATCTTACCTTCATCGCCCCGGTCAGGGCGCAGGCAACAATGATCGCTGAAATGATCGAGACGAGAACAGCTCTTTGGGTCGTGATCCTCGCAATCGCGGTGAATATCCGGTCGGTACATGGGATGGTGTTTTCCGGCAAGGGGGCGGGTTGCTTGACTGGAAAGGCGGCAATCAAAGCCGGTAGCAGGACAACCGTGTAGACCAGGGCGAGCATGACACCGATAGGCGTGATATAGCCAAGTTGGGCAACGGTTGCCACATCGGCCCAGATAAAGGATAAAACACCACAGGACGTGGTCACGCTCGTCATGAGGACCGGCAAGCCGGCAAAGCGTATCGCGTCGACAATCGCCTGGTGCTTGTCACCGGTATCCCGATATCTTCGGTAAAAAATCGTCAGGATGTGCACACTGTCCCCTATGCCGACAACCAGCAGAAAAGAGGGTAATATCTGCGAAATCAGGGTAATGGGGAGGCCGAGAGTCGCCATGGCTCCAAGCGAGGCGAGAAGTGAAAGGCTGACCACGAGAATTGGATAAACCAGGCCTGAAATACGTCTGAACAGGACAACGAGAAATAAAACGATCAGCAAAAAGGAAAGCGGGATCATGATCGACATGTCATGCAGAATGCTTTTCTGCAGGGTGGCGATAACCGCCGGGGTCCCGGAAAAATAAATGCTAAATCCTTTGCTGTTATAACGCGCCAGGACTTTTTCGATTGCATTGGTGATTTCAATACTTTCGTCGTTGCTGAGATATTTGTCCTTGTTGCTCAGGGGAGGGGATGTGTCGGCCCCGAAACCTGCCTGCAGATCGCCGCTGTGTTGTTTGATCGCCTGGGCCTTGATCAGAATCGACACCAGTGACCGGTCTTTGGATACCAGCAGGTTTTCGTAAAGAGGGTAGTGTCCCATCAACTGTACGATTCGATCAAATTCCGCTTTCGTCCGGGGGGGGTGATCGATCAGTTCTTCAACATACAGGGTATCGTTCGCTGCCCTGACAATGCGGCCATTGACCAGACTCTTGATTTCATCGATATATGGGACCTGGTCCTCAAGTTCGTGATGCAGGGAAAAAAGAGTCCTTAGGAATTCAGGGTCAATGCCGTTTTTCGGCTGCAGGGCAATAATAAAGGTGTCGTCCTGCCCGAAATGGTCACGGAAGTTGTTGTAGGCAATGAGGGCGGGATCGGTATCGTAGAAAAAGCCCTCGTCCCTGGTATCAATGGTGATTTTTGGAATCTGGCTGGCCAAGCCCGCGGTCAGCAAAAGCATGACAATCAAAACGAGATATTTCCGTCGATAGACGAATTCGGCAAGTTTGCCGAACCAGTTTTCCAGCGAATTATGCACAGCGGCCATTGGTTTCCTCCCCCTGAAGCAGAATACCTATAAGATGCTGGTTGGCACTTAATGCAAGCCATTCCAACGCCATGTTTACGGTCATGTTCCCATTGCGCAAAAACTCCATGAGCACACTGAAGTACAGGGAAAAGAGAGATGCGGCAGCAATCTGCGCATCAGCCTCTGGCCGGATGGTGCCCAACACCTTCTCCTGCTCTATCAAGCCGCCGAAAAAACGCAAATATTCTTGTAACTGACGGGTCAGATACGGGTTTTCCCCTTTCGGTTCAAATGCCGTATCCCGGATCAGGACCCGGTAGAGTTCACGGTTGCTGTCATAGAAGCTGTACATGGACTGGGCTATGTGCATGAACCGGTCAAGCAGGGGGGCTGTCTGGGGCATGGTGGCAACGGCACGGACAATGTTTCGTTCGATGTCTTCATACAGTGCGACTTCCAGCAGCGCGGTTTTGCTTTTGAAGTGCACCACCACCGAGGCCGGAGACACGCCTGCCTGCAGAGCAATGTCCCGCATGGTGCACCGCTCTGGTCCCTTTGTGTGGAAAAGCCTGCGGGCAGCGTTGAGAATCAGTTTCCTGGTTTCTTGTTTTGTTGTTTCTCGGCGATTCATAACACGCTGGCCTCTAAACGTATTTTTTAATTAAACATGTTTAATATATGGCGTAAAAATTTGCCCCTGTCAAGTCGTTAAATAGGCTGTAGTTGGCCGCATAGTGGTCGGGAAATAAAAGAAAGATTGAAGAAACAAGGGCACCTCCCTGTTTTCTCGTTTTCATGGGAATACGGTAGCGAGGTAAGCAAGTTTTCTATATTCGTCTTACTGACAATATAAACAAATCCTGCTGGACAAACGGAATTTGGCTGTTTTTTTAAAATGCTCCTATCAGCGCATCGTTGATTTTTACGCTGGCAGGATTTTTACCAAAGCAAGGGAAATAATAAGCGCGGGGGGGGTGAGATTGGTCATGTTTGTAAAAAAATCCGGTGAGTTAAATGATCAGCCTGACCCCGCCAAGTTCTGCAACCCGGTAAGGAAAATGGTCGCCGGGTGAGCCGATGAACATGAAATTGACTGGAATATTCCACTGATGCGATAGTTCTTGAATCAACTCCGGTCCGAAAAATCCTTTGATGCAAACGAATTCTATTTTGATTTCCGGGTATTCGCGATCCAGGAATTCAATATCCGTTCCAAGGCTTTCCGCTCCTTCGTTGTCCCCATTATGTGTCACGGTAACAATCTTGATTTTGCGGGTGTGTTCATTGTTTTGAATGTAGAGCAACACATTGTTCAGGTTTGACAGGTTGTCGCCTCTGGTGAAAAAGACGAATTCTTGGTCTTGGATTCTGTCGATGGTTGACCGGATGCCCTCGTTGGTTTTGGCAACCAGCTTAAGGATCGGGACAAAAAGATATTCGATGAACTGCATCAGGATATCCAGCAAGGCGATGCGGTTCAGCATAATGGTGACAAAAATCATGGCTGGGATGAAATATTCGGCAAAAATGGCCAGATTGGAAGTTTCGCCGGGAAGCGGCTCTTGCATGATGTTGCCCCAAAGAGCGCAGAGTACCGCGAGAATAGCCAACAACACGGCACTCCAGGAGGCTTTTTCCGGCCTTGGCAGCTTGGCTCGCTTTACTTTGAGGAGAATGTTGCCGATGCCGAAGAGCCCCATGACCAGTAAAAAGGAAATGGTATAGACTCCGGCCAGGGCAGAGACCGCGCCGTTGGTGATCAGCAGGATGGAAACACTTAAAAGAAAGAAGACAATGGTTATTCGGTAGGAACTCCCCCATTTGTTCTTCTTCAGCAGATAGAGCGGCAGGATTCGGTCCAGGGTCATGCGCTCGAGCAAGCCGGTGACACCCACATATGCAGTAAGAACGGCACCGCTTAAGACGAGAACCGCATCGATGGAAATCAGCGTGGCCAGCCAGTCGCCGCCGGATAACCGGCCCATGTGGGAAAGCAGGTTGGTTTGATGGACACTCACTTCCGGGATCGGCACGACTGCCAGGGCTAGAAAGGCCATCAGGGGATTGCAGATGCTCACCACGATCCACATATTGCGCAGGGTCTTGGGGAAGACCCCGTCTTGTTGCTCCTCGACGAAGTTTGCCGAACTCTCAAAGCCGGATATCCCCAGCATGGCAGCGGCAAAGCCCCAAAAGATGGCCATGGTGATGCTGCCGTGTTGGAGCGGGAGTTGGTTGTTGCTGTAGAAAACATCCATGCCGTTCTGGAACAGGTACAGAGTGATCGCTCCGGAAAGGAAGACCAGGGAAAAAAGATGAAAAAGGAAGATGATCTGGGCGACGATGGAAGATTCGCCGATGCCCATGATGGTTATGCCCAGAAAAATGGCGAGCAGGAGCACGGTGGCGGCGATGATCGGCAGAGAGGGGATGATCCCGTGCAGGTAATGCATCGCCTCGGAAGCGGAAATCACCGCGGTTGCCATATACGAGAGCAGGGTCAGGGTGGCGGCCAGGGAAGCCATGGATTTGCTGGTCGTGTTCAGCAAAGCGTTGTAGGCTCCGCCGTTCAAAGGCAGGGCGCCGACGACTTCCCCGTATATCTTCCGAAACAGGTAGAGAACCCCGGCCACGATCAGCAGGGTAATCCACGCGTACTGGCCGGCGGCAACTATGGCAAGGGCGGAAACATAGAGTACCGAGGAGGAAATATCGTTGCCGCAGATTGCGGTGGCCGGAAGTTCCGACAGCTTGGCTGGAGTGAGTTGTTGATTCATTGTTATCTCGTTTTATTATTTCCCCCACTCGTCTTAGCGGGGGAGCTCACCTGAAGAATATTGCTCTTTGCGTTTTCACAACCGATACAAAAGATGGAGTCCGAGGTGCCATGCCGGCCATAACTCCATTAGTAAGGTGTTGGTTTTCAGGTAATGTTTGATCATTGGCTGGACTGAAATTTTCGCATGAAGCGCCGGTCGATATAATCTTTGAGCCAGAAGGCAAGGCGGCCTCCGAAGACCAGCCGCCGTTTTCTGAAGATGCCGGTGCCATCCCCGAGATTGTAAATGAGGAGATAATCTCCGCCTGGGTCGAATTTTTCAAGAGGCATGCCATCGAGAGTGGCCAGCAGATTATGCAGAAGCACCGGGTTTTCTCGAACCGCATAGACCCCGACCTTGTCCAGAGGCTGTGGCTGGAAGTGGATGCAGTCGCCGCCGCCAAAGATATTCGGATATTCCGGGCATTGAAGAAATTCGTTCACCAAAAGTCCGCCGTCCGGGCCGGTGGCCAGTCCGGAGTCGGCAAAGAGCTGCGAAGGAGCGATGCCCAAGGCGAGAAAGATGATGTCCGCTTCATGGACAGCGCCGGAATCAAGGATAATCTTCTTCTCTCTGATCTCCTGTACACGGGCAGGAGAGACTATTTCGATCCCACGGCGGGTGAGCGAACGGCGGGCCCGGTTTCGGATAGATTCCGACTGGTTGGGCATAAGCCCGGAACCGGCAAAAACCGTGATTTGTGGCGGCGCAACCTTGGCATCGTGGAGCAGACGCCAGACATTGCCTGCCACCTCCACTGCCGAAGGGCCGCCGCCGATGATGGCGACGCTGATCCGTTTTTTCTCTGCCAGGGCAAGAAGCCGCGCCTGGGCCTCCATCAGCCTCTCGATGGGCTTAACCGAAAAGAGTTCCCTGGCGGTTTCCATCCCGGGCAGGGTTTGAGGCACAGAGCTGCCGGCGTTGCAGGAGAGCGCGTCATAGGGCAGAGTTTTACCGTCGGCAAGATGCACGATTTTGGCCTGGGCATCTATACGGACCGCTTTGCCGAGCACAAAAGTTGCGCCCTGTTTTTCAACCACCTGCCGAGTATCAAAACGGATCTCTTCCGGCCGGTAGACCTTGGCAAGCATCCCCGGCCCCATGCCGGAATAGTAATGATGGGGCGAAGGACCGATCACCGTAACACCATAGCCTTTGGCAAGGAAAAGATGCAGGTTGGCCAGGGTCGTCATATGGGCATGGCCGCCGCCTATCAGGACAAGTTGTTTTTTCATGCATTATTTTCTTTTGGGCTAAGGGAAAAAAGAAAGATGTCTTTCACATTTTTATACAAATCGCAGATTTTTCAAATCTACATCGCTACTGGTCGTTTGCCGGGTTGCTGCAAGGTCTTCGAGGACCCTCTTCGTGCTTAAGTCTCAACGCTTTTGCAGAGACTTTTTAGCCTTGCCCGTTCTGTCGCCAGCGTCCACCCTTCCCCCCGTTCCTGGGCTGGATTTCCGCCTTGGTTTTCAAGTACATCACCGCGTTATATCCCAGCAGCCCTTCCACCGCCATGTCGAATTCTTTGCAGGGCCGCACGGTGAAATCGGAAGGCGGTTCGATATCCACTTCGCCCCGCCCGGAAAAGTGCAGGGTCAGGGAAACAGGGCAGGTGCCATGGAATTCGCGCACCTTGTTTTTCAGGCTTTCCAGTTTCTGCCTGCCCACCTGATCGGACTTAAGCAGAATGCGGGCGCCGTTGGTGTATTTGCTGCGGGCCTCGACCAGGCTGTCCACCGATTCGGCGATGATCTTGGCTCCCTGTTCTTCCTTTTTTACCGTGCCCAGAACGATGAGCGGCTCATCGCTGGTGAGAAGATGTCCGGATTTGGCAAAGGCGTCGGGGAAAACCACCACCTCGACGGCTCCGGCCCGGTCTTCCAAAACGATAAAGGCCATGCGGTCGCCTTTTTTGCTGCGGTGATCCTTGTACTCTCGCACCAACCCGCCCACCCGCACCGGCTGGTTGTCTCCCCATTCACTGAGGCCGGTGAGATCGGTGTCTGACACCGCCATGATCTCCCTGTGGAAGTTGTCCAGGGGATGGCCGGTGAGGTAGAAACCCACGGTCTCTTTTTCAAAGGCGAGACGTTCTTTTTCGGTCCATTCCGGGATATCGGGCAAATCAATGGTATTAGGTTTGGCTCCTTGGGCCTGCGGCATGGCCGCGAACAGCGAGATCTGGCCGCTTAAGCGATCCCGTTGGGCGGACTGGGCCTGCTCCAGGGCAAAATCCAGAATGGCAAAGAGCTGTGAACGTTTGGCGCCCAAAGAATCGAAAGCCCCGGCCTTGATCAGGCTTTCAATGACTCTTCGGTTCACCTTGCGGGAATCCACCCGGTCGCAAAAATCCTCAAGCCCTGCGTAAGGACCGTCTGCGGCCCGCACTTCCATGATGGAATCCAGTGCCGCGCCACCCACGTTTTTGACCGCAGCCAGACCGAAGCGGATGCGGTCATTGACCACGGCAAAATCCTTGTCCGACTCGTTGATGTCCGGCGGCAACACCTCGATATCCATGTCTCGCGCCTCGGTGATGTAGCGCACCACCTTGTCGGTGTTGCCCACGTCGCAGGAGAGCAGCGCGGCCATGAACTGGGCCGGATAATGTGCCTTGAGCCAGGCGGTCTGATAAGCGATCAGAGCATAGGCCGCGCTGTGGCTCTTGTTGAAGCCGTACCCTGCGAACTTTGCCATCAGGTCGAAAACGTATTCGGCCTTGTCCGAAGGGATGGTGTTCTTCTTGGCACCGGCCATGAATTTTTCTTTTTCCGCGGCCATGACCTCTTCTTTTTTCTTGCCCATGGCCCGGCGCAGATTGTCGGCATCGCCCAGGGAGTAGCCGGCCAGGACGTTGGCGATCTTCATGACCTGTTCCTGGTAGACGATAACCCCGTAGGTCTCCTTGAGGATCGGCTCCAACTGGGGGAGCGGGTAGATGGCCTGCATCCTGCCGTGCTTGGTGTCGACGAACTGATCCACCATGCCGGATTCCAGCGGGCCGGGCCGGTAGAGTGCCACCAGAGCGATGAGGTCGGAGAAGACCTCGGGCTTCATCTTCATCAGCAACCCGCGCATGCCGGAGCTTTCCAGCTGGAAAACACCAAGGGCGTCGCCTTTGGCCAGCAGATCGTAGGTTTTTGGGTCGTTCAGGGGGATGCGGTTGATGTCTGGACGTTGGCCGATATCTGCACCGATCAGTTTCAGGGCCCGGTCGATGACGGTAAGGGTTTTGAGACCCAAAAAGTCGAACTTGATCAACCCGGTCATTTCGGTGTGGATCATGTCGTACTGGGTCAAGACCTCGCCCTTGGGGCCTTTGCAGACCGGCAGGTATTCCACCATGGGCCGTGGGGAGAT
>Ga0180009_10006584_pt1 | contig 12142 bp, 10 predicted proteins | sample OS_PC_MetaG_FD_123537 | JGI IMG/M metagenome (GOLD analysis project Ga0180009, IMG submission 123537) | Groundwater microbial communities from the Aspo Hard Rock Laboratory (HRL) deep subsurface site, Sweden - OS_PC_MetaG | ecosystem: Environmental > Aquatic > Deep subsurface > Groundwater...
AACGGCCGCTTCGAGAGATCCACGTCGTTGACGTGGTCGAGCACGATCTCGGTTCCGACGTTCCTGGCCTGCGCCTCCATCTGCTCCATCAGCCACGGCCCCTGGATCGGTTCGGCGAAACCAGGATAGTTCTCCACGTCCGTTGTGATGGTGAGCTGGCCGCCTGGCTGGCTGCCCTGCAGCAGCAGTGGCTTCAACATGGCCCGCGCCGCATAGATTGCCGCAGTATATCCGGCCGGGCCGGAACCAAGGATCAGGACTTTCGTGTGCCGCGTAGTTGCCATGTATTCTTAATCCTTGCTCGCCGCAACGCGCGGCCCGTGGTGATTTGCCGGAAATCACATCTACGGGCCGCGATTCGTTTTTTCGCAACACATATAGGCCGTCCCGCCCGCAGAATCGAGTTCGCCGATCGGCGGCGCTGCATAGGGGCCTGGTTTGTTCACTACGGTGTATCGCCGCCACCGCGAAAAAACCCGACGACGGCCCTGACGACGGGCGGCGCGTAGAGCACCCGCCGGTGCCCCAGTCCCTCCAAGGCAAGCAGCGTTGCCTCTTTCGAGAATTCGGTCATCTCCACGGCATTGTGGAATGGCACCTCGTGGTCGTCCGTGGAATGGATGACCAGCGCCGGCCTTTGCACGATCCTCAGGAAGCGCTCGCCGCTGAATGCCCGCATCGGCATATGCGAGATCCGCTCAAGTTGCCGCTCGAACTGACGCCGCGCGCGAACCGAAACCCCCAGCCGGTCCGCGAACCGTTTTGTCACCTCCGAAAACTTGTTTGGGGCCGCGATCAGGCAGTACTTGTCGAAAACCACTGCATGCGACAGCGGCCGCTGGCCTGCCCCCGCCATGAGGGCGGCCAGCGCGCCCATCGAGTGGGCGACGATCCCGTTGAAGGGACCGAAATCATCGGCCACCTGGACCATTGCCTGCGCGCAGGCAACAAGGTTCGTGCGTTCGCCCCGGCTGCGCCCATGCGCCGGACAGTCCGCCAGCACCACGCGAAAGCCGCTGCGCCGCAAAGGTTCGGCGAGCGCCGACATGAACGAGGCTTCGCTGGTCCAGCCGTGCACGACCAGAATGCTGCCCAGCAAGCCTCCCTCGGTCCCCAAGTCGGGAAGCAGTTCGTAGGTCGCAACTTCCCCGACGCTGGTCATCAGCCGGGTCACCTTCGCGTCCCGCAGATGATACCGGGCCCGCGCAACGAGGACCGGATGGTCGCGGGTTCGGTACTCGGAAAAGCGCGGAACGCAGAATCGGCGAAACGCGAGGTCTCCGGCGAGTGCGGGAGCTTTGCGGCTCAACAGCCCATAATCGTACCGGGGCGCCATCGTGCCGAGAGGGATGTAGTTCCCAGCCGGCAAAGCCGCCCGGCAGCGCACCCCGGTGCGAGACAGACGCTCCATGCCGCTCATCAGATCAACCTCTTCGAGCGCATGCTGACGTGGCCTTCCCGGCCGACGATGATGTGATCGTGAACTGCGACGCCGAGCGGCTTTCCAGCTTCGATGATGAGCCGGGTCATATCGACGTCCGCCTTCGAGGGCGTCGGATCTCCCGAAGGATGATTGTGCACGAGGATGATGGCGGTCGACGAAAGTTCAAGTGCCCGCTTCACGACCTCGCGCACGTAGACCGGCGTATGGTCGACGGTCCCCCTGCCCTGGACTTCATCGGCGATCAGCCGGTTCTTCTTGTCGAGGAACAGGATCCGGAACAGCTCCTTGTGCTCATAGGCCTGGACCGAGCGTACGTATTCGAGCACCTCCGCCCACGAGGAAAGCACCGGCCGCAAAATCACGTTCGACTTCGCCAGGCGCTGGGCTGCGGCGCGCACGATCGTCAGCTGCGCCACCACCGCGTCCCCGACATCCTTGACCTCTTTCAGCCGCGGCACCGGTGCACTGATCACTTCGGCAAATGATCCGAAGCGCGCGATGAGTCGCTTTGCAAGCTCCTTCGTGTCCTTGCGTGAGAACGCATTGAACAACACCAGTTCCAACAGCTCGTAATCGGGCATCGCTTCGCCGCCATCGGCGAGGAACCTATCCCGCAGTCGCTGGCGATGACCGTTGTGCGATGGTGCGCTCGCCTCGAACAGAGGAATTTGCCCAGTTTGCCCGTCTTCTGCGCGCGCAGTCCCGCCACCTGGCGCAACGGCTTCGGACATCCCGCCCGTCCGCTGCCGGACAATCCTGCTCTTTTCGAACTCGGCCATTCGCGACACGGACCCCAGATTAGCAAAGCGGCATGCGGGCCCGGGCCGGCCCCCGGTGAAGCGCAGCCTTCAGCCAACGGCATAAGGCGGACAGTGATAACCCTTCGGCGAGAACGTGAAAACCTCACAGCCATCTTCCGTCACGCCCACCGAGTGTTCGAATTGCGCCGACAGCTGCCGGTCGCGCGTGACCGCCGTCCAGCCATCCGGCAGGACTTTCACCGGCGCACGGCCAAGGTTGATCATCGGCTCGATGGTGAAAATCATCCCCGGCTTCAAGAGCACGCCCTCGCCCTCCACGCCGTAATGAAGAATGTTCGGTCGCTCGTGGAAGCTCCGGCCGAGGCCGTGTCCGCAGAACTCTCGCACGACGCTGCAGCGTTCGCCTTCGGCGAACTTCTGAATCGCCGCACCGATATGGCCGGTCGTATGACCCGGCTTAACGGCCGCGATGCCGCGCATCAGCGCTTCATAGGTGACCTCGACAAGGCGTTCGGCTTTTCTCGCCACTTCGCCGACAGTGTACATCCGGCTGGTGTCGCCGTGCCAGCCGTCGACGATCAGGGTCACGTCGATGTTGACGATATCGCCTTCGCGCAGCGGCTTCGGACCGGGAATTCCATGGCAGACCACATGATTGACCGACGTGCAGATGGCCTTTGGAAAACCGCGGTAGTTGAGTGGTGCGGGGATGGCGCCGTGGTGCGCGGCAAATTCCATCACCAGGGCGTCGAGTTCATCGGTCGAAACGCCCGGACGCACGTGCTCGACCATCATGTCGAGCGCCATCGCCGCCAGCTTCCCGGCCTTCCGCATCCCTTCGAACGCCTCGGCGCCGTAAAGAATGATATCGCTTTCTTCGGGTTCGGAATCCATTCCCGCAAATACCTGCTCAAAGTTTGACATCATCATCTCTCGTGCGGTTCCAAATCGCCCGTGACCTGTTGTCTTGATGGACTGAGAAATGTAGATCATTTCACTGGTATCGCAACGAGCATCCTCACATCGATAGCGAGCATCCTCGCCTTGATAGTAAGATATCCGCCCGCAGTCGACAGCAGGCTTGCAAACAAGAAACAGCAATGAATGCTGCACCGCAAACCTAGTGTGGCGTCGCGCCTTAGTTGACCGATGGTGCGGCGAGTTTTGAGTCAACTAAGGCGCGATAAACGCCTCACTAAGCCATTGATGTTGCTAGTGGCCCTGATGTCGCGCCAAAATCGGACGAGTTTGCGGCTATGATGCGATTTTGGCGCGACGGGCCACTAGTGTGGCGTCGCGCCATAGTTGACCAACGGTGCGGCAAGGCTGGTGTCAACTATGGCGCGTTGAACGCCACACTAAGTCCATGATCTCGCTAGTGGTCCTTATGTCGCGCCAAAATCGGACGGGGTTGGGGCCATGATGCGATTTTGGCGCGACGTGCCACTAGTCGCGCCGGCATTACAAATACCTGAAAACAACACCAGGCCGTCAGAAAATACATACGAGTCAGAGTCATACAGACCCGGATGGATACCCAAAATTAAGGTAAACTGGGATATAACGGCGGTATCAATACTGGAGGAACACTGAGGTATGATGCGTACAACCCTTCTGATCGGCTTGTGCTGCGCCCTTGCAGCCCCCGCCACGGCAGCAAGCCGACCCGCAACGGCCGAATTCGGCGAGTTCTGCAGAACAACGACGTCGCTGGTCCCTTGCACGAATGACCATGCACCAAGACTTGCGAATTCACTGACCGGCTACAATCCGCGTGCAGCAGACGAATTCTCCCCGCTCGCCGGCCGCAACGCCAGGATTCAGCCAGCCACCGTCCAACTGGCCGAGAACTCCGAAACGCCAAAGGACCTCGCAACGGCCCTCAAGGAATACATTGACGGCCTTCTCGGCAAGAAGCCCGCGCCCAAACCGGCGCCGACGGCGGCTGAACCCGCGGCTCCGGCTGCCCCCGTTGCGCCCGCCACCATCGTCGAGCCCACAAAGGCTGAAATCGGCAAGGCCCTCGCCGACCTGCTTGCCGAACGCGAATCCTGGGGCACCGCTCCAAATGGTGCTGCTCCCGTTGATACCGCAGCTCCCGCCGCCATCGCCCAGCCGGCAAAAGCCGACATCGACAAGGCCCTCGCAGCTCTTCTAGGAGAGCGCGAATCCTGGGGTACCGCTCCGGCCGCAGCCGCCGGTAGCGAAAGGAGCAGCGGTTCGGCCTCCTCCGCACCTTCCGGCAATCCCTCAAGCGTCACCGCCGAAGCGACCGGCGATCTTGGCAAGTTCATCGCCTTGCGTGAGTCCTGGGGCACGAGCCAGCCCAAACCCGTCGAAGCTCCGCTCGCCAAAGGCGCTTCAAAGCGGCTCGACCTCGGCGGTTCGCGCAAACAAGCGACCGGCCCGGCAGCCCCAGTGATCGTTAATGCCGCTGATCTCCCTCCCATTCCGGTTCTGGGCCTGATCTCTCAGGCCGATATCGTCCGTGCCCGCAACGCCCTTCTCGAGATGCGCGCCGGCTGGGGCACGAAACCTGCGCTGCCGGCCGCAAGCGTGACCGGCGATCTTGCCGCCTACATTGAACGCCGCGAGCGCTGGGGCAAGGGTCCGCAAGCTAAGCCCGTCAAGGCCCCTCTGGCCAAAGGCGCCACGTCCGGCAGGAACGCGTCCGCAAGCTCGGCGCAGCCTGAAAACTCAGATGTGACGGTCAATCCCGCCAAAGCACGGCCCGTCCTCACGGTCGCCGAAGTCTCCGGGGACAGTATTTCGGCCAACCTGAAGCAGCTCTTTGCAACACGCGAATCCTGGGGCACCGAACCGACCCTCAGCACGCGGGTTTTCGCCGGTGACTTGAACGCCTATTTCGCCCGCCGCGATGGTTGGGGCACCGGCCCGGAACCAAAGTTAGTCAAGGCCCCTCTGGCGAAAGGCGCTTTGGCCAAGCTGCGCCTTGCCAAGGCGGCCGCCATTGAAGCCGGCGGCCCGGAAGTCATCGTCAATGCCCTCGAGGATCGCCCCCTCCCGCAGGTTGCAGATCTCGCGTCCGATCAGATCAGCGGCGCAATCAAGGCACTTCTTGTCGAACGCGAAGGCTGGGGCACGAAACCGGCACTCAGTGGCCAGAGCTTTGCCGGCGATCTGCAACGCTACTTCGCACGCCGCGACGCATGGGGCACAGGTGCAAAGCCCGTCGCCGTCAATGCGCCTCTCGCAAAAGGCGCGCCGGGCAGGCTGCGCCTGAATGCGGCTGCCGCGCCTGCCGGTGACGGCAAACCGCCGATCATCAACGAACTCGAAGCCCGCCCCCTGCCGCAGGTTGCCGATATTTCCGCCGATCAGATCGGCAATGCCATGAAGGAGCTTCTGGCCGAGCGCGAAAGCTGGGGCACCGAACCGAGTAGCTCGGAAGCACTGGTCGCCGGTGACTTGACGGCCTTCATCGCCCGCCGGGAGCGCTGGGGCACCGGCCCGGAACCCGCGACGGTCAAGGCGCCGTTGGCAAAGGGCGCCAAACCCAGGCTCCAGCTTGCCGCGAACCCAAAACCGGCAGGCGATGCGGCCCCGGTGATCGTCAACGAGCTTGAAGCCCGCCCGCTGCCGCAGGTCGGCGACATCGCTCCAGAATCGATCAAAACCGCCCTGCAGGATCTTTTGGCAACGCGCTCCGGCTGGGGCACCGAGCCCGCCATCAGCGGCGCCCGTTTTGCTGGCGATCTTGAGCGCTACCTGGCCCGCCGCGACGCCTGGGGCAAAGGTCCCAATCCCCGCGCCGTCAAGGCCACACTCGCCAAGGGAGCGCCAGGAAGGCTTCGGCTGGCCAAGGCATCAGCCCCCTCCGGCGACAGCAAGCCCGCGATCGTGAACGAAGCAGAAGCTCGCCCCTTGCCGCAGGTCGCCGACATCCCTTCAGATCAGATCGGCGGCGCAATGAAAGCGCTTTTGTCCGAACGCGAAGCCTGGGGAACTGCTCCCTCGATGGCCGCCCTGCCTGCGGCTATCACAGGCACGCAACCGCAGCAGTCACCCCGAATTCCACCATCGGCGACGCCGAACGCACGCGCTGTTCGGGTGACCTCAACGCACTGGCGAGCAAGCGGGCGATCCTTTTTGCCAACGGCAGCGCCGAACTCACTTCATCCTCGAATGCAGTGCTTGACGACATCGCCGCAACCATCAAGCGCTGCGGCGACATCTCGGTTCGCATCGACGGCCACACCGACGCCGCCGGCGCCGCCGGCAAAAACCAGGCACTCTCGGAATCCCGCGCCAAGTCGGTCCTCGATTATCTGGTCGGCGCCGGCATCAGCCCGGCGAAGCTCAATGCCGTCGGACATGGTGAAACCAAGCCAGTTGCCTCGAACGCCTCGCGCCAAACCCGCGCTCTCAATCGGCGGATCGAGTTCGCAATCGAATAGCGGATATTCAAGAAGACGCTCGCTCCCGCGCAAGCCGGGGTGTGACCCGCCGAGCCGCACTCACTGCATGACGCCACCTGCCTTCATAAAGAAAACGCCCCGGACTTGCGCCCGGGGCGTCGTATTTTGTGCTCATGATCCTCTCACCGGCTTTGCGCCGGATTTGGGAGGAGGAAGTCCCGGGTGCGCCTCACGCGGCACACCCGATTGCCTGTCGTCCAGCAGCTCAGATGCGCTGGCTGCCCGTACCGAACTCCGGATAGGCTTCGATACCGATCTCGGACATGTCGAGACCATTGGTTTCGTCTTCCAGCGACGGGCGCAGACCGATCGTGAATTTCAGGAAGGCCCACATGACAAAGCTGGAGACGAAGACGAATGCACCGATGGCGGCAACACCGGTTGCCTGCACGACGATGTTGGCGTCCGCGTTCGTCCAGGCGACGATGAGCGTGCCCCAGATGCCTGCGAACAGGTGAACCGGGATCGCGCCGACAACGTCGTCGATACGCAGCTTGTCGAGCAATGGCACCGTGAACACCACGATAACGCCACCGACGCCGCCAATTACGACCGACTGCCAGATCGCCGGCGCCAGCGGTTCAGCCGTAATGGAAACGAGACCGGCGAGAGCGCCGTTGAGCGCCATCGTCAGATCGACCTTGCCATAGATGACCTGCGTCAGCACCATCGCGACCAAGACTCCCGAAGCTGCCGCCATGTTGGTGTTGACAAAGATCCTCGCGACTGCGGACGCGTTTTCGAGCGAACCGAGAGCCAGCTGCGAACCGCCGTTGAAGCCGAACCAGCCCAGCCAGAGGATGAACGTGCCAAGCGTGGCGAGCGGCATCGACGAACCCGGCATCGGGTTAATCGCGCCGTTCGGACCGTATTTCCCGGCTCGCGCACCGAGCAACAGAGCACCCGCGAGAGCCGCCCAGCCACCGCACGAGTGAACGAGGGTCGAACCGGCGAAGTCGGAGAAGCCCATGTCGTCGAGCCAGCCCGTACCCCATTCCCAGGAGCCCTGGATCGGGTAGATGAAGCCGGTGAGGACGACGATGAAAATCAAGAACGGCCACAGCTTGATGCGTTCAGCCAGCGTGCCTGACACGATCGAGGCGGTCGTCGCGCAGAACACCATCTGGAAGAACCAGTCGGAGCCAGTCGCATAAGCACCGCCCGTGTCTTCGCCGGGAGCCGGCATGGTGACGGGCATGAACTTGCCGATGGTATCGGCGACGATCCAGCCATCATCGCCTGGATACATTAGGTTGTAACCGATGAGCCAGAACATGATGCCGCCAATCGAGTACAGCGCGATATTCTTGGTGCACTGCATGGCGACGTTCTTCGAACGCACGAGGCCGGCCTCGAGCATGGCGAAACCGGCGGCCATCCACATCACCAGGAAGCCGGTCATCAAGAACAGAAGCGTATTGAAGATGTAGTCGACGTTCGGCGCCGTAGCCGCGGTCTTTTCCACGGCGGCGGCCGCGGCGGGTGCGGCGGCGTCTTGCGCAAGGCCAGGTGCGACGGTCAGCGCCAGCACCGTGACGGCGGCGATGCCGACGCTTAGATTCCTCTTGAAATCGCTCATCTTTTTCGTCCCTCCACTTCCACTCTAAAGAGCCGTTTCGTCGGTTTCACCAGTGCGCACGCGAATGGTACGCTCGATCGGGGAGACGAAAATCTTCCCATCTCCGATCTGCCCCGTGCGCGCAGCCGACTGCACGACCTCCAATGCCTTGTCGACTTGAGCGGTCGGCACCACGATTTCGATCTTGATTTTGGGCAGGAAACTCACCGCGTACTCCGCACCGCGGTAGATTTCCGTGTGGCCCTTCTGGCGGCCATAACCTTTGACTTCGGTAACTGTCATACCCTCCAGTCCGAGATCAGTCAGCGCCGTGCGGACCTCCTCGAGCTTGAACGGCTTGATGATGGCAGTGAGTAGCTTCATCTCTTTGCCCCCTATGCTGTGGACCACTTCATGGAGCTTTTCGGTCAGTTCGCCGGGCCGCCGCAGCGGGCCGCGCGCCGGAGCACTGACCAAGTCGCCAGTTAGTCATTCTCAAGGAGTGTGCCAACTCGGATGCGAAGTATTAATGCTTTGAAACCAATGACAAAAAATAAGGCAGCGCCGCCTGTTGGTTCTTTTGTTGCCAATAAATATGATGAATAATTATGCAAATACGAGAAATTGGCTAGATTTTATACAGGTGGTATTTTACCGATGCCTCATCCGATCCGCATCAGGCCTTCCTGCGCGGTCGACGCCACGAGCGTGCCGTCCTCCTTGAAGATCTGCCCACGGCAGAAGCCTCGCGCGCCAGACGTACTGGGACTGTCGAGGCTATAGAGCAGCCACTCATCGACCCGCACCGGCCGGTGCAACCACAGCGCGTGATCGAGGCTCGCCAACCGCACATCGGGATCGGACAGCAACTTCCCGTGCGGCGCCAGCGCTGTCTCCAGCAGCGCGAAATCCGAAGCATAGGCGAGGATGCCGGCATGCACCTCGGCAGCGTCGGGAAGCTTATCGACGGCCTTGAACCAGATCTGCTGGGCGGCCTCCCGGCGGCTGCGATCCAGGTAGCGGGAAATATCGACGGGCCGGAACTCGATCGGCAGGAAGCGCTTCCAGAATTGCTGCATGCTCTGCGGCAGATCGACCATCTTGCCAGAGAACAGCTCGCGCGCGTTCTCCAGTTCGTGCGGCCCCGGCACATCCGGCATGGCGGCGGCATGATCGAGACCCGCTTCGTTCTTATGGAAGGAGGCCACCATCACGAAGATGACGCGGCCGTGTTGTATCGCCTTGACGCGGCGTGTCGAGAAGCTGCCGCCATCGCGCAGATTTTCCACCTCATAAACGATCGGGATCTTCAGATCGCCGGGCAGGATGAAATACCCGTGCAATGAATGCACGAATCGCTCCGCGACGACGCTGCGAATCCCGGCAACAAGTGCCTGCGCCAGCACCTGCCCACCGTAGACGCGCCGCCAGCCGACCGAGCCGCTCTGGCCCCGGTAGAGGTTCTCCTCGATCTGCTCCAGGTCGAGCAGCGCCAGGAGTTCCGCAATTGCCGCCCTGGGGTCTTCGCTTTCCGACCGGTCTTCATTCATCGCGTCAACTCTTTGTCGAGCTTTTGGAGAGGCCCCTGAAGGGCGATAGCGGCACTTACGGCACTTTACGAAGCCGCCGCCGCAACGCAAAGTATGCCGGAACACTAGGGCTCCGCTCACCGGATGAATCAAAGATTCGACATTGTTATCTCTGGCGCAAGTTATACGGGCGCCGCCCTGGCGCTTGCCTTGTCGAAATCGCTCGAAGGCAGCCTGTCGATCGCGGTCATCGACAAGGCCCCGCCGGGAACACGGGCAACAGCGCCGGCAAGCCCGCGCGCATTTTCCGTTTCCGCCGCCTCGCGGCATCTTCTGGAATACCTCGGGGTCTGGCCGGAAATTGCGTTGTCATCTCAACCGGTCAGCGAAATCGAGATTACCGATTCTCCCCTCAACGCCGGCATCCGGCCGGTTCTCCTCACATACGAGAACGCCATCGACGACGGCTCGCCCGCCTCCCACATCGTGCCCGACGCAATCCTCGCCAACGCTTTGAGGGGCGCGCTGACCTTGGCGCCGGGTGTTGAGGTCTTTTCGAATGCAGCCGTGACCGCGTTTGCCGTGGGCGGCAGCGCCGCAACCGTGACCTGCTCGCACGGACTCGAGCTTGTCGCCGATCTGGTGGTCGCTGCCGAAGGCCGCCGCTCCGCTATTCGCGAGGCGGCCGCCATCAAGACGGTCGGCTGGGACTACTCCCAATCGGGCATATGCACACTCATCCAGCATTCTCGGCCCCATGAGGGTCGCGCCGTCCAGCATTTCCTCCCGTCCGGCCCGTTCGCCATCCTGCCGTTACCGGGACAGCGCAGCTGCATCACCTGGACAGAGGAAAAATCCGAAGCCCGGCGCATCATCAGCCTTTCCGATCCTGAATTCCTGGCTGAGGTCGAACAGCGCTTTTCCGGTCGGCTCGGCGAGCTTGAGTTGGTCATGCGTCCTTCGTCATGGCCGCTCTCGCTCCACCTTGCCCGCTCGTTTGTCGGCCCGCGCGTTGCCCTCCTGGGCGATACTGCCCGCGGCGTTCACCCCATCGCCGGACAGGGACTCAATTTGGGTTTCCGCGATGTCGCCGCGCTGACCGAGGTCATCGTCGAGAATGCGCGGATCGGACTGCCGGCTTCCGATCCGGAAGGTTTGAAACGCTACGAACGCTGGCGCCGCTTCGACTCGGCCGTCTCAACGGCCGCATTCGATGGTCTGAACCGGCTGTTTTCCAACGATAACCCGCTTCTTCGGTCGATTCGCGAAGCTGGTCTCGGTCTCGTCGACCGCCTGCCGCTCGCGAAGTCGTTGCTGGTGAAAGAGGCCGCCGGCCTGACAGGCGACGTGCCGCGATTGCTGCGCGGCGAACCCCTATAGCCGAACCAAGTCACCTAAGCTCTCAGCCATCGTCGACCGGACCGTCCTCTTCGCCGCTCCCCCCTGCATCGGGTTGCGCCACTTCGTACTTGAGCGGCCAGGCGACAACGACGCGCCCGCCACCGATATCGACCTCGGGTACGAACTCCTCGCGAAACGGCACCAGTTCGCTTCGGCCGCTCCCATCGAGCAAGATCTCAAGGAGATCTCCGGCTCCGTAGTTGGCGACATGCCCGACCTGCCCGAAGCGGTGTCCGTTCTGGTCCACGGCGGCAAGACCGACGAGATCGGCGTAATAGAACTCGTCGTCTTCGGTTTGCGGCAACTTTGCACGCTCGACCCAGAGCTCCGCGCCCTTCAGCGCTTCCGCACCGTTCCGGTCGCTCACGCCCGATACTTGCGCAATCAGTCCCTTCGGAGTCATGCGGCGCGCCTTCAGCCGCAGCGGCCGGCCGCCGTCCGCATCCGTGAGGGCGTCGTAGACGGCGACATCTTCCGGATCCGCCGTAAACGTTGCAACGAGTACGTCACCGCGGATGCCGTGCGCACCCGTAATCCGTCCAAGGAGCACCCTTTCGGGTTTGGTCATCGCGCCCACCATACTGTCCACGGCCATCATGCGGCCCATGCCTGTGCGAACATACCCTACTGCGGCAGCCGCCCGACATAGCGAAGCCGCATCCCCATCCAGTGACCGCGAATTTCGCAGACGCCCTTCAGTTCGCCCCCCTTCCCCGACAGCACCCCGACCACATCGACGACGGCCTCTGCCGTGCCCACCCGTTCGCCTGTCAAAAGCACACCCCCAGGCGGAACCCGCAACCTCAGGACGACACACGCAGCGCTGCCGCAGCGCGTTGTCGCAAACAAACCTTCGAAGACGCCGCCATGTTCATCCGAGCCAAAGATCGTCCCCTCTCTCAGGACGGCCAAAGTCGAACTGCGCCGACTATCGCTCTCACCTTCATCGAGGTAGGTCACCGAATAGAGGCCGTCCTGCCAGCAATTTTGATCTTCACCGCTGTCATCCA
>Ga0180009_10006585_pt1 | contig 12140 bp, 16 predicted proteins | sample OS_PC_MetaG_FD_123537 | JGI IMG/M metagenome (GOLD analysis project Ga0180009, IMG submission 123537) | Groundwater microbial communities from the Aspo Hard Rock Laboratory (HRL) deep subsurface site, Sweden - OS_PC_MetaG | ecosystem: Environmental > Aquatic > Deep subsurface > Groundwater...
TACCTTATTGTGTTCAATAACTCTCCCAAAGAACCAAAAGATTATTTTCATCCCTCAAAAACAAACTATCTCCTGTTCTTGTCCAGACATATGTTTCACCTTTCCAATATAAAGTATTTTCATTATCTTCATCTTCTCCAACAAGAATTTCAATGATTTCTAAACTTTCTAAATTAAATTCAGGGAAGATAAATTTCTTTCTGCCTTCATCTTTAATTGTCCAGTCAGTCAATTCACAATCAAAATCACAAATATTTTTGAGGATTATAATTTCATTTTCATAATCAAACCTTGTTAGTTTAATACAGCTTGCACATTCATCTTTTGATATTTCACATAAATTTTCATTACATTCTTCCCACGCTTGCGCAAATTCATTATAATGCATATCTCTTCCAGATGGAAAGTAAATATTAGCATAACCTTTTTCTACTAATTTTAAATTAATATTTTCATTTCCAAGATAAAGATAAGCCAATGTTCTCCTATATCTATCTTCTCTTTCTTTTCCAAATTCAAGTCTGACTGTTTTATTCAGAATTAAATCTTCTAAAAATTCTTTTGCTTCAGAGTAATATTTTTCACCTTTTTCAGGAGAATTAATTCCAAGCAATCTTATAGATGTTTCATTAGATACAATCGTATCACCATCTATAACTCTATCAATAAAAGCTGTGTCAGAACTTATTAAATATCCTTGTAATTTTGCATCTAAAAATGGGTAAATTGCTAAAAAAAGACCTAATGCAAATAAAACTAATAAAAGAATGTATTTTGTTTTGAGATTCATTTTAAAATGCGGGGGACAGGATTCGAACCTGCGTAAGCACTAAGCTACAGCCTGTCTTAACTTTCTACTTCCTATCAATTAAGCCAAGGTAGTGCGGTAGGCATCGAAAATCTTTAACTGGATTTTCGGGGCCCCAGAAATTCCAACACAGAATTTCTGTGGAAACTGTTAAGGTGTCCTTCGCTCTTAAGGGCTGCTCGTTTGACCACTCCGACACCCCCACCTAATTTTGATAATAGAATTCTGTTTAAAAATCTTACTTTTCTTTCATAATTTCTCTGTAAGCAGTATTAGTAGCAACAGCACCTTGGCCACAAGCAGTGATAATTTGCTTTAGGGGATTGTTTGTAACATCTCCTGCAGCAAAAACACCCTTGATATTAGTCCTTTGTTCTTTGTCGACGACAATTTGTTTAATTTCTATTTTAACACCAAGTTCTTCTGCTAATTCAATATTTGGAACTCCACCAACCTCAACAAAAAGCCCATTTAATTTTAATTCTTTTTTCCCATTTAATTCAACTGCTTCTAGTTTATTTTTTCCTATTAATTTTGTAATTTTTGAATTAAATATAGGTTCTATTTTTTTGTTTTTTTTAATTTCATCAATCCAAGCTTTTTCTCCTCTGAAAAATTTATCTTTTCTATAAATAATATAAACTTTTTTTGCAAATTTTGTTAAAAGCAATGCAGCAGTTAAAGCAGCATCACTTCCCCCAACAACCCCAGTTATTTTGCCTTTGTAAAAACCTGCATCGCATGTTGCGCAATAACTCAATCCTTTTCCAATAAATTCTTTTTCCCTCGGTATATCTAGTTTTTTCCTTTCAGAACCAGTAGCAATAATTATTTTTTTTGCAAAATAAGTATCCTTATTTGTGGAAATCTCAAAACCCTCAGAGCTTTTCTTAATATCTAAAACTTCTTCTGGTTTTATTTCAACTTTCAACTCTTTCACCTGATCAACCATGTTTTTCATCAACTCAATTCCTTTAACCCTCCCATAAGAAGGGAAATTACAAATCTCATAAGCTTCTCCAATCAATCCTCCAGGATTTTTTCCAATAACTAGAAAATCCATTTTATATCTTGCAGCATAAAGTGCAGCAGTCAGTCCAGCTGGCCCAGCACCTATGATTATTAAATCATATTTTTTCATAGTATTTTTAGAGATTTAATTTTTTCTTTTATTTTAGGTAAATCTTCTTTTATGATTAACCAAACCCTGTTTAAGCTTGCTTCAAAGTATGAATGAACAATAAAATCTCTAAACAAAGAAATTTTTTCCCAAGGAATTTCTTTATTTAATTGTTTAACCGAACGTGGAATTTTCTTACTTGCTTCTCCAATTATTTCTAATCTTCTTATAACAGCATCTTGTATCTGGAGATTCTTTTTAAATTTTTCTTCAGAAATATTTTTTGTATATTCTTCAATTTGCTTTATACTTTCATTAATATCTTTTAGAAATAATTTATAATTTCTGTTCATATTCTTATCAATACCTCTTCCTTTAAAATAATCTCTTTTAATTCAGGGCGAATAGTTTCATATTCTACCAAATCAATCTTTTTTTTAATGGCTTTTTCCAATTCTAATTTAATTCCAATTACATCAAGCAAACTCAAATGTTTTTCTAATTCAACTAAGATATCAATATCGCTCTTTTTCTTTCCTTCTCCACGAGCATAACTTCCAAAAAATCCCGCTCTTTTCACATTATGTTTTTTTAAGATAGGGAGTATCTTTTTTTCAATTTCTTTTAGAGTTTTCATAAAACTGTTAAGAGAAGAACATTTATTAATCTTTTTTATTTAGTTATTTTATGAGAAAACAGGTGATTAAACTTATAAAAAAAGCATTAAAAGAAAAAAGAGTTAAATTAAGAGAGGAGGAAATAGAAAAACTCCTTGAAGTTCCTCCTACTGCTGATATGGGAGATTATGCTTTTCCGTGTTTCTTTTTAGCAGAAAGATTAAAAGAAGAGCCAAGACAAATTGCTTTGGAAATAAGAGAAAAAATAGGAACTCCCCCTGCAACAGATTTTGAAGATATTCAGACAGCAGGACCTTATGTTAATTTTTTCTTTAATAGAAAAACCTTGGCAAAGAAACTTGTTTGGGAAGTAATAAATCAGAAAAAAGATTTTGGAAAGAGTAATATAGGAGATAAAAAGAAAATAGTTGTAGAGTTTTCTGCACCAAATATAGCAAAACCATTTGGAATAGGGCATTTAAGATCAACTATAATAGGGAATTCAATAGCAAATATTTGTGAGTTTCAGGGGTTTAAAGTTATACGTTTAAATTATCTTGGAGATTGGGGTGCGCAGTTTGGAAGGCTTTTAGCAGGTTATAAGAAATTTGGAGATGAAAAAAAATTACAGAAAAGTCCAATTAACCATTTATTAGATATTTATGTAAAAGCAAATAAAAAGTCTTTTGATAAACAAGCTGCTGAAGAATTTAAAAAACTCGAAGAAGGAGATAAAGAAGCAGTAATGCTTTGGAGAACTTTTAAAGAATATAGTTTAGAAGAATTTGATACAATCTACAAAGAATTAGGAATTAAATTTGACAAGCAATTAGGAGAATCAATGTATAATAAGAAAATGAAAGAAGTAATTCAAGAATTAGAAGAAAAAGAATTATTAAAGAAAAGTGAAGGAGCAAGAATAGTTGATTTAAAGAAATATGGTTTAGGAGTTTGTTTAATTGAAAAAAAGGATGGAGCAACATTATATGCTACTAGAGATTTAGCCTCTGCCATTGATAGATATAAAAAATATAATTTTGAAAGAATGATTTATGAGGTTGGCCAAGAACAAAAATTATATTTTAAACAATTGTTTAAGGTTTTAGAATTAATGGGGTATGAATGGGCAAAGAATTGTATTCATGTTGAGCATGGACATTACTTGGATAAAGATGGAAAAAAGTTTTCAACAAGAAAAGGGAAAACAGTTTTTATGAAAGATATCCTCGCTGAAACAAAATCTTTAGCTAAAAAAGAGATTAAAAAAAGACTGCCCAGAATTAAATCAAAAGACTTAGAAGAGAGAGCACACAAGATTGCAATTGCTGCAATTTTTTATGGGGATTTAAAAAACAATAGAAAAAATAATGTTGTTTTTAATCTTAAAAAATTTGTTTCATTTGAAGGAGATACAGGTCCTTATATTCAATATAGTTATGCAAGAGCAAGTTCTATCCAAAGAAAAGCAAAAAGTCAAGAAAAATTTGAAGTATATGATTTAGATTCTCAAGAAATAGAATTAATTAGAAAACTTTTACAATTTCCAGATATTGCTTCTAAAGCTTATGCTTCTTTGAACCCGTCTGTAATTGCAAATTATGCTTATCAAATTTCTAAATTATTTAATGAGTTTTATCATGCTTGCCCTGTAATTGGTTCAGAATCAGAAATGTTTAGGTTGGCTTTAGTAGAGGCCTTTAGACAGATTCTAAAAAATTGCACACATTTGTTAGGAATTGAATTATTAGAGGAAATGTAAAGAAAAGTTATTTAAACTAAATATGTTTATCATAGAAATAAAAGGAGGTAAAGTTTAATGGTACAAACTAGAAAGATAAATGAATCTTTTTTCGTCAAGATGCAAAAAGATCTTACTACAGCTGGAGAATGGATACGTTCACGTCAAGATGAAAAACAAGCATTGTTAGACGAGTTTGATTTAGAGTGTAAAAGATTTTTCTTTGGTAAAATTTCTCAGAGAGCTCTTGCGGCATCTGTGAAAAAGACAAATGAAGAACTTCAAAGATTAGACAAAAGCATAAGAGAAACAATTAAGAGAGGAAGAAGTATCTCAACAAGAGAAATGAAACTTATTGGAGATCAAGCACCTATTGGATATAGAGCAACAATTTCTGGGATTACTGGCGGAACAAAGAAAAAGAAAGCTGTTAAAAAGAAACCTGCTAAGAAAAAGACAGTTAAGAAGACAGTAAAGAGAAAACCTGCTAAGAAAAAAAAGAAAAGATAGGAATCTAAACTTATTTAAACTGTTTTTATTTTATAGAATTATCTATTAAACAAAAAGGAGGTAAAGATGGCAAAAATAGCAAAGAGGTACAAGTCTCGAGCACTAAATATTGTTGCTTGGTTCACAGGCGTGGTTGTTTCTTTAGCAGTTGGTTTTGGACTAATTGGGGGAACACTAAGCGTACCATACATTGGAATAGTGAATGTTGTTTTTGGATGGTTAGTTATTGTCACAACATTTGTTGGAGTAATAATGGTTTTATTTAATAGATAGTTTTAATTTTTCCCTTCTATTTTTATTCTAAAGAAATATTTCTAAAAATGAAATTGTAAATAAATTTTTTAGAGTTTATTTTGAACAAAACCAAACTTTTTTCATAGGTCTTATCAGAAGTAGAACCATTGCTCCTAAATACCACCCCCAATGGACACTCATTACTAAAGTATGTAGCCAAGGCCAAACAGTTATCAGAAACAAAACAGCTGCAACCATACCTAATTTTAGTAGACCAACATCCCCACAATCCATCTTTTTAAATTTTTTCATTATCACCACACCCCCTTTCACACTCTTTTATTATTTCACTTTGTTTTGATTTAATTAGATCCTCCAAAATCAATTTTTAAAAGTATGTTCGCCACCCCAAAGATTATATTGAAAACTAAAAAAGAAATTGCTACTTGCCCTGTAGAACTAATATTAATATTGCTAATCCAAAAGTAGTGTAAAATTAAAGTTAAAATAATAGAACCATAAAAAGAATATCCTAATTTATTTTTATTAACTTGTTGTTTATTCATTCCAATCCTCTTTAATATACAATTATTTAACTGCCTTCATCTCTCTCCAAGCAAGTTCAAACATTTGTTCAAGAGCCTGAGCAAAGAATTCTGTATTTATCCAAATCCCAAGGTCATAGTTTTGATGGAACTTTTCATCATCCAACAACATAAACATTAATTGGTTTGAATCAATAATAATAAATCGTGCTTTAATCTTTTCCATATTCTTAACTTCTGCAACTTTTTTAAAATCTTTTGCAACCTTTAAATTATTTTTATCAATTGGAGCTGCAATTCTTATTTTAACTCCTCTTTTCTTACATTTTTCTAAACTTGGCATTAAAGCTTCAAGTTTTCTATTAAGTCCTTCTGCTGTTGTAACCATTGTAATTGTTTGTTCAGCGTCCCTTACCATCATATCTAAATGATTGTAAAGATTTTGTCTACCTCTTATACTACCTGACAAATCAGAAGGCTCAACAAATTTAATTCCTTTAGTAAATAATGTATTAAGTTCTTCTAATACTTCATCTCCTTTCAAAGTTTCTAATCTTTTTGTCTTTTCTTTAGCTTGAACCATTAGATTTTTCTTAACTCTTTCAACAACTTCTTCAGGTTTTAAAGCTACAAACTTAATTGGCTTTCCAAGCTTCATAATAATAAATCCTTTCTTTTCTAAACTTTCTAATATATCATATGTTCTTGATCTTGGAACATCAGAAATATTACTCAATTCCCCAGCTGTAGAAGTCCCTCTTGATAGTAATGCTGTCCATACCCTCACCTCATATAGATTAAGACCAAAAATCTTTCTTAATCTACTCAAAAATTCTTCTTTTACTATCATGTTTTTATTAGCTTAGTTTTACTTTTAAAGATTATTATGCTAAAAGAGTAACCTTAGGGGATTACTTCTTAGTAGTCAATAATCACAATTTGACCTCTTTTATCTTTTATTTTAAAGTCAATTTTCTTTTTAAATCTTTCCTTACCAGTTGTAACAATTTCTAATTTTTTGGAGTTTGTACGCTCTTTGAGCAGTTTTTTTTGTTTTTCCAAGATTTTTTTGAATTTATCGTCGGTAACTAAAACCAAGTTGATTCTATCTTTTTTATTTAATCCTAAGTTTTTTCTAAATTCTTGCACTTGTCTTGACATCTCTCGAGCATAACCTTCAGCTTCAAGTTCAGGAGTTAAAGAGATGTCAAAGCTAACTTCTAATTCTTTTGCTTTTTTCAACTCAATTTTCTTAACATTTAACTGTCTTTTAACAAGTTCTTGCAAATCCCTTTTTATTTCCATCCCTTTAATAATAACTTTGGCCAAAGGCCATTTTAACCCAATTCCTGCTTTATCTCTAGCAGATAGCCCTTTTTCAATTATCAAAAATATATTTTCAAAATCTTTCTCTAATTTATTATCAATCCTTTTCTCATCTGCTTTTGGCCACGATGATAAATGAACAGATGTTTTTCCAAAGTTCGAATAAATATACTCAGAAATATAAGGAGCAAATGGAGCCAACAATAATGAGATTTTTTCTAAAATTTCTCCCAAAACTTTTTTTGTATCTTCTCTATCTCTAGTTATTTTAATATATCCTCTAGAAAAATCTTTAATAACAAAAGCTAAAATTTTTTCAAAAGGAGGATTTAGCAGATAATTTTCCAAATCTTTTGTAACTTCTCCAATTAGTGTATTTAGTTTGCTTAAAATCCATTTATCTTCAATTTTCACTGAACATTTTTTATTGTCTAATTGATTATAATATGCATTACAATTATATAATACTGTTAAAAAAGGAATTACAGCTTCTTTCATAAGGTTGTATGAGAATCTTTTTTGGTTTCCTGCATCAGAAGTGCAGAATTGAAGTCTAATTGCATCAACTCCTGTTTGCTCAATCATTTCACTAGGTTTTATTATGTTGCCTTTACTTTTACTCATCTTTTCTCCTTTTTCATCTACAATATGCCCTGCACAAATGCAATTTTTATAAGCAGGTTTATCAAATAAAATAGCAGCTAGTACATGTAAAGTATAGAACCACCCCCTTGTTTGATCTATTGCTTCTGAGATATATTCATATGGAAATCTTCTTTCAAACTCTTTTTTATTTTCAAAAGGATAATGAAATTGTGCAAAACTAGCACTTCCAGAATCATACCAACAATCAATCACATCTGGAATTCTTGTCATTTCTTTTCCACATTTACATTTAAGTTTAATATTGTTTATCCAAGGTTTATGCAAATCAATCTTCCCAGTTATCTTCTTTGAAGAATTCTTTTTTAATTCATCAATACTTCCAATTATCTTATCTTTTCCACATCCTTCGGAACATCTCCAAATTGGAAGAGGGGTTCCCCAAAATTTAAATCTAGATAATGCCCAGTCTTTTGCACCTTCAAGCCATTTTCCAAATCTTCCATCTTTAATATGTTTTGGATTCCAATTTATTTGATTATTCAATTTCATTAGTTTGTCTCTTATTTCACTTACTCTAATAAACCAGGAAGTTATCCCATAATATAATAAAGGAGAATCACATCTCCAGCAAAAGGGATATGAGTGCATGAATTTTTCTGTTTTAAATAAAAGATGTCTTTTTTTCAAATCTTCTATTATATCTTTTTCAGCAGATTTAACAAATTTTCCTCTAATAAATTCAGGAGTAATATCTAAAAATTTTCCATCTTCTCCAACAGTATGCACTTCAGGCAATCCTGCTTTTTTACCGATGACATAATCATCTTCACCATACATTACAGCTGTATGAACAATTCCTGTTCCATCTTCTGTTGTTACAAAATCAGCAGAAATAATTTTATGAGAATTTTCATTTTTAGCTTCTTTAATATTATAAAGAGGTTCATATTCTAAACCAACTAAATCTTTTCCTTTGAATTTTTCAATAATTTCTCCTTTAACTAAATCTGATTTTTCCTTTGCTAAAATAATTTTATCTCCATCAGACAATTTTACTTTTATATAATCTATTTTATCTCCAACAGCTAAAGCAACATTTCCTGGCAACGTCCATGCAGTAGTTGTCCACGCTAAGATATATTCATCTGATTTTCCTTTAACTTTGAATAAGATATAAACAGAATCTTCTTTTATGTCTTTATAACCTTGAGCAACTTCATGACTTGATAAAGGAGTTCCACATCTTGGACAAAAAGGAACAACTTTGTGCCCCTCATAAAGCATCTTTTTATCATACAATTCTTTTAAACTCCACCAAACACTTTCAATATAATTATTATCTAAAGTAATATACGGATTTTCTAAATCAATCCAATAATTTAATTCTTCTGTGGATTTTTCCCAATCATTAATGTTCGAAAATACATTTTTTCTTGCTTGTTCTATAAATTTATTTATTCCATACTTTTCAATGTCTTTTTTTGAATTTAATTCAAGTTGTTTTTCAACTTGCACTTCAACAGGTAAACCATGACAATCCCATCCTCCTTTTCTCGGAACAGAAAAACCTTGCATAAACCTGAATTTACAAATTATATCTTTGTAAGTACGCACTTCTAGATGATGTAATCCAGGAGGAGCATTTGCAGTTGGAGGTCCTTCTAAAAATGAAAAAACCTTTTTTTTAGGATTATCCTGCACAGCTTTTTTTATTTCTTTGCTGTGCTTTTTCAATATTTTCTTTGCTTCAGTTTCAACTTCTTTGAAATCATACATATTAAACTAATAGAATTCAATATTTTTAAAGATGTCTAAATGAATCTAAATCTTTAAAAATATTCTATATCTTGCAAAGGTATGGGGACTTTACTTGATGATTTGGGTGAAAATGATGGGACAATAACTAAAAGTGATCTACTAACTGTACTAGATAAAAAAATAAATAAAAAAATAGATACTTTATCTCCTGAGCAAGAAGCACAATTTAGAGAAAATTTAAAGAATTGTCTTTATAGTAGGACTTGGTGTGCTATTCATGGGGTTGATTATAATAAATTAACAAAGTATGATATTCTTCTTGCTAAAATAGAATTATATGAGGAGATGTTCAGATCTAAAACTCATCCAAAACTTCCTTCTCCATGAAGTGCAACTTGCTTGGGATAATTATACAATAAGGTTTTCTAACTCCTGAGAATTCTCTAAATTCTTCAATTGTTTTATAAGAGATTTTCCTATTTTGAGTTCCTAATACTTGGCATAAGACTAATCTATCTAATTTAACATTATATTCTTTTGCAGCTTTTTCAAGTTGTTTTAAAGCATCTGGAAATTCTAATCCAATATCAACAAGAATTAAACTATGTGCTTTGCTTGATTGATTTTCTTGAATTATCTTCATAAAACTATCAGGCTCATAGCTTTCCGCAGGATCCCAAGCTGGCATACTTGCGATTTTTCCAAATTTATATAATTGCAAGCCTGTTTCAGCAACAGCATCAAATACAGAAGCATTGTAAATAATTTTTGTTCTAATTCCAGATTTCCTAGCTTCTTGTAATAAAGTAATATGTGTAGTAGCTGTCAAAGGACTTCCATAGATTAATAAAGCAACATCTGATTTTGCAGCTTCGTCAATAATTTCTAAACTTTCTACAAAATTCCTGTCAGCATCAATTATTTTTTTACCAATAACTTCTTCTAATTGGTGTTTAGTATAAGGAAAATCAACAGTATAAGTTTCTAAATAAACTCTTTTACATCTTTTAGCAGCAGCTAATCCAAACTTTGAAATTCCATCAACATTTAATCCTAATCCTATTAAGTATAACATAAAAACAAAAGAAAAAGTGAGTTTATTAAGCTTTTCTCAATTTTTCCCAAACCCTCAAACCTTCAAAACTATCTTGCACAGGATTTGGGGCTTCATTAATTATTGTTATGTTTTTATTTCTTGGAAGATTTTCTAGAAGATGTTTCCACTCTTTTTTTCTTGTTTTTCTATGGTGTTTTTCTCCTTTTTCTCCATATTCAATTCCAGAAAAATGAACATGCCAATTTTTCTGCGGAAACAATTTCTTAATTTCCCTCCATTCTATTTTTTTATCTCTGGCAAGAATGTGTGCAAAATCTAAACAAAAACTACAGCCTGTATCTTTTACTAATCTAGAGATTTCTTCAACACTCCCAAAAACATTAACTTTTCCCATGGTTTCAGGAGCTAATTTAATCTTCCATTTATTTTTTTTAACCTCTTCTAACATTTCTTTAATTCTATTTTTGATATTTTCATAAGTTCCTTCTTTGTCTTTTTTCTCAAAATAGCCACAATGAAAAACAACTCTTTCTGCTCCTAACCAGTGCCCAACTTTACAAGAATCTAAAACTCTTTTTTTACTTGCCTCAACTTTTTCCCAATCCTCAGAATTTAAATTTACCCAATAAGGAGCATGAATTGTTAGTTTAATCCCAAATTTTTTTGCAACTTTTCTAATTCTTTTAGCATCTTTCTCTTTTTTAATATAAACCCTATAAGTAAAAGCAATCTCACATACTTTAAGTCCTAACTTACCATATTCTTCTAAAGTTTCTTCAGCATCTCTAATAGACCCTAATCCAGCAGGGCCGAATTTAATGTTCATTTTATTTTCTCAAACTCCTTGAAGTAACAAGTGCCATAAAGAAAAAACTAAACATTAAAACATCATCTCTAATTAACATCCCAACAATTCCCCCTGCCAAGCTCACATAAACAATTATCTTAAACCATTTCCGTCCTTGCTTTAATTCTTCTTTTGTTTTCTTAGCAAGATAATTTCCTATAGGAAAAGCCAGGGCTAAAACAACCACGCCAATTAATAATTGAAATATTTCTTGCATTTTAATCATGAGCACTTTCTATTTTATATATAGCTTTTTGAATCCTTTCGCCTAAATCCTTTCTATAATTCATTCCTTTTTCTTTAAGTAATTCATAATATAATTCATCTGCTTCTCGAACTAATCTAAGAGCGTTACCTAACTCTCTTTTTATTTCTTCTTCAGCTTGTTCAACTTTACCTTCAACTTCATTTTCCAAACCCATATATCTTAATAACAAAAACTCTTTAAATAATTTAGTACTCTTAATTATATGTTCCAAAAGTATTTAATTATAGCAAGTAAGAAAGATAAAGCAGGAATAAATATAACCACACAGTTATCTCAGTTTCCGCGTGAGAATTTTAATTTTTATTTAATTGAGGATGAGCTTATCTACACGGAGAATCTTGATTTAGAAAAGATAGATAAATATGATTTTGTTATATTTGCTTCTAAACACAAATCTGAAAAAAATGAAAAAACATTGTCAATTCATGCTCCTGGAAATTGGAGAAGTGCAGAACTTGGAGGAGAAAGAGAAAAAGTCTCAAAAACTTCAGCACAATTTCAAAAACAATTATTTGAGATTTTAAATAAAAATGTAAATGCTTCTGGTTTAGGAGAAAGGTATAAAGTAACTTTAGAATGCACCCATCATGGTCCTTTAATTAATAAGCCCTGCATATTCATAGAAATTGGTTCAACTCAAACAGAATGGGAAGACAGAAGAGCAGGATTCATACTCGCAAAGACAATCTCAGAAACAATTAGAGAA
>Ga0180009_10006587_pt1 | contig 12138 bp, 14 predicted proteins | sample OS_PC_MetaG_FD_123537 | JGI IMG/M metagenome (GOLD analysis project Ga0180009, IMG submission 123537) | Groundwater microbial communities from the Aspo Hard Rock Laboratory (HRL) deep subsurface site, Sweden - OS_PC_MetaG | ecosystem: Environmental > Aquatic > Deep subsurface > Groundwater...
AAACCGCAAGAGTTATTTTAATAGGCTCGACAAGCGCTTCCTTAATTAAATGTAAAGAGAACATTTGAGAAACCAGGCAGGAAAGCAGTCCCATAACAAAAAGGAACACTTCCAGGTTGTGTTCAATCTTTTTGTTTATAAAAGGCCCCAAAAGGACCACCAAAATTATTAATATTAACGCTGTTATAACCACATTGCTCCCATTTTAGCTCACCATCCTTTCCAGTTGTTCTCCATAAATTAATTTTGAGGAAAGGTTTTAAGGTTCTGGGTGAGGCAGGCTATTTTCTTCCTGGCCGGGTAATTTAATTTGATGCTGGAATTCAATTTTATAGATTTCCAGAATTGAAAGGAAAATTGCGGCAATCAATGGGCCGATCAATAAGCCGACAGGCCCGAAAGATACTATTCCTCCGATCATCGAGAAAAATACCAGCAAGTCATGCATGCCGGCATGCCGGCCTACAATACGCGGTCTGAGGATGTTATCTATAACGGAAATAAAAAATACGCTGATAATAATTATTAGGACACCCTGCCAGACATCACCATTGACTATTTTGATAATACCTGCAGGCACTAAGACAGCCCCGGTGCCGATAAACGGTATTACAGATAATATAAGAAGAACCAGGCCCCAGAGCAGCCATCCTTTAATGCCGAAGATCCACAGCGTGAGCGTAGCAAGCGAGCTTTGCAGCAGCGCAATCAGAAGTATTCCTTTCACCGTGGCATTTGACATGGAATAAAACCTGAAAATTATCCTGTCTTTGTATTCCTCGGTCAGAGGTATGACATCTTTTATTTTCAGTAGAATTGTTTCCCCGTCTCTTAAGAAATAGAATAATGAAAAGAGCGTTATGAACAATCCAAATACTGCTTCAACGGTCATTTTAAAAGTCCTGTTAACAAAGGAGGCAATTGAAGCTTCAGAAAAGTCCATAGTTTTTTCAAAAACCGTTTGCCAATCCATAGTAATATCGTGCGCAACAAGCCAGGCGCCCACAGGCGAATTCATTATTCTTCCCACAATTCCTGCGTTGTCCTGCTGAATTAAGTTGTTTAATTGAGGGCCTATATTGCGGTAAAGGCCGATGCTTTGAGCTATTAAAATTTGGGATACAAACATTAAAGGCAGTAAAATTAAAGTCAGTATAAGAATACAACATAATATAGAAGCCAGAGCCCGCCTGTTTTTTGTGAGCATAAGCAGTAGTTTAAATAACGGATATATAAGTATTGCGATTATTATGGCAAGCATAATTGGCAACACAAAAAAACGAACCAGGCTCAATAATAACAATAAAGACAAAGCAAAAGCCGTAAGCAAAAAATACTTGCTGAATTTCTTCCCGTCTAAAACACTTTTTTTAGGTTCCATGCATTAATTCTATAAAAATATAAGCTTCATTGCAATTAGAAACAACACTTCAGTACAAAATTGTCTTCTTGAGGAAGGTAATTTTGACATTTGAGCCGGTATTTTATATCATAAAGGCGTTAACCTATGAAAAAACTAATCAAAAAACCAAAAGCGGTATTGTTTGATATGGACGGAGTTATTATTGATTCCATGCCATACCATTTTATTGCCTGGTTTGAAACCTTGAAACCGCTTGGCGTAAAGATTAATAGTTTTGATATTTATTCCCGGGAAGGCGAGCACTGGAAAAAAACGATCTCAGATTTGCTTAAGCGTTCTAAACTGAAATATTCAAAAAAGAAAATAGAAGAAATGCTTCCAGTAAAACAAAGAATATTCAAAAAACTTTTTAAAAGGTTTATTTTTAAAGGCGCAGAAGAAATATTAGAACATTTTAAAAAAAACGGGTATTTATTGGGCCTTGTAACAGGAAGCTATGCTAACAACATTAAAAATGTATTGCCAAAAACATTGTACCAAATGTTTGATACAATAATATCGGCTGAGAGCACGAAAAATGGCAAGCCTTACCCGGAGCCGTATCTTACTGCGGCAAAAATGCTGAGCCTTAAACCGAAAGATTGTGTTGTTGTAGAAAATTCCACCCTTGGAGTGTTATCGGCAAAAAATGCCGGGATGTTTTGTATAGCAATAACATCCAGTTTACCAAAAGAGTACCTGAGAAAAGCAAACATAACTGTAGATGATTTGCTGGAAATAAAGAAAATAATAAGGTAAGCGGAGGAAAGTTGTTAAAAATCTGGGCTTATACATTAATCAGCGTGGTAATAGTAAGTTTGGTTTCCCTGATCGGTGTTTTTACCCTTTCTCTGGATAAAGAGAAATTAAACTCAATTTTGAAATATCTGGTAAGTTTCGCTGTCGGCGGGCTTTTTGGGGATGCGTTTATTCATCTGCTTCCGCAGTCATTTGAAAAATTGGGTTATGGTTTATCCACTTCCTTATATATTGTATTGGGCCTTATGATATTTTTCGTGCTTGAGAAATTTCTGCGCTGGCGCCATTGCCACCATGTGACTACAGAACAACACATTCATCCTGTTGTTACAATGAATTTAGTAAGCGATGCGGTGCACAATATGATTGACGGTATGATAATTGCCGCGAGTTACATAATCAACATCCCTCTTGGCATTGCGACTACGCTTGCTGTAGTTTTTCATGAACTCCCGCAGGAAATTGGTGATTTCGGTATACTTATTTTTGGCGGGCTTAAAGTAAGGAAAGCATTGTATTTTAATTTTTTAACTGCATTAACTTCCGTTTTGGGCGCGCTGATTGTGCTTATTGTAGGGCCTTTTGTTAAGGAATATACTTATCTGCTGCTTCCTATAACCGCAGGCGGTTTTATTTATATAGCAGGTTCAGACCTTATCCCCGTGCTTCATGAACATGACAATTCATGCGATACTACTGTTTCAAATTCAGTCTGGCAGTTTTTAATGATAATTCTTGGTGTCGCCCTCATGGCCCTCCTCACCTTTCTGGAATAAAGAGTATTTCAATTTCTATGAACTACCAACAAATCATTTCCAAAATCAAATCCTTGTATAATCCCAAAAACATTGCCGGCATGAAGCGGTTTGGCATTAATGTAAAGAACGCTTATGGCGTGCCCATACCTGAACTTAGAAAGATAGGCAGGCTTGTTAAAAAAGACCATGAGATCGCCAAACAGCTATGGAACTCAGGAATTCATGAAGCAAGGATCCTGGCAAGCATAGTAGATGACCCTAAACAGATAACCTCAAAACAGATGGATGATTGGGTAAAAGAATTCAACTCCTGGGATATATGCGACCAATGTTGCATGAACTTGTTTAGTGAAACCGAAATTGGCTACAACAAGGCAATTGACTGGGCCAAAAGAAAGGAAGAATTTGAAAAGCGCGCAGGATTTGCTTTAATGGCGGTTATTGCAGTTCATAACAAAAAACTGCCGGATAAAGAGCTAATAAAGTTTTTCCCCATTATCAAAAGAGAATCAACAGATGAACGAAACTTTGTAAGGAAAGCCGTAAACTGGGCGCTTAGGCAGATTGGCAAACGCAATATGGCGTTAAACAGGGAAGCAGTTAAACTCTCAAAAGAACTAAAAGACAGCCAAAATAAATCAGCCTGTTGGATTGGTACGGATGCCTATAGGGAATTAACAAACCCGAAAGTAGTAGAACGCATTAAAAACAAAAAGAGATAAGTAATTGTTTCATGTGGAACAATTAAAAACGTTTATGAAAATCGGAAACATTGAATTAAAGAACAATATCTTCATGGCGCCCATGGCGGGCGTTACGGATATTACTTTCAGGATAGCCTGCAAACAAATGGGGGCCGCGCTTGTTTATACTGAAATGATTACAGCGCGGGGCATTCATCACAAAAACAAAAAGACCCAAAAGATGCTGGAGATACTTGAAGAAGAAAAACCGGTCGCCCTTCAGTTGTTTGGCAGCGAACCGGATATACTCGCGGAGGCCTGCGAATTTGTTAATGATAACAAGGACATTGTTCTAATAGATATTAATATGGGATGCCCTACAAAAAAAGTTGTTAAAAGGTTTGAAGGTGTTTCGCTGATGAGAAACCCCAAGCTCGCCGCGGAAATAATAAGGCAGGCAAAAAAAGTATCCAACAAACCAATTACAGCCAAGATAAGAACAGGGTTTGATTCAAAAAATATCAATGCGGTTGATTTTGCCAAAGAGCTGGAACAAGCAGGCGTTGAAGCAATTACGGTTCATGGCAGGACCGGTGAACAAAAGTATTCCGGCAAAGCGAGTTGGGATATAATAAAGGAAGTAAAGGAAAATATTCATAGTATTCCCATAATCGGCAACGGAGATATATTCAGCCCTTACGATGCGGTAAGAATGCTGCAGCATACAAAGTGCGACGGTATTATGGTAGCGCGCGGCGCATTAGGGAACCCCTGGATATTCCGCGGGATCCTTCAGGCAATAAAAGGAGAGGATGTAACTTCGCCCCCCTACGAAGAGATTGCGGAAATCTGCAATCAGCACTTAAAGAGAGAGATAGAGCGCTACGGTGAAAAGAAAGGGCTCTTGAGATTTCACAGGCACTTATTATATTACGGTATAAAATGCTCTATTCTTAAAGACAACACCGGCCCGAAAAACAAAGCAAGAGCTTCTCAGTATAAAGACAAACTCGAACACACCCACAATAAAGAGATGACCAGGTTTATCAAGCAAGGTTTGATGTCGTAAGTACCCCACCAACACCTTCCCCTCTTTTTGAAAGAGGGGCTAGGGGAGTTAATCAAAGTTTTTATGTGTTGATAATAAGGCCACAATTTGTTAAAATCAGGATACAGTAATAAATTTATAATTCAATTAAATGGAGGGTTATTGGTATGGCAAAGAAAACAGAATCAGTCCAAAGCGCAAAGGAGCTTGCCGCATTCAATGAGTTAAAGAAAACACTTCTGAAATTGGTAGATAAGCGTAAACCGATTAAAGCAATAATTTATAAACTGACAGTAAGCAATGTCAAAACTAATTCTGATATCAAAGAAATATACATACCCAGTGAAAACATGGCAGTAAGCGATTATCAGGATTTAAATGTCTTTAAAACGGATATAGCGCGCTATAAAAACGCTAAAGTGTTAAAAAGAATAGGGTTACCCAGAGATTTTGTTGAACAGTTGAAAGTACATCTTGAGCCTAAAGAAAAGATGAAAGAGGTCCTAAAAATGTATTTTAAAGGGTAAATCGGGCCCCAAGCCCCAATGTGTCCTTTAAGTTGGTAATTGGGATACCTGCTTGGCATGTTTCATGTGGAACATTTTTCTCCTTTCATGGTCTTTCGCGAGGTAGCGTCCTGATTACTTCTGTTTAAAAGGAAAAATCAGGGTTGAGGTTAGCATTCTATGGGTAAAATCATTTCGGTTTGCAATCAGAAGGGCGGTGTCGGCAAAACAACTACTACGATTAACCTTGCTGGCAGTGTGGCCCATCTCACCAAATCAGTTCTTCTTATCGATTTAGATCCGCAGTCAAACGCAACCAGCGGCCTGGGCTTTGATAAAGAATCTGTTGAAAAAGGCGTTTACAATATAATTATCGACGACGTTCCGCCGGAGGAATCAATCGTACGCACCTCCGTCGAGTTTCTGGATATTCTTCCGTCGAATATTAACCTTATCGGCGCTGAAGTCGAGCTGGTTAACCTGCCTGACCGCGAAACAAAATTAAAAAAAGCGCTGCAAAGCATCAAAGATTCTTACGATTATATTTTTATTGATTGCCCCCCATCTCTCGGTTTATTGACGGTAAATGCTTTGACCGCTTCGGAATCCGTGCTTATCCCAATCCAGTGCGAATATTATGCCATGGAAGGGCTTACCCAGCTAATGAAAACAATCCACCTTATCAGGCAATCTCTTAACCCGCATCTGGAGCTTGAAGGCGTTCTGCTTACAATGTTTGACGGCAGAATGAATTTAAGCAATCAGGTGGTTAAGGAAGTAAGGAAATTTTTCGGCAATGAGGTTTATAAATCCGTTATCCCGCGGAATGTCCGCCTGGCGGAAGCGCCGAGTTACGGCAAACCCGTATTTCAGTACGATAGTTCTTCCCGCGGCACCGAAGCATATTTAAACCTTGCAAAAGAATTTCTGGGGCTATGAAAAAATATTTTAATTTATTCATTTTGACTGCAACACTTACATTAGCATTAAACGCCTGCGCGAAAATAGAGCCGGGGCCGGACGATAAGGCCCGATTTATTGCATCCGACGGCATGATAATTGCGGGGAAATACGTCCCGCCAAAAACTCCGGACAAAATTACCTTTATATTGCTTCATGGTTTATCCAGCACGAAAGATGAATGGAACCGCTTTGAAGCAAAACTAATTGAAAGAGGCTGCGGCTATTTCGCCTACGACCTGCGCGGCCACCACGGAAGCTCAAAAAATACTGACGGCCGGGAAATAACTATAAATGAAATTGTAAATTCCGGGCAAATTTCGGAAATAGAAAAACTTGTTTCGGATATTGATGGCGCAGTCAAGTATCTCAAACATAATGGGATAAAGAAAGAAAAAATCGGGCTTATCGGCGCAAGCATAGGCGCAAATATATCGCTTATTTATGCGTCCAAAAATAAATTCATTCCGATTGTTGTCCTTTTATCTCCCGGCTGGAACTATACAGGGCTTGAAACTAACACCGCTATACAGCAATATGGCCAAAGGCCATTGGGTTTAGCCGCATCGCCGGGTGATAAATATGCCTATGATACCGCCACACAGATGGTATTGGTTGGTAGACAGTTAAAAAGTGATACCGCTTTTTTTGAAGGCGTCCAGGCGCAACACGGCACCCAAATGCTTACAGACGAATTCGATTCTAAATTGCTTAATTGGATAGATGGGAATCTCGGGGATGTTGTCAAGAAGTCAAGATACGGTTTGAAATGAGACGGATGTTAGTAGGGAATTAAATTTATGTGGTATTTAGATTTGGATGAAGGCGGGATTGGAAATATGTCCTTGACAACAGGGATATATTAGTGTATTATATCCCTGTTTGGAGGGAAATATGGATAATGAACTTGTAAAAAGATATATCAATGACTGGAATGAGCGTGTGGTACCGACTCCCAAAGAGAGGGAAACAAGGCTCAGGGAAACCTCGCGTATACAAACGGTTATTGGAGCCCGCAGAGTGGGGAAAACGAGCCTTTTGTATGATAAAATAAGAGATCTTATTACCGTCCAAAAAGTTCCGAAGGAACAAATACTGTTTCTTAATCTGGAAGACCCTCTTCTTGACGGTGTAACTTTTCAGGGTTTTAAAAAGATACTTGAAATTCACTGGTCGCTGTTCCCTCAAACAACTTCTAAAAAACTATACTTGTTTATAGACGAGCCCCAGGTAGTCACAAATTGGGAAAAAGCAGTGCTTAGCCTTCATAATGAAGGAACTTACGAGCTTTTTATTACTGGTTCCTCTTCAAAATTATTGAGCAAGGAGATTGCGACTTCACTCCGTGGCAAAACGCGCACAACAATTCTTTATCCTCTTTCTTTCCGGGAGTTTTGTGCTTTTAAAGGGCAATCCTTTGATGCCAGCAGGATATCAACAAAACAAAAAGCAGCTCTTATGCATGCAATAGATTTATATTTGCAATATGGCGGTTACCCGGAAGTTGTGCTTGAAGATGACGAAGTTGAGAAAACGGTTCTTTTAAAAGATTTTTTTGATTTGACCATTTACAAAGATATTATCGATCGGTATGCTATAAAAAATACAACTCTGGTCAGGTGGCTTATAAACTATATGGTATCTTGCGCAACCAAAGAAATAAGCATCAACAAGGTATTCAATACTCTTAAATCTTCAGGGCAGAAGGTAAGCAAAAACACGCTTTATGAATATTTTTCAATACTTGAAGATTGCTTTTTCATAACTACCCTGAGGAAACTTGACCGGTCTGTGAAGAATGAAGGGATGTCAATTCCTAAAGTATTTCTTAATGATGTGGGTTTTTTAAGCCTTTTTTCGGATCATGATTACGGTAAACGGCTTGAAAACACAGTTGCGATTGAGTTAATGCGCAGAAAAGCGGTGCAGCCTCTTATGAGTATTAATTACTGGAAATCAAAAGAGGGGAAGGAAGTGGATTTCATTGTTTCCGAGGGGAAAAAAGTTATCCAGGCAATTCAAGTTTGTTTCGCATTTAATGACCCTTCTACTAGAGAGCGTGAACTTTCAGCGCTCGCGTTTTGTCTTGAACATTACGGATTAAAGGATGGGTTGGTCATAACCAGAGATTATGAATCAATTCAACATATTGGTAAAAAAACAATACATGTTTTGCCTGTTTGGAAATGGCTGCTGTCAAAATAATTATTTGCATTAGTAAATATATGATTTTGGAATTAGATTTGGAGAGATTATGAAAATAACTAATGCCTGGTGGTTTTATGCGCTTTTGTCTGCACTGTTTGCCGCATGCACTGCTATTTTAGCCAAAATAGGAATTTAGGGGTATAGATTCAGACCTGGCAACCGCAGTCAGGACCGTCGTAATTCTGATTATCGCCTGGCTACAGGCCTGTCCTGGATATTTTATTTTAGGGCCTTGCAGATGGGGAAAGTTTCATCGGTTGCCGCTGTTGATAAAACCAGCGTGGCTCTGGCAATCATATTATCCATCATAATTTTACATGAAACTGTAAGCCTTAAAGTATTGATCGGTGCTCTTTTAGTTATTACGGGCACTATGGTAATAATCTTATAATAAGGAAGACCAATTATGCCACAGGAATGTTGCTGGAATTGCATGCATTTCAGGATAACCAGGGCGCCGCACGGTAAAACAGAGCTTATAGAGCCTCCTACGCAGAATTATTGCCAGGATTTTTTAAACAAGACAGGCAAGCAATCCCCGTTAAATTTAAGCGAACCTGAAAAATTACTGGTTTTCAGAAAACCTTGCGACTGCTGCGGGAATTATATGGAACTGGATTATAGCCAGATATATTTCTAACTAGGACTGAACAAAAAGAAAAACCAAAAGAAAGGCGTAAATATTCCGGTCTAGGCCGTCTAAGCAATGAACAATAATTTTCAGTTTTATTTGCCTGCAAGAATTATTTTTGGAAAAAGCGCGGTTAATTCGCTTCCTGAAGCTGTATATAAGGAAGAAAACTGTGTTTTGTTGGTTACGGGAAGTAAGTCAGCCAGAAATACCGGGCTTGCCGATAAAGTTAAAACGATACTGAAAGATAAAAAAATAATTCTGTTTGATAAAGTAGCGCCTGAACCGGATACTGAAATTATTGACGAAGGAATAAAGCTGGCAAAACAAAATAATTGCAAAGCTGTCATCGGACTTGGCGGGGGAAGCGCGCTGGATGTAGCCAAAGCCGTTGCCGCCCTGGTGCATGAAAAGAGTTTTATTAGTGTGGCGGATTTTCTCGAAGTTGACGGCACCCGAAAGCTCTTAATACCAGGCGTGCCCTTCATCGCAGTGCCAACAACGTCAGGAACCGGTTCGGAAGTTACAAAGAATTCTGTAATTATAAATAAAAAACTTGCCAATAAACGGAGTTTACGCTCGGATTTAATTTTTGCGCGTTGCGCAATAGTTGACCCGGAACTTACGCTTACTCTTTCAGCAAAAATGACTGCAGAAACCGGCCTGGACGCGCTTACGCACACAATTGAGGGTTATATTTCAAAAAAATCTAACAAATTCACTGATGCGATGGCAATTAAAAGCATTGAATTGGTACAAGAATCGTTAATTACCGCTGTAAAATATCCCGATAATTATGAAGCGCGCGAAAAAATGTCGCTTGCATCGCTTTATGGCGGAATATTGATTGCAAATTCCGGTGTCGGCCTGGTTCATGCAATAGCGCCCTTCCTGGGTTCGCTATATGGAACCACTCATGGGTTGGCTGTTGCAGTTCTTCTTCCTTATATGATGGAATATAATATGCCGTCAACTGAAGGGAAAATAGACGATGAGTTAATCGCGGCTGTTAAAAACATTTCGGAAGAAATCGGTATTCCTCAGGCGCTTAAAGAATTAGGCATACCGGAAAAAGATATTCCTTTGATAGCCGAAAAATCCATGACTTCTGTTTCAATAAAAATAAACCCTGCGCCTATTGACTATAACAGCATGGTAAAACTGCTTCAAAAGTGTTGGGCCGGTTCCTGAAATTATAAGGTAAAGAATTTCAGGATGTCGCACCATGCTCAAAAATAAATTCATGAAAAGGTTAGTTCTACTAATTTTTAGCGTCTTTTTGTCAGCGCAGTTAATTTTTGCTAAAAATCCGGCAAAGGTAACAATTTTAAGCATGAATGACTTCCATGCAGAATTTAATAAAGCGGCAATAATTTCTTCTTATATAAATTATTACAGAAAAAATCAGAATAATGTTGTTTGGGTGATGTCGGGAGATTATTTTAAAGGTTCGGCCCTGGATTCTATATCAAAAGGGAAAGCGTCCATAGAAATACTCAACAAATTTGCGCCGGATGCGCTTTCCCTGGGTAATCACGAGTTTGATTGGGGCGCAGATATATTGGAAAAACGAATGAAGGAGGCCAAATTTCCTTTTGTTTGCTCAAATATTGTTTATGAATCAAATCCCGAAAAGTATTTTGCCCAGCCGTATTTGATAAAAGAAATAAACGGCGTAAAAATATTGTTTATTGGAATCATAATGGAAAATCTGGACAGCCTTATCGGAAAAGACAGGGCTCTTGGCCTGAAAGTTTTACCCATTAAGGATACAATTGAAAAAATATGTAAAAAGTATGGTAAAGACGCAAATTTGACGGTTGTTTTATCACATCAGGGTTTGCGGGAAGATGAATTGTTAGCAAAAGAATTAGCGCCTGATGCGGGTGTGGATATAATAGCCGGCGGCCATAGCCATGCTTTGACAGAAAATCCTGAAAAAATTAACGATATAATCATAACCCAGGACGGAGCTAAAGGAAAAACTTTGGGCAAATTGGATGTAACGGTTGACTTGGAAAGCCGTTCTGTAAAAGATTATGATTGGAAACTTATCCCTATGGTTGAAACAAATGAAATAAAACCGGATAAAACTGTAACTGAATTGCTTGAAAAGGAAGAAAAAGTTTTTGCTCCCGGTATCAACGAAGTTATCGGCAGATTAACCGCCCCCTGCGATTTCCATAATTTTTCCTGCGATGCAATCCTGGAACAATTGGTAGTCGACAGCTGTTTCACAAATTCCGGGGGAATCCGCAAGGGCCTGGCAGGGCCGGAAATAAAAATCAGAGATATCTGGGAAATATTTCCGTTTGATGATTATTGGATAAAATTCAAAATAACACCCAGGCAGTTGTGGCAGTTAATTGAAAGTAATATAAAATTTGAAAGCGAGCGTGTAATTTTTTCAAAGTCAGTGAAGTACACCTATGATAGTTCTCTTGAGAAAGGCCGGCGTTTAATAGAAGTTAAAATAAACAATAAAAAAATTGACAGGAATGATGACAAAAAATTATATTCCTGCGCAACCACGGATTATTTGTGGAATAAGATTAAGGGTACGGAGGATTTTAAGAAAAACGGCGGTTATCAGGAATTGAAAGATAATGATTACAAGGATTTATACATAGATTACATCAGGAAACACAAAGTGATTGAATCAAAATTGGATGATAGAGCGAAAGATATTTCGCAATGGAGATAACTAAATAGGTGCTAATTGTGTGTTTTGGGCAGACTGTACTATAAATTATCCATTTTAAGGTTTTTGGGCAAAATAATAAATGCTTTAACTTTATGCGTAGGTTTTTTACTGGTTGCGTTTCATTTTCCTAAACGCGGCCTGCATGATATGACAGCGAACACGAAAGTAGTATATACAAAATGATAGGCCCCGTATTTTCCTTTAATGGGAAACGGGATCCCTACTTGGGAGGTTTAAGTGGCAAAAGGATTAGGCAGGGGGTTAGAAGCGCTTATACCCGGGGGAATTTTGGGAAAACAACCGGATATAAGAGGGGAAGAAATACTCAAGCTTACGCTTGATAAAATCAAACCAAACAAATACCAGGCGAGGAAAAAGTTTGACATTGAAAAGCTTACGGAACTAGCGCAGTCCATAAAAGAAAAAGGGGTCATTCAGCCGCTTATTGTAAGCCCTTCGCTGATTCCCGGTGAATTTGA
>Ga0180009_10006588_pt1 | contig 12136 bp, 13 predicted proteins | sample OS_PC_MetaG_FD_123537 | JGI IMG/M metagenome (GOLD analysis project Ga0180009, IMG submission 123537) | Groundwater microbial communities from the Aspo Hard Rock Laboratory (HRL) deep subsurface site, Sweden - OS_PC_MetaG | ecosystem: Environmental > Aquatic > Deep subsurface > Groundwater...
TATTTTAAAAAATTTGTTATCGTTGATAACAATCGAGCCAATGATAAAAAATTGGCACTTTAAACCGCCTGACTATGGGCGTTTACACAGAATTATTTACAGTCTCGATCATTAATATTTTCCTTCAAAGGATACCACGGTTTTTTGGTTATCTTGCGGAACAATCGAAATGGCGTTGTAGTTAGTGTTACTGGTTTTAGTCCAATAGGAACCGTTCCAATATTTAATATCATTACCGACAGCCCAGGCGTCGTCACTTGCAAATGCTGCAATATCGTAAATGTGACTTCCCGGAGAGGTTTTCCAAGTCCATGAAAAACCATTGTAAATTAACGTATGACCGCCCTGCCCACCAATGAAGCCATAATTTGCTTGGCCATTACCAGAGGTGTCGTACATACTTACTGCATAATATTCCATGGTTTTAGGAACGCTTACATTGGACCATATAGAACCATTCCAATAAATAACAGAATTTTTATTTCCATGCGCCTCGCCGACTGCCCAAGCCTGTTGTGGAGAAACTACGTCAACACGATTTAAAGTTTGTCCTGAATTAGGGCCAGAACTCACAGACCAATTTGCAGGATTAGTCCCCGAATGTTTTAGAATAGTATTATCGTAACCAACAGCAAACCCGAACGTGTTATCATTTGTTATAGAGATGCTTTTTAATTCTTTATTATAAGTATAAACGGTATTCCAAGTTGATCCGTTCCAGTAAAGAATGACACTGCTACTTCCTCCTTTTCCTCCTTTTTTTTCTTCTTCTTCTTCTTCTTCTTCTCCTCCTCCTCCTTTGCCTTTATCTTCTATCTCTTCTTCATCGTCCATCTCCTGTTTTCCTAATGCTAACGTAGTATGTTTATGAGACAGCTTTGATTGATTCAGATGATGTATTTGTGAATAAAACGAGTGATGTTCATCTTCCACTGTCCCTACGGCCCAAGCAGAATTATCAGAAGTAACAACAACATCTTTTAAGTTAACGTTTTGTATTGTTGTATAAATACTCCAAGTTGATCCATCATATTTTAGTACTATTCCGCTATCCCCTACGGCGAACCCAAAAGAACTGGTTAACATGGAAATACCATATAAATTAATATTAGTAGGCGAAGAAATATCATTCCAATTTTTTCCGTCAAAATAAGCAATGCGGCCACTTGATCCAACAGCCCAAGCAATACCTCCTTCTTGTATTACAAATTTTAAAAGTGCTTGTTGTCCGGAAGCCGTGGAAGTCGGATTTAATACAGGGGATGCCCCCGTCGCGCTTACCGTACACTGATTTTGTGTGACAACATCATTTTGATTATGAGAAGTAGGAGTAGAATCATCTGCACCACGTTCAGCGTCGTAGAGACATGGTTTTCCACCAGCGACATTACATACCGCGTCCTCATTGGAAGTACCCCCATAATTGATTTTCTCTGAGCCAATATTAATACGACCTTGAGGAGCGATGCTATTGATCGATTCAGGGGAAGTAAATTTCAACGGAATAACAGTTTGTGAGGCATTGATATTGGCATTTAATTTTGCAGAAGTGGGCTGGTAGTGGTTTCCTTCAACAGAGAACTTTCCATCACTAAATGGAACATCAGTAAATTCGGGTTGTCCAGTGATACTGTTACAAACATTTTGCAATGTGCCAGAAGTAGTAAGCAAATGTCGTATTCCTTTTTCTAAACCGGTTTCAGCAATATAGGTAGTTCTTTTAGTTGAAATGTTTTGTGCAGTAGAAATACTTGAACTTGTGAACATGTATGTTAATGCTCCAGCAACTGCCGCAAAGACGACAATTAAAATAATGCTGACAACTAATAAAAAGCCTCTATTTTTAAATCGTTTTATCATAAATTCCTCGGACAGATTGTGGTTTGAAAAGGGACGTTGGTGCTATCTTTGGTAAAAGTAGCTTCCATAGTAACGCATTTGGCGTTGGATTCAGTATTTGTCGTGTTGAAATTTTCATCGTAGTAAGTAAAACTGAAACTTGAAATGTCATTTGCGATAGCTGTCCAATTTTCTATAACAGAACCACTACTATTTTGTTCATACCGTCGTTGTAATTGTTTGTTATTGCTATTATAGCGATAACGTAATAATTGATTATTGGGTGTCGTAAAGCGTATTTGACTGTTTCCGCTGCTATCCAAAATTGTATTTGCTTCACGCAATTCTCGTTCTAAACGTTGAAAGACAATCTGGCTTTGCCAAGTAATTTCTAACAATGCTTTATTTTTAACAATTGATTTAGCTGCCATTTCGAGGGCTAAAGCACCAAAACTGACTATAATGCCAACAATAACAATCACAATAATTATTTCAATTAAAGTAAAACCTGTTTTCTGTTTCATATTAATAATCCGCCACGACTTCACTTAAAGTTGCTAGTGTATTGTTTGAGGTATCTTTTATGGTGATATCAATTTTTTTGTAATTACCACCCGGATCTGCTGTCCATCCATTTTGATCTAAATTGCCTCTTTCAAAAGGGTCATTACTAGTTACTAAAAAACCAGAAGGTGAAATAGAAGATCCTTGCTGATTGGAGGTGTTACACATTTGAGGAGGGGAAGCAACGCTACAAGGATCAATAAACGTATCAAACCCATTTTTCCGATAATCAAATAAAATTATTTCCATTCTCTGAGTTGCTAATTCAATTGCTTGATTTTGTTTATCGATTTCATGAATGTGTTGTAAAGGAATTGCCAAGGGAATCAATATGGCTAATGCAAGACCAATGATTGCGATAAAAATAATTAATTCAATTAATGTAAAACCTAGCATTTTTTTCATCAGATCTTTTCCACTAAACCAGTATAACGGTATACCCTTAAACGAACATTTGATACCCCTGGGGAGGATAAAGTAATGGTCATGTTTTGTGTTGCTTTATTTCCTGTGCCACTTGCAGTTTGGCTGTAATAAGGAGTGCCAGTACCATCAAATACGAGATAGCTTGTTCTATTATTTGACATTGAAATACCATTTCCAAGGGAAACAATTGTTGTGCTTGAACCAGGGGGATATTTGATTGGATTGCCCGAGCCATCGAGAATTTGGTATTGATTGCTATTGCTTAAATCCAAACGATATAAATAAAGATTATTCGTTGCTGTATTGTTGTTATGCGACATGGAAAGCGATTGTACATAACGAATATCGCTGGCAAGTTGTGCTGCCTGTGTATCTAATTCAATACTTTTGTCTGGCCACATTAATACGACATAAGTAATAAGGATGCCAACGACCACAATAACAATGGTTAATTCAACAAGCGTAAAACCTTTACTTTTAGAATAATGCTTCATGTGCGTTTGCATAAGTTTTCTTACTTCTCTTTAATCGTTAACAGATTTTCAAGCGCCACATCTTTATCAATGATTTTTTGAGCCACTAAGTTTTCGAGTGATTGTTCCAACGTTTGCATGCCGAGAGCTTGTCCTGTTTGGATCACAGAATAGAGCTGATGCGTTTTATTTTCTCGGATCATATTTCGAATGGCTGTTGTGCAGAGCATAATTTCTTGGCTAACAGTTCTGCCCCCATCTACTTTTTTAACGAGAACTTGTGAGACAACAGCCTGTAATGATTCCGATAACATCGAGCGTACCATCTCTTTTTCAAACATTGGGAATACGTCAATAATACGATCAATCGTTTTTGCAGCAGAACTCGTGTGTAATGTTGCAAAAACTAAATGCCCTGTTTCTGCGGCGGTGAGTGCAAGTTGAATAGTTTCTAAATCTCGCATTTCGCCAACAAGAATATAATCTGGATCCTCACGCAGCGCGGCCCTTAACGCTGTTTGGAAAGAAGCCGTATTGGTTTTAATTTCACGTTGTTGTACAAGGGCTTCATTGCACTTATGAACATATTCAATAGGATCTTCAATCGTAAGAATGTGACCTTTTTTGTTTTTATTTATGTAGTCGATCATCGCGGCAATCGTTGTTGTTTTTCCTGAGCCTGTGGGGCCAGTAACGAGAATAAGTCCATGAGGTAATTCACAAAGTTTGTAAAAAATTTCAGGCAAACCTAATCCTTCAATAGTCGGGATTTCAATGGGGATTGTTCTGAAAGCAGCCGCGATGCCGCGGTATTGCCTAAAAATATTTAAACGAAAACGTGAAATGCCGCGTGCGGTAATAGACAAATCGATATCCATTTTTTCTGGTATGTCTTTGGCAATGTCTTTGGGCACTACTTCGTTTAACATCGCAATAATATCTTTATCATCTAAAACAGAAGTATTCGGGATATCGCAAAGCTCACCATCAATTCGAACGAGCGGGGGTCTGCCAGAAGATAAGTGTAAGTCAGAGGCGTTTTTAGTAACGGTATAAGAGAGTAATTTATTGATATCCATTTCAAAATTCCCTGTCAAAAAACCGCTGTAGTTTAGCAATTGAATTCATAAGATTCTAGAGAAAATGAGGGGATAAGTGATTAATTTTTAATCTTTATTCAAATCTTAATCTACTTTCAGTTGCAAAATTTCTATGGTAACTTTGCCACCCTAGGGATCAAAGGTAAAACTTACAGGGAGTAATGGTAATGAAATTAACTGAAATGAAACGGTTCCCGCTTGTTGAAGCGGTCGTTTTAATTATTGTCTTATGTATGCCTGCCGCGTGGATTCTTCCACGAATTAATATGTTAATGAATAAACTTAGTCAAATTTCCTTGATGTCTTTTGCTAATGTAATACGCACTACTGCTGTTATCACTCACTTTAGACAAGTGCAAGCAGGCGGTTCGTCAGATACCCCTGTTATGATGAAAGATGGGGCTGTGGTTACAATGAAATATGGTTATCCTACAGCGAATGGTTCAGGAATTAGTAATGCGGTGGGAAATCATTTAAAACGTTTTGTTGATAATCGTAATGGTATTTTTGATTATGTGAAAGCGCCAAATCCGAATTTATGCCGTGTCATTTATGTGCCTCCTTTTTCAAGTAAAGGCATGCCAAGAGTGATTACCATGACCCCGGGGTGCTTAGTTGATCCTGTCACAGGGAAATAATTGACTATTGGATTCATGGCTCGGATTTATATTGTAGGGGCACAGCATGCTGTGCCCTTTTTCATTTCTGGGCGTAGCACGCTACGCCCCTACAAATTTTTATCAAAAATTCAACCCTTTAAGAATATCCAAATGCTTTCCTAGATTCTTTTGAATTTCATCGGTGATTTTTGATACTGCTTTTTTAGCAACTTTCTTCATCACAATCGATTCGTCTATATTGATGCTTGGATCGTTTAATCGACCAGTAATTTTTATGGGGGCAACATTATCTGTATCCGCAGGTTCTCCCGCTTCGCGTGCTTGGATACGATAATCAATTTTATTAGCAGGCAGATTAATATTACCCTGACCATTCATGGTATAAACTTTGGATTGCAGTAATAAATCATTACACGTAATTACGCCATTATTAATTGATGCTGTTCCCGTTAACGAACCAAAATTCGTTTCATTAGCGCCTTCACGAGAGGGGGGTGTCTGTTTCTTTAAGAGAGATTTTACCACTCGAAGATAATATGCTGCATCGACATTTTGTAATGTGCCATTGTAGACGCCGAATTTTGCATTTCCATTTAATGTTTTCATCATAGTGTCTGTATCAAAACTTTGCGCCGAAACATTAAATTGCAAATCTCCAGTTCCAGTAATGTATTTCATATTCATTAAATCATTTAATAAGGGATTAAAGTTGATTTTGCTTAGTTTGCTATTTAGAGAAAGCGTTGGGATTTTGTTCTTGGCATTAACAGTAATATTTCCGTTATAACTTCCGTGATAAAGATTTGCTGTTATGGGTGCAATTTTAATAATGCCGTTTTTGCCATCGATGGTAGATTTAAATTGAGTTAATGTTATTTTTCCAATAGTGATTTGATTGCTATAAAGATCTCCATTAATGGTTAATGCGGAAAGAAAATTATCAGTATTGTTTGGATTAATAGTAATTTTTACGTTTCCACTGATTTGTTGTTTTAATTGATTGTTTGGCAAAGAGTTTCCTTTTAAATTTGTTTTTAGTGTAAAGTGATTTAGTTGATAAATATTGGTATTAGGGTTAATGGCTAATTCACTTGTCCAATCGACATTGCCATTAACGTCAGGCTTATTATTGTTAATAGTAAACGATAATTTTAGTGGAAAAGGATTATTATATTGGATGTTGCTAGCTTCTAAATTGAGATTAGAAATTTTTGATTGTTGATTTGTTTTTAAATCTTGCCAAGTAACAGTGACATTTTTGAAATTAACTTTTGCAATACTTAAATGAAAATCAGTTTTTTTTGTTGGTATTGTTTTTGTTATTTCAGGTGTTGCATCGTTTGTTATTTGACTATTTTGTTTTGTGAAATTTTGCCAATTTGTTTTGCCTTGTGTATTTTTAATTAAATTTATAGTTAGACCATTGACATCCAGTTCATTTGTCTCAATTTTTTTCTCAAAAAGTGGTAGCACCTTAACGCTAACAGTGGCTTGCTTAACGTCAGCAAAAGGTTGATTGCCAAATTCTGTTGGGTTGTTCAAAGTGGCTTCGCCAACTTTTATGCCGATTGAAGGATAAAGCGTCCAGGAGAGATTCCCTTTTATTGTTAGCGTGCGTCCCGTTATCTTTTCAACCTGTTGCGTAATAATGGGTTTTAAATGATTTGGATTAACAAAAAGAAAGAGTGATCCAATGGCAATGATAATAAGAAGAATGATGATGCCGATTAACAAGCCGATGAATTTGAATAGTTTGCCCATGAGTAACCTCAATTTTGAAGTGAAAAAGAGTGGTAATAGTAGAGCAGGGCTGGTAGATGATCAAGAGATTACCAAATTAATGGAAGGCTATGATCAAAGCATAATAGGAAAAAATAGCATTTGTGTTGCTGAGATTGTAGTTGGATAGCCTATGATACTCTTTATAATATTTATAGATTCTCTTAAATTTTTTCTATACAATCCTTGCCGCATAAACAATTAACAACAACAATAATCTTGTTTATTTTTCGTCATTATTTTTATGGAGTATAAAACATGCGTAAATTAGCAGTTGCAGGATTTTTAGCGTTATCTTCTAGTGTTGCATTTGCAGCAGCCCCTTCTTTATTGGATTCAACTTCTGGTCCTATTTTCCCCGCTTTCTATATTGGCGCTCAATTGGGTTATGGTGCTATGAACTATAGTAAGAGTCAGGTAAAAAAAGACTTTAGTAAAAATGGAATAACTATTACAAGCGTGGGAAGTATCACCGATAGCGGATTTGCTGGACGAATCTTGTTTGGATACGGCTTTAATAAGTATATTGCAGCAGAGGCTGGCTATCTTTGGTTGCCAAAAGTGAAGATTAAGAAGCTCACGGATGGTACGACTACTGCCAATGAGAGTTTCAGTGAAAATGCGGCTGATCTTGTTATTAAAGGAACTCTGCCTTTCGATAATGGTTTTGGAATATTTGCTAAAGCAGGAGCAGGATTTGTTCACCGTGATTCGGCAAAATTTACTTCAGGCGGCGTAACTGCTAAAGCATACAGTAGCAGTAATAAAACAGTTCCTGTATTAGGCGCTGGTGCACAATATTACTGGACCAACAACTTCTATAACGATATTTCTTATACCCACTATTTCAAGAGTGGAAGTCTTAGAGCAATTGATTTTGTTGCATTAGGATTTAACTATCAGTTCTAATCATTATTATGATTATTTGTAGGGGCACTCTTTATGGGTGCCCTTCTTGTTTCTGGCTCCTAAATTATTTCTCCAACACAATACACTCGATCAGAAATAGAATGGGTAGGAAGACTGCAATAAGGATCGGAATAAGTTAAAACAACATGTTGTTTTTGGTTAATTTTTACTTCGATCCCTGTAGGAACTGCAACTGCATTTTCGCCTATTAATTGATTTTTAATTTCTGCAATTGTGGGATGTGCGCTATTTTTTGCTAGCGCAATGGCATAGGCGTTTTTGACAGAAAGTTTTGCCGCATCTAAAGCAGCCTTTGTTGCAGAATCTGCGAAATTGGTAAATTTGACCGCAACGATAGTCATCAAAATACTAAGCAAAACCACAATAACAACTAATTCGATAACGGTGTATCCTTTTGAGTTATTATTCATCACAATATTCCTTTACTACGGATGTCGCAGTAAACATACATTTTTTTTGTTAAAAAAACAGTTTTTTATTACGGGCAAAGAAGATCGCAAAATGTTTTTTAAAACTTATTGTAATTTTTTAGGGACACCTGATAAAGTTATGCCTCTCAAAATATCATGAAAAAGGATTGCTCATGTCGAAAAAAAATCTTGGGCTAGTATTGATTTTAATATTAGCCGCTATCTCATTATCTGTTGTAGGGGTTCGTCACTATCGTACTAGTTTATGTTCAAAGCCCGCTTATACCTGTATTCAAGTTAAAAAAGGGGATACCTGGGAATCATTATTTCCAAATGCTTCAAAACGGCGTTTAGTGATGAGAGTGAATCGTATGAATATCCGATTATATCCAGGAGCAACTATCGCAGTGCCAAAAAATCTTAATTCCATTAATCATATGGACGTTTCACCAATGCCGCGTCGAATAGAACCAACGGGCAGAAAAACCATTTTGATTATGATGAGCATGCAGGCGTTTGGTGCGTATGATCAGTACGGATATTTAGTGCATTGGGGACCAGTCTCGGGTGGACAAGGGTATTGTCCGGATGTTCGTCGCCGTTGTAATACACCGAGAGGAAGGTTTTCCATACAATCGCGCGGCGGAGCAGGTTGTATTTCAACAAAGTATCCTGTTGGAAAAGGTGGCGCCCCTATGCCGTTTTGCATGTTCTTTTATGGCGGATATGCGATGCATGCCAGTACTTTGCCTGGCTATCATGCAAGCCATGGCTGCGTGAGAATGTTCTATGAAGATGCAAAATGGTTAAATCGTGAATTTACTTCAATAGGGACACGAGTGATTATTCAGTAGTCTGTTATTAATAAATGAACTGCGCCCCTATAAATGAACTCATAAAATCATTATAAACAAAGGCATAAAACTGTAGAAAAACGCAATTAGGGATCACATCAATCTTGCGAACATCTCAATCAATATTTATTGATGATTATTTGATGGCTACCAATACCGAACACACAAATCCCGCTTTATTATTTCCTGCGTTTAAATAAATTGTGCCGCCTAATTTTTCAATTAACTGTTTTGCTATTGTTAAATTACGATGCGTTTGATTACTGTTCTGTTTAAAAAATTCAATGGGAAGATCACGACTCGCTCGGGTAATGATAATATTTAATAACACTTGTTTATTTTTTTTAGAGATTTCCTCAAAGTAAATGCATAAGTTATTTTCTAACGAGTGAGTTAAATTAAAAACGATTAAATTAAGAAGAATTCTTAGTAAGATTTGTCGATCAGAAATAATTTCTTTTGGTAATTTGTCGTCATAACGGCAATCTAATATGATATTTTGATAAATCATTTCAGCTGCGAGCAATCGTTTGATATCTTCAATGAGATCAATCATTTTAAACGCTTGCATTTTAAGTGGTTGAAAATCATTTTCTGTTTCTGTGTCTTCAATGACATGAGAAATAAATGAAAGCAGTTGCGTTGCTGCCTCGGCAATGGAATTTAATTGGTTTTTTTTCTGTTTATCTTTTTCATTTAATTTTAAAGAGATAGCAAGATCTGCAATGCCACGACAAGGTGTTTTAAAACAATCATCGAATTGGTTTAAAAAGAGCAAGTGATTTGATTTTAGCTGCTGGATGGATTGTTTAGCATTGGCAAGTTCTAATTGGATTTCGTCGGAAGAGGGCAGTGGTGTCGTCATAATTGATTCCTTATTATTATCATCATTTCAAAGTTGTAATCGCAGATTTTTTTCGTGCGATTGTAGGGGCGCAGCGCGCTGCGCCCATCCCTATGAAATAGATATTATCATTTAATAAATGTTAGGAATTGCTTGTGAGCTATTCCTATCCTAATGTCGTGTATCCCTTCATCTTTGTTATGACTTGTTTATCGCGCCGAAGCTTTAGCGAAGGCGGATTAAAACTTTCGTAGGGGCGACCCTTGTGGTCGCCCTTGCATTGTTGGGCATAGCGCGCTGTGCCCCCTACAATCTCAATTTAAAAATTCTCGCCCCCGGCCGCTTCCTGAATTTTTTCTGTTCGAATGCGTTGATATACTTCTTCTCGATGTACGGTAATGTTTTTTGGAGCCTGAATCCCAAGCCGAATTTGGCTGCCTTTCATTTCAAGCACTCGAATCTCGATATCATCACCAATACGAAGGTTTTCACCTATCCTTCTGGTTAGTATTAACATCATCTTTCTCCTTTTTCCTTATTGATAGCAAGTCTTTATTCCTATTAGGAATAATGATTCTGTCATGATGGATGAAGAGGCTTAGAGTTGTTATTAGTGGTCTCTTGATTCCATTTGCCAAAGCTAGTGAAGCTTTTTGTTTAGGGACCTTTCGCGCCCCTTATCCCTTTAATGAACTGTGTTCATTTTTTATGCCGCTATGAAAACATACTTAAAACAAATTTCATATAGCATGAACACGCTGCAAATTTTGCATGCAAATTTTGCATGCAAAAATTTGAGGTAAACTTTTTGATGATTTTCAGGCATAATACCAATAGCTATTTTCTTACAAGCTTATTAGCAATATACTTACAAGCAAAAAAGAGTATTTTAGAAATGCCTAAAGAACTTTCCTATTATCCTGAAGTTGAAGAAGATATTGCAATAAATGATTGTAACGCGCATTTTTATGAAGAAATATCTATTGAGATCATCAAAGATCTTGCTATTAAAGGCGGCTTAAACACCTGTTGTGATGTGGAACTAGTCCAAGAATTTATTAACAATTCAACTTCGATTTTAGAAATGGGAGCCGGGTATGGTAGAGTACTTCAATATTTGTTAAGTCATGATTGTAAGGCTGATATTACTGCGGTTGAAAGAAGTAGCCATTTATGTCAGAAATTACTTGCGGACTATAGCGAGCGTGTATCGATACACAATATTGATATACGGAATAATGATCTTAAAAAAAAATTTGATCTTATTTTGTGGTTATGGTCAGGCATTTCAGATTTTTCATTCGCTGAACAAAAAATAATGCTCAAAAAATTATATTTATTACTTAATGAGAATGGCATTATTATTTTAGATACTCTGGAATGCGATCAGGTTCCTTTTAAATCAGAAATGATTTCAAAAAAAAGTTGCTGCCTTAAAATTGAAAATAATAAATTTTTTGGTTGTATTCCAGGGCAAGAAGAAATTGATGAATACGCACAAAATCTTAACTTTAAAACAATTCAGCATATCAAATACGAAACAAAAACGAAAAGAAAAAGATCGTTGCATATCTTTATGAAATAATTATTTTTTTTCTTCCTTTTTTGAAATTCTAATACATCCTCTAGTGAATGAGCTAGTTGTAGGGAGTTGATTATTTTCAGCCTTAATAAAATTTCTTAAAAATGAAGAATCTTCCATGGTTAATTCTTTATTTTCTCTAATTTCAAAATATTGTTTTGTGTCGGTGTGGAAAAAATCAATATTAACTTTTCTTGGCACATTAAAAAGGGGCGTTTCCTCAATATGAAGACTGTCTTTAGATAATGCTAGAAGATATTTTTGTAACAATAGTTTGACATTATATAAATCTGCAATGGTGCTTGAACGCTCGCTTGATTTTGCAGAGAACTCTAATGCTGTAGGAAATTGTAATGAATAGTAGACAGGACGTTGTTCTTGAGGTTGCTCCATTTTAAAAACGTTAGGCGCCATAACTATTGGAGCATAATTTTTTAATTTGTATGTTTCCAAATAGATTTTTTGAATCAAGCTAATTGGCGCAACAGAATCATCTACGGCCGGAGAAAAACCAGGAACTGCTCCAACAGAAATTGCGAAAATATGTTTTACTGTATTCGCTATATGTGGATTTGGTTTTATATTATGATTTTTTTGTATTACAGAAAAAATTAAATCCCAAACAAATTCATTTCGTAAAAATTCTGTGCTATCCCAAGAGGTTTTATGTAAGTATAGGTGAAAATTTTTCCATGCTTGATCGTCTAGTCCTTCA
>Ga0180009_10006589_pt1 | contig 12136 bp, 10 predicted proteins | sample OS_PC_MetaG_FD_123537 | JGI IMG/M metagenome (GOLD analysis project Ga0180009, IMG submission 123537) | Groundwater microbial communities from the Aspo Hard Rock Laboratory (HRL) deep subsurface site, Sweden - OS_PC_MetaG | ecosystem: Environmental > Aquatic > Deep subsurface > Groundwater...
CGACCGATTCCTCGTCAACGGCAAGCCTGAATTAACTATCCCTGCCAAACTAAATGAAACCGTCCGGTTGCGTATAATTGATGGTTCTGCTACCACCTATTTTCATCTTGAATTTGCCGGCGGGCCTATGACCATCGTCGCTGCGGATGGCCAGGATGTAGAGCCGGTCAAAGAGAACCGCCTCCTCATTAGCTGTAGCGGAAACCTATGATCTGCTCCTGAAGGTGCCCGCTGCAGGAGCGTATGAATTCCGGGCCACAGCCCACGATGGTTCGGGCTACGCATCGGCTTGGATAGGCTCAGGTGAGCAGCACCCGGCCGGCGATGTGCCCAAACCGAACCTATATCACACCATGGGGGACCTTGACCTGAAACAAATCTTCTCCCTTAACCCGGCCGGTGCCGTGGGGATGACCGATAGCGATATTGAAGCCGGTAAATTCGACCGGCCAGGAATGATGGGGATGGACTCGATGGATATGGGTGCCATGGACCATACATCAAGTTCCGGTGCGGGGGAATCATCACATACTGCCGGTATGGTGATGCCTCCTGCCATTTCCCCGACCGAAGGGATGGAGCATGGTGGGCACTCCCTGCCGATTACCCCTCAGACCTCAGGTATAGTCAAAAAATATGGCCCTGATTTTGGTTTCCTTGCAGCCGACGTCTCCTCATCCAAAAACCTGGCTGTTGACGGCATGGATCAGAGCCGCCCATGGTCACCCTACCCTAAACTGCGGGGAACCAAACCGACTTCTTTATCTAAGGACAAACCGGTCAGAGAAATCCGCCTAACCCTTGATGGAGACATGGAACGCTACGTCTGGTTTCTCAATAACAAGCCGCTCTCAGAAAGTGACTCAATCCGTATCCGCGAAGGGGAAGTTGTACGTTTTATCATGATCAACCGCACCATGATGCACCATCCGATGCATCTGCACGGCCATTTTTTCCGTGTCATCAATGGTCAGGGGGACTACGCCCCTCTCAAACATACCGTCGATGTTGCCCCCATGTCCACCACGGTTATCGAATTCGATGCCAACGAACTCGGCGATTGGTTTTTCCACTGTCATCTGCTCTACCATATGGAGGCCGGTATGACCAGAGTTGTGCATTACGATGGTTTTACTCTGCCTCCCCAACTCGAGGCAATCCGGCCTAAACTCTACAAAGATTCTTGGAATTTCTGGGGACAGGCCAATCTTCTCAGCAACATGACAGATGGATTTATGACAATTTCTAATACCCGTAATATCCTGACCGCAGAGTGGGAAGCGGGGTGGCAAAACGTGGACAACACCGAGTGGGAAAAGGTCTTCACCTGGGATCGCTACATCAACCGCTTTTTCACGGTATTTGCCGGAGCTGATCTAATGGGTGTAAATGACGACATCGATGATACCCGGACACTACTTGGTATCCGATACCTGCTGCCGCTTAATCTGGAATCCCGAACTTGGATAGATTCAGATGGCGGAGCGAGGTTCAACTTGGAAAAATCTTTTGAATTGTCACCGCGTCTTGCGCTAATCGGAGAAGCCCAGTACGACACACACAATACGTGGGAGGGGGGTACGTCACTCTCCTACATGGTTAGCAAGGATTTCTCCATTATCGGCCAATGGCACTCCGATTACGCCTTCGGCGGCGGTTTGTAGATGAGATTCTGAGTTGAGATGGATACCCACAATAAGCCCACTATTTTTGAAAAAATAGGCCCGTTATAAAAACGGGCCTATTGGGTAAAAGACTGTCTTATTTATTTACAATATCTTTCAGATATTTCCCCGGTTTAAAACTAACCACGATCCTTTCGGTTATGTCTGTCTCTACACCGGTCTTGGGGTTTCTCCCTATCCTTTTATTCTTATGGCGGGTGGAGAAGGAACCGAATCTCCTCAGGGTCAAGGTCTTCCCCTCAACGAGTATATCCTTAATAGAATCTATGACTGTCTCCAAGGACTCTTCCGCCTTATTCTTGGGGAGTCCGGTTTTATCCACAACCTTATTTACTAAATCCCTTTTTGTCATACCTTATATCCTTTCTTGATTAGTGTGCCGGCTCTGATGGGGAGAGGGAAGCATCCTTCTTTCCCCCCTTTTTTATAACCAGGCAAGATTTTAGCTGTTTGGTGAGGGCTATTTTAAGCACCTCATCCACCGTTTCTACACAATGTATCTTAAAACTATCCTTTATATTGGACGGAATTTCTCCAAGATCTACCCTATTTCTCTCGGGGATGATTATGGTATCTATCCCTGCCCTTTGGGCAGCCAGCATTTTCTCCTTAAGGCCGCCAATAGGGAGAACTCGGCCGAGGAGTGTTATCTCGCCGGTCATAGCAACATCGGCCTTAACGCTTATGTTGGTTAGAGCGGATACAATTCCGGTGGCTAGTGTAATACCGGCCGATGGCCCATCCTTGGGAATGGCACCTTCCGGAATATGTATATGTATATCATTTTTATTGTGGAAGTCGGTAGGTATTCCGAGAGTTGCGGCCTTAGAGCGGACATAGCCGAGGGCCGCCCGGGCCGATTCCTGCATCACCTCTCCAAGTTTTCCGGTCAGGGTTAGTTTCCCCTTCCCCTCCATTACCAGAACCTCTATCAGAAGCATTTCCCCCCCAACCTCGGTCCAGGCCAAACCGTTGACCAAGCCAACCTCATTTTTTTTGGAGGCGTTGGAATGATTAAATTTCGGGATGGGCAAGAGTTTTTCCAATGCCTTGGATGTGAAGGAGGGCTGTTTTTTCTTATTCTTGGCCTCAACTACCAACCTAGTCACCTTACGGCATATGGAGGCGATCTCCCTCTCCAGGTTTCTAACCCCAGATTCACGGGTATATTTTTCCACCAAGAGACGCAATAGAGCCTCGCCGAAATTTATTTTTACCTTATCCAAACCATGTTTTTCGATATTCTTGGGGACAAGGTACTTTTGGGCTATCTTTATCTTTTCATTTTCCGTATATCCCTCCATCCTTATTATCTCCATCCTATCCAAGAGAGGTTTCGGGATGGTATGGATTACGTTGGCCGTGGCGATGAACATAACCTCGGAAAGATCAAAGTCGACCTCAAGGAAGTGATCGTTGAAGGCGTTGTTCTGCTCAGGGTCTAGGACCTCAAGCAGGGCCGAGGCAGGGTCTCCCCTAAAATCGGCCCCGAGTTTATCTATTTCATCCAGCATAAAAACCGGGTTTTTGGTATTAACCTTCTTTATCGACTGTATAATTTTCCCCGGCAGGGCGCTTATATAGGTTCTTCTATGTCCCCTTATCTCGGCCTCATCCTTTAGACCGCCTAGAGATATTCTGGCAAACTTTCTTCCGGTCGCCCTAGCGATAGATTTACCGAGTGAGGTTTTCCCAACGCCCGGCGGACCGACCAGACAGATTATAGGACTCTTCATCGATTTTACACAGATAAGGGTTGAGAGGTGTTCGAGTATCCTCTCTTTAACCTTCTCTATCCCATAATGGTCCTCATCAAGAATCTTATTGGCCCGTTCAATGTCATGGTTCTCTTTGGTGTGTATAGACCAAGGCATGTCGGCTAACCATTCAACATAATTCCTGACCACCGCCCCCTCGGAGGACATTACCGGCATGTGTCTCAGGCGGCTAAGCTCTTTGGTGGCTCTGGTTAAAACCTCCTTCGGCATCTTGGCCTTCTTTATCCTCTCCTCCAGCTCTTCTAGGTCGGAGGCGGATTCTTCGTTGCGACCCAATTCGCTCTGAATCGCCTTCATCTGTTCCTGAAGGTAATATTCTTTCTGGTTCTTTTCTACCTGAAGCTTGACCCTATCCTGAACACGCATTTCCAGTTTAAGGATGTTAATCTCTGACTTGAGTATAGAGTTTATGGTTTCGAGGCGCTGGAGAGGGTCGACCGTCTCCAAAATCTCCTGCTGTTCTGAGGTCTTGATATTAAGCTGTATGGCAATGGCGTCGGAGAGGTAATCAGGGTTGTCTATCTCTAATATGTCATTAAGGTTGTCGTTGGAGTCGTCCTTCAGCTTGATATATTTCTTCAGATTCCTGACGGTAAACTCCATGCTTGCCTTCATTTCAGGGGTATTCTTGATGGGAGTTTCCAAGGGGATAATATCTGCCTTAAGATAATGGTCGCTGGAGGATATTTTGGTTATCTCTACCCTCTTGATACCTTCTACCAATATCTTCAGGGTGCCGTCGGGAAGTCTTTGTTTCTGCAGAATGCTCCCCAACACCCCGACATCATAGAGATCCTCAACGGTTGGAATATCTATATCGCTATCCTTCTGGGCAACAAGGGCAATCTCTTTATTTCCTTGGGAGGCAGCCTCTACCGCCTCGATAGACCTATCCCTCCCGACGAAGAGGGGGATTATCATGTGGGGAAACAGAACAATATCCCTCAAAGGGAGAAGCGGCAACTGCAGGGGCTCTTTTTTTTCCATATCTAACTTGCCTCCTTCTCGTATAGAAGAAGCGGGGGCTTCTTCTTGGTTATGACGTCTTTACTGATAACGCATTCCTTAATTCCCTCTTTTGAAGGGATGTCATACATCGTATCGAGCATTATATCTTCAAGTATGGAACGGAGTCCCCTCGCCCCTGATTTTCTCTTGACGGCATAAGCGGCCACAGCCCGTATGGCATCGTCCGTAAATTTAAGACGAACACCCTCTATCTCAAAGAATTTTTGATACTGCTTTATAAGGGCATTCTTTGGTTCAGTCAGTATCTTAACAAGGGCATCCTCATCGAGGTGGTCAAGTGTAGCCACTACCGGTATTCTCCCTATAAACTCGGGTATGAGACCATACTTCAAGAGGTCGTCCGGTTCTACCTGTGAGATTATGTTGACATACTCCTTATCTTTATTGGCGTTTATCTTGGAGGAGAAACCTATGGTCTGTTTCCCGATCCTCTGCTGGATAATCTTATCCAAGCCGACAAATGCCCCGCCGCATATAAAGAGGATGTTTGAGGTATCAATATTGATAAACTCCTGATGAGGGTGTTTTCTTCCCCCCTGTGGAGGTATACTGGCTATGGTTCCCTCTATTATTTTAAGAAGGGCCTGCTGGACCCCCTCTCCCGAGACATCACGGGTTATAGATGTGTTTTCAGATTTACGGCTTATCTTGTCTATCTCATCTATATATACTATCCCCTTTTCCGCCCGGGCTATATCGAAGTCGGCGTTCTGTAACAGCCTTACTATTACATTCTCCACATCTTCCCCAACATAACCCGCCTCGGTTAAGGTGGTAGCATCGGCTATGGTGAAGGGGACATCCAATATCTTGGCCAAGGTTTGAGCGAAGAGTGTCTTCCCCGTTCCGGTTGGACCGACAAGGAGGACATTGCTTTTTTGCAGCTCCACATCTTGGAACCTTAACTGCGACTCTATCCTCTTGTAATGGTTGTGTACCGCTACCGATAGAACCTTTTTGGCTCGTTCCTGTCCTATTATATGTTCGTCGAGCACCCTTTTGATTGTCACAGGTTTGGGAATTTCCTTCCCCTTCTCATCGCCCCCTGTCTTGACTGACTCGGTGATGATGTCATTACACAACTCGATACATTCGTTGCATATATAGACCTCTGGTCCGGCAATCAATTTTTTAACCTCGTCCTGTTTCTTTCCGCAGAATGAACAGGTGCAGAGAGTTGTTTCTTTACTATCTTTAGACATTACTCTTCCTTTTTATCTTTTTTTTTATCGAGGGACTCATGGCGAACTATTACGCTGTCGACTATACCATATTTGGCTGCCTCTTCCCCAGACATAAAATTGTCTCTCTCCGTATCTTTTCTTATAGTCCTCATCGGCTGCCCGGTATGTTTGGCCAGGATATTGTCTAGGGTCTCTCTGATGCGGAGAATCTCCTTGGCGTGAATATCAAAATCTGTTGACTGACCTTGGAACCCCCCCGAAGGCTGATGGATCATAATCCTTGAATTGGGGAGAGAAAAACGTTTTCCGGCCGCCCCGGCGGCCAAGAGGAGTGCCCCCATGCTGGCGGCCTGACCTATACAGATAGTCTGGACGTCGGATTTTATATACTGCATAGTATCGTAGATGGCCATACCGGAGGAGACACTCCCTCCGGGGGAGTTAATGTAGAGATATATATCCTGCTCAGAATCTTCAGCCTCCAAGAATAGGAGTTGAGCGGTTATCAGATTGGCTACATGGTCATCTACCGCCTCCCCCAAGAATATTATTCGGTCTTTAAGGAGTCTCGAATATATATCATAGGCCCTCTCCCCCCTTGGGCTCTGTTCTACTACCATAGGTATTAAAGTCATTTTACGGCTCCTTCTTCTTGTTTTTTAGCTTCCACAAAAACGTCTTTTATCTTAATCTTTCCCAATATGCTGTCGTAGGCCTTAACATCGGAAAGGTGATACTTTATTGTCTCTAAGGCATCATATTCCTTAATCCTCTTTTTCATTTCGGACATGGACACCTTTTGTCTCTCGGCCATACCTTTAATCTCCTCTTCCAACTCTTCGCCGGTTACCGAGATATTTTCCTTCTCGGCAATATTCTTCAGGATAAGCTTTCTCTTTCCTACCTTGGCCGCCTGTTTTCTTATCTCTTCCTTCTGTTCCGGGGTCTGCTCTATCTTTCCCCTTCCCCGGCTCATCAGCTGATACTGCTCCTGAATCATCCGGCTCAGGTTTTCCTCTTCAAACTTGACTATAGAATCGGGGATATCAAACTTATTATCCTCTATAAGCTTATTGATGACATCCTCCTTAAGCTTTGCAGTAGCCTCTTCCGACTGGTTATCCTCAAGCTTTTCCCGTATATCCTTTTTTAGGGCATCCATAGTATCGTTTTCAAATTCTTTGGCGAACTCGTCGTTGAGCTCGGGGAGTATCTTTAGCTTAACCTCTTTTATGGCGATGGTATAGACCACCTGTTTTCCCACAAGCTCCTTACCGGCGGGCTCTTTAGGGATATCAACGGAAATCTCTTTGGTGTCCCCCTTCTTAAGACCAATGATCCCGGCCTCTATCTCGGGGAGAAACATCTTGTCCCCTATAATCATCTGCTGATTGACCTGTTTGCTGGTTGGGATCTCCTGTCCGTCTATAGCCCCGACCACGTCGAATATGGCGCAATTCCCCTCTTCCAAGACCTTATCATCGGCGCATTCTAATGAGGCCTTCTGGTCGCGCATATTGTTCAAGACACTGTCTACATCCTCGTCAGTTACCTTTATAATCTCTTTCTTGAACTCGCTCCCCTCATACTTGGCCAAGGTTATTTCGGGAAAGACCTCGGTTGTGGCCACAAACGAGAAAGGCTTCCCCTCCTCCATGGTGACATCTTCCAAGGTTGGGGTGCCGGTTGCCTTGAGCCCCTTAGCCTTGATTGCCTTGGTTATCTCCTTGGGGACGACATCATTGATGAGGGAGCTCCCAATCTTTTCAGGGAAGTTGCGCTCCATGACTCCCTGCGGGATCTTCCCCGGTCTAAAACCGGGGAGCTTGACGGTGCGGGAAAGTTTACGGCAGGCCTCTTTCTTGGCTTCGCTGATTACCTCGTCGGGGACGACGATGGTCAGCCTCTTCAGGGTTGGGCTTGCATCTTCAACCTTTATGTCGCTCATAATAATACTCTTCCCAAATTTTATTAATGATTTTTAATATTTTGCGTAACAACGATGGGGGTGAATTAAACGCGTAAGTGCAATTTTTGGTAAAAATTTAAAGACCAATATGCCTTTCTACGACAATTCTGCCTTTATTTGGTCAGTATATTTTGCCCCGACCATACGTATCATACCCAAGGCGGTATCCTTATGGGCTACTATAACAAGAATATGGTTTTTAGTTATCAGCTTGATATAAACATAGGCATCCTTGGCCTGCAGGATGGTTTCTTCAAGTTCCCCCCCCAATTCAGGCAAGTCGCGGCATATGTTTATTAGCAGCTTGGTACTCATGGCAAATCGTACCGCCAACTGTTTAATTTTTTCACCGGCAGTTACTTGGGCAATTTCAATGCCATCCATTCCCTGGACTGATATGGCCATCATACCATCAATCTTGCCGGCCATTTCCGTTAAAATATCTTTTAGCGTCATTGGTTTACCTCCTTTTTTGTTATCAGATGCCCTTTCAGTAGACAAGCCTTCCGTAGACGGCTTTTTAAATACATCCCCATCCAGCTCAAGAGATTTTTTATTCTTGTTATGAAGGGCTTCATCCTTTACTCTTGTCCCCTCCATAATTAATGAGATTAAAGACATCTTGATCTTCTTTTCTACCTTCTTTTTTGGATATGGTCTTATTTGTATATCGGTGTTATCGAGGGATAAAAGTGCAATGGCCGCCTCGTCTCCCGAGAGGTCGCCGTAGGAGGCATCCTCAAGCACCCCACCGTTAAAATAAAACTCGCCTCTCAATTCGCTCCCTTGCTTTATGGCCAGCAGGCATGTCTTTTGTTCCGTGTCTATCAATTGAAGAACATTTCCTACCGAAACATGCGTTAGGGAACCGGAGTCATTTTCTATTTCCAGCCCTTTGGCAATAAACCCCAAGACAGTTTGGGAATCAATCGGTCTTTGCAGTATGGCCACAGCCCTTTTATAATTGATATTGGCGGCCACGTTGGCCGGAACATCGGTTGAGGACATGGCAATAACTGGAATATTGGGATGGTTTGAGGCTAGGTAGGCAATTAACTCAACGCCGTCCATGATAGGCATTTCCATGTTGGTAATTACCAGATCTACCTCATTTGATTCGAGTATATTTATGGCCTCTTTACCGTTTTCGGCCTTTAAGAGATTGAACTTGTCTTTGCTGGCATAGAGGTCTTTTAGAAAAGCGCATGGGTACTGCTTTTCATTATTAGCCAATAGAACATTCGGCATGAAGCCATCTCCCTTGATATTTAGTATAATCAGTTACAAAAAAAACGAGCAAGAACCATTATACAACCAACAAGACCCTTGCCGTCAATAATAGCTTAACCGCCGCCAAAAAATCAGATAGGCTAATTCGTAATAACGACCTAAAAAATATAGATTTCAGGTGTATACTCGCTCCGAGAAATATAATAACACCAAGTTAAATATATTATGTTTTACAGTGTTTTGTTATATATTGCAAGGGGATATAGTAATTGTTTTAATCTGCCCTGTGTGGTAGCATAGCCCAGAGGTGCATTGTTGTTGGCATTGATGATGAATCTCACTCTATCTTCAACATTATTTAAGATTTAATATGACCGGCGGTGATGATATCTATTTATTATTAATGCTGCGAGTTAATACCTGATCGTGGGGAATTTATAATGAGTCTATTGGTTGTCGGTTCAGTCGCTTTCGATTCAGTTAAAACGCCCTTCGGAGAGGCCAAGGATGTTTTAGGCGGTTCAGCCTCTTACTTCTCCGTTGCCGCGAGTTACTTTACTGACGTGCGTCTCGTGGCGGTTATCGGGAAAGATTTTCCTGAGGAAGAAATATCCGTATTCAGAGATAGAAATATAGATATAGATGGTCTGGTTTCGGCTGAAGGGGAGACGTTCCGCTGGGAGGGGAGTTATGGGTATGACCTCAACGAGGCCCATACAATTGATACACGGCTGAATGTCTTTGCCGACTTCAAGCCTGACCTCCCCCGGAATTATCGTGAAAGTGAATATGTCTTTTTGGCCAACATAGACCCTGATCTCCAAAGAGAGGTTTTGTCTCAAGTTAAAAATCCTAAATTTGTAGCTTGTGATACGATGAATTTTTGGATTGAGAACAAGAGGGATTCTTTAAAAGAAACAATTAAGCTCGTAGACCTTCTTGTTATAAATGAGGGGGAGGCGCGGGAATTAGGGGAAGACCCAAACCTGGTTAAGGCAGCCCGTAAGATACTCTTGTGGGGGCCTAAAAGAATCATTATAAAACGAGGGGAATATGGTGCTATCATGTTTTCGGGAATGCACATATTCGTTGCGCCTGCCTATCCGATAGAATCTGTTTTTGACCCGACCGGGGCCGGAGATTCTTTTGCCGGCGGTTTGATGGGCTATCTGGCGCGGGCCGATAGTCTTTCGGAGGCCGATATCAGGAGAGGTATGGTTTGCGGGAGCACAATGGCCTCTTTTAATGTAGAAGATTTTAGTTTGAACAGAATAAAAAAACTTAACCGAGTTGATATAATGGACCGGTATACTGAATTTAAAAATTTGACCCACTTTGAGGATCTGTCTGAAGAAGAATTTGCTGAAATGGGGGTCTTAACCTGACTCTAATAACAAGATTAAAACGGGGGAAATAGATGCTTTTTCCGAAAAAAACAATAGGGCTGGATATTGGATCTCATTCAATTAAATTTGTTGTTCTTAAAAAGAGTGGTAAGTCTATGTCCCTGGTCGATTTGGGGCATGTCCCTCTGAAAAACAGATCGATTGTTGATTCCTCCATAGAAGACCCTGAAGCGGTCATTGAGGCTATTGAGAACCTTTTCAGCGTGGCCAAGTTGAAGAAGGGGGAGGTTGTGGCCTCTCTTTCAGGGCCATCGCTGGTTATAAAGAAGATATCTTTACCCAAAATGCCTCCGGAGGAACTTGAGGAGGTTATACAGTCCGAGGCCGAACAGCATATTCCATTCGATATCAATGATGTCAATATAGATTTTCAGCCTATAGGGGATAGGGTTGTTCAGGGAGACGGGGATGATGAGGAAGAAATTATCACAACCGATGTTCTCCTGGTAGCGGTAAGGCAGGAACTTGTAGAGGAACGTAGACAGGTTATTTTAGATGCCGGATTTATCCCAATAATATTTGATCTTGATGTCTTTGCCCTGGAAAATCTTCTGGAGCATAATCTTGGCGGTTTTGGTGAGCAAGTCGTGGCCATCGTAAATATGGGGGCCAGCTTCACCAATGTTAATATTATAGCTGATGGGGTGACCGAGGTTACCAGAGCCATCCCCGGGGCTGGAAACAAGATCAACTATGATATACAGAAGGAGTTTAATGTAGCCTGGGAGAAGGCGGAAGAGCTAAAAAAGGGCATTTCCCTGGGGAATATATCAGAAAAAAAGGTTGTTGAGGTTATCATTAATTCTCTGGAGGGGGTCTGTTACGACATAAATAGAATGTTCCGGGACTTTATCGATAATTCCGGACGAAACATTGACAAAGTATACTTTAGCGGCGGGTGTGCCAATATTGTCGGTATAGAGGACTTAATCAGGAATAATCTCGGCATAAGTACCGAAATTATTGATCCCTTTGCCAAGATTAATGTCGACAATAAAAAGTTTGACCCGGATTATATCCGCCAGGTTGCGCCCATATTTGCCGTAGCGGCCGGCCTGGCCCTTCGGGATTACGACGATAAGGGGTTATCATGATCAGGATAAACCTTATATATGATCGGTTAGGCGCAGAGGTTAGGAGGGTTAAAGAGGATTTTATTACTGCCGGTTTTCTGCTCGCTATTCTTTTTGGCCTAATGGCGACCCATTGGACGATTAACACCCTTCTGATAAGCAAACTTTCTTCCGAAAACAGAATACTCACGTCTAAGAAGGAAGAATATAGTAAAATTTCCCAAAAAACTAACGATTATCAAAAATCTAAAGAAGAACTTTCCTTAGTCATAGACGCTATAATATCTCTGCTGGAAATGCAGAAGGGTCCGACCCGTGTTATCGAAAACATAGGGACGAGATTACCTGATGAAGTTTGGTTGACCTCCATTGTTGAAAAATCAGGGGGGATAAACATAGAAGGGTTGTCATTTTCCGATCCGGGCGTAGCCCTCTTTATGGATAACCTTAAGAGCGGCGGCATGTTTTCTTCCATTGAATTGCTGGGAATTGACCGTGTTGAAATTCAGGGAGAGACCATTAAGAGGTTTACCCTAAAATTAAGCCTGGATGGGAAAGGTAAAGGGAATGGTTAACGATAAATATTTATTGGGACTCAGGACCAATGGAATCTTTTAAAGAAAAAATCAGAGAAATCTTTGCTTCGGCGGAGGGGCTGTCTGACAAGATTCCCTATGAGAGGATTGCCGAGTTCCCGTCCCTATACAGGCGGTTGATTATAGGTATTTTCCTATTGATGTTGCTGCTTATCTACTACTTCACACTCTATGGTGTCCAGCAAA
>Ga0180009_10006590_pt1 | contig 12135 bp, 7 predicted proteins | sample OS_PC_MetaG_FD_123537 | JGI IMG/M metagenome (GOLD analysis project Ga0180009, IMG submission 123537) | Groundwater microbial communities from the Aspo Hard Rock Laboratory (HRL) deep subsurface site, Sweden - OS_PC_MetaG | ecosystem: Environmental > Aquatic > Deep subsurface > Groundwater...
ATAAAATCCGAAAGTGAAGGCCAGAATCAGCGAGATCCAGGGAAACTGGCCGAAATAGAGGGTCAGGTAGAGAACCCCGCCGGCTGCGATGATCAGTGACAGGGTTTGGAGATGCCTGAAACGCTCCTTCAGGAACAGCATGCCCAGCAGGACGTTAACCAGGGGGTTGATGTAGTATCCGAGACTGGCCTGCAGCAGGTGATCGTTGGTGACAGCCCAGATATAGATCAGCCAGTTGATGCTGACAAAGAGCGCGGTGGCCATCAGAATGGCGCAGGCTTTCGGATTGCGGATCGTGGCCAGAAACTCCTTCCAGCGCCCCCGCAGGATGATAATGGGCATCAGGAACAAAAAGGACCAGACAATCCGATGGAGAATGACCTCCAGTGCCGGGACCTGTCTCAGCTCCTTCCAGTATATCGGGCTCAAGCCCCAGATCAGAAAGGCGGTCAGACCCGACATCAGGCCCAGCAGCGACGACGGTGAGACATTGTCAGAAGTTTGTTTATTCATCAGTTATTCATACCATGGGGACTCAAACAACCATTTTCAGGATTGGCCTGTCGCTGACTGCAGGCAACATCGGTTTTCAAGAAACGCATTCATCCTTCCTGGAGCTCCTGGACGCCATCCATGGCTTCCAAGGTTCTTGAAACATCAACCCTTTGATGGTGACTGAGTTCCAATTAATCAAGGTGCCCTTAAGTTAACGGCATTGGTTGTCCAGTAGTTGTTATCATGGACCAGGATGCGCAAAAATTCAATGACCAGTTGCCCCGGAATCTCTCCTTGGCAATCTGGCGGTCTGCCGGGGTCAGCTCCAGGCAAAATAGGGCTGCTCGTAGTGGGCAACCCGCGTTGATCTGCCCAGGATGGCGACTTCGCGGAATTGATAGAGAATGGCCCCGGTTGGGGTAGCGATCCAGCTGTTTCCCACCGGCATCAATAAGACCGGATATTCCGATTCCGGAATTCGTTCCAGAATCGGGGCATCCTCCCGCAGCAGCTCTTCGAGCGGTACCCGATGCACGGACCGAACCTCGCCCGGATCCGGATGCAGTGTCAGATTCGGCCCTCCCCAAAGCACGACGGGTGTCATCACGAAGCCGGAGCGGGTGGTAAAGTCGTCCAGGTAGCCGATGATCTGTTCCGGTCCGAGGTGGAGCCCCACCTCCTCTTCGAGTTCCCGGAGCGCGGCGGTTTCCGGAGTTTCCCCCGGTTCAAGCCGACCGCCTGGAAATGACCACTGCCCCGAGTGGTTCTTCAGACCGGCAGCCCGGCGAGTGAGGACCACTGCCCCGTGATGGCGCCGGTTTTCATTACCGGAAATGCCGTATACCCCCGGATCATCGGCAATATCAACGATCGTGACTGCCACCGCTGCCCTGCGGGATCCCTCCCGGGGATGCTTGATGACTTCCAGCCGCTCCAGGTTCGATCGGATGTGGGAAAGCAGTGTCTGATCGCAGATCAGTGGAATATTCTGGGAAGACTGTCTCATGGGTGATTGGTTGAATTTTATTTCGGAAATGGTGACTTTCAGTTTTCTGTCAGGTACCGGGCCCGTCAACACCATGCGGTGCTGTCAATCATACTGAATTGGGGCTTTTCGTGCACCCTGTTTCTTCAAATTCCTTAAATTCCTTGTAAACGGACGCAATGTGCCCGTCTGCAAGACAGCGGATTCTGAGATCGCACGAAAGCGGGGCCAGTCAACCGGGCATTTTTACCGCCAGTGGTCTGCAACCGGTTTTCCGGATTGCGGTCTGGTCGGTGGAGTCTATTTCTCTATGATCATTGACGATCAACGGGCATACTGGTCAATAGGTAAAACGAAACAAAATGTCGCGCCACCGGTTGGATTGTTCTCCGCCCATATTTTCCCGTGGTGAGCCTCGATGATTTCCTTACCAATGGCCAGTCCCAGTCCGGTGCCGCCTGCGCCTGTTTTGGTTTTGCTGCTTTGAATAAATTTGTCAAAAATAGTGTCAAGCTCTGCTTCCGGGATGCCAATGCCTTCATCCTTAATTCTGACCATGATAGCGGGTGCGGTTGTGGCCATGGCCCGATTGGAACCGGTTGTCAGCTCTGCGGGTTCGAATGAAATCGTAATCGATCGTCTGGCCGGTGTATACTGGATGGCGTTGGATATGAGATTACGCAATACCTGGCCGATCCTGAACGCCTCACAGGCCACATTGGTAGAAAACCCGGGTTTTTCCATATCCAGGGAGATGGATTTTTCCGTTGCAGAAAAAGAAAATTCGGGAATAAGATTTTCGACCATTGAGGCAAGGTCGGTGTTCTGCATCTCAAAATCTTCCCGACCGGACTCCAGCTTCGACAGGTCGAGGAGGTTGTTGAGGAGGATCAGCAGGCGTTCCCCCGAGATTCTGATCTGTGTGAAGTAGTGCTGTAGTTTATCCAGGCTGGACCGGTTCAGCTTTTCAATGCCGTATTTTGAGTAGTTGAGAATATGATGCATGGGCGTCCGCAACTCGTGGGAGATATTGGCCAGAAACTCACTCTTGAGACTACTGGCAAGCTCTGCTTCCTCTTTGGCCTTTTGATAGTCCGCCGTTCGCTTTTTCACTTCCTGTTCAAGCTCACCATAGGCTTTTTGCAGGGCATCCTCGGCCCGTTTTCGATCCGAGATATCATAGTGTTGAAAGACAACATACCTGAGGCTGCCGTCGCTTTTCAGGATGGGATAGGCGAAGATCTCGAGAAACAGCTTTCCCTTTTTTGATGTTGTCAGTCCGGCAGATTCAGTGGCGATATCAAGATCAAAAACAGCTTCCCAGTTTTTTGTCTTCATTTCCGAGAAGACCTCGTTCAGGATTGGCCTCGACCCGTTACCGAGGGTTGCCTGATCCTCCAACACATTGTACCGGCCAGGGTTGAGGTCATCCGCAGCGACCCCGAACATTCGGCAGAACTCGGGATTCACCCTGACGATGGTGCCCGACGGGTCGTACAGACAGGTGCTGGTGGTGGACTGTTCGAACAACTGCGCAAAAAACAGCTCGCTTTCTCTCAGGGCGATTTCCGCCTCCTTGCGCTCGGTGATATCCTGATTTACCCCGAACGTCCTGACGATCCGGCCCCCAGCGTCTTCAACAAACCGGAAGCGCACGGCAATATGGCCTGTGCTGCCATCGCCGCGGATGATCCGGTGCTCGAGCTGCTGGTTGAAGTTGGGATCGGCACTCTCAATGGCCTTCAAATTCTGATCATCGGGGTGCACAAACATGCGAATGTACTCGGCGGATGACATGGTATAGCCACCCACCTGCTCAGCGGTTGTGTGGTAGATCGAATAGAATTCATCGGTGAACCTGAACTGGTCCTTTTCAATATCGAATTCCCAATGGCCTAACTTCGCCAGCTGCAGTGCATTGGACAGATCCGACCTGCTTTCAATCCTTGTGGGATCTGGTTCCTTGCCTCCGGCGATGTGCGCCCCGGTCATGTTTGTCGGGTTTTCCTGGGTATCTACAGCCACCCCCTGCAGTCCGTCGTGGCTGTCACCATCTTTCACATCCGGGTGCCCCGTCAACGGGGTTTCCGAAAAATCCGGATGGACGATGGCTTTTTCTGCCCGCAGGTGTGCGTTTTCCAGTTTTGTTTTTCTCAATTCATCGACTAACCGGATGACTCTTCTTTCCAGCTCATCAACCAGGTTGCTTTTATTCATAGAAGGATTTTGTTCCATGTTCAGACCAGCGATGTCCGTTCCCTATCTGTGTCCATGCAGAAAATAGCGCGTGCCATGTCGTCCTGTCGGTTTCTCATCCAAGTCACCATGCTCTGTAGCGTATCTGCAACTGGGCACTCTGAATGTTCCCGGAGTGAGCAGCAGATACTTCACTAGCGGCACTCATGCTTTTAAGTTACACGTCAATGCCATTTAGTTAAGCTTTAAATCCCATGTTTGCAATGGACCCGTTTCAATTGCGGATCCGTTTCAAGATGATCTAAAACTTGCTTCGCTGAGCGCCCAAAACTCGCTTTGCTCAAACAATTGGGCCCTCGGCCGCTTCGCTTCGTTCAGATCATCTAGGAAACGTCTCCAAGCAATTCAACCAGGTCCATCGCAGACACTGAGCAAGCAGCTTAACTAAATGACATTGAGTTCCACGTGACAGGGGAAACAATTTCAAACCCGTGAAAACAGGACGTTTTCATGGAGCACCAGGGATGTATTGATGCGAGTTTGAAATTGTTCCCCCTGGCATGTGTCACTGCATTTAACGGTGACAGGATTGCCCAGTAAGTCAGCTGAATAGCTTTCCAACGGGCCTACAGCCCGCCTCAATTTTCAAACAACAACCGAAAAATGACCGGTTGTTGCTTAAAAGTTACGCTTATCATAATTTTCAGCAATTCTAGCATGTTTCCCCAATGATTCAAAGGCAATACTCAGGATGGGGGCACCAAATATGTGTGGGTACCTGTCAGCGGAAAGAGGTTGTTTGTTCAGAAAACCTTGGAAGCCAGGGATGGATTCCAGGAGCTCCAGGGATGGATGCATGCGTTTTTCTGAATAAATAACCTCTTGAAGCGGTTATGATCACATACCCACATGCTATTGGTGAACCCCTCAGGATTTTGAACCTGACTGAGCATGCGGCCGGCTGACGGATTTCCAGATAATTCCTTGTTCACAATCCCTTTTCAAAAGCAGAAAAAGGTCATACCATGCACTTTTCCAGGTTCATATGATCCGCATTCCTGAACGATGCCGATTGGATGGTGCAACGGGCACCATCCAGAACAGACTCACTCTTTGGGGAGAGCGACGATGAAACGAAAAATATTCGGCGGGGAACATGAGACCGCCCGCAAGGCTTTCCGGGAATATATCAAAAAGGAGCTGGTCCCTTATTATGCCGATTGGGAAGTGGCCGGGATGGTACCCAGGGAAGTGTGGCAGAAAGCCGGTCAACAGGGCTGGCTGTGCCCGACCACCAGCAAAGTCTTTGGCGGGGAAGCGGTGGATTTCCTCTATTCGGTTGTATTCACTGAAGAGCTGTATTATCATGCGCTGCAGGGGGTTTTCTGGACCGTGCACAGCGATATTGTCATGCCCTATATCGAAAAACTGGCCACCGAAGATAAAAAAAAGCAGTGGATACCCCGTTGTGTCCAGGGTGATGCCATCCTGGCGATTGCCATGACGGAGCCGGAAGCCGGTTCGGATCTGGCCCGGCTGTCCACCCGGGCCGACCGGGATGGTGATGACTATATCGTCAACGGGGTTAAAACCTTCATCAGTAACGGTCAGTTGGCGGATCTTGTGGTGGTGGCGGTTCGGACGTCTGAAAAGGAAAACCCCCGTGACGGGATCAGCCTGCTGGTTGTCGAATCGGACAGCAGGGGGTATCAAAAAGGCCGCAATCTGGATAAGATCGGTCTGCATGCCCAGGATACCTCCGAGATATTTTTTGACAACTGCCGTGTCCCGGTTTCCAACCTGCTGGGTCGGGAAGGGGAAGGTTTCCGCTACCTGATGGAAAACCTGCAGCAGGAACGGCTGATACTGTCTATTGGCGCATACGCGGCTGCCATGGGGGCTTTGGACGTGACCCTGGAATACGTCAAAAAGCGCAGGGCATTCGGGAAGACAATCGGGGAATTTCAGAACACCCGCTTTGTGCTGGCTGAGCTGGCTACCAAGATTCAGCTGGCCCGCTCGTTTCTGGACGACCTGATCCCGAGACACATGGCAGGCGAGGATCTGGTCAGGGAGGTCAGTATGGCCAAATACTGGATAACGGATCTGCAGTTCGAGGTGGCGGATAGATGCCTGCAGTTTTTTGGTGGATATGGGTATATGAAAGCCTATCCGATATCCAGATTTTTTGTTGATGCCCGGGTTCAGAGGATTTACGGAGGTGCCAATGAACTGATGAAGGAGTTGATCGCTCGACGTCTGAATATCTGATTCGAAAAAAACAGCAATGGGGGAGAAACTATGGAATTTCAGGAAATCTTGTATGAAAAAAAAGAGGGCGTGGCCAGATTAACCATTAACCGTCCTGATAAATACAATGCCTGCACGCCGTTAACCGTTTACGAACTGACCCAGGGGCTCACCGATGCCTGGGTGGACAAATCGATCGGGGTGGTTGTGCTGACAGGAATCGGGGATAAGGCCTTCTGCACAGGGGGTGATCAATCGATCCGGGGTTCGGAGGGATATGCCGGAACAGTAGCTGCTCTTCCCCTGGAAGTGGGATGGCAGCAGGTCAGCACCCTGATCCGGTCCATCCCGAAACCGGTTATTGCCCGGGTCAATGGTTATGCCATTGGTGGCGGTCATGTGTTTCAGGTCGTCTGCGATTTTTCCATCGCCTCGGCAACAGCCAAATTCGGTCAGGCCGGTCCTAAAGTCGGAAGCTTCGATCCCGGATTTGGCACCGGTGATCTGGTTCGGGCCGTGGGATTGAAAAAAGCCAAAGAGATCTGGTTTCTCTGCCGCATCTATTCGGCCCAGGAAGCCCTGTCGATGGGACTGGTCAATACCGTGGTGCCTCACGAGCAGCTGGATGAAGAGGTTGATAAATGGTGCAGCGAATTGCTGGAAAAAAGCCCGACCGCTCTGAAAATGCTGAAATACGCCTTCCATGCCGAGTTTGACGGTATGCCCGGCATCACCAACCTGGGGGTCGGCGGGTTGAGCATGTTTTACAGCACGGAGGAATCCGCGGAAGGCAGCAGCGCTTTTATGGAAAAACGCAAACCGGATTTTTCCCGGTTTCGATAATAGGAACGGTGATCCAATGTCATTCACTTAAGCAAATGGTTCCGCACCAGCAGTTCCGATTTTCAAGAAACGCACGAATCCATCCATGGAGCTCCTGGAAGCCATCCCTGGCTTTCAAGGTTCCTGAAAACCGGAACCGTTGGTGCTCAGCAAGAAAAGGTTGCTTAAGGGCATTGAACAGTGATCATTCTTTTAAAGGAGAACAGCAATGAAAAAAGTGGCGGTTGTCGGCATGGGCACCATGGGATCGCAAATCGGTCTGGTTTTCGCCAAAGGTTCCTTTTCCACCCTCCTGGTTGATCTCAACGATGAGCGGGTGGAATGGGGGTTGAACAATATCCGCACGCTGCTGTCAAAACGGGTGGACAGGGGGAAACTGCAGCAGGCGGAAATGGATGACATTCTTGCCCATATTTCCACAACCACCCGGATGGACGATCTGAAAGAGATGGACCTGGTGGTGGAGGCTGTTTTTGAGGACATTGAGGTAAAATGCCGGTTGTTCAGGGAACTGGATCGAATCTGTTTGCCGGAGACCATCCTGGCGACCAACACCTCCACCCTCTGTGTTTCTGAAATGGCAGGTGCCACCCGACGGGCGGATCGCTGTATCGGTACCCACTTCCTCATTCCGGCGGCTTTTACCCCACTGGTCGAAATCGCCCGGGGTCTGGACACCTCTGACGAAACCCATGCGTCTGTCGTTGGGATGCTTTCTCAATGTGGAAAAGAGACGGTGACGGTGGATGACGCCCCGGCGTTTGTGATCAACAGGCTCTATATTCCGCTGCTGAACGAAGCCTTTTTCTTGTTGCAGGAAGGGACAGCGACGGCCGAGGAGATCGACAGGGCCTGCGTCAAGGGCCTGGGTTTTCCCCTGGGTCCGCTGGCGGCGACCGATGCGTCGGGTCTGGATATTGTCCTGGATTGCATCGAAAGCCTGCATACCCAGCTGGGCGATAAATACCGCCCGGCGCCCCTGTTAAAGAAGCTGGTCAAAGCAGGTCACCTGGGAAGAAAATCCGGCAGGGGCGTCTATCGCTATCCTTCGAAATAAGGTTTGTCGCAGCCCGGGATTCTATTTTTCCCAGGCAACGGTCGCAGACGCGCGGGCCAGTTTTTCTTTACTCCATGGCGCCGGGGGGGTCGGTGCCGTGGTTTCGTCAACCAGGGAGGTTCCCCAGCCGATCGTGGTTATTTCGACAGTGCCGCCCGGATTGGTTAGGATCACCCCCTTCCCCTGCAAAAGAGCGACATCAAAAACACCGCTCTCCCAGAATCCACCCCAGAACTCGGTTCCTTTGACCCCGATGGCAGCGAATGCCGTTTTTATCCTGAAACGATCCGGGTGCCGGCTTGCAAGGCGACCCGACTTGCTGTGAAAAACCCCCTGCTTGACCTGCAGAACCGCCTGGTCCTCCTGGTTGGACGTATTAAAGCGATAGCGCTCAATCAGCAGTGTTGTCCCGTCACCCAGAACGATTTCAGCGCCATCCGCCATTCGAATCAGCAGCCGGGTCGCTGTTCCGGTCCGGATGAGGTCCCCTTCGTAAACAGCATCCCCTTCGTCCAGGGGACGCCTTTTATTCTCCAACGTGGCCGAAGCATTGCCCGAAAAACGGGCCACCTCACCAATCTTCAGATTCTGGCCAACGTCGGTTTTCGGGACTCGGGTGGTACACGATACTAAAACGAATGACAACAGTATCAAAAAAAATGGGGTTATTTTCATTTATCCTCGGTATCTATTCAGTTCGATTTCCACGCAGCCCCGCAGGTATTGTGTTTCAAGAACCTTGGCAGCCATGGATGGCTTCCAGGAGCTCCAGGAGGATTCATGCGTTTCTTGAAACACAATACCTGCGGGGCGTATATAGGTGAATCGTTACTATCCTCGATCTGGTTAGGGGGAACACCGGTGTTTGGCCGGTAACCCCGTTTCTGCCATTTTACAGTCTCTCTGTTTGACAAGTCCAGTTGAAATGTCATTGCCTGTTCAATGTATTGTTACCGTATTCGATGCGCGAGCCTTGCAGCGATGAACAGGCGCTGGTTTCAATGACAGGCAGATCATGATCATGCGCTGATCTTAGGCATCCTTTCTAAATTAGGTGACAGCATACTTATTTTTTGGACAAGTATGCTGTCCCCGATTTACGATTCAAAATAGGTATGCTGTCCCCGGATTTTCCGATTTCCGGATTTTCACCGGATTTCCTCCACAAGCGCAACCACACCGTGGTGGGGCGCAGAACATAGTAGCCTAAAAAGTGATCAAAATGGTTATAAATCAAAAGGTTGCTCTATTTATCGCGGAAACTTGGGTTAAGGGTACCTTGATTAACTGGAACTCAGTCAGCACCAAAGGGTTGATGTTTCAAGAACCCTTTGGTTTGGTAACCGTGATAATTTTAATTAATCGAAGTGACCTTAATATTTACCGAAGTTGTCATCATCCAGGGTAATCATTTTAGTAACCCCTTTTTTCTGTTCCGCAGGGACATCCTGTTGAACCGGTATTGTCTTTCTATTTGGTGTTTCGGCTATCTGGTTCAGTTTAAAACGACCCATGAGAGATTGTAGTGCCATCGCCTGTGAGCTTAACTCTTGAGAGGCTGAGGCGGCTTCTTCCGATATTGAGGAGTTCTGCTGGACGACTTCATTGACCTGGTTCAGCGATTTATTGATTTCGTCGGTGCTGTAACTCTGTTCCTGGGAAGAGGCGGCTATTTCACCCACCAGATCATTCACTTTGGAAATACTCAGATTTATCTCATTCAGGATTTCAGCTGTCTTTCCGGCGTTACTGACCCCTGAGTCGACCTCGTTAACAGAGTTTTCGATCAGCTCTGTGGTGTTTTTTGCTGCTGCAGCACTTCTGGCAGCCAGATTGCGAACTTCCTCAGCGACTACGGCAAATCCTTTTCCATATTTACCGGCGCGTGCAGCCTCTACTGCGGCATTGAGAGCCAATAAATTGGTTTGAAAGGCAATTTCATCAATCACCTTAATGATTTTTGATATTTCAGAGCTCGAACCACTAATCTTGTCCATGGAAGAAAGCATTGCTTCCATCTGCTTACTGCCTCTACCAACTACTTCCAGCGTCTGATTGGATAGTTGTGATGCCTGATTGGCGTTTTCACTGTTGGTTTTTGACTTGCTTCCGATCTCGGCCATGGAAGAACTGACCTCTTCCAAACTGGCTGCCTGCTCTGTAGTCCCGCTGGCTAATGCCTGGGAAGAGCTTGACAGTTGACTGGAACCCTCATTGACCTGTGCAGAGGTGGCAATGACCTGCCTGATGGTGTCGCTGAGCACTTGAATAGAGCTGTTGATACTTGTCTTGAGGCGATTCAGATCCCCTTTGTGTTCATGGGTTACCTGCGATGTAAAATCCCCACTGTCCACAGCCTCCATCACCCGATTCACATCGCTGATAGATTCAAACAGGGTGTCCATCAGGCTGTTGAAAGCATTGATGGTTTCTCCAATTTCATCTTTTCTGTTCGTCTCCAGTTGTTTGGAAAAATCCCCGTTTTCTGCAACGGCCGAGACCATCCGTTTCAAACTCAACAACGGCGATGTGACAATTCGAGTCAGGAGGAATCCGATGGCGACAAGCAGCAGTGACAAAACGATCAGCGAGACGGACAGCAACAGTCCCAGATCACGGACTTCGCTGAAGGTGTTTTCGATCCCTGCCATTTCGATATCCTGCAGGGATTGCTGCAGTTCAACGGAACGCTGTTGTAGCGCACTCTCGATATTGCTGATAGCTTCGACATTGGTGATGTACTGGTTGACCAGATGCTCAACTTTCAGGTTCGCTTCCTTCGCTGCCAGCGCCATTCCGGCAAAAGGGGTATCTTTGAGGGCGGCCACATCCTTTTCCACATTCTCAAGGGATTGTCTGATGAATCCGAGCAGCTCAGATTTCTGGTGATAGTCTTTGAGCATCTGGTAAATCAGCACCTGAATCTTCATGTTGGCAGTGGTATTGTTATTGGCTCCCTGAATGACCATCCGTTCGAGCACCGATACCTGGTCTCTTTTGCCGGGATCTGCGAGTTTTTCAACGGTTAGGTTGATATACCCGTTGGACTGGCTGATGGAATGCTCAGTCAGGTTCAGGATTTTGTTGATGTGGGTAACGTTCATTTTTCGAAGTTCATCTGCCTTCTGGATACTTCTGTCGACCTCTTCCAGTCCCGTGGATATTTTTTGAGTGTTGAAGGATTTGTTTGTCTGGATATCTTTCAGGGTGGATTGAACCGTCTCTGCAAAAGCCGGCTGTGATATTTTTTCTAAAAAATACTTGTCAGTTTGGCGAATGATATTGTTCAACTGTTCGGAGAAATGATTGATCCGGTTTGTTTCATTTTTCAGGTTGTTGATGAGTGTATTGCCGGTTATAGCCATGTAAAGAAGCAGAGCCATGATCAGCAGGGCCTGAATCAGGCTGGGCAACGAAAATTTGTAGATGAGTTTCATTTTTTCCTTTTATTCTATTCTGTTAACTATATCTAATCATTCCAGTTACGGGGATCTGATGATTCATTGCACGATGTCATTGTCCGACGCAAGAAGCCAATGCGATCCTGATGCGCCACATGGATTGGTTGACTGCCTGGAATGATAAACAGCAAGCCAATACCGGTTGTCGTGAGGACTCCAATTTCTGTTGTCTTTAGCTTTTTCAAATACACTCATGGATAACCCTCCTGTTCTGATACCAATAGACTGAATGGTACTCCCGGCAGGGCTCCTGATAGGCTTGTCAACCGGCAGGAGACCCTTTGTTCAGAAAATTGGGTTTGTGTCCCAAGATGTCCGATAAAATTTATCAGCGGTGATGCCAGGATTGAACCCTTGTCTCTTGATCGGCTCCGTCATGGCAGTTGATGATCCGGACGTGACAGCCATTTAACTGCATATCCAGGGCCAAAAATGCTTTATATATTTATTTCAGAAACATGCGGTTACTGAAGGGTAAGAACGTGTCAATTAAAGATAGATCCCGAATCATGGAAATCCGCCGTTAGATAGTGACATTCGATTTCCCTGCCGGTATAGACCATGAAAATGCCGGATCTTTGGTTGAAGTCAATCAGGGAAACGGTTGACGCACTATATCAGAAAGTCCTCCCTCTCCTGCCATGGAAGAAGGAAGCCGACGTCTTGGATGTCGCGGAGTGAATGGGGTTCATCATGGCAAAAAACTCAGCAAAAAAAAGTCGTAACTATTCACCTGTATACGCCCCAAAGGTACTGTGTTTCAAGAAACGCATGAATCCTCCTGGAGCTCCTGGAAGCCATCCATGGCTTCCAAGGTTCTTGAAACACAATACCTTCGGGGCTGAGCG
>Ga0180009_10006592_pt1 | contig 12133 bp, 15 predicted proteins | sample OS_PC_MetaG_FD_123537 | JGI IMG/M metagenome (GOLD analysis project Ga0180009, IMG submission 123537) | Groundwater microbial communities from the Aspo Hard Rock Laboratory (HRL) deep subsurface site, Sweden - OS_PC_MetaG | ecosystem: Environmental > Aquatic > Deep subsurface > Groundwater...
CTCTCCGGTTCCTTTTTCAAACAGCTCCGTCGCTTCAAAAACAGGCGTTCGGATTTGCCGGTATCCATAACGTTCAAAGAGGTTTCCGGCGATTTCTTCCAGCTTCTGCCACATCCAGACTTCATCCGGAAGAATGTCTTTGGTTCCCTTGATGGACTGAATTGATTTCTTTCTTTCGGATTCACTCATTCCGTTTTATATATTCCGATATTCCGGTATTTGCCGTAGCGGTCATCCAGCAGCTTGTTCACATCCTTTTTCCGAAGGCGGTCCAGTGCTTCCGCCAGCACCTTGTCCACATGTAGGAAGGTGGTGTTCCAATCGACATGCGCTCCGCCTGCCGGTTCGGAAATGATGGTGTCGACGATATTGAACTTTTTCAGATCCTCGGGAAGAAAATGGAGGTTTTCCGTCACCTGGCTCATGGCGTCTTGGTCATTCCAAAGGATGGCCGCACAACCTTCCGGAGAAATCACGGAATAGAAAGAATACTGAAGCATGATAAGCTCATCGCCCACGCCGATTGCCAGCGCACCTCCGCTTCCTCCTTCGCCGATAACGATGTTGATGACGGGGACACGAAGATTGGCGATCTCCTTGAGGTTGAAGGCGATCGCCTCGGCCTGCCCCCGCTCCTCCGCCTGAATGCCCGGGTATGCTCCGGGCGTATCGATCAGGGTGACGACGGGATAGCCGAATTTTTCCGCCAGCTTCATGACGCGAAGCGCTTTTCTATAGCCTTCCGGATTGGGCTGTCCGAAATTTCTCATTATGCGGTTTCGTGTGGTCCGTCCCTTCTGATGACCGATGAAGGCCGTTGTTTTTCCTTTGTAGAATCCAAATCCGGCGACAATAGCCGTATCGTCCCCGGCTCTTCTGTCTCCATGAAATTCGACAAAATTTTCGACAAGGGCATTCAGGTAATCCAGCGTGTAGGGACGCTGGGGATGCCGGGCGATCTGAACGTAATGAAGGGGCGTCAGAACAGGGGCCAGCTTCTCCCATTTTTGGGCGATCGCCGCTCTTCCTTTCTTTATTTCGACAGCGGCCGCCTCGTCTTCATTCTCGGTCAATATTTGTATTTGCCGATAGATGTCCTGAATGTCTTTTTCCAGCTGGTAAAAATCTTTTTGTTTATCCATTGATTGTTTTCTCTCGAACAGGTTTGTCTATTTTAATTGTTTAAACGGATTTATTCAAGCCGGGGTCGCGCCCGGAAGAGGAGGATCAGTTACGCGAGACTTTGATATTCTGAGAGGGAATCCTGAGGTGAAGGAGCGTTCCGTCTTCGTTTGTTTCCATTTCGATCCGTGTGTCCTTGAACATCAGAAAAAGAAGGCAGGGGGTTTCCTCATCTGATTCGAGACTGAAGCCCTCTTCCAGCTGCGGAACGATGTAGGAAAAAAGGTCACGCTTTTCTTGGAGGCGGCATCCGAATTTTTTAGCGATGATGAGATAAGGGGAAAAAAACGGATTCGGCAGAAGGAACGCATCCCTCTGAATGCGGACGCTTCGGCGGAAGCTCCTTCCGGCGACCGTCATTCTCAGATCGACAACTCCCTCTTGAAACGTGCAGTCCACCTGCTGGGACAGCCCTCCGATCGTCCCCTTGAACGAATAGGAGACCGGAATAAAATTCCTGTCAACCCGGATGGTCAACTCCTCCAGCGACGACGGCACCGGCCCGTCCATTCTTCCTTTAACTTCGAGTACGAAGGCGTTTTTCCCCGCTTTCCAGACATACTCCTCGTAGCCGACTTTTTCTCCTCCGTAGTAGATGGAATAGATGCCCTCCTCCATGATCTCATCGAGGGGAGCGGCCGACATACAAAAAGCCACCAGAAGGAAACCGACCAAAAGGAATAATCCGGTTTTCAACAGAAACCGCATGTTTGGCGGGAGCTATTCAACGATGACGGCTGTTCCGTAAACCATGATTTCCGAAGCGGACTGCATGATCATGGATGTGGTTATTCGAACATTGATAACGGCATTCGCCCCCATTTTTTCCGCCTCTTCAACCATGCGGTCCAGGGCCTGCTCCCGGGATTCCGCCATCATTTTTGTATAATCGCGAATTTCACCGCCGACGAGATTTTTAAGTCCGGCCGCAATATCCCGGCCGATATGACGGGCGCGAATGGTGTTCCCCCGGGCAAGTCCCAGAACCTTGACGATTTTTTTCCCGGGCACAAAATCGGTATTGATGACGATCATTTTTCCACCTCCCTGTATCTCTCTCTTTTATAAACAAAAAACTGCTCTTTGACAAAGGATATCAACATCACGGCTATTCCGGCTATAAAGACCAGAAGGCCGATTTTCAGCAGCAGCGGGATGCCGGGATCCAGGATCAAACCTTCGATCAATTTATATCCGCCGAAAAAGAGGAGCATCATACCACCGATGGATAACAATATCCACCCGATTCTTCGCTCCAGCCGATTATAAACCGAATCCCAATAAAGCTTCCAAACCTCTTTATCCACTTTTTTGAGTTCCATTTTTGTCATGACCTCCTCAAATCGTTCCAGTTCATTCAACTCCTGCCTGCACCCGGGACAGGTTTTCAAATGAGCATCGACCAATTGTTCCTGCTCGCCCTGAAGCACCCCGTCCGCATAGGCTGAAAGGAGTTCCTTTATTTCCTGGTGATCCATTTCATCACTCCGTAATCACTGCATAATATTTTTCAAGAATGCCCTTGAGTTTCTTTTTAGCATAATAAAGAGATGACATGACCGTCCCCATCGGCTTTCCCGTTACCTCCGCGATTTCCTGGTAGGACATCTGGCGAAAATAGCGCAAAATGATCACTTCCCTGTGAATGCCCGGAAGCTCCCGGATTCCTTTCCAGATGGCGCTCTTCATCTCCGCATCCTCTTCCTGAGTGTCGAGAATCGGGACGTCTTCCAGAGGGACTTCGTCTTTTCTCCGGTATTTTTTCACATAGTCGATGCACATGTTCCGAAGCAGCCTGTAGAACCAGGGGAAAAACGGCCTCTCCGGATCAAACGTCAACCTCTTTCTGTAGGCCCGAATGAATGCATCCTGGGAGACATCGAGTGCATCCTGTTGATTGTGAAGGAAACCCAGCGCCACATAATAAGCGGATTTCATGTAGCGCAGGACGATGCTCTGATAAGCCTTCTTATCCCCTGCCCTGACCAGTTCAAGAAGATCCTTTTCCGATTGGCACACCGTCGTTGCTCCAATGCTGTTGGGGCCGGGCAGGACAAGTTCCGTTCGAATTGATTCAGCCATTTCATTTTTCTCAACCGAGTTACGGTTGACCGGGCTGAATTATTCAATCCGCCGGGATCTTTTTTCGCTGCCGGACCACCTCGTATAAAAAAACCGCCGCAGCGGCGGCGACATTGAGCGAATTCACCCTTCCCGCCAGCGGAAGAGAAAGAACCGCATCACAGCTTCTCCTGACCAGAGGACGCAGGCCGCGCCCTTCGGAACCAAGCACGATCCCCGTGGGCAGCGTGAAGTCGAATTCATCCCACTCGTTTTCGCCTCCGCTCTCGGCCCCGACCAGCCAGATCCCCGCTTTCTTCAGTTCATCCATGGTTCGAGCCAGGTTTTTCACCGGGGCGATAGGAACATGCTGGGCCGCTCCCGCCGAAACCCTGTAAACCACCTCCGTCAAACCCGACGACCGTCTTTCCGGAACGATGATCCCGTCAACGCCGGCGCACTCCGCCGTTCGAATAAGAGCGCCGAAATTCTGAGGATCCGTGATTTCGTCCAACAGCAGAAGGAACGGTCGGGAAGCACCGGCCAGGATATCCTCCAGCGTGGAGAAGGATTTGAGCACTATCCGGGCGATGATCCCCTGATGTCCCTGTTCCATCCGGTCCAGAACCGGCCGCGGCACAAGGCTGACAGGGACGCCTCGGTTTTTCGCAAGGCGGATCACATCTTCCAGCCGTCCCCTGAGAGGGGCCTTTTCGACAAAGATGCGCTGAATGCTCTTCGGATCTGATTGAAGCGCCTCCACAATCGGGTTGATGCGGCTGATAACGGCCATGGTGAATCAGCGGCTCCCGGTCTCTCCCAGATAATTCAGGATTTCCGAAACACGACTTCTGCAATTTTTTAAGGGAGCCGGAAAAGACAGCTCCGCGCCCTCCTCGACCAAAGGGATAAACTTGTCGAGGTCCAGTCCGGACGTGCGGGCGGTCAGGGCCACACGCAGGGGATGGAAGAGTTCCTTTCCCTTGCATCCGGTTTGCTCCTTCACTTTTTTGGTGAGGATACCGAAGGCGGCGAAATCAACCTTCTCCAGTGTTTTCAATTCCTCATGAACGGAGAAAAGAACCTTCCGGGCACAATCGGAAGACAGAATCTCCCGGGCCTCGCCATCGAGCTTTTCCGGGGAGTATTCAAAAAGAGCCGCAAAATGAGGCGAGAGGTCGGAGAGGCGGTCAACTTTTTCAATTAAAATCCCCACCGCTTTTTCCAGCCAGGCCCAGAGGTCAGGCGTCATATCCACAGGCAGGATTCCCTCATCCTTCAGGAAGGGAAAGGCGGCCCTGGCCAACTGTTCAACCGGTTGTCTTTTAAGGTGCTGCCTGTTGAGCCAATGAAGTTTTTTGTAATCAAAGATGGCCGCGGACCGGGACACTTTTTTCAGATTGAACAGCGGAACCATTTCTTCCAGGGACAGGACCTCCCGATCTTCCGGAGGGGACCATCCCAGCAGGGCAAGATAGTTTGCCAGGGCGGAAGAGAGGATTCCGTCGTCGTCAAACTGGCGGACCGAAGTGGCTCCGTGCCTCTTGCTCAGGCGCGTGTTGTCCTCCCCCATCACCATAGACAGGTGCGCAAAGCGGGGAAGCGGAAGGGAAAGAGCCTTATAGACGAGAATCTGGCGGGGCATGTTCGAGATATGATCCTCGCCGCGAATGACATGTGAGATATTCATGCAGTGGTCATCGATGACGACGGCGAAGTTATAGGCTGGGTGACCATTGGACCGGACGATCACTGGATCCCCGACCAGAGACAGGTCAAAGCTGACCGTCCCGCGCACATCGTCATCAAAGGACAACTCCCCACACTCCGGAGTTTTCAGCCGCACGGCGGCTTCCTCTCCCCCGGCAATCCGTGCGGCGGATTCTTTCGGATCGAGCTTTAAGCAGCGGCCGCTGTAGAGAGGCATTCTTCCTTCGGACACAGCGGTGTTTTTCTCCCGCTCCAGATCCTCGCTGGAGCAGAAACAGTGGTAAGCCGCTTTTTTTTCCAGCAGGCGCCGGGTGTAATCCCTGTAAGTGAGGAGCCGCAAAGACTGGCGGTAGGGACCGAATTCCCCTTCCGTTTCCGGCCCCTCGTCCCACTCGAGGCCCAGCCATTTCAAATCCATGATAAGCTGCTCTTCGAAGGCGGAGAAGGACCGTTCAACATCCGTGTCTTCAATCCGCAGAATAAAACGGCCGTTATGCTGACGTGCGAACAACCAATTGAACAGGGCCGTCCGGGCGTTTCCAACATGAAGAAAACCCGTGGGGCTGGGGGCGAAACGTACTCTGACAGGATTCATCGTTTTCACTCCGAATGCAAGGAAGGGGTGGAAGGGACACACGGAACGCCCTCCATTCGCCCTGAGAATATCTCTAAACAGGGTCCGAGTCAACCGGGAAGCGGTTGGATATTTTGCTGGAAATGACCGTTCACTCCGAGGAGCAAGAGGGAATCTGCAAAAGGACGACGACAAACGCGGCGATGGCCTCCCCCCGGCCTAAGGCCCCTATCCCCTCATTTGTCTTTGCTTTGATATTGATCCGGCTGGAAGGGATTTCCAGTATTTCCGCCAGGCGGCTTTCCATTGCAGGGATATAGGCGGCCAATCGGGGTTGTTCCGCCGTGATCACGGCATCCACATTATGAATGACGGAATCTTCCGCCAAAATATTTTCCCGGATTCGTTTCAGAAGGATCGCGCTTTGAATCCCCTGGTAGGCAGGATCCGTATCCGGGAAATGCCGCCCGATATCTCCGGCACCCGCCGCGCCCAGCAGGGCATCGATCAGCGCATGAATGAGGCAGTCCCCATCCGAGTGGCCGACCAGCCCTTTTTCCCAGGGAAGGGACATTCCCCCCAGGAAAAGAGGCCGGCCCTTCTCCAGGCGGTGGATATCGGTTCCTATTCCCACTCTAATCATCGAGAAAGACCTCCGCAATCTTCATATCCAGGGGCTTCGTAATTTTTATATTCGTCGGATCTCCGGGCACGGCAAAAACAGGCAGTCCAAGCTCTTCGACAAAAGAGGCCTCATCCGTTCCGGAAAATGCAGAGCGGGACGCCCGGCGAAACGCCCGGGCCAGGATCTGGTATCGGAAACCCTGCGGCGTCTGGGTAAGGAAAAGCAGGGACCGCTCAAGGGTTTGAATCACTTTCCCGTTCCGGCAGGATTTGACGGTGTCCTCCAGGGGGATGACGGGAACAGCCGCGCCCTTCGCTTCAGCGGCAAGAATCACTCTGGTGATCAGGTCTTCACGAACCAGGGGACGGGCGCCGTCATGCACCAGAACGATATCCGTTTTTTTCCCGTCGACAGCTTCGAATCCCGCCCGGACGGAATCCCTTCGTTCCTGACCGCCTGGAACACAATGGGAGATTTTTGGAAACCGCCTGCACAGAGCCCCCCCATCCTGTCCCGGCGGCAGGACAAGAATCATTTCAGAAACGGCGCTCATTCTCTGAAAGGGATCCAGGGCGCGCTCGATAACGGGTTGACCCCGAAGCAGGGCGGTCTGCTTGCCGCCGCCGAATCTTTGTCCGCTTCCTGCGGCGACGACAACAACGGAGACGAAAATACTCACCTCTACTCGTTGTAGCGGCCGAAAATCATTTTTCCGACCGTTGTCTGCAGTACGGATGTCACGGTTACATCGATCGTCTGGCCGATCATTTTTCGGGCGTTGTCGCAGACAACCATGGTTCCGTCATCCAGGTAGGCAACACCCTGGTCCTTTTCCTTGCCTTCTTTCAGGATAAACACTCGCATGGTTTCCCCGGGAAGAACAACAGGCTTGAGGGCGTTGGCCAGCTCGTTGATGTTCAGAATGGGAACGCCCTGCAGCTGGGCCACCTTGCTCAGATTGAAGTCGTTGGTCACAATTTTAGCATCCATGTACTTGGCGACTTCGATAAGCTTGGAATCCACATCCTTGGTAGCAGGAAAATCCAGCTCCGAGATGATGACGCGCACCTGCGACGTTTTCTGGAGATGGTCCAGGACCTCCAATCCTCTCCGTCCCCTCTGACGCTTGATGCCGTCCGAAGAATCAGCGACGAGCTGAAGCTCCTTCAAAATGAACTGGGGAACAACCAGCGTCCCCTCGATAAAAGCCGCGTCACAGATGTCCGCGATGCGGCCGTCGATGATGACGCTGGTATCCAGGATTTTAAAACTTCGGCCGACACTCTTCTCCTTGAAGAAGCGAAGCAGAAACCCGGGTTCGAGCCACTCGAATTTGAGTGTCCCGACCAGGAAACCGATATAGGGCAGGATGATGAGGAAAAATATCCGAAGGAATGTCGCAGTGGAGCCGTCATCGGAGACATTCTGGTAAACAGCCCCGAGAAACCAGCCCAGGAAAACCCCGGCGAACGTCCCGATGGTCGAACCCCAGATGATCTTGAACTGGGTTTTCCGGATTCTGGTTTCAAGAAACACGATGACAATGCTGAGAAAAAAAGCCACCCCGGCGCCGGCGAGTTTCGGAAGGCTGAAAGGCGGAAAGAAATATCCGGCAACGGTCACCAAAAATAAAACAACAAATCGAAAAAGAAAAACACCCATTTTATTACCTATATATAAAGTGGACTTAAAACATATAATCCATAGCTTCTTTTATACTTTTTACCCCCTTCAAGTCAATCCCGGGGATGGATTCCTTCCTGATTTGCCCAACATTGCCCGCGGGACAGATGACGGATTGAAAGCCCATGGCAGCCGCTTCTCTGGCGCGAAGGAGAGGCTGATTGACCGAGCGGATTTCCCCGCTCAGGCCGATCTCTCCAAAAATGGCCGTCTGCACCGGAATCGGTTTGTTCCCAAGGCTTGAGACAACCGCCGCGGCGGCTGCCAGGTCAACTCCCGGTTCATCGATCTGCAGGCCTCCGGCGACATTGAGGTAAACATCCTGTCCGGCAAAGCTGAATCCAAGCTTTTTTTCAATGACGGCCAGAAGCATAGAGGCTCTGAAGTGATCGAGCCCGATGGTCATCCGGCGCGGATTTCCCGAAAAAAGAGTGGAGGAGACCAGAGCCTGTATCTCCGCCAGCAGAGGGCGCGATCCCTTAAACGTGCAGACGACCGAGCTCCCCGCCTCCGTTTCGGGGCGTTCCTTGAGAAAGAAAGCCGAAGGATTGGGGATGACGGACAATCCGCTTCCGGTCATTTCAAAGATGGCCAGCTCCGACACGGGACCGAATCTGTTTTTCAGGGCTCTGAGCACGCGGTGGCTGTGATCCCTCTCCCCCTCAAATGTCAGCACGACATCAACTATGTGCTCCAAGGTTTTCGGTCCGGCCAGAGAGCCCTCCTTGGTGATGTGTCCGACCAGAAACGCGGGAATGCCCCTGGTTTTGGAGAACCGGAAAATCTGATTGGTGACATCCCTCACCTGGCTGATGGACCCCGGGCCGGAGGAGAGTCCCGCCGAAAAAACCGTCTGAATGGAATCGATGACTAGAACCTGCGGGCGGATTTTATCCGCATGAGCCAGAAACCTCTCGCAGTTTGTCTCCGCAAGCAGATAGAGGGCTCCCGCTCCTACGCCCAGACGATCCCCCCGCAGCTTGATCTGTTCAAGAGATTCCTCCCCAGACACATACAGCACCCGGTTATCCCGCCGTGAGAAATCCCGGCTGAACTGCAGGAGCAGTGTTGACTTGCCGATGCCGGGTTCGCCTCCGATCAGAATAAGGGAGCCGGGAACAATCCCCCCTCCCAGCACGGTGTCCAATTCCTCCATTCCGGAGGACCACCGTTCCTTGGCCGTGTGCCGCACGTCCCCGAAGAGGACCGGGTCGGACTCCGGAAGATCCAGGGCTGCGGCCGGGGCCTCCTCCTTCTCCTCAATAAAAGTGCTCCACCCGCCGCAGCCAGAACAACGTCCCAGCCACTTCGGAGACTGGCGCCCGCATTCCTGACAGATGAAGACTGTTTTTGGTTTCATAAATCACTCAATCCCGTCCGCTCAAAACGTAAAGCCGCCCCCGGGAACGGAAAGACTATTGTTCAGCGGGAGGCTCGTATTCGCTGTCGCCGAACCGGGCGTATTTGTTCAGAAAGGCAAGATGAATTTTCCCCGTGGGCCCGTTTCGCTGCTTGGCGATATTGACTTCCGCGATTCCCTTCAGGGTTTCATCGTCCGGATTGTAAAACTCGGGGCGGTAAATAAAGATGACAACATCGGCATCCTGCTCGATGGCGCCGGATTCCCGGAGGTCGGATAGAATGGGAATGGGTTTGGCCCGACCCTTTTCGGGAGCACGGCTGAGCTGGGAGATCCCGACGACCGGAATGCGAAGCTCCTTGGCCAGTTCCTTCATGGAGCGCGAAATAAAGGACATCTCCTGGACCCTGTTTTCAACCCGGATGCCCGGCCGCATGAGCTGCATGTAATCGACAAAGAGGATATCGAGGGCCTGCTCCATTTTCAGCCGCCGGGCCTTGGCCTTCATCTCTATGACGGAAAGGGCGGGGGTTTCATCCACATAGATCCGGGCCGAGGAGAGGGTTTCCGCGCTCGATTTAAGCCGCTCGAACTCCCGGTCGCCGACGTATCCCGTCCGGACTTTCTGCAGATCGATCATGGCTTCAGCACAAAGAAGCCGCTGGACGAGCTGTTCCTTGGCCATTTCAAGCGAGAAAAAACCCACGGAATAATCCGTCTTGAGCCCGACATGCTGAGAGATGTTCAAGCACATAGCCGTTTTTCCCATGGACGGCCGGGCGGCAACCACCACAAATTCAGCGGGATGGAATCCGGAGGTCATGGTATCCAGAGCGCGGAATCCCGACGGAATCCCCGTCACCGCTTCCTTCCGGTGGCGTAGAATATCGATGGTTTCTATGGATTCCCCGGTCAATTGGCGAATGGGAATAAAGCCGGGCTTGATTCTCTCCTCCGTCACATTGATGATTTCGGCCTGCGCCTGGTCGAGAATCTGATCCGCATCCTCCTTCTGCTCGAAACTGGAGGACATGATCTTGGCCGAAGAGAGGATCAGTCTCCTGAGGAGCGCCTTCTCCTTGATGATGCGGGCATAATATTCGATATTGAGATTTTTCGGAACGCCGTCCATCAGGGAAGAGAGATAGGCCCCTCCACCCACGTCCTCGAGTGATCCGGATTTTTTCAAAGCCTCACTCAAGGAAAGGAGATCCAGAGAAATGCCCTTGTCCGCCATTTGGATGATTTTTTCCAGAATGGTCCTGTTCTTTTCTGAATACAGGTCCTCCACCCTGATAAGGGAGAGAACCACATTCAGGTTTTTACCATTGACAAGAATACCGCCAAGGACCGTTTGTTCAACCTCGAGGCTGTGGGGAGGGGTTTTTTTAAGGAACATCAAGTCCATGTCCATCGTCCCTCCTTTCTCGTTGTTCCCGGCATCAGTTTATCAAAATAACCGGCCTCATTGCCAGGATTCTGTGTCTTCAGTCTTTTTTTTCAGCATCCTCCGGTTCCTCGGCCTCTTTTTCCATTTTTTCCGGTTCGGTCTTTACCTGGTCGTCAGGCCTCACATCTTCCGGAGCGGGATCCTCTTCGGCGCCGGCCTCGATCGAGGGTTCTTTCGCCTTCGCTTTTTTCTCCGCCCCTTCCTGCAAGACAATGATTTTCACTTCCGCTTTGTCATCGTGAAAAACCTTGACCGGGACGGTGAATTCTCCGATCGTTTTGATGGGTTCCAAAAGAAGAATTTTTTTCTTTTCAATCTCGAATCCGGCTTCCATCAGAGCCTCCCGGATATCGGCCACGCTCACGGATCCGAACAGTGTGTCCTTCTCGGCCACCTTTCTTTTAAAGGTCAACGTGACCCCGTTCATCCGGCCGATGATCTCATTGTAGGAGGCCATCTCCTTTTCAAGTTTTTTCCGAAGGGCCTTCTGCTCCAACTCAATCATCTTGAGATTGGACGGCGTGACCTGAATAGCAAGTTTTTTGGGAAGCAGATAATTACGTCCGTATCCGGCGGCGACATTGACGATATCGCCTCTTTTCCCCAGATTTTCTATGTTTTCTTTCAGGATGATTTTCATCGTTCCTCCAACGTGTTTTGTGTGCGATCAATCTTCGACATAGGGCAGAAGCGCCAGGAGACGGGCCCGCTTGATGGCCCGGGACAGCTGTCTCTGATGATAGGCGCACGTTCCGGTGATCCGCCTCGGTGAAATCTTCCCTCTTTCAGGGACATAACGCCTCAAAACATCAACGTCCTTATAATCGATATCCCTGAGGCTCTTTTCACAAAACCGGCAGACTTTCCTTTTTGGGGGGAAAAATTTTCTGTAGGGGGGTCTTTCTCTTCTTTCTCTGGACATGACTCAATTCTCCTCGTCTGTTGATGTCTCTGCAGGTTCGGAATTTTCCGATGGCAAGAGGGGTTTTTCCGCCCGCTCTTCCTGCCGGGGGCTTTCGTTTCGCTCTTCCTGCCGGGGGCGCCTCGTCTTTTTACCCGTGCCCTTTTTCTTCAGGCGCACATTGTCTCTTTCATCCAGGACAAAGGTCATGTGCCGGATCACGGATTCCGTCTGCTTGAAATGCCTGTCCAGTTCGGAAGGAACGACAGGCTCCGAGTGGTAGAGAAAAAAGACATAATAAGCCTCTCCAAATTTTTTAATGGGATAGGCAAGACGTCTTTTCCCCCATTTCTCGAGGTTGTCCATCTTTCCCGCGTTCTTCTCGACAACTTCCGCCATCGATTGAATCAGCGCTTCCAGCTCTTCATCGGGAAGCGTTGGGGCAATCAGAAATGCTGTTTCGTAAGCTCTCATGCTTACCTCCTTTTGGATTTATAGCTCCTTCTCTTTCGGAAGGAACAAGGAGCTTGATATCAATTCAAGCTGATCTTTTGATTATACCTGTTCATGGCCTCATCGATCCTCCC
>Ga0180009_10006593_pt1 | contig 12132 bp, 11 predicted proteins | sample OS_PC_MetaG_FD_123537 | JGI IMG/M metagenome (GOLD analysis project Ga0180009, IMG submission 123537) | Groundwater microbial communities from the Aspo Hard Rock Laboratory (HRL) deep subsurface site, Sweden - OS_PC_MetaG | ecosystem: Environmental > Aquatic > Deep subsurface > Groundwater...
GGAGGCTCTCGTCTCTTCTTCGTCATCCATCCACTCCATCCGTGCCGAGCGCCACCATGGTCGCCCGGGTGTCCGGTCATTCAGGCCGGTTCACGGATGGAAGGTGTAAGACACGGGCAGGTAACCAGGACACGCAGCAGCCTTTCTTCCCAGGCGTCTCCACCCGACAGTGCTCGCGCCAGCCTCCGTACCGCCTCCTCCTGAAAGCGCCAGTGGCCTCCGGCGGTCTGCTCGTACGGGATTCTTCCGTCTTCCGCCCACCGCTTCAACGTGCTGCGCCCGATGCCCAGCAGCCTCGCCGCGGCGGTGCTCGTCAGTGATCTGCCCATGATGGACAGATTAGAGCACCTGCCGGCATATTTCCAGAGCACCGGAACGATTCTTACTTGCGCCAGAGGCCAGCGTCGTCAAGTTAATCGATGGGCACTTTGGGCAGTCAGCGGGGATGCTCACCCCGAGACGAGGGTTGCCATGTACCAGGGGACGCCGTCATCAATCTCCACCGAGGTCCACCCTGGGTCCGGTCGGCCGGAGGTGCGGAGATGACCAGCTGGTACCGCAGACGAAACCCCGTCGATGAAGAGCACCCGGTGGATCGTGAGATCGATCAGCGAATGCTGAACCGGCCCGAGTTCCAACAGGTCAACGCTCGCATGCTCGAGCTCGGCGCCACATTTCAGCGACTGCTCGAAGGCCAGTCCAAGAAGCTCTGGCTGGAGCTCGAGAGCGCCATTCACGACCGCTGGGGGCTGCTCGCCGAGGAGTACTACAACATCGGCTTCCGAGATGGACTGGCAAAGCGCGCCGCCGACGAGATCCTCGGTGTCGCGGAGGGCGGAGAGCTCCAGCTCACCCCGGCAGAGGCCATCGGTGCGATCGCCACCGCGCTGGCCATCGTCGCAAAGCGGTTGGTCTGATGATCGGTCGTCGCGTTGCATCCACGGTCAAGACCGCGTCACACGCCCTCGAGCAGCGCCGACAGAGATACCTCGAAGGCCTCCGCGATGCGGGCCAGCGTCGTCAGCCGGGGGTCGAGGACGCCTCTTTCGATCTTCTGGTAGTGCGAAAGCGAGAAATCGAACCGGCGAACCATGTCGAGCTGCGACAGCCCGCGCTCCTGGCGCAGGTGGCGGCAACGCCTTCCTATTCGCTTCCGCAGATCCATGCGCCAAGTCAATTCCGCGAAGTGCTGCGACACCAGACAGTGACTTCCTACGTCACGCCTGGGTACGTCAGGCTTGACGTAGGCACGGAAAAAGGAATAATACCAATCCAATGGATACCAGCTGGGTGCTGTTGGACACCTCGAGGGGGCGAGGCCACACGAGATGCCCAGGCCCGAAGACGTAGACAAGCTGATTGAAGCCGGCGAGATGGAGGCACCGTTCCATCACGGATGGATCGACCGACGCCAACCCCACCCGGTGCCGGTGGTGGCGCTGCTTGCTGGAGGCACCCCATGAGACTGGGCAGCAAGCTCCTGATCGCACTGCTGTCGATTGGGCTGCCCTTGTTGATCCTCACTTATATCAACTACGCGGTCTCGGAGAAGGCCCTTCTCGAAGCGCGCGTTGACCACCTCGAGACCGTGGCGGACAAGAAGGTGCAACAAATCGAGGCGTTCTTCGAGCGGGCGCGGACAACCGCGACCGTTGGGCAGCACCTCCTGAACGCCCGGAAGAACATACCGATCGTATCGAGCCTGTATCGAACGCTGGACAGCCAGGAATACCGGCGAGTCAAAAAAGAGATCGACCTTCAGTTCCGACCCTTCGTCAAGGCCCGGCCCGAGGTTCTCGATGTGCTGTTCGTGCGCGGCGGTGATGTCGTCTACTCCGCCAACGCTAGCCGCCATCACCCGCTGGGCCGCCCACTACCGGAGCCTTTCGCCAAGGTGGCCGCGCGTGCCGCGGGCGGTGTCCAGGTTTCGGCGCCTTGTCGAAACACCCGCGATCAGAACAGGCTCACCTTGGTCGCGGCAGGTGCAGTCATGGATGCGGAGCGGTTGATGGGCGTCATCGTCTTTGAAATCGACATCGAGCGCCTGTTGAGCATCGTCATGGAAAGGACGGGGCTCGGAACCACCGGCGAGACCCTGCTGGCCCAGCAAGCGGGCGACGCGATCGCGTTCCTGCACGCCCGGCGCAGGGACCGCGGCGACAGCCCGCCGCGCGTGCTGCCGGTGCGAGGCCCGGTCGCGCTGCCCATGCAGCATGCGCTCCGTGGCCAGAGCGGCTCGGGGCTCTCCGTGGACTATCACGGGACCCGGGTGATTGCGGCCTGGCGGCCGGTTCCGCTCATGCACGGGGGGCTGGTCGCCAAGATCGACGCCAGCGAAGCCTTCGCGTCCGCCGACCGCCTGCGGAGCACGACCGCGGTCCTGGCGCTGGTGTTTGCCTTGATGCTCGCGCTCGTCGCCCTGGTGCTCGCTCGCACCATCGCGAAACCGATTCTCCTGCTGCAGGCAGCCACGCAGCGGCTGGCCGCCGGTGACCTGACATGCCGGATCGGCTCCCCGTACACGAGAGATGATGTGGGGAGCCTGGCACGCAGCTTCGACACCATGGCCGAGCACCTGCAGGCCACGACGGCCTCGAGAGATGAGCTCGAGGAACGCGAGAGGCAGCTGGAGCTGAGCGAAGAAAAGCTCCGTGTCCTGTTCGACGGGTCGACCGAGCTCATCACGCTCGCCGACGAGAAGGCCAACCCGCTCATGGTCAACCCGGCATGGAGGAAGGTCTTCGGCCCGGCCCTGGAGGCCGAAGCAAACCCCTTCGAGCGCATCCACCCCGATGACGTGGCCAGCGTCAGGCGGGCGTGGGAGAGCATGCTGGACCGGCGTGAGGCGATCGACGGACTGGAATATCGATACAAGGTCGGCGAGAGATTCCGGCACTTCGAATCGAGCGCCTTCCCGGTCAGCATCGCGGGCGACACCCGGTACTACGTGGTGGCTCGAGACGTCACGGATCGGGTGCTCGCCGCCGAGGAAATGAGACTCGCGAAGGCCGCGGCCGAGAGAAGCAATCGCGAGCTCGAGGCTTTCGCTCACTCGGTGTCGCATGACCTACGAGCCCCACTCCGCGGCATGGACGGCTTCAGCAGGGCTCTCCTCGAGGGATACGCCGACCTCCTGGACAGCAAGGGCAGGCACTACCTGGAGCGTGTACGTGCCGGAGCCATCACGATGGGCCAGCTCATCGATGGGCTCCTGGGGCTTTCTCGCATATCCCGAGCGCATTTGCGGCGCGAGGCGTGCGATGTGGCGGATATCGCCCGCGCGGTCGCTGCCTCTCTCCGGGAGCTCGAGCCCGGGCGCGAGGTGGAGCTGATCATTCCCGATCGGCTGGTGGCAAACGCGGACAGGCGCTTGCTCGTCTCCGTTCTGCAGAACCTCCTCGGCAATGCGTGGAAGTTCACGGCGAAGGAGGCCGTCGCGCGGATCGAGCTGGGCGTCACGGAACAGCGCGAGCACTTCGTTCGCGACAACGGCGCCGGCTTCGAGGAGGCGTACGCGGACAAGCTGTTCGGCGCATTCCAGCGGCTGCACGCGACGAGCGAGTTCGACGGGCTCGGCATTGGGCTCGCGACGGTCCGGCGAATCATCCACCTCCACGGCGGTCGCGTCCGGGCAGAGGGCGAGCTTGGTCGTGGAGCGGCGTTCTACTTCACCCTCGAATAACCGGCGGAAAGGACCAGGAAAGGCTGCCAGACCATGGACCACAAGATCATACTCCTCGTAGAAGACAACCCGGACGACGCGGAGCTCACGCTCCTGGCGTTTCAGGAGAGCCGCGTCAAGAACCAGGTCGTCGTGGTGCACGACGGCGTCGAGGCCCTCGACTACCTCTTCTGCACGGGCAAGCACGCGGACCGGGCTCCCGACGATCTACCCGAGGTTGTTCTGCTGGACCTGAAGCTGCCGAAGCTGGACGGCCACCAGGTCCTCGAGAGGATCCGCGCGGATCCTCGCACGCGGCTGCTCCCCGTGGTCATTCTCACGTCGTCGGACATGGAGGCCGACGTCGTCAAGGGCTACGAGGGTGGCGCGAACAGCTACGTCCGCAAACCCGTGGACTTCAAGGAGTTCAGCGAGGCCGTGAAGCACCTCGGGCTCTACTGGGTTCTCATGAACATCGGGGCGCACCATGCCCCGGAGTAGCGCCGACGGAGGCCCCATGACCGGCGCGCCGCTGCGGATCCTGCTCGTCGAGGACAACCCGAACGACGCCGAGCTGATCGGCATGGAGCTGGCTCGCCACGGGCTGACCTTCACCTTCGAGCGCATCGAGACCGAGGAGGCGCTGCGGCAACGTCTGTCGGAAGAGACCTGGGACGTCATCCTCTCCGACGACAACCTGCCCGGCTTCAGCGGCCGCCGCGCGCTCGAGGTTGTCAAGGAGATGGGGAGCGCCGCATCCTTCATCGCCGTCTCGGGCGCGATCGGCGAGGACGTCGCCGCCGAGTACATGCGCGCCGGCGCCGCCGACTACGTCCTCAAGCAGCGCCTGACACGGCTGGGGCCCGCCGTCGAGCGAGAGGTTCGAGAGCTCCTCAACCGCGTGGAGCAGCACCAGGCCGTGGCGCGGGCCGAGGGGCTCGCCCGCGTCGTCGTCGAGAACATTCCGTCCGCCGCCATCTTCGTGTTCGACAGCGATCTGCGCTACCTGCTGGCCGGCGGCTCGGCGCTCCGCGACGCCGGGTACAGCGGCGAGGCACTCCTGGGCAAGACGCTCTGGGAGGTTCTCCCGCCAGAACGAGCCCAGGCGCTCGCTCCCGTCTACCTCGCGGCGATCTCGGGCCAGGCCACCGATCTGACCTCCGAGTACGGTGGTCGCGTCTATCGGACGCGTGCGTTCCCTCTGCGGTGCGACGGCCTCGGGGAGGCAGGCGTCCTGCTAGCGGAGGACATCACCGAGCAGCAAACGGTCGAGGAAGCGCTGCGAGAGAGCGAGGCTCGATACCGCGGTCTATATGACAATGCGCCCAGCGCCTACTTCTCCGTGAGCGCATCCAACGGTGAGATCCGAGGCTGTAACCTCGCGGCTGCTGGGCTGCTCGGGCTCGATGTCCAGACGCTCATCGGCAGGAACGTGTTGGATATGTATGCGGACACACCGCTCGGCAAAGAGAAGGCGAAGGAGATATTCGGCAAGTTCAAGGCCGGTGAAACGATCCGCGATGTCGAGCTGCAGATGAAGCGAGCGGACGGAGCCATTGTTGACATAGACTTGATCGTCTACCCCAAAAAAGACGCAACAGGCGCGGTGGTTGAGAGCTGCTCGATCGCCGTCGACATCACCGAGCGGAAGCATCTGCGGTCCCAGATCGCCCAGTCCGACCGCCTGGCAAGCATGGGCATGCTCGCGGCCGGCGTGGCCCACGAGATCAACAACCCGCTGGCCTACATCCTCTACAACCTCGAGAGCCTGACCGACGATCTGCCGCGGCTTTCTGCAGCCTTGCGGAGGTGTCTGGACCTCGCTGTCCAGCGACTGGGAGACGACGAGTGGGCCAGGATGATGGGACCGGAACAGGCGCTCCTCAACCCGACGATGCTCGCCGACATCCATGATCGCTTCAAGGACGCGTTGCACGGCGTTCACCGCATCAAGGACATCGCGCGCGGGCTGGGGACCTTCTCGCGCGTGGACGAGGACCGCCTGTTGCCGGTCAACCTGATGCACGTGATAGAGGCCGCCATCAACATGGTGTTCAACGAGATCAAGTACCGCAGCCGACTGGTCAAGGAGTACGGCAAGGTCTCACCGGTCATGGCCAGCGACGGCAAGCTCTCACAGGTGTTCCTCAACCTCCTGGTCAACGCGGCCCACGCCATCGAGGAGGGAGACGTCGAGGGCAACGAGATCCGCGTGCGCACCTGGCAGGAGGGCGAGGTGGTGCTGGCCGAGGTGCGGGATACGGGCAGGGGGATCGCCGCGGAGCACATTCCACACCTGTTCGAGCCCTTCTTCACCACCAAGGAGGTCGGGTTCGGAACGGGGCTCGGTCTCTCGATCAGCAAGAACATCATCGAGGGCTGTGGCGGCCGCATCGAGGTGACGAGCGAGCTCGGCGAGGGCACCAGCTTTGTCATCCGACTGCCCGTCCGCAGGGCCGAAGAAGCAGAGGAAACGATTCCAGCGCGCGACGCGATTCGGGAGGAGACCGTGCGCGGCCGGATCCTGGTCATCGACGACGAGGAACCGATCCGCGCCGCCATGATCCGCATGCTCAAGGAGCACGAGGTGGTGGAGGCGGCGTCGGGGGCGGCGGGCATGCAGATCCTCGAAGAGGACCAGGCGTTCGACCTGATCCTGTGCGACATGATGATGCCCGCCGTATCCGGCGTGGAGCTGCACAGGTGGCTGGTCGGGGCCTACCCGCACCTGGCCAAGCAAGTCGTGTTCGTCACCGGCGGAGCGTTCACCCCCATCGCCCGGCAATACCTGGCCCGGGTGAGCAACCTCCGGGTGTCCAAACCCTTCGACGCGGCCAACTTCAAGAAGGTGGTCGCCGAGCTGATCGTCGCCTATCGAGCGCGGAGGTCCTGATGGCCAGGATCCTCATCGTGGATGATGAGCTCCAGATCCGGGAGGCTCTCGGTCATCTTCTCGAAGGCGTTGGGCACGAATGCACCTATGCTGCAAGCGCAACGCAGGCGAGAGAAGAGCTCCAAAGGCGTCCGTGCGAGCTCATGCTTTGCGACATAAACATGCCTGGGGAGTCCGGGCTCGAGCTGACGCGGCAGGTGCTTGAAGAGCGAGCTGACGTCGCTGTCGTGATGTCGACCGCTGTTGATGACACGGGTGTCGCCGAAACAGCTCTCGAACTCGGGGCCTACGGATACCTGATCAAACCAGCGGGGCGCAACGAGCTGCGGATAGCGGTCTCGAACGCCATGCGGCGGCGCGACCTCGAGATCGAGCATCGAACCCATCAGCAGCGGCTGGAGCAGGCCGTGGAAGAGCGAACGGAAGAGCTCCGCCTCTCCCGCGAGGAGACGATCCAGCGACTGGCGCGGGCGGCCGAGTTCCGCGACAACGAGACCGCGGAGCACAACCAGAGGATGAGCCACTACTGCAGGTTGCTTGCCGAACGCCTGGGCATGAGCACCGAGCGATGTGAGCAGATCCGTCTGTCCAGCGTCATGCACGACGTGGGAAAGGTCGGCGTATCGGATCTGGTCCTTCGTAAGCCGGGGAAGCTCACGGACGAGGAATTCGCCCAGATCAAGACCCACCCCGAGATCGGCCATCGGATTCTCTCCGGCTCCAGCTCTCCCCTGCTCGAGCTCAGTGCGGTGATCGCGCTCACTCACCACGAGAAGTACGATGGCAGCGGATATCCTAGCAGACTCGCCGGCGAGGCGATCCCCATCGAAGGCCGAATCGCCGCGGTGGCCGATGTCTTCGACGCCCTCACGTCGAATCGGGTCTACCGGGACGCATGGTCCGTGGATAAATCGGTGGAGCTTCTTGTTCGCGACAAGGGGACTCACTTTGACCCTCATGTCGTGGACCTTTTCCTCGGGTCGATGGACGATGTGCTTCAGATCAAGAAACGCCATGCCGACCGCTCCGCGACCGTCACCAGTAGTGGTCGGTAGCCTGGAGCCACATTCCCCACGGCACGCCTTGTCTTCCTCGCCGCATCTGCCAGCGGCCGACCGGCCTGAGCGGCCACACCGAGGCGAGGGAGAAGCTCGGCCTGAGCATCAAGGAGGTGGGCCTGCAGCTCAAGGTCCCGCAGTACCGCATCAAGGACATCGAGTTCGGCACGGTGGATTGTATTGACCCCAAGGTCTTGCCCCGCTACGTGTCCCTGCTGGGGCTGGGGCGGTGGGTCCAGAGGTGGGTCGCCGCCAACGGGGATCTGGCAGCGAGGTTGGGGTTGGTGGGCACGGCAACGGTGGATGGACCTCGTCACCTGGAGCAACGTCCGGGAGCTGACACGTGGCGGATAAGCGGCGGATGAAGGAGCTGGAGTACTTGTTGATTGCGTGAAGTGGGAGCCGGTAGCCGCCCGTTCATTACCCGGTGGCTGCCCGGTGGCTACCCGGCTGCGGGGCTGATAAGTAGCTGAAAATTTACAACTAAGCAAACTCCGATTAGACGCATTGACTACGCCGGAGCACGAGAAGCAGCTCCTCGAGCATGGACGTGGCCAGGTCCAGGCGGCCTTCACCGAGCGCCGAGAGAGCGTCTTCGACGGCGGTCCTCACCTCCGAGCCACACGAGCCACAGACATCCCGCGAAAGACCGGGTTTGACCGACATCGATTGCCAGTCCTCGGGCGTTGAAGACCTCGATACCCCTTCACAAACCCCGTCAGACCGATCAGCACAGGTCGCCCCGGCGCCGTTTTCGATTCCCGTGCACTTCCGCTACTACCTTCACGCGGCGACAAGGGCGCAGAAGTGGTCCCCCTGGCGACGTCAACTCGGGTCACGCGGCCAATCTATTCGGCATCGCATCGCGCCGCATGAGGACCCGCCGTCCCAGCTTCTTGGCCGGGAGGTCCCCTTCACGGATCGCGCTGTAGACCGTCTTCACGTCCACGCCCAGGAACTCGGCAGCCTGCTCCACGGTGATCACCGGGGGCAGTCCGTAGATCAGATCGTCGCTGCTGTTGTCACCAGGCATGTCGCGCTCCACCAGGGCATCCGCGCCGTGCTGCCGTTAGCACGGCTGTTGATCTCCACGGGACATCGCGTCCCTCGGGATCCCTTTACAAAGGTCGCTGTGGCTCCCTGGCGGATCGGCGAGATTTCTTTGGTGGACCGTCTTTTTTGCGGCAGGAGGTGAGGGCAGACGGGGGCTGTTTGCTTCTGGTTCCGGCGCGATCTCCAACAGCTAGCCGTTTCCGGTGTTCTCCGGCAGAATGGGATCTTGTTGCGATCATGACCAAGACAGAGGCTCAGACACGCAGGGAACTGATCGACGCGAAGCTCAAGCTCGCGGGTTGGGACGTGCGCGATCCGGCGCATGTGACCGAGGAGCTTGAGATCGACCTGGAGGCTGCCCGTGCGTCCCGAGCTGCTGAGTCGGTCACGCCCTACGGGGAACACCAGTTCGCCGACTATGGCTTGCTGCTCCAGGGAAAACCTCGGGCGGTGGTCGAGGCCAAGCGCACCTCCAAGGATGCGGAGCTGGGCAAGGAGCAGGCCCTCGTCTACGCCCAGAACATCCAGGCGATCCACGGCGGCCCGATCCCCTTCGTGAGCTACACCAACGGCCACGACATCTTCTTCTGGGAGTCGGACTTCTATCCGCCCGTGAAGGTGCCTGGCTTCCCCACCCGCGATGACCTGGAGTGGCTGGAGCAGCGGCGCGAGACCCGCAAGCCCCTCTCCGTGGAGCTGATCAACACCGACATCGCCGGGCGTGACTTCCAGATCGCGGCCATCCGCTCGATCCTGGAGGCGGTGGAGGCCCGCAAGCGCAACTTCCTGCTGGTCATGTGGCCACCGGCACGGGGAAGACGCGCACCGCTACCGCCCTGATGGATGTGCTGATGCGTGGACGCTGGGCCAAGCGGGTGCTGTTCCTGGTGGACCGGATCGCGCTCCAGGAGCAGGCCCTCGGAGCCTTCCGCGACTTCCTCCCTTCAGAGCCCCGCTGGCCCCAGGAGGGAGAGAAGCTGTTTTCCCGTGACCGTCGGATCTACGTCACCACCTACCCGACCATGCTGAACCTGATCCAGGCGGGCACCACGGCCAAGAGCTACATCTCGCCGTTCTTTTTCGACGTGGTGATCGCGGACGAGAGCCATCGGTCCCTCTACAACGTCTATAAGCAAGTCCTCGGCTACTTCTGTGCAGTGAGGCTCGGGCTGACGGCCACGCCCAAGGACCACGTGGACCACGACACGTTCAAGCTGTTCGACTGCGCGGTTCACGACCCGACCTTCGCCTACTCCTACGAGGAGGCGGTGGAGCACGACCCGCCCTACCTCAACGACTTCGAGGTGCTGAGGGTCCGCTCCAAGTTCCAGCTCGAAGGGATCGAGGGGGGCACGCTGGCGCCCTCGGTTCAGAAGCAGCTCATCGCCGAGGGGCAGGACATCGAGGAGATCGACTTCGAGGGCACGGACCTGGAGCGCAAGGTCACCAACGCCGGGACCAACGCGCTCATCGTCCGGGAGTTCATGGAGGAGTCGATCAAGGACCCGTCCGGGGTGCTGCCGGGCAAGAGCATCTTCTTCGCCATCTCCAAGGGCCACGCCCGCAGGCTCCAGGAGCTATTCGACCGCATGTACCCCGAACACGCGGGCAAGCTATGCCGGGTGCTGGTGTCCGATGATCGCTTCGTCTACGGCAAGGGTGGGCTGCTCGACCAGTTCAAGACCAAGGACATGCCCCGCGTGGCGATCAGCGTGGACATGCTGGACACCGGCGTGGATGTGCACGAGGTGGTCAACCTGGTCTTCGCCAAGCCGGTCTACAGCTTCGTCAAGTTCTGGCAGGCGATCGGGCGCGGCACCCGCGTGCTCGATGCTGACCCGGCCAAGCGGCGCCCCTGGTGTCAGGACAAGGACAAGTTCCTGATCATCGACTGCTGGGGCAACTTCGAGTTCTTCAAGATGAACCCGGAGGGGAGAGAGCCGGGCTCCCAGGTGCCCCTGCCGGTGCGGCTGTTTCGCTCGCGCCTGGACAAGCTGGAGGCTGCCCTGGCAGCAGGGCGGGAGGACATCGCCTCCAAGGTCAAGGATGACCTGCGCCAGGACATCGCGGCCCTATCCCCCAACAACGTGGTGGTGGCCGAAAGCTCCGGCGACCTGGCGGCCGTGGCCGAGGACGCCTTCTGGACCCACCTCAAGGGCGAGGACATCGGCTTCCTCCGGTCGGTGATCGCGCCGGTGCTACGGGCGCGGTCGGATGCCGACTTCAAGGCCATGCGCTTCGAGACCGGGGTGGTGGAGCTGACCACGGCCCTGCTGGCCGAGAGCGAGGAGACCTTCGAGGCGATCAAGGAGAGCATCATCGAGCAGGTCTCTGAGCTGCCCCTGACGGTCAACATCGTGGCCAAGGAGCAGGACCTCATCGAGGAGGTGCAGCGGCCCCACTTCTGGAGCAGCCCCACTGATGACAAGCTCCGCGAACTGGCGGCACGCCTGTCGCCACTGATGCGCTTTCGGCAGCGACGGCGCGACCCGATGATGAGGCTCGACATCGGCGACCTGGTGGCGCTCAAGGAGTGGATCGAGTTCGGGCCGGAGCACGAGCGGATGACCAGCTCAGCCTACCGCACCAGGGTCGAGGCCGCTGTGCGGGCGCTGGTCAAGGACAACCCGGTGCTCCAAAAGCTCCAGGTGGGTGAGGCCGTGACCGACGCCGAGATCGCCGAGCTGGCCAGGCTGCTCCAGGAGCAGGACCCCTTCGTGACCGAGGCCATGCTGCGCAAGGTCTACGATCACAAGACGGCCCGTTTCCTCCAGTTCATCCGGCACATCCTCGGGCTGGAGGAGCTGGCCTCCTGGAGCGAGACGATCACCCGCGCCTTCGACGAGTTCATCGCCGCCCACAACACCCTCACCGCGCTCCAGATCCGCTTCCTCCAGACCCTCCGTACTTTCATCCTCCAGAATGGCAGGGTGGAGCGCCGCGACCTGATCGACGCCCCCTTCACCCGGATCCACCCCATGGGCATCCGAGGGGTGTTCACGCCGGCCGAGGTGGAAGAGGTCGTTGGATTCGCAACCAGACTCGTCGCGTGACCGATAACCGGGGCACACCATGCGTTATGACCGGACAGTGATCGCGTACCACGGCTGTGATGCCGAAGTGGCCAAGAAGCTGATCGACGGTGCGGCTTTCCAGAAGAGCCGGAATCGCTACGACTGGCTCGGCACTGGGATCTACTTCTGGGAGTTTGGCCCGGACCGGGCGTTCCGGTTTGCCGAGGATCAGAAGGAAAGGGGCCTGGTGAAGGATCCTGCCGTGGTGGGCGCCGTGATCCAGCTCGGGCAGTGCTTCGACCTGATGGACACGCGCTTCACGAAGGACCTCGGAGAAGCCTACGCAATCTGGGCGGCGGCCATGAAGGCCATGAACAAGAAGCTCCCCGTCAACAAGGGCGACACACCGGTCAAGAAGCTACGCTACCTCGACTGCGCCGTGCTCAACTGGTA
>Ga0180009_10006594_pt1 | contig 12130 bp, 19 predicted proteins | sample OS_PC_MetaG_FD_123537 | JGI IMG/M metagenome (GOLD analysis project Ga0180009, IMG submission 123537) | Groundwater microbial communities from the Aspo Hard Rock Laboratory (HRL) deep subsurface site, Sweden - OS_PC_MetaG | ecosystem: Environmental > Aquatic > Deep subsurface > Groundwater...
AAGAAAAGTGGAGTCAAAAATAGATAAGATAATTTGGTTTAAAAAAGTTTTTATATTAGTTAACACTAATGCTTCTATATGGGAGCTATAACAGATTTAATTGAGCTATTAATTGGGGTTGTTGTATTACCTAGAGCAATTCTTTTTGGCTGGATTTTATTTGCAGCTTCTTTTGGTTTGATTAATGTTTTCTTATCATTAATTGCTCAGATTTTAATTTTAGCTGTCTTAGTTTACCTTTTTTTAATTTTAGAAGACTTATTGCTTATGGACTTATTATTGCAATCTTAGGAAATATACTAGATTTTTTAATTAATTTTATCGGTTTTAGTTTAGTTTAATTATTTTTTCTTTGAAGTGTTTCTTTTATTCCAGGAATACCTTCTTAATTTAGAAGAGTTACCAAAGCCACAGCTAGAACAATGTTTTTTGCTTGCATGGTAAGTTGGCTTGCCGCAGCGTCTACATCGGATGTGAGTCTTTCCGCTAGACTTTTTTCCCATAGAAGGGGTTCCTTTTGTCATTTTTATTCAACTGAAGGAGAAATTAATATTATTGTGTCCCCACGTACAAATAAGTTGCCGAGTTTTCTTATTAACTGGCCGTCTTGATGTTCTTCAGCTTCTTCTAGTACAGTGTTGATATGAACGTCAAATGCTTTTAATTTACCTATAATTGTTTTTCCGTTCTTAAGTTCAAGCATAACTTTCTTATTACGGGCTTCATTTAATGCGTCTAATGGTCTTAATGCTTCCATATTTTTTACCCCCTAAAATATACTATGAATTAAAAAGCGAAAGTATTTAAATGTTTTTTTATCCTTCTAAAGAGTAAAATGGCAGTATCCCAATACAGATCAAAAAGAAAAGTAAGTGGCGGAGTTTATATTAGACTCAGGAAGAAAAGAAAATTTGAATTAGGAAGAGTTTTTAGAGAAACTAAGGTTGGAGAGACTAAGAAAAAAACTTTAAGAGGAAAAGGCGGAGCTGTAAAAACTACTTTGTTAAGGTGCAATGTTGCTAATATTTTTGACGGTAAAAAGTATAAAAAAGCAAAAATAACTTCTGTAATTGAGAATAAAGCTAATAGGCACTTTGTTAGAAGAAATATTTTAACTAAAGGAGCTGTTGTAGAGACAGAATTAGGAAAAGCTAAAGTTGTTAGTAGACCTGGACAAGAAGGAACTATTAATGCTGTCCTTGTGGAAAAGTAACTGATTCTATTTATATTATTTTAGAAACATTTAAATACCCCATTTTGTAGTTATTTATAAAGCTTATGTTGGGGGGTTTAAAATGGCAGCAAGCACTTATGTTAAAAAATGTCCAGAGTGCGGGGGTATAAATTTAAGCCTGAATAAGGACAGAGGGGAGATTATCTGTAAAGATTGTGGATTAGTTATCGAAGAAAAGATGATCGACTTCGGTCAAGAGTGGAGAGAATTTGATTCTGATCAAGCTGCTTCCAGAAGAAGAACTGGAGCTCCTATGACTTATTCCGTAGATAGTGAAGAACCAATTGTTATTAAAAAAAATAATAAAATTAGCATTGTTAAAATTGGAAAATTTGTTGATGAGCTATTAGCTGAGAGGAATAGTTTTATTAGGAAAGAGGGAAATGTAGAGTATGTTCCTATTGAGGATTTTGAGTGTGTTGCATTTGATAAAAATAATGAAATTAAATTTAAAAAAATAAGTGAAGTTTCTAGACATACTTGTGATGAAGTATATGAAATCTTATTGGAAAGCGGGAAAAAAGTTAAAGTTACTGGGAATCATAGTTTATTTGGTTTTGAGAATAATGAAATAAAATCCATTAAAGTAAGTGAGCTAAAGGAAAATGATTTTGTTATTGCTCCTAAAGAGATTCCCTTAATCGAGGAAATTAAAGAATTGAATATTTTAGATGAATTTATAATTTTAGGGAAGAAATATCCTTCGCTATATTTAAGAAATTTTTCTGATGAAAAGTTATTCGAGAAATTAAAAAAATTAGATAACGAAGTATTAAAAGGAAGAATTAAGAATTGGAAGAGGTATAATACAATCCCTTTATGGATTTTTAATGAATTTTCTAGAGAGGTTAACATTTATGACTATTGTTTAGAAGATTGTAGTATTGGTATTTACAGTGGAAGATCTGAATTACCTTTGAAAATAGGTTTAAATAAAAACTTTATGAGGTTATTAGGTTTTCTTGTTGCTGAGGGGAACATAAGGGAAAATCATGTAGTATTTTCTTTTGGAAGTCATGAAGAAGATTATATTAGAGAAATTAAGGATACTATGAAAAATTTCTTTAAAGTTAGTGATTCTGTTTTTATTAAAGATACTTCTGCTGTTCAGATACAGTTCAATAGTAAACTTTTGAGTATTTTGTTTAGAGATATTTTAAAAACCGGCGCAAATGCACATCTGAAGAGAGTTCCTGAATTAGTTTATTCTGTTCCTAAAGAACTCAAAGAAGAGTTTTTGAAGGCTTATGTACAAGGCGATGGAAGCAAGGTAATTATCGATCATGAAGGACTTAGACCTGATGTTTGTATAGCTACTAATTCTGTTAGTGAAGATTTAACTAATGATTTTTTGTTATTGTATTCCCAATTAGGGATTCATGCAAATTATCAAGAAGCATTTATTAAGGGAAAGGTTATGAAAAAAACAGGACAATATATTTCCGATACGGTGAGTAAAAGAGCTTTAATTAAAAATCCGGATAGTGCATATAATCTTGGTTTCTTGAAAGATAAACCTAAAGAAAATAAGGGCAAAGGTGCTATTGAGACTTTTGTACCAGTTCCTGAAAAATATAAGAAAGAATGGAAGTATAGAAAAAGGATAAGGATCAATAGAGGTTTAGCATTAGACATAGCTAAGAAATATAACGATAATAAATTGATGAAGACTGCTAATGCACCTTTTTTATATCTAAGGGTTAAAAGTTTAAATAAAATGAAATCAAGTACTGGCTATGCATATGATTTAACCGTTCCTGGATATGAAAACTTTGTGGGGGGCAGAGGAGGAATATTCCTACATAATACTAAATATGACAGAGGTCTTGGGACTGATGTCGGCAGGAAATCTGATATTTATAGATTAGAAGGAAGAGATAGAAATAGATTCTTTAGATTAAGAAAATGGCAGCATAGAATTTCAACTGCTATTGAAAGAAACTTAAAATTAGCTTTAGCTGAATTAAAAAGAGTTTCTAGTTATTTGAAATTAACTAAAGCTGTTGAAGAAGAAAGTGCTAGGATTTATACATTAGCTGTTCAAAGAGGTCTTGTTAGAGGAAGAAGTATGGAAAGCGTAGTAGCTGGAGCACTTTATGCTGCATGCAGAAGACATGAAGTTCCTAGAACACTTGATGAACTAAGTGAAGCTAGTGGTATAGATAAAAAAGAAATTGGAAGAACTTATAGGTTTGTTACAAGAGAATTAGGAATTAGAATTTTACCTAGTAATCCAATAGATTATATTGCTAGATTTGCAACTTCCTTAAAATTAAGTGCAGATACACAAACTAAATCTGTTGAGATTTTAGAAAAAGCCCAGAATAGTGAATTAACTAGTGGAAGAGGTCCTACTGGAATTGCTGCAGCTAGTTTGTATGTAGCAGCGCTTATAAATAATGAAAAGAGAACTCAGAGAGAAGTTGCTGATGTTGCTGGAGTAACTGAAGTTACTATCAGAAATAGGTATAAAGAGTTACTTAAAAAACTTAAATTAGATACTAAGGTTAAAAAGAAAAGAAGATAAAATGTTTCAAGAAATGGATGAGATTATATCTGATGTAGGGTTTCCTGATGAAGTTTTATTAGCAATGGTTAAAAGTGATTCTAGATTAAGCAGAGAAGAAGCAGAGGCATATATTAGAGGATTAAGACAGGCTATAAAAGAAGGGATAAATCCTTTTAGAAATTATTGTTTATTACACTCTAGTTTGTATGGTGGAAGAACTGTTTTCACTTTAGGGAATTTTACAGATTATGGTTGGGAAAATTTTAGAGAAAGATTATTAAATTAAAATGAATAATGATTTATTAAAGGAAATTGCAGGTGAAGTTTATATGCCTGTATGTAATTCTGTTATGTCTCAAAATTCTGGATTATATGGAGAAGCTAATGTTTGTCATTCTCTTAATGCTTATTCTATTGAACTTGAAAGTGCTTTGTTTGATGATCGTGTCGCTTTAATGAGAAGTGATGATGCTAGATGTGTATCTTTAAGAGCATTTGCTATGGGTGACCATCATCGAAGAGATTATACCCCTAAAGTTAGGACTCATCTAGGTCTTTTAACTTTTGATGATTGGAAATTTATTTTTGAATATATTACAGAAATTAAATTTGAAATTGAAAATACCGAACCTGATGAAAAATTACCAGTAAATCAGACAGAGGTTATTAGACTTAGAGATGATTTTGAAGATTTTTTAGATAATATAAGAAACATTTGTCCTGAGAGGAGAAGTGTTATTTCAGTTAATTAAATTTTAATTTCCATAAAATCTTTTGCTGTTTTTGTGTTCTTGAAAACTTTTTTTGCTTCAGATTCTAATGGTTTTAGGTCTTTATATCTTTGAGAGAAATGAGTTAATATTAATTCTTTTGAGTTTGAATCCTTTGCTAATCTTGCTGCTAATTCTGCGGTTAAATGCTTTCTTTGTTTTACTAAGTTGCTAAATTCATTACCCCAAGTAGATTCCGAGATTAGTAAATCAGAGTCTTTAGCAATGATTAATGCGTTTTTACATGGGGCAGTGTCTGAAATGAAAGTAATTTTTTTACCTTTTATTGGAATTGTAGCTTTCTTTACTGTAATTTTTTTATCATTATAGATAATATCTTTTCCTTGTTGGAGTTTTCCTAATAATGGATGCTGTTTTAGGTTAAATTTTTTTAAATAATCTAAATTAATTTTTAATCTGTCATTTTCTTTAAAACTATAAGCTAAAGTTGGAGCAATATGATCTAAGGGAACTGATTCTAAAGAAAAGTTTTTATCTTTGTAGAAAATCCCTTTTGAAACTTCTTTAACTTCATATTTTGCTCTTTCTTCAAAAACTACACCACTTAGTATGTTTTTAAGATATTTTTTTGTTCCTTTTGGGCCATAAATTTGTAATGTTTTTTTATAATCATTAACTCCTAAATTTTGTATTAATCCTGGAATACCTAGAATATGGTCTCCATGCCAATGCGTAATTAATAATTTAGTTACTTTATTTGGAGAGATGCCAGCTAGTCTAAATTGTCTTTGAGTTCCTTCTCCACAGTCTATTAAAATACCTTCATTTTGGTACTGTAAAAAAATCGCTGAGTGATTTCTGGTCTTTGTCGGGATCATTGATGAGGTCCCTAAAAATGTTATCTTCATAATATACATTGTAAAAGAAAGGTTTTTTAAATACTTTTGTTTTAAATTTTAAATTATGCCTAAAAAGAAAATTGATGTTGAAAAAATTGAAATTAAGGAAAAAATAAATGCTGAGTTAGAAAGAGAAAGAGTTGTTGCTAATGTTTGTGATGAGGCTAATGTGCTGTATGATAAAAGCAGATTTGGAGAGAGAGTAGGAGAGAAATTTCAATATAGTTTTGTGGAAGGATTGTTTTTACTTGAAACTAAAAGAATGGATATAGTGGATAGTAAAAATAAAAAAATTAATTTTGATGATTTTGTTAAAAAAGCAAGAAGATATGAGAAGAACTTTTGGATTAGATATTGCGTTTTTAAGGATTTAAGATCAAGAGGGTATATTGTTAAAACTGCCTTAAAATTTGGTGCAGATTTTAGAGTATATGATCGGGGAGTTAAACCTGGAGATGATCATGCTAAATGGATAGTTTATCCTGTAAGTGAAACAACTAGTACTACTTGGTATGAATTTGCGGCTAAAAATAGGGTAGCACATAGCACCAGAAAGAATTTATTAATTGGGGTTGTTGATGATGAAGCAGAAGTGTCATTTTGGGAAGTTTCCTGGATAAGACCTTAATTTCTATATTAGACTATAATAAAGTTTTTATAAATAACTAATACTTTTTATATTAAATGGTGGATGTTGGTAAAAGAGATAGGGTTTTGAGTTTTGTTAAGGAAAAAGGGCCTGTTTTGCCTATTCAGATCTCTAAAGAGTTTAGTATTGATACTATGTTTAGTGGAGCGATGCTTTCTGAACTTGTTAATGAACGCAAGGTTTTTTCTACACAACATTTGAGAGTTGGAGGAAGCCCTGTTTATTATGCTCCTGGACAAGAAGCAAAATTAGAGAATTTTTTTAAATATCTTAATGAAAAAGATATTAGTACAATTACTACACTAAAAGAAAAGGGAATATTAGCTGATAAAAGTTGTAGTCCATTACAAAGAGTTTCTTATAGGATTGTTAAGGATTTTGCTAAAAGCATCGTCTTAAGGAAAGATAATGATGATAAAGAAGTTTTTTGGAGATATTATTTAGTTGATGAAGATGCTGCAAAAGAGAAAATACTAGAGATGGTTAACAAAGTTGAGAAGAAGCCTGATAAGCAAAAAACAGTTGAAGAATTTAAGGAAAAAATCAAGGTAGAAAAAGAACCTAAGATTGTTAAAGAAGTTGAAAAACCGAAATTAGAAGAGCCATTGCTAAGAGAAATTGAAGAAGATATAGTTAAAGAATATTTTAGGACTAATGGAATGACTGTTTGGGAAGAGAAAGTTATTAGAAAGAAAAAAGAGATAAATTATATTGTTAGTTTTGATTCTAGAATTGGTACTTTGAAGTTTTTTGTTAAATTTAAGGATAAAAAAAGATTAAACGAAGGGGATATTAGTCTAGCGTTTAATGATGCGGGGAACTTACCTTTGCTTTTTTTAAGTAAGGGAGATTTGAGTAAAACTGCTAAGAAATTAATAGATGAGAAGTTTAAAGGGGGAATAATCTTTAAAAAATTGAAATAGTAAGGTTTAAATATTACTCTTTTGAATTTTCTTTTAAAATGGGAAGAGTTAAAACCACTTTGGTGAAAAGAAGCGCAGAGGAATTTTTGGAGAGATATCCAGATAGATTCAAGAATAAATTTGAGGAAAATAAAAAAAAATTAAACGAAGTAGGGGATATAGAATCTAAAAAACTAAGAAATTTAATTGCTGGATATTTAACTAGATTAGTCATATTAAGAGAGAAGAAAGAGTAGGAAAAGCTTTATAAAACTATAATATTTTAGTTCTTTTAATAAAATAAGTATGCATTGATTACATTTCATGTTCAAAAAGTAGATATACAGGAGGTACATAAAAATGAGTGAAGATATACCTGAACAAAGGGATACAAGAGAACCAACAAGGATAACTGACAACCATACTGTCTTCGTCGGATCGAAACCGTTCATGAAATTTAGATAAGTTACGGCTTTCTAAACAAGATTTACGTTACCGGCGTGGTCATGCAGTTTACAACACAGGGAGCTGATGAAGTAATCGTTAAAGCAAGAGGTAGATTTATTTCTAGAGCAGTAGATATTGTTGAAGTGGCTACTAAGAGATTTTTAACCGGACAGATCGATATTGCTAAAGATGGAATCAAAATCGGAAGTGAAGAATTCCAAAACAAAGAAGGAAAACAAGTAAGAGTCTCCTATGTAGAAGTTACTCTTGTTAAAAAGCAGTAATTTCTTTCTTTCTTTATTTTAAAAAGATTTATAAGATTTTTTGCTGTAATATCAAATATGAGAAATACTAGCACTTGGAACCTAGTTTTATCTATAGTAGCTATATTGGTTACTTTGCTTTCAGTGATTAATGAAGAGTATAGAATATTACTTATCAGTATTTTTTCTTTGTTTATAGCTGCTTATTTTTTATATGAGATTTATGGAAAACTTGAGGAAAATTCTAGAGAAATAAGAAAACTAAATGAAAAACTTAAAATACATAGGGACCTTATAGGTTTAAAGGCAGATATAAAACAATTAAAATGGAAGGTATTTAAAAAATGAATAAAAAGGGATACTCAGATAAGGATTTTCTCAACATTATAAAGACCGTTGCTGGACTCGTTCTTTTATATGTCGTCTATAAGGCGATTATTTCTCAGTTAGGTGGAGGATAGTAATATTTTAAAAAATTTTAAATATACTACATTGTTCTTATTTTTGAAAGAGGTGCATTAATGTTAGATGTTTTTGCTGAGATAAGCATAATAATTGTAATTGCTACTGTTGTAGCTGGATTAATGAGATTGCTTAAACAGCCATTAATAATTGGCTATATTTTTACTGGATTGGTATTAAGTCCGTTTTTTTTAAATGTTATTCAATCTACAGTTACAATTTCGATATTCTCGCAGATTGGGATTGCGTTTCTTCTTTTTATAGTAGGTCTTAGCTTAACTCCAAAGGTTATAAAAGAAGTTGGTAAGATTTCTTTAATAACAGGAATTGGGCAAGTTGTTTTTACTTCTTTAATTGGGTTCTTTATTGCTAAATTTTTAGGGTTTCCAGTTATTGTTTCTATTTATATTGCTATAGCTTTGACTTTTAGCAGTACAATTATAATAATGAAACTTCTTTCTGATAGAAATGATTTAGATAAATTATATGGTAAAATCTCTATTGGTTTTTTACTTGTTCAGGATATAATTGCAATTTTCATTTTGATTATAATATCTTCCTTTTCAAGTGGAGATGCTATGGGGATCTCTTTACTTTATCTTTTTTTGAAAGGGATTGCTTTAATAGTCATAGTTGTTTTAGTTAGCATTTATATCTTGCCCAAACTAAGTGATTTCTTTGCAAGATCTCAAGAGTTTTTATTTTTATTTTCTATTGCCTGGGGATTAGGGTCAGCTACTTTGTTTCATTATGTTGGATTTTCTGTGGAGATAGGAGCTTTAGTTGCCGGAGTTGCACTGTCTGTTTCTCCTTTCCATTATGAAATTAGTTCTAAAATGAAGCCGTTGAGAGATTTTTTTATAATCTTATTTTTTATTTCATTAGGAAGTCAATTAGGAGTAGAGTCTGTAGGGAAATATGTAATTCCTGCGATTATATTCTCTTTGTTCATTTTAATTGGAAATCCGCTTATTGTTTTAGTCTTAATGGGATTGTTAAATTACAATAAAAAAACTAGCTTTCAGGCTGGGTTAACTGTTGCGCAGATAAGTGAATTTTCTTTAATTTTAATAGCAATGGGAGTAAAAGTAGGGCATTTAACAAATGATATATTAGTACTTGTAACTATTGTTGGATTGATTACTATAACTGGGTCTACCTATTTTATTTTGTATTCTGATAGACTTTATCTTTATCTAGCTAAATATTTATCTGTCTTTGAAAGAAAAGGTTCTAAAAAAAGATTTAAGGACCTTAAAGCTACAGATATAATCTTATTTGGATATAATAGAATTGGTTATGATTTTTTACAAAGCTTTAGGAAACTTAAAAAAGAATTTTTGGTTGTGGATTATAATCCTGATGTTATAGAGATGTTGACTAGTAAAAAAATTAATTGTATTTATGGTGATGCAGGGGATGGAGAATTTTTAAGCAGTCTTGGCTTAAAAAGTATTAAAATGACTATCTCCACTATTCCTGATTTTGAAACTAATTTACTTCTTATTGAGAAGATAAGAAGAGTTAATAAAAATGCCATAATAATGGTTGTTTCTCATCATTTGGATGAAGCCGATGTACTTTATAAGGAAGGGGCTACGTATGTTATTCTACCTCATTTCTTAGGTGGAAAATATGCCTCTATGCTGATTAATAAACATGGTCTTAATTTTAAGAAATTTTTAACTGAAAGAGATAAGCATATCAAACACTTGAAAGAGAGAAGAGAACTTGGACATACTCATCCGAACGTAGAGAAGAATAAGTGAATGGCGCCCCCGAGATTTGAACTCGGAACCATCAGCTTTCTCAAAAGATTTTCATGAGACTGACACTCTACCAGGTTAAGCTAGGGCGCCGTAAAAAAGAAGAGTTTTATTTGATTTTTAAGAGTTTTGGTCAACCTGCATTGTAACATTAAAGGGACTTATTGGAAAATATTAAATAATTCAAATTCTTAGCTAAATCTATTAAAATGAAAGATATAAAGCTAGATAATGGTTTAAAGTGCTTTATTTATTTCTTAGGATTCCCTATATTATCCCCTTTATTTGTCATAAGTAACTATTGGGATAAAAGTGATGAACTGAATCTCTTTTGTTTTTGGTTAAATCTAAGGAATGTAACATTAACTAAGAATTGGGAGAAAATAATATATGTTGTAGGTTGTGTGCAGTTTTCTTTATGGATTCTTCTTATTCTTTATATAATATTTTTAATTATGTTTGGATAGGCATAGAACCTATAGAATAAAATAGATTTTAAAGTACATAAATATATTAAAAATAATAAGCTAATATTTTTTGTATGGAATTATTTACTTATCTAGCTATAATGTCTGTGGGTTATATTCTATTAATATTTCTTATGGTAAATTGTGATTATCTCATTGAAAAATTAAGAAAAATTACTGAAGAACCAAGTGGATATTTTAAATTTGGGCAGACAGTAATATTACTATTTTCTATCTCTATATTTTCGTTAATTCTTATTTATAATATGTTTATTAAGACAAGAGACGTTTCTTCAATAGATGTATTTTTTGCAGTGATAGTAGGAACATTAGGAACTATAGTTGGTTTATTTTTTGGTGCCAAAGCAGAATATTTTATTTCTCAATCCAGAAAAGCAGAAGCTGAAAAAATTAAGAAAACAATCCCTTTTACAGTACAAGTAATAAAAAAGTTGTCAGATAGAATCCAAGAACTAGAGAAGATTATAAAAGAGAGATTATAACAAAAAAAGTTTATTTAATATATTACCATTCTCTTCTACTTCCTCTATTGCTCTCTCAGCTTCTTTTATAAGAATTAGGTTAGCCCCAGATATAGTTGCTATATCTATATTTTTACTTTTAGAATTGGTAGATTTATACACTCTTTTTGATTTAGATTTATCTTTACCCACTTTTATCACCTCTAATTTAAATAACCATACTTACTTAAATATTTATATCTTACAAAATATAAAAAGCTGTTGGTTTCATTTACAAGTAGATAACTTAAATATAAAAATGTATGACCATCCAGGAGGAATCAAGATAAAAGGAAAAGAAAAAAAGCAATGGGTATATTTTGTATGTGATAAATGCAATCAGCAAATAACTTTGGATATTATGGGATTTTATAATTATGATGATTGTGATTAATTTTTTATTCTCTTAAAGAGCATGTATAATCTCACCATTTAAAAACAAACCACTTCCAGAAATTTTTAAAATTGCTCCGCTTACTTGTCTATCATAAATAGCTTCTGAACCACTTATTACTCTATGCCCATGATTATTAGTATTATCCCTAACACCATATAATATATCTATCAAATGTTTCTTCTCTCTTACTTTTGCCCATAAATTATCTTCTCTAAATATATTTTTCATAGTAAATCTAAGGAGAAAGCTATTTAAAATAGCTTTCCCTCTCATAATTTGATGGTTTATGAGCATTAGAGAATTTTTTGAAATATCATTTTTAGGAAGATGGTATCTTGATAAATATGATTTTTTAGAAGAAGAATTTAAAGAAATACAGAATCCTTTTTTTAGAGGTTTATCTATCATTTTATTAAAAGTATTAGCTGTTTTATTTCCCATATTAATCCTAATATTACTAATACTAAAATGGAAAATAGGATTAACAATATTTGGAGTGTGGATAATTTCTGAGTTAATTTATGTTTATGGTTTGAAGAAGGGCGAGGAAGATTAGATATGAGCATAGAACTAATTATAGCAATATTCATTGCGATACTTATTGTTGGGATTATCCTATTGGCGATAGGATATTTTATGGAAGAGCCTATTGCTTTAATAATCGGGTTCATATGTGTTGGTATTTTTCTTTTATTCATTTTATCTATCCTTCTTGGTTTTATTGAATATTCATTAACAGTCTTCCAAGAATGGCTAAAACAAACAACAGGGTAGTAATCCAAACCCCTGTAGCAAAGTAATATATTTTCACTTGTGTTATTTTTCTCATTTTTTATCCCCCTTAATCAAAAGTCCCTCTTGTGTTACAATGCATGGTCAACCG
>Ga0180009_10006596_pt1 | contig 12129 bp, 9 predicted proteins | sample OS_PC_MetaG_FD_123537 | JGI IMG/M metagenome (GOLD analysis project Ga0180009, IMG submission 123537) | Groundwater microbial communities from the Aspo Hard Rock Laboratory (HRL) deep subsurface site, Sweden - OS_PC_MetaG | ecosystem: Environmental > Aquatic > Deep subsurface > Groundwater...
CGGCGGAATCAACTGGTACAGGAACATAGACAGGAATCGGGAGCTGACTCCCTTTCTGAATGGTGCGAAGATTCATCAGCCGGCCCTTTTTGTGGCAGGAGAGATGGATGGCGTCATCGTCATGTATCGCCAGCCTTATGAAAACCTTGAAACGAATATTCCCAACCTCAAGAAGAAAGTGTTGATACCTGGGGCCGGACACTGGATCCAGCAGGAGCGTCCGAATGAGGTCAATAAACTGCTCATAGAATTTCTCACTGACCTCTAAGCCCCGGCTGAATGGCATGGAGTCGTATAGAAGCTCGTCTTGAAAGTAATAGTTCACCGCAGAGCTCTGTGTCTCTGTGGTGAGAGACAAAATGAGTTTTTATCCCTGACCCCATTTCCCGAAATTGTCTTGACAAAGAATAAATACTTTTTATATTTTTCGAGATATGTCGAATTATGAGGAAAAAAAGATCCAAAAATTTGCCGAGATGTTTAAGGCTCTCTCAAACCCAAACCGCCTCAAGATATTCTTACGCTTGATCTCCTGCTGCCAACCAGGAACCACATGGAATTTACAAAACGGTTCGGAGTCCGAAGGGTGCGCTTGTGTCGGTGACCTCAGTCAAGACCTCAACATCGTTCCCTCCGCCATATCGCATCATATTAAAGAACTTCGTCATGCAGGTTTGATACGCATGAAGAGAAAAGGGCAGAGAGTCGAGTGTTCCATTGACCCAGAAGCCATAGCCGCATTAAAAGGTTTTTTTATATTCTGAATTATCAATAATATTTCCAAAGTGTAATGATTTTTCATACATAACAGGAGCAACATCAAAACATAGGCCATACAAAGACAGAAATTCCTGACGGAATAGGGTGGTTATTAAGGCCCATACTTTCTCATAGTATCTGGGCTGTATGGGCCTTTTTTGTTATTACATTGAAGAGGGATCTTTTTTTATGCGAGGCAAATAATCATGAAAAATGTATATATGGCCAGTAATAAGAGACATGATGCGGCTCTGCAACCGGCTAAAAAATCTGTGATTCCGTATGTTTTAATGGTTGCAGGAGTCATGGTCTTAATTATCTTTATTGTTATTTTCGCCCCGAAAATTAGGGGAGGTGAGGACGCCAAGATCCTCTCAATAGATGCAAGGCTCAAACAACTGGAAGTAAGACTTAAGCGGATTGAAAATCTTGATAAGAGACTATCATTGCTCGATAAACTAAGGACAGAACTAGAGATATCCATCATGGAAAGGCTTGATAGTCTTGAAGCATCCTTGTCAATGAGGATGGATCAGAAGGTGAAGGAACTTGACAATCTGCATATGGAGGCCAGGCAAAAAACGCCTGATAAGAAAAAGATCGTTAAAATCTCTAAGAAAGAGACAGAGTATCGTTACCATGAAGTGGGTGCTGGGGAGACACTCTATAGAATAAGTCGCAAATATGGTTTGACAGTAGAGGAGTTACGGCGACTGAACAGCATCTCTCCCGAATCGGTCATACACGTTGGCCAGAAACTCATTATAGGCCAAGAAAAAAGCAGGTGATAGACGGTGTGAATGCCTTTAGTTCAACGGGTGAATATAGATCGAGAGGGAGGGAGAAGTGATTAGAAGCATAAACAATAAGACCCCTAAGATAGACGAATCAGCCTTTGTCAGTGAAGTAGCTTACATTATCGGAAATGTGGAAATTGGCAAGAACTCGGGTGTCTGGCCAGGGGCTGTGATTAGAGGTGATTTCTCAAGCATCAAGATCGGTTGCAACACCATGGTGGAGGATAATTGTGTGCTTCATACCGGAGTACCCATGGAGATAGAAGATCATGTGATCATCGGTCATGGAGTGGTGGTGCATGGCGAAAAAATTGGCAATAACAATCTTATAGGCAATAACGCTACCATTCTGGAAAACTCTCAAATAGGGAATTTCTGTATAATTGGTGCCGGTTCCCTGGTTAGCCCGGGCATGAAAATTCCGGACAAATCATTAGTTGTTGGTGTGCCAGGGAAGATCATGGGGCAGATCTCTCCAGAGCAGTTGCAGATGTTAAAAAAAGGGTCTCAATCGTACATGGAATTACTCAGGCGGTATAAACAGCAGGGACTATAACCCCAATTGAGGGAAAAATGCTCAATTGGGAGCTATCAGCATTCAGCTGTCAGTGTTCCAATCGTTTTACAGCGAGTAAGATATAAAGATCCGGTTCGTCAACAAACTTTCTAATATCAAACCCATAGGGTCTAAAAAGGTTTTCAGCCCCGGGCCTATCTGGGAAATCATCTAGAGGAAAAGGTGATTTCTCCTTCAATAAATCAACAAACGATTTTCCCATGGGGTGGCTGATCACCATGCGGCCATCTTTTTTCATCATCCGGCTTATGTTTGTAAAAGCCCCCCTCTTATCCACGATATTGGGATAGCATGCATTTATAAACACCACATCAATGCTTAGATCCGGCAAAGTCAGATCCCGGACATCTGCCAAAACTGTTTCCACATACTTATAATGCTCCTTTAAACGTGTCAACATGACCTTGGAAAGATCACAAGCGAAGATTTTCTCTGGATTGCATGTTTGAATCAGAGGGATTAAGATCCCCGTCCCGCTTCCTACATCTAAAACCACATCTCCCCGGGCTATATCAGCGGATGCCACGATCTTTTCCAGGCGTAATGGGACGCCTTCAGGCAAAGGGGGGTCAAAGAGGCGCGCAAGTTCACTAAAGAAATCACTCTGTAATAGATTGATCCTTTTGACCTCTTCTTCATCTAGTTCTTTGTCAGCATTCATGGCTCATTGGCTATTATGGGTTTAATTTTCTAAATACAGAAATTTAATCGTAGTCATTCTTTCATAACTTTTGACCTTTTTCAAATATTTCGTGAGTTCGGCAATCTCTCGCCCTAAGCGTAATTTTTTGATCCCCGAACCTTCACTGAATCAAACATGTTTTTAAAGCTCAAAACTATTACATTTTTTCTTAATTTCTAACCTATACAAGAATGCTGCAAGACAAATGGTTGAAATGATAATCCAAAAATTATCGAAAATTAATAAGATTTTTAGTTGAAATATCCGGAAAGTTCCATTAGGTAGATAATTGATCTGTTTCTCTAGCAGTTTACATAGGCTACAATCTTAAAATTTTTGTGAAGTTTTTGTAACGGTCTATAGAGCAGGTTTTCAACAGATGCTGGATGCTGGCCCTGTTGAATTTCCCGAAGGGAACCCTATTCAACAGGGCTGGTCTCTAGATGCTGGATTTTATAAGGATCTTTTTTTTCTTTATCAAGTATCGAGTAACTAGCATCCAGTATCGCTTCGCATCAGACAGCGAAGTGTTATTTTCCCCACTCATCGGTTTTGATGCAGAGCTTTGCTAATGAATTGTATGGAACATCACTGCCACTATGTAACGTAACCTGATAGCCTTATACCTTTAACCTTTAAAAACCATTTAATCAGGAGGTACCTCTTATGAGCCAGACTTTTAAAAAACTATTTGAACCCATCACAATCGGTTCCGTAGAGATAAAGAATCGTTATGTGCTGAATGCCATGCATCTGGGATGGGAAGATAACGATTATGTAAGTCAGAGAATTATTGATTTTTACATAGAGAGGGCCAAAGGTGGCGCTGGCCTTATAATCATTGGGGGCTTCAAGATTGACAATCTTGCTGGCGGACCGACAATGTTGAGTATAGCAAGTGATGACTATCTTCCCGGTCTCAAAAAGTTAGCCACAGAGATGAAGAAAGAAGGGGCAACGATATTTTGTCAGCTCTTTCATGGCGGCAGATATATTCCTTCATTCGATATAGGAGAGCAGGCTGTCTCGGCTTCTGAAGTAAGGTCCCGGCTGACTGGTGAAGTGCCCCGCGCCCTTACTATCGAAGAGATAAAGGGGATTGAACAAAGATATTCTGAGGCTGCCATAAGGGCTAAAGAGGCAGGTTTTGATGGCGTGGAGGTCATAGCCAGCACCGGTTACCTCGTATCCCAGTTTCTCTCTCCCATAGCCAATCTACGCGAGGATGAATACGGTGGTGACCTATCCAACAGGATGCGCTTTGGCTTAGAAGTGGCCCAGGCCATCAGGAAGGGGATTGGTCCTGAATTCCCCTTCATCTTCAGGATATCAGGCAATGATTTTGTCAAGGGTAGCACGACAAACAGAGAAGCCGGAATATTCGCAAAAGAACTGGAAAAATCAGGGGTGGATGCCATCAATGTACAGAGTGGATGGCATGAGGCCAGGGTTCCTACGACACAGCAGATTGTCCCTCAGGGGGCATTTGCGTATCTGGCAAGCAATATCAAAAAAGAAGTATCCTGCCCGGTGATGACCTGTAATAAATTAGGGAACCCTTATCTTGAAGAGGAGATCATAAGGGACGGTATGGCAGATATGGTAGGTATGGCAAGATCATTTCTGGCTGATGCTTATCTACCCAAAAAGGTTCAGGAAGGAAGGGTTGACGAGATCATCCGATGCATCAGTTGCAATCAGGGTTGCCTTGATACGGTTTTTACCCGGAAACCCGTAACCTGCTTGGTTAACCCTTTTGTAGGGAAAGAGAGGGAGTGGGCCATCACACCTGCCGAAAAAAAGAAGAAAGTCCTTGTCATCGGAGGCGGACCGGGGGGTATGGAAGCGGCAAGGATTGCGGCAATGAGAGGTCATCAAGTCCTTCTATATGAAAAATCAGACAGACTCGGCGGACAGATCAACCTTGCCACAGTTCTTCCAAAGAAGAAAGAGTTTGGCATGCTTGTGGAGAATTTTCAAGTTCAATTAATAAAGAATAACGTTAAGGTAAAAACGGGTGTAGAGGTGACACCTGAGGTGGTTGAAGAGATCCGTCCTGATGCTGTGGTGGTGGCCACTGGCGCAGAGCAGAGACCCCACTCCGTCAAGGGAGCTGACAGGGAAAATGTGTTTACCGCCATTGATCTGCTTGAAAACGATATTCCCATAGGGAAGAGAATAGTGATCATAGGGGGTGGCAGTCTCGGATGCGAAGTGGCCCTGCTCCTTGCCAACAAGGGAGTGGTGAACAGTGAAGTACTTTCATTTCTTTTCAGGACAGACGCAGAGGATATGGAGACCCTCAAGAAAATCTCAAGCAGGGGCACAAAGGAGGTAACACTCATAACAAGGAAAGAGAGGGTAGGGGAAGATATTGGCCAAACAACAAGGTGGATATTTCTCCAGGAGCTTCGTCGGTTAAACGTGGAGGTTATTACAAAGGCTGAGAATATCTCGGTCACCGAAGAAGGGGTTCGCCTTGATAGGGGGGATGAGAGTAAAGAGATTCCTGCTGATACCATCATAATCTCTCCGGGGATGCGACCTGTGAATGATTTGTATGAATCATTGAAGAATAAGGTAGAGGAGATTCATATCATTGGAGACGCAAAAGAGCCTCGCAAGGCCATTGAGGCCATATATGAAGGGGCGGAGATTGGTCTCGCCATATGAGAGCTAGGCTTTTATGTAAAAAGGTAATTAAACGTCTCGAAAATTCTAAAACTTATTGAATTTAGCGATATTTATCGAGGCCTGAGATTTTGCATCGTAAATGGAAGGTACTTAAGCTGATGAACCTTGTATAATAAGATATTCCACCACATCACTAACCAGGGAACCTCGAAACACCCGTTTGACACCCCATCTCAAGCAGTCTCTCCTCGTCCTGGGGAGGAATAATACCCCCTGCAATAACCGGAAGTTCGTTCATTCCCTCTTTGCAGAGCTGATCCATGAGCTACGGGGTCAATCCTATTATAAAGACCAAAGTAGATAACCTCAAAGCCTTCATTCTTCAGGAGGGATGCCTGAGTCACGAAACTTTTTAGTTCGTCCCCAGGTTATTCTTAAAAGCAATTTTACTTGACTTGAAAAGTATTTTGTCATTCCATAAAGTTGAGTTATTCTATGACCATAACCAATTTATGACCCTATAATTGGACTATAACTATTTATTTTGATCTTGAAATCATGGTCCTTTCCCGCCTTACAGGCGGGATCTTCGATGGGCCAGTCAAAGATCCCGCTACGCGGGGGTCAGAGTTATCCGGCTCTGCCTGAAGAAGCCCATTATTGTGTCTTGTCTACAGCCATGGACGCCTTTGCACATGATTTTAAGACCGTCATCCTGAAAGATCTCTGTGCTTCATTTAGCGAAGAGGTTCATAACGCCACTCTTGAAAGCCTACGGGGCGAAATTATGGAACCATGGTTTCGGATTATGACCGCATTCGAGTTCCTGGCAGCCATTGAAAAGGAGAAAAAATAGCCCTTGACCTCTCCAGCCAATGCCTCAGTACTGTGTATTCCCACAGTGATATTCTCCATATTGATTCCGTTAATTGGTATCCTATTGTTTGCCTACATCATTTCAAAACGCCTTTTGCCTTTACTTCAGGCATCGCCGGATCATCGTCTGAATCGATTGAAAGATCGCATCTTCAAACTTCTAAAATTTGCTATCCTCCAGTATCGCCATCCCAGATACCCATTTGCCGGGGTCATACACATTTTACTCTTTGCCGGTTTCATCATCTTGTCTTTGCGGTCCTTTACCCTGATCATGCTTGGGATTTTCCAAGGCTTTACCTTGCCCGGTTTAGACGGAACCGCGGGACATATCTACTCCATTCTGAAGGATATTACCGGTACAGTTGTCCTCATGGTATGTATCGTTGCTATGTTTCGAAGAGGGCTTTTAACACCTGAAAGATATGCGGTACCCACTAAATACGGGAAGGAACACACGGGAGAAGCCATAACCGTGCTGATGCTTATCTCTGGTTTAATGTTATGTGATATGCTCTTTGAAGGAAGCCTTGCTTCTGCCCGGCTTCAAAAGGGAATAGATATTGGTAAACTTATTCCAGGGACGGGAACATGGGTTGCCGTCAGATTGTTTGAAAGTACATTGCCTTCAAAACTTCAGAATATTCATCTGACCGCATTCTTTCTTCATGATTTGATATTTTTCTTCTTCCTTTGCTTTCTGCCACTTGGGAAACACTTTCATGTCATTACCTCCCTTCCAAATATCTTTCTAATGAAGCTTAAAAAAGGGTCTGTTAAACCTGCCAGATGGGGCGTTGAAGAATCAGAGATCATTGATCTTGAATCATTTGGCGTCAAGAAGTTTGAGGATTATACATGGAAGCATATTCTCGATTTCTATTCATGTGCAGATTGTGGAAGATGTTCTGATCAGTGTCCTGCCAATGCCGTGGGCCGCCCCCTCTCTCCCAGATTCATATCCATCAGATGTCGTGACCATTCCTTCATGAGTTACCCGTTACTTGGAAAGGTGTCTAAAGATAAAAACCCCCTGATCGGTCATGTGCTTGAGGAAGATGAGATCTGGTCATGCACCACATGCGGCGCCTGCGAGGAAGAATGCCCGCTCATGATAGAGTACATCGACAAGATAGTGGACCTGAGGAGGGGCATGGTTGATGAGGGCATGGTCCCACAATCCCTTCAAAAACCCCTTATGTCATTGGAAAAACGCGGGAATCCCTATGGTAAAATGGAGAAGAGGAGATCTGACTGGATTAAGAGTTTGCCGGAAGAGCAACATGTGAAGGTTCTTCAGCAGGAAGAGGTTGCCCATACGCTTTATTTTGTAGACAGTATTACATCCTATGACGACAGGATCCAGGAGATTGCCAAAGCAACGGCACGGGTTCTAAAGATTGCCAACATAGACTTCGGGATCCTTGGACCGGCTGAACGGGATAGTGGTCATGAAGTAAGAAGATTCGGGGAGGAGATGCTTTTTCTGAGCCTGAAAAACAGAAACACCCAGGCCATCATAAACTCTGGTGTTAAAAATATTGTTACTTCAGATCCCCACGCATTTAACGCCTTGAAGAATGACTATGACGGTATCCCCCCTGTTGAACATACCAGTCAGGTGATGGCAAGAAAGATAAGATCAGGGGAGATCCGATTGAAGACTATAGAGGACCCGGATAGAATCTACACCTATCATGATTCCTGCTACCTGGGTCGGCACAACGGCATCTATGATGTACCGCGGGATGTGATTGATGCCATACCAGACATAAAACGGGTGGAGATGACCAGGTGTAGGGACAGGTCATTCTGCTGTGGCGGTGGAGGCCTCGCCCTCTTTTATGAACCCCCCGAAGAGAAAAGAATGGGGCAGGTGAGGGTTGAGATGGCAAAGGAGGCGGGAGCTGACGTTATTGTAACGGCATGTCCCTTCTGCATGGTCCATATTGAAGATGCCATTAAGACAACCGGAATGGAAGGAGAGATGCAGGTCATTGATCTTGTTGAACTGATCAATCGGCACGTAGTCATGGAATAAACCCTAACGATGCATAAAATCGATTAAACTGCCATTGCAGATATGCTTGCGACAGTTGCCTTTACTGGGCCGATGCTGGATGCTGGTTGCTCGATGCTTGATAACCTGCATGCCATCAGTAGTGGCATCCATAAACATCCAGTATCCAGGGACCAGCCCTGTTGAATAGGGTTCCCTCCGGGAAATTCAACAGGGCCAGTATCAAGGATCAGCAAATGACAGCAAGGTTTTTCGTCGAGACAGCATCGATTTAGTGTCATATCTAATGCAACTATAGGGTAAATATACAGTTCCGGAGGAAAAAGATGGAGATTTTGGTATGCGTCAAGCGGGTTCCAAATACCGAAGAGAATGAGATTGAGCTGGACAGCACTGGAGCTGACATTAAAAGGAGTGATCTCGTCTATTCAGTAAATGAATGGGACAATTATGCCGTTGAAGAAGCCATACAGATCCGAGAAAAGTATGGCGGAACCGTGACCGTGGTGACCGTTGATACTGAAGCAGGTGATGAAGTACTAAGGCGTGAATTGGCCATGGGGGCAGACAAAGGTATCCACCTTCTGGATAGGGCATTCGAAGGTCCTGACGGAAGGGGAATCGCCCGTATCTTAAAAGCCGAGGCGAAAAAAGGAGATTATGATCTGATCCTGACAGGCGTCCAGGCAGATGATGGGGCTGCTCAGGTGGGAGGAATGCTTGCGGCAATGCTCGGTTGGCCGTACGCATCCATTGTCAATCACATGGAGGTTCTGGATGATAAGAGAGTCATAATTCGTCGTGAAGTGGCAGGTGGCAATCAGGAGGTCTATGAAATGGATTTACCCTGTGTCCTTTCAATCCAGACCGGGATCAACGAACCGCGTTATGTCTCTTTGCGGGGCGTGATGAAAGCGGCAGACCTGCAAATCCCGGTTCACGGCGCATCGGATCTGGATCTCTCACCAGACTCCATCGGTGAATCAGGCGCAAAAGTGAAACGGCGGGATTACTTCGTCCCCGAAGTGGGTGATGGGGCCGAGATGCTTGAAGGGACCACCGAGGAGATAGTGGAAAAACTCATAGACCTTTTAAAAGCCAAAGGAGGTATCAGGTAATGGAGCAGCATATATATGCCTATATTCTTCACAATGAAGGGGCCATTGATGATACGGCCTTTGAGTTACTAACAGCGGCAAAGAAAATAGATCCCACTGCCTCCGTCACAGCCATTCTTGCAGGATGGGGCCCCGATCTTGATGCCGTGTGTCATAAAGCAGCCGCTAGTTTTGCAGAGGTTTGGAAGATTGAAAACCAGGCCCTCTCCTATCCTGATGCGGAACTGATTCGGAGACTGTTAGTTCGAATTATCCCGGGGAGAAGTATTTTTCTTCTTCCCCATGAACATTTTGGGATGGATCTTGCCCCTGGTCTTTCCATTATGCTTGATGCGGCATATGTTTCGGATGTGGTTGACTTGGAAGGTGTAGAAGATGTAATACTTAAAGCTGTGAGACAGGAATATAACGGACAGGTCAGCACACATGTGGATTGTGATATATCGAGTGGCACAGTCATTACTGTCCGACCAGGAAGTTTCAAGGAAGATGAAAGTGAGGGAGTAAACGGGCAGGTCGTCGATAAGAGTTCCGAGGCAACAGAAGAGGGTATGCCGGAAACCGGACGCCATTTCCTGGAGATGGTTGAGGCTGAAGTTGGTGACGTTGACATCACACAATCTGAAATCCTTGTCTCCGTGGGACGTGGCATAGGGGATGAGGAAAACCTCGAGATCGCATTCGATCTGGCAAAGGCCGTTGGAGGCGATGTTTCCTGCTCCAGACCAATCGTGGATAACAAATGGTTGGAGAAACATAGACAGGTTGGGAACTCAGGCAAGACCGTAAAACCGAAGGTCTACATGGCATTAGGTATCAGCGGCGCATTTCAGCATATAGCGGGACTAAAGGGTAATCCCTTTGTTGTGGCGGTAAACAAAAATCCTAAGGCGCCGATTTTTCAAGTGGCTGATGTGGGTGTGGTTGCAGATATCCTCGATCTTGTTCCTGAACTCACCGATAGAGTTAATGAGATGAAAGGAGGCAAACAATGGGATTGAGAGAACTGAACATCGATTTAACCAAGAAACATGTCGCCCTATGGAAATCGACCAAGGAGTTTCTTACCGAGGTGTGGCGTCCGGCAGCCATTGAACTGGACAGGATGGCCGATCCCGCGGATGTGATCGCCGAAGTCTCCGTCCTTTGGGATGTGTTTCGAAAGACCTATGAATTGGACTATCATATACTCACCTTTCCAAAGGACTTGGGGGGCCTGGAGTTAGATGCCATGAGTGTAGCCCTTGTGACCGAACTGGAGGGCTGGGCCTCTCCAGGATTATCTGTCAGTGTGGGCGTGAACACAACGCCTTTCACCTATGCTATGATGTCACCGGCACCTGAGATGCAAGAGATGGTGAAGAAATTTATCGAAGATAAAGAGGGCAAGATGACCGGGTGTTGGGCCATTACCGAGCCTGATCATGGATCTGACTGGATCCTTTTTGAAGGTGAGGAATCAGCCAATCCTGCCGTTGCACCCCAGGTGAGGGCCGTTCTTGACGGAGACGAGTACGTCATAAACGGCCAGAAGTCCTCCTGGGTCAGTAACGGTACAATTGCCAACCATGCGGCTCTATGGTTAACCCTGGACCCGGATAAAGCCTATGAAGCCGGGGGCATAGCCGTCATACCTCTCGATCTTCCGGGCATATCTCGAGGTGCTCCTTTGAATAAATTGGGACAACGTGACTTGAATCAGGGTGAGATCTTTTTTGACAACGTTCGTATCCCGAAATACATGATGATTGCTGAGGATCCAGTGACCTTCAAGCTGCTATCCAATGCCCAACTAGGACTAGCCAATTCATGGATGGGGCTCACGTTCGCCGGCTGTGCCTATGCCGCATTGGAAGAGGCCCTGCGCTATGCCCAGGAAAGGGTACAGGGTGGAAAGACCATCATTAATCACCAGGCCGTCAAACTGCGGATCTTTGATATGTTCGCTTCTGTAGAAGCGGCACGTTCCCTGGCCCGTCGCGTATGGGTTTACAATGTGGAGCAATACAACAACATGCAACCGCCGGCAGTCCACTACGCCATGGCCTCAAAAATCCTTTCCACGGAGACCTCAACAAGAGTAGCCAGCCAGGCAATCCAGATCTTTGGTGGTGTCGGTCTTTCAAAGGAATACCTCATTGAAAAGATCTACCGGGATGCCCGTGCCTCCATGATAGAGGATGGCGTGAATGATGTGCTGGCCCTGGACGGCGCAGACAGGCTGACGAAGGGCCGCAGCACATGGATCGTCGCAGAGGGAACCGCCCAGGCTGCCCTTGCAGCCGGAGCCGAGGAAGGACCTACCTGGGAAGAACTGGAGCCCATGTTTCGCCCAAAAAATGTTTACATGGGTGTTATGAAGGTGGATGCGGAAAAATGCACCCAGTGCGGACTGTGCCTTGAGAACTGCCCTTTCAGGTGCTGGGAGACGGATGAGAACGAGATCCCCCGAATGAAGGAGACGTATGCATGCTTCTCCTGCTACAACTGCATGGTGGCCTGCCCGGTGGATGCCATCTCCATTGTGGACTCCTATCACGTGAATGACGGGGTATTCAAGACTGATCCCTATCCGTTACCGGCCAGGATGCCATACGAACCCAAAGACGCCGAGGGGAATCCCGATGAGTGGACCGTCATTGAGAAGACCATCTTCGAGCGAAGGA
>Ga0180009_10006597_pt1 | contig 12128 bp, 3 predicted proteins | sample OS_PC_MetaG_FD_123537 | JGI IMG/M metagenome (GOLD analysis project Ga0180009, IMG submission 123537) | Groundwater microbial communities from the Aspo Hard Rock Laboratory (HRL) deep subsurface site, Sweden - OS_PC_MetaG | ecosystem: Environmental > Aquatic > Deep subsurface > Groundwater...
GTTCTCCAAGCCCGAATACCTCGAACGAAGGAAGATGTAGTCGGGCTCCAGGGATTCGGGGCCGTCGAGCTTCCTCAAGCTCTCGGCCGCCTTGTGGACCACGTGGTAGCCGTCGTCGTGTTCGATGCAGTAGACGATCGCGTCGCGGCTCGCAGCGTCCTTGCTCTGCGCCAACAGCTCGATGGCCTGCTGCCGTACGTGCGGGTATTCGTCCCGAGCACGCTCGCGAATGAGCTTCCAACCCTCCTCGCTGCCGAACCAACGCAAGCCGGTCATCGCGCGAAGCGCCAGCCCACCTTCTCCCTTCGCCAGCCGGAGCAGCAGCTTCTCGATCGTTTCGGCCTTGTCCGTGGACGACAAGTGCCCGATCGCCTCGGCCGCGTCCTCCTGCAGCGCGTGCCCTTCTTCGTTGACCAATCGAAGCAGCACGTCCAAGGCCGCGGCGTCGGCCAACTCGCCGAGCGCACGGACACCGCGACGTCGATCGTTGAGATCCTCCATCATATCCACGGCCGTCATGAGCACGCGAACCCCATCGGACCGGCCAGCCCAGGCCAACGCCTCGGCTGCCAACAACTGCGTGCGAAGGTTCGCGTGACCCAACGCGGCCACCAATGCGTCCGGCTTCGTCTTGCGTTTCCGAACGCGGAAGCCCAAGGCAGTCACCGCCCGATCCCGCACCGCGTCCGTGGTCGAGGCCGCCAACAATGCAAGCACCGCGTCGACCTCCGAACCCCGCGCCCACTGAGCGCCTGGGAGCAGCCGCGTCAGCACACCCGCGTCGCCGAGGCGATACGCCGCTTCCATCGTCTTGGTCAGCACTCCATCATGACGGGGATACTGTTTCGTTTCCCAGTCCAGCGGAGGCGTCGGTGCGGTCCAACGCTGCAACACCACCTCCGACGGATCCCGATCATCGCCATCCTGGATCGGTTGGTCGTAACCGCTGACCACGCGCAAAGCGTCGAACGCGAATCGGCGGGTCTTGGTCTCGTCGACATAGGTCAACAGTCGCTCCGCGGTCTTCGGCAGCCGGAACTTGCCAACCGCTGTCATCAAGCGAGCAACGTTGGCGTCTCCGGCCGGATCCTTGTCGATACGGTCCATCAACGCATCGGGCGTCCGTTCGTCGCCGAGTCGCTCCAGAGCTTCGGTCGCTTCAGCCTGCCGACGCGTCCTGAGCATGGCCACCAGCGCATCGAATGACGCGCTGTCCTTCTTGCGCCCGAGCTCCAGCGCAGCTCCGTCGCGCACGTGCTCGAAGGGGGATTCGAGGGTCTTTCGCAGCGCCTTGGCGGCCTTGTCGTCCTTGTCGTACAGACGGGCGAGGCCTCGAACACCTTCGTCTCGCACTTCGGCCGACTTGGCCGTCAAACCCGTGGTGTAGACGTCGGTCCATCCTTTGGATTCGGCCAGGAGCTTACCAGCCTCGGTCTCGAGCCCGTCGGAGTTGTTCAAGTACACCCGTTCGAGCACGGCGAGGCCCTCCTTGCCCTTGCCGCTCTCGGCAAGCAGACGGAGTCCTGCCACGCCCATGTCCCGGAACCCGACGGAGATCGCTTCGGCTGCGAGGTCGGCCGGCGTCACGCCCAGCGCACCCAGTCCGTCGAACGCGACCTTCCGAACGGCCACGTCCCGGTCCGCCAGACCCATCGACAGCAGCGGTATCACCGTCGAGAGCAGGTCCTTGTCTTGCCGCGCCATCTCGGACAGTCGTCCGATGGCGGTCTGTCGCACGCGCGCGTCGAGCTGCGTGCCTGCCTGACGTGAAAGCCCAGCATAGGCGCCCACAACCACCCGACGCATCTCCGCAGGGGCGTACTTCGCCTCGGCCGGCTTACGCTTCTTCGCCTTGCCGTCCAGATCCTTGAGCACCTTGTCGAACCGCGTGGAGAACCCACGCCATGCACGCTCCAGGCGCTGCGACTTCTCGTCGTCGAGAGCACTCAGCAGCTTGGCCGCTCGAATACGAAGCGCCGGTTCGCCATGGGTCACGACCTCCGCCAGCGTACGCACGGCTTCGTGGGGGAACTTCCAAGGCGCATGATCGTCGCCCCGATCGTTGAAGAGCTCGGTGACCCAATTCGCGAACTTCTCCGGATCCGCAAAGGTCTCCAGCGCGCGCGCAGCCACCAGACGCGTCCGCGGATGTTTGGAGGAAAGCGCCCCCAAACACCGGTCCGGAACGCCATCCTGCTCGCTGGACTCCACCAGCATCATCAGTAGCAGCGCTCGACCCCGGATCACGCGATCGTCCTGATCGAGGAAGGACATGAACACGTCCTGCGCCGTCTCGCCCAACGCAAGCGCCGAGTACAACCCGCGCATCGCCGCGTCGCCCTTGTCCTTCACCAACCCTTCGAGCAGCGGTAGCCCGGCTGGATCCCCCAACGCGGCCAACCCCGTCGCGGCTTCCAGCTTCACGGTGGCGTCGTCGTCGGACAGACACGACGTCAACACGCCACAGAGTGACGCGTCGTCGCCACAGACCCATCCAAGCGCAGCAACGGCCGCGCGACGAATCGAGACATCATCCTGCGCAGCGAGCTTGCCAACGTCGGCACCGGCCTTCGGGTTACCGAGCTGACCGAGCCCTTGAAGCGAGCGAACCACGCGATCGCGCCAGACGACCTTCTGCTCCTTGAGCTCGGGCTCCGGGGCTTCCGCAAGCGCGAGCAAGGGTGCGAGGGCCTTGTCATCACCATGCTCAGCGAGGGCAACGGCGGCCCGAACCTTGACGTCGTCATATTCGCTTTCGAGCGCTTTCTTGAGCTCTTCGAGCGCTTCATCGACGGCCAGACCCTCCACCGCCGCCAGACGTACCTTTTCGTGAGCGTCGTTGAGCGCGCTGGCGAGGAGCTCCCGAACCCCGGCGACATGACGCTTGGACAGCGCAGCCACGGCCTCGAGCTTGAGATCCTCGTACTTGCCGGCCAACGCCGCCTCGAGCGGCTCCTTGGTCTTTCCCTTGCTGCGTTTCTGCGCAAACGCGAATGCGTCCTGCCGCAACGAAGGGTCAGGATCCTGGAACATCTCGAGCAGGAGGGCAGGGGCCCAGGACTCCTGGATACGCCCCATGATCTCGCCCAACACCTCCCGCCGCACCTCGCCGTGAATGGATCGCAAGGCGAAGCGAAGCGTGTCGGCGCCACCGCCCGCGATGCCTTGGCTGAGCACCGCCTTGAAGGCTTCGGTGCGCACCGCCTGGGCCGCGTCGTTCAGCCCCTTCTGGAGCAAGCGAAGGGAAGCTTCCTCCTCTTCCTTCTTGGTCTTGTCCTTCGCAGCCTTCTTCATCGTGCGCACGAGCAGCTGCAAGCCCCTCAGACGCACGTCTTCGTAGGGAGCCATGAGCCCCGCTTCGGCCGCACGGAGGGGAGAGGTGTCTTCCAGGCGAACCAGGGCGGTCAGCGCCGCATCCCGGACCTCCCGGGCCTGGTCACGGAGCATCTGACGCAAACGCGGCATGCCCCGCGGATCGTTGAGCTCGGCCATGGCCTTGCATGCTTCGACCCGAGCGCCGTTGTCACTGTCGTTGGTCAACTGCAACAACGTCCCAAAGGCCCGCTCGTCCTGGAGGGAAGCCAGGCCGCGAGCACCCGCCAAACACGTGTCCAGGGATCGGCTCGCGAGCGCCTCCAAGAGCGGACGCAGGTCGTCGGTGCCAAGCTCGGCCTTCGCCTTCTTGACCTTCGGCGGCTTCGCTTCGGCATCGACCTTCTCTCCAAAGGTCTCCAGCTCCCAGAGAAGACGGTGCAGATCCTTGTCCCGCCCTCGCAACGCGTCCGCAAGATCCGGCTGCGACATCATGGAAACCAGAAAAGCCATCTGGCGGACCGACGCGTCCTTGTCGTCCTCGTGGCGACGTAACGCGACGCGCACCTGCGGCGATGCGAGCAGCTTGCGTTGAAAGACCCGAACCAACGCGAGCAGACGAATGTCAGCTCGCTTCGAGCGAAGCGCGATCAGCGAGGCTTCCGCGGAGTCCTTGGCGTGCAACGCCTCGAGGCTCGTGAGCGCGGCGTTGCGAACCTCAGCCGGGTCATCGTCCAGCGCGGCCACGAGACGTGTCATCGCCTCGTCGTCACTGGGTGCGAGCTTCTCCAGCGCGTGGACCGCCTCCACCCCCACGTCCCGCACCTTCGCGGCAAGCGCGAGCTCGAGGGGGCGAAGAACCTTCTCGCCCACGAGCTTGCGCAATCCCGTAAGGGCCGCCAGACGCACCTTCTCCTCCGGTGCGCTGATCAGCCCTTCGAGACGCTGTTCCGCCCGCGGATTGCCGGAGCTGCCCAGGAGCTCCGTCGCCTTGACCTTCAACCCGTGGTCAGGATCCGACGACGCCCGCTCGGACAGCAGCTCGATGCCGCCCTGGTCGTCGTACCCTGCGACCGTATCCAGGGCTTTTTCGCGACGACCGACTTCGCGCTGTTCGAACTCGTTTCGGGCCCAGGCGTAGGCGTCGTGCACCGTGAGGGCGCGTTCCCCGACCTTGCCCGCCGCATCCAACGGGTAGATTCGAATCGTGTTGTCGTCGCAAACCAGCGCCAGGTGCGGACGGCCCTTGTACTCGATCCGGGTCATCGCCACCGCGCGACCCACGTCCTTGAGCGTCGACGGGCGCTTCTTGTGAACGCCACGGATCCAAGTGCGCAGGGTTGCGTCCTGCCCAGCGGTGTAGAGCTTGTCTTCCAAGCCCAGAATCATCGCGTGCACAGGCCCATCGTGCGCCGCGCCGCTTCCCCGATCCTCGGGCTCCAGCTCGCCGCGAACGTGCGTCAGGAACAGGCGCTGATCCACGCCGGCCGTGTAGACGCGAAGCTCGTCAGGATCGAAGACCGCGCAGGTCACCGCCGACTCGTGGACCTTCTTCTGATCGCTGATGACGAGCTCTTTCTTCTCCTCGCCATCGAGCACCATCAGCGTGCCCTTGCCGGTGCCCACGGCAACCCAGGCACCCGTTGCGTCCGAAGCGAGCGCGGTGACTGGCTCTTCGAGCTCGAAGGTCTGCAGGACCTTGCCCTTGGCGGCGTCGAGGATCGAGACGGTGCTCTCCACACCGACCGCGATCTTGTCCGCGCCGACCAGTGCCAACGCCGACGGGGCCTTCGGGAAGGGCTTTCCGAGTGCAGTCGCCTCCCCGGAGGCAAGCGCGGCTCGGTAGAGCTGGCCGTCCGTGCCGCCGATGAGGACGTTCTGATCGTCCGCAACGGCACAGGAGCCACCGAGCGGGAGCGGGACGGACGAGAGGGCGCCGCTATCGAGATCCAGCCGGTACAGAGGCGTGGACTTGCCCTCGGCGTGGATGGTGACGAAGACGAGAACGTGCCCGGACGCGACCGCAGCGACCGGCCTGCCCCGGAATTGGACGTACTTATGCGTAGTCGCGGTTTCCATCAGCTGGCGTCCTTGGTCGGGTGAGCGTTGCGGATGCGGGTGAGGGCCACGAGACAGGCGCCATGCTCGGCCTGTCCTCGCGATGTCATGAACTCTTCGAACAACGGGGTGACGACACCGGCAAACGCGGTGTCTTCGACAGCGAGATCGCGCATGACCTCAATGAGACCGAGCTTGGCCTTGCGAGCGGGAACGGGTCGCAGCTTCTTTTTTTTCTTCGCACCCGGCGTCTTGACCACCGGCGGACGGCCCGGGGGCAGCGTAAACAGAATGCGACGGAAGAACGCCGCCATCACATCGTCCTTGGCCGGCGGATTCTCGGGACGGGTTGGGGGAGCTTCCGGCGCTTCCTCCGCCTTGTCCGTCTTCTTCTTACCGATGGTCGTCGCGGGCGGGGGCGCAGGCTTCCAACCGCCCGTCGTTCCCTTGTCGCGATACAGCGACCACAGCGTGTGGATCACCATCGTGCGCACCTGCCGGTCGGGACTCTCCGTGAGACGGAAGAGCTCCTCGGGAACGGCCAGCCGCGGATTACGCGCGATCAGCTGCATGCCGAGAGCGCGGGTCCCGGCATCGAGCGACTCGCAGAAGCTGTAGACAGCGTCCGTGGTGAGCGTGGTCGGGTCGATCCTGTACCGGGCGTGCTCCTTGCCGTCGTCGGCCAACAGCGCCTTTTCGGCGAAGTTGCGGACCTCCTGATGGTCCGCTTCGCACATCTCGACGATTCCCTCGATGGGCGGCTTCCACCGCGCCAACTCCCAACGCGCGATGTCCAGCGCGAACGAGCGAACCGACTCACGCTTGTCGTAGAACAAGGGCTTGATCCGCTCGAAGGTGAGGTAGCTCTCGGGGATTTCCGCCCCCGGATCCACCGGGCGATCGGTCATCGCCAGGCTGATGTCCGGGTGGTGGCGACGCATGTACTGCAAGGCGAACGTGCGAAGCGGGGCGTCGGCGGGACCGGGATCGGTGGCCATCGCCCAGAGTCGATCGCAGCCGTCGGTGATCGCGTCTTCGGAGAACGTCCGCTCCTCGCCCGCAAGCATCTGGAGGAAGGCGGTCTCAGAGATGATCTTGATGGGAGCGCCGTCCGCGATCAGCTTCTCCGCCTTGAGCTGCTTGCTTCCCTTGCGTCCCGCGCCATAGAGCGGGGATCCTTCGTCGCCGATGACCAGGTAGTCCAGCTTGGCGTTGACGCCCGCGGCGTTCTTGCCGTTGGCCGCGCTCACCTTCTTGGTGGCGCCGCTGCGCTGCATGGTGGCGAGCTTGCCCGTGAACAGGAACGACTGACCGTTGAAGTCGATGGCGATGGGCGCATCGGGCTCGGCCTTGGCGGGCTCCGGCTCGGCGGCCGCTTGCTCACCCGCGAAGTCCGCGGGGAGGAACGCCTTGATCATGTACTCGCGTGCGAAGTCCTGATAGCGAGGCTCGCCGCGGCCAGCGAGCTGCATCAGCCAAGCGAAACCCAGGTCCGACGGAGAGAACTTTCGCACGTCGCTGAGCAGGCGGAGCGCCAGGGCCGATAGCGACTCGCTGAAGGGAAGGTCCCGCGCCCATTCGCGCCCGCTCGTCCTGAGCTCCTTGACCCAGGCCGACTCTTCCCACGTCACGTGGAAGGCCAGGGCCTTGAGGTAGGCATCGCCGAGCTCCTTGGGCTTGACGCGCTCCTCCTCAATCCAGCTGGAGACGATCCGGGTGCACAGTGGGTGGAGCAAACCTCGCTGGAGGAACTCGAGTCCCGCCGTGTCCTTCGTCCCGCCGTCGAGCAGCGGGAAGCGGCTCAGCGCATCGAGTGCGAACGTCGCGGAAGGTGCGCGAAGCCGTGGGTCGTCCACGATCTTGCGGAAGTAGTCGACGCCCAACGACTTGTGCGTGTGGACCGACGGCAGCAGCTCCGTGGCGAACCGGAAGACCTGGTCGTCGTGGGACAGGATTCTGTCGCGGAACCAATCGGGCGTGAGCTCGCGGGCGCCGAAGTGCTTGCGGAGCGCCGCGGTTGCGAGCTCGTGTCCGTACTGGGTGCCGAGCAAGCGCCCCCAGCCGTCGAGGCCGATGTCCTTGCGAGGATCGCGGTCGTGCAGCAGATCCCGCGCGAGCTTGCGGACCTCCGCGTGGTCGTTGTTCGCCAACCGGATCAGGTCGTCGAGGGAGAGGTCGCGAGCGTGGGTGCGGGCATAGGATGCGGCGTACACGCGGGCGTCGTTGGAAGGGGATTCCAGGAGTGCGAGGACCGGCTCGTGCAGTCCGAGCTCGCGGAACGCGTCCTGTTCGAAGCGCGGGACGTTGGCGAGTACCCAGATGACGAAGGTGTCGACCGTGGCGCTGCGGACGCTGATCAACCGCGCCACCCACGACGGCTCGACCTCACGCAGCGTTGCGGTGAAGTCCGTCTTGAGCGCGGATGCCGCATAGGCGCGAGCGCGGTCGGACTGAGCGCGTTCGAGCAGGGTGAACAAGGGGCGCGGCGATCGTCGCCACAGCTCCGGGTAGGCGCGGTGGGTCAACAGGTTCGAGTGCCGGCGATCCACGTAGAACGTCTTGCGTTTGTACTTGTTGTTCTCGTGGAAGAAGATGTGGTTGGCGATCCACGTGCGCGTCCAGTTCGTGTTCTCGGGGTAGAAACGAAGGACATCGACGGCGGTGTCGGCATAGCAAGCGGGCAGGGTTTCGGCCTGTCTGCGGAGGTAGCGCCAGGCGCGTCGGACGAGGTAGCCGAGGGTCTTTCGCGTGACTTCGTGGCGGAGGTTGCGGCGGGAGAGTTCGGCGTCGAAGCGTGCGGCCAGGGCGCCGAGCATTTCGGTGTCGCCTCGTTCTTCGGCCTCCTTGAACATCTGCTTGAGGCCGCGCCACGGACCCCATCGAAGGGGAGCGCGTTCGATGATCTGCAGGAGGCAGTCCCGCTCGTAGCCGCCGTTCTTGTTCCACAACGCCATCAGGATCGCGTGAAGCTTCATGCGGTCGGGCAGGGGAACTTCGGCGTCAGCTGCCTCGAGCGCGCGCATACCGTCGACGCGTTCGTGGTAGCGCTCCTCGGGCTTCTTTTTGGCGAAGCGCCGGCTGCGGACATGGGCCGAGTAGGTTGGGAGGGAAGCCGCTCCTTGTCTCGGAGGCTCCGTTGGTGGTGTGTCCTGTTGCGAGGCAAGGGAGACGAACAGGTTGGGCAAGTCGGGATCGTAGACATCCCACGCGCGTTGGATGTCCTCGATGCGAAGTTGTTGAACCATCAGGTCACCATGTTCCCCGGAGATCCGCCCAGCGCCCCTGGGCAAGAGCGCGGCAGTTTCGCCCCGAACCGTTCCCGTCGGAAGGATTTTTTGGAAGAGAACGATTGTCGCGCCGCGTCAAAGGTGCGCCGGAAAATGGTCGTCGGCGTGATGAGCCCGACTCCGTTCCCCCCACCGTCTGGGGTTCAGCTCGATGTAACGTCGCACGTTCTTGAGGGCTTGAGGGCCATGAAGCCGCCGTTCGTAGAACCGCCCGTCGGCCACCCACCGAATTGGCTGCGTGAAATCGTCACATCCCACGTAACGCCAGTGTTTCGCTGGGCGCTGGCGTAGGGCCACGCCAGCGGCGTGGCTCAATCAAGCACGCCACGGGCGTGCGACGGACCACGCCGTACAACGGACCACGCCGTGCGACGGACCACGCCGTGCGACGGACCACGCCGTGCGACGGACCTTGCCGTGCGACGGACCACGCCGTGCGACGGACCACGCCGTGCGACGGACCACGCCGTGAACGTCGGTGATCGCAGCACGACGTTGTCGTGCTGGATTAAGCCACGCCGTTGGCGTGGCCCTACGCTGTTGCTACGTAACCTTTACGGACCTTGTCGCTCACCAGCTTCTCCGCGTCCGCCTCGGCGGCCTGCGCCGAGGCAAACTCCTTCGTCTTGCTCGTTCCGGCGGTGCCGATGCGTCCGTACGTGACCGTGTGCGCGATACCGTCGACCGCGATCTCCCAGAACTTGTTGGACTTGCCGTCCGCAAACTCGAATCGACGCGCCTTGCCGTTGTTCGTCTTCTCCACCTTCGGCTCCACCTTTGGCGCCGCGAACGCCTCCGTAGCGTCATCCGTGCGCACACGGACGAACGACGGAAACCGCGGCACGCCACCATCGGTCAGCTCCTGATACCGGAACGTGACCACCGTGCCAATCGGTGGCGGACTCCCTCGCTCGGCGTCCGAGAACCCGGTTCCGATGGAGAACTGCGTCCCATCCGCAAGCTCGACGTTGAGCGCCCCGAGCCGCCCTTTGTGCTTCCCGCGCCCCGGCACATGCGCCAGCACGCGCGCTTCGGCGTCGTGGAACTCCTTGATCTTGAGGAGCGTCTCGCTGCGTCCGGCCACGTAGCGCGAACCGGGCTTCCTCACCATCAGCCCTTCGCCGCCGGTCGCGACGACGCGAGCCAGCTCCTCCGCCAGATGCTCGTGCCCCTTGCACTGCACATGCGGGTGATAGTGCGCGTACTTGTGCTTGCCCTCGGAGAAGCTCTGTTCGAGCTTGCGCAGCCGCTCCTCGAACGGGCCATCCATGTCCGGCATGTCGAACAGCACGTAGGACATCTCCTTCCAGGAGTCGGGCTTGTCCTGACGTCGCGCGATGCTGACCGCCCTCTGAAACAGCTTGCGCCCCAACCACAGCTCGCCATCGAGCGCGTGCGACGGGAGCCCCTCGATGAACCAATCAGGTGCGTGGTACACGTTACCCAGGCGCGACAGCAGTTGCTTGCCGTCCCAATACGCCCGGACACCATCGAGCTTCTCGCTCATCCACCATCCGGTGACATCGATGGATGCATCCCAACTGTGGGCGAGCAACACGGGCGGGGCCGTGTCCTTCGGCGCCGACGCTTTGCCGTCGGACGCGGCACGGGGCGGCGGATGAGCGTCACCGACGCGTGCGGCCTCGGCATCAGCACCCCGCAGCGCCCGGAGGTGTTTGCAGCTACGTTGCTCGATCGGTAGGGATTGATTACGCCAGGCCGGACAGCTGCAGGAGTACACGCCGCCGGTGTTCTTCAACTCATAGGGCTTTGCTGCGGAGCCCTTGACGTGGGCAATCTCACCGTCTTGCAGGTCTGGCATCGAGGTTCCTCGCTACCGCTCTAACACAATCTGCGAGGGCCGCGAACCATCCGAGCTTGGGTTGGGATCGCGGAAGTCCGTCACTTCCAACGTCAAGGTGGTCCCGTCAACCTCGTAGCTGTAGTCGATTCCGATGCCCGTTTGATCGACATCCGAAGTCACCTTCGTATACGTATCCAATGTCTTCGCCGACGCATCTATGTCGTAAAATCCGAGCGTCGAAGTCTGCATCTTCCCACCAATTCACTCGGAGTTACTCGGCCACGCTTCAAAAACGCCCCTCCAGGCGCAAGGAGAGCGCTTCCCCCCGCCCCTCCGCTCTGGTAGCCACGTTGGGACTTCCGACCAAGAGGGGGACCCATGGCCTCGGACCCGACCCGCGCATCAGACCCGTTGTCTAACGACTCCGCACAACGAGGGGAGGCGAAGGGCAAGGCTTCCGCGCTCCTGGCAATCTTTGCCTCCCGCGGCGTTCAACCGACTCCCACCCAACGTCAACGCATCGAAGGCTGCGCCGACTTGGCGCTCCTCGACGGTTGGATTCAGGCCGCGCTCCAAGGCGGTTCCATCGACGCCGTGTTGTCAGGCGCCGCCGCTCCTTCGGCCGCCCCAGCGGGCAAGTCGAAGCTCCTGTTCTATCTGCTCGGAGCCGGGGCCGCTGCCTTCGTCCTGTTCGGCGTCCTGATCGCAATGGCGTTCTGGATCGCCCGTCCCGACTCGCCTAAGCTCACCCAGGGCAGCCAACGCATGGTCTCGGAGCTCGACGGACCCATGACGATGGACGTGTACGTCACGAGAGGGCTCCCCAAGCTGGACGCGTTCGCCGACGCCCTGGCGGGCCTCACAAAACAGTACGAGGACGCTTCCAAGGGGAAGCTCAAGGTCCGCTTCATCAACGTGCAGACCGACGAGCAACGTGAGGAAGCCAAAGAGCAGGGACTCCAAGTCGTCGCGTTTGGAGAGGCGCTCGAAGGAACGGCCGAAAGCGCAACGATCATGCAGGGCGTGCTCGGGATCGTCTTCAAGTACAAGGCGGAGAAGGACGTGATTCCGGTGCTGGCGCCCGAGAGCACGGTCGGCGTGGAGTTCTGGATCAGCAACAAGATCAGGGAGCTCCGCGCGAAGGGCGATGGTGTCCAGCTCAGGGTTGGCGTGCTGACCGGGACCGGCGAGATCGCGCTGTCGGAACAGAACCTCGTCGTCAATTCAGGCCGTGGTTCCCCGTCAATGAAGGGCATATTCGCCCAGGCGATGCCGTTCTACCAGCTCGAAACCGTAGACTTGAACGACGGAGCGACCGAGATCGACCCTTCGCTCGAAGGTTTGATCATCACCCAACCAGCACGCGACCTGACCGACGACGAGCTTCGCAGGATCGACCAGTTCGTGATGCGCGGGAAGTCCCTCGTCGCCTACGTGTCCGCGGGCAATGTCGCAGCCGCCGACGTCGAGATGAAGCCGCAACTCGGTCTGCACAACGTGGATAAGCTCCTCGCGGGGTATGGGCTCACAGTCTCGCCGGAGCTGCTCGTTGACTTCGAGGCTGCCGTGGCGACTCCCGTGATGAGCGCTTCCGGGTCGGTCGCCAAACTCCGGTCGCCCTGCATCTTCTCCATCAACCACGACGAAAAAGCGTCGCTCGAAACGCA
>Ga0180009_10006598_pt1 | contig 12123 bp, 16 predicted proteins | sample OS_PC_MetaG_FD_123537 | JGI IMG/M metagenome (GOLD analysis project Ga0180009, IMG submission 123537) | Groundwater microbial communities from the Aspo Hard Rock Laboratory (HRL) deep subsurface site, Sweden - OS_PC_MetaG | ecosystem: Environmental > Aquatic > Deep subsurface > Groundwater...
AATCTATCAGCAAAATAGTGAGAAAAATCAGGGAGAGTATTGGGGCGTGTTTGCTCTTTATAAATGAAAATCCCCTTCTTGGCAAATTCTTCGAGGGGCTAAGAAAACTTTGTCAAACATAAGATCTCATTTAAATGCTCAGTTATTGTACTTCTTCCTTTATCAAACAATTTGGCAATCATTTGTTGTGTAAGCCAAACATTTCCATCAGCATAGTTTACTTCAATCGATTCTTCCCCGGACTGCGCAGTAAATATCAAAAATTCCGCTGTTGAGTTTCTAATAGTCAATTCTTTTGTCATTTTTCAGCTCCAGTTTTCACTTCTCATTGTATGTTTATAAATCTATGGCGCGCATATGACAAGTGTGTCAAGTGGCTGTCTGTTTCGGGGGTTTATAAGGGGTGTCCCCTTATGGGCTTTCTATGCGTTAGTGTCTTTAACCAAACCCTCTTTCTGCGCCTTAAGCTCTTTCAGCACATTGTCTATAGAAGAAGAGTGCCATTCCATGCATTATATAATGAGTTTGAGAATATATAAAGAGGTTGTGGGATTGTGCATAATAAAAGGAGCAGCCTCTGGCGCACTTTAATTAGTTTTATTCTTTTGAAAACAACAAATGCATTAAATTACAGCGAAGCTCGGCTTTTTTTCTTTCACTATCTTTTTAAACCATTCTTTTCACTAAAAACAGATGCTTAAGGCGGATTTTCACATACACACGAATTATATACAGGAAATGGAGACAAGCTTTTCACCTAAAGAGCTTATAGACAAGGCTGCTTCAATGGGATTTGATGTCTTATGCTTTTCAGAGCATTACATCCTTACAAGGCTTGGGGATTATTTTCCAGAATACAGGAAAGAGCCTTTGACGACATACAGGGATTTCAAGGATTATGCTGAATCAAAAGGGATATTATTGCTTCCTGCTGTTGAAATGCGGTACAAGGAAGGGGAAATTGTTTTGGTAAATTTCAAAGGGGATGTAAGGGATTATCCCACAATTGAATCATTAAAAAGCCTCCCGAAAGATGTTTTTGTCATTGCGCCGCACCCCTTCTACAAGCGCGGAATGTGCCTTGGAGAAAATCTTGAGAAGCATATTGCTTTGTTTGACGCAATTGAATATTCTCATTTCTATGCCAAGATATGCAACTTTAACAAAAAGGCAGTTAGAATAGCTAAGAAGTGTTCTAAGCCAATGGTGGGCACTTCAGACACGCACATGCTTTTGCAGTTTGGGTATACATATACATTGCTTGATGCTGAAAAGAATATTAATTCTGTTGTCAGGGCGCTTAAGAAAGGGAAGCTTAAGCTTGTCACAAATCCACTGCCTTTATGGCCTTTCACCATTATAACTCTTAATACTATCTATAAGATTTGCTCAGGGCCTTTCAGGATAGCGTGGAGAAAGATTACTGGGAAGATATAGTGCTTTTCAAAGCCTTTTCAATGTCTTCTTTTGCCAATGCGCCCTGCCTTAATATTACAAGGGGGCTTACAGTCATGTCAAGCACAGTTGATGCAACACCCAAATCTGTTTTTCCGCTGTCAATTATCACGTCAATCTTTCCTGACAGGTTTTCAATCACTTGTGCTGCATTTACCGGGCTTGGCATTCCTGACAAGTTTGCAGAAGGCGCTGCAATAGGTGTTTTAGCTTCTTTAATCAATGCCAGCGCAATCTTGTTTGCCGGCATTCTTATTGCTATTGTGTCCATGCCTGCGCTGGTTGCATCAGGAACAATCTTTGATTTCTTCAAAACAATTGTCAATGGCCCTGGCCAGAACTTTTTCATCAATAACTCAGCTTCTTTCGGCACTTCAGCAGCTAACTTGTAAGCATCCCTGATATCTGCAATATGGGCAATCAATGCCTTGTTTGCAGGCCTTCCTTTTGCAATGAAGATTTTTTCAACTGCTTTTGCGTTAAATGCATCTGCCCCTAACCCATATACTGTCTCAGTTGGAAAAGCAACAAGCCCTCCTTCTTTTATAATAAGGGCTGCCTGCTTTATCAAAATAGTCTCAGGGTTATCTTTCCTTATCTTTAGGATGATTGTCATGGCATAAAAAAACAATAAAGGGTTTATAAATTGTGCGGAGTAATGGCGAAAGCCTTTTAATTCAATTGAACAATAAGTAAAGCATGGAGCACCTTGCAATACTTAACAAGAGACGGAACCTTTTGCAGAAGATAATCTTAGGTGAAAAGACAATAGAGTCAAGGTGGTATGTGAACAGGAAAGCGCCTTACGGCTGCATTAAGAAAGGAGATGTTGTTTATTTTAAGGATTCAGGAGAGCCTGTCTCTGTGAAAGCTTTTGTCAGCCGTGTTTTGCAGTTTGACAATCTGGATGATGATAAAACACTGCAAATATTGAAAGAATATGGAAAGCAGATTGGCGTTGGCACAAGCTATGCTCCTGCCCTTAAAGGGAAAAGATATTGCATTTTGGTTTTTCTTGAGAATGTGAAAGAGATACAGCCATTTTATATTAACAAGAAAGGCTATGGCATAATGAGCGCATGGATTTCTGTGGATAATATTGGGAAGCTGAAGGCTTAGGCGGGGTTTTTCCTCGGAGAATAAAATCCTCTTACAGAATCTTTGGAATTCCTGTGGCTTTTTGAAGATGCTTTATATACACCTTTCAGGGCGCTTGCAGGATTTTCCATTTTTGCCGGAAAAACACGCGATTTTTGAAAGCAAACTTTATAAAGACCTGTTCAATAAGCCGCGATGTGAAAAAGAGCACCCAAAAGAAGATAGAAAGGCGGCTTGAAAACCGGCCAAAATATTTTGTGGATTCGTCAGTATTTGTTGAAATACTGTTAAAGCAGGATAACTCAGATGAATGCCTCTCATTTTTTAACAGGGGTAGTTATAAATACCGGCTCTTGACCAATACTCTTGTATTAGGTGAAGTGCTAAAGGTCATTACAAAAATAGAAGATAGCGCTGCCAAACGTGAAGAAGCAAACACATTTATTGAACTTTTGGGGAAAGGGGGCATTCAAGTTACATCCCTGACCTTCACAGCAATTGCTAATCTTAATGCAGTAAGAGAAATTGATAGTTTTTTGCAGGCTTCAGACGCGCTTATATTCAGTTCTGCACTGACAGAAGCCTGCAACGGGCTTATTACACTGGATAAGGATTATTCTTCGCATCTCGGGCGGGGGCTTGGCATGAAAATAAAAAATCCAACAGAGGCTTAAGGCTCTTCCCTGACTTTTTTCAGAATTTCCATAGTGCTCATGCCTTTGAAGGGATTGTTATTTCTAAGCAATCTCCATGTATTTCTAATGCGCTTGTCAAATTCAGGGTCGTTTAAATATATTTTCTTTCTCATGTTATAGCTGATGGCACTTCTTGTTTAAATACCTTTGCCAATGAATATTAGAAGTTTTTCAAAGAATCCGGAAACTACTGTTCCACCAGCGCCTTCAATAATTCCATCACTTTCTTTCCGTCTGCTTTTCCGCGGAACTTCTTCATTGCCTCTCCGAAACATTTATATATTTGCACATATCTTATATAAACATACATAATCGGGAGGAAGCAAGAAAATGACAACCATGACACTGGCAGTGCCTGAAGAGCTTAAGCATAAAATGGAATCTTTTGCGGAAATAAACTGGTCCGAGGTTGCAAGGCAGGCATTCCTGCAGAAGATTTCGGACATGGAGTTTTTGAGGAAATTCAAGTCCAAAAGCGCGATTACAGAAGAAGAAGCGCTGCAGCTTGGCGCGGGCCTGAGCAAAAAGCTTGCAAAGCGGTACGTCTCTTAAAGGTGCCTGAATGGACCTTGTTATAGACGCAAATATACTTTTTGCAGCTTTGATTAAGAGAAGCATAACTTCCGAGCTTTTATTCAGGGAAGGCTTGCACCTCTATGCGCCTGAGTTCCTTTTTGTGGAATTTGAGAAATACAGGGAGCTGATAAAAAAGAAAACAGAGCGCAGCGATTCTGAATTTGATGAGTTTTTTGGCATACTTGAAAGAAGAATAGCGCTTGTTCCATATGAGGAAATAAAGCCGCTTGTGAAAAAGGCAGAAAATGTTTCTCCTGATAAAAAGGATGTGCCTTATGTGGCGCTTGCATTAAAGATGAACATTGCAATATGGTCAAATGACAAGCCATTAAAGAGCAAGCAGAAGGCGGTAAAGGTTTATTCCACGGAAGAGATTGCAAGAATATAGCCTTATTGCTCCAATAATACCTTAAGCAATTCCATAATCTTCTTTCCGTCTGCCTTGCCCCTGAACTTCTTCATTGCCTCTCCCATCAGTGCATTCAGTGAGGCGCCCTTGTTTTCATTAACAACTTTTCTTAATTCATTCTTTAATTTATCATCAGATACTGCTGAGAATCTTGCAATGTCTAATTTTTTTCCTGAAGCAGCGTCTGCCATCAGCTCAATCACAGCCTCTTTTGCAATCTTTCCATCATTCAAATAGCTGAGAATATCCTTGAAATCATTTCCAGAAACCTTTTCAGGCTCAAGATTATATCTTCTTTTTAATTCCTTTGGATAAGCTGTTATAACGCTTGCAATGAATGAAGCCTCAATCTTTGGAAACATCTTAACAAAACCTTCAAAATCAAAGTCAGAGTCAATCACTTCCTTTGCGAGGTCTGCATTCAGATTGTATTTCTTCTCAAGCTTTTCAGCCTTTTCAGTTAATAATTCAGGAATTACAATAGAGCCAACCATTTCCTTTGTGATGGTTATTGGCTTTACATCTGTTTCCGGGTACATTCTTGCAGCGCCTGGCATTGGGCGCAGGAATTCACTTGAGCCGTCAATATTTGCCTTTCTCACTTCCGGCTTTGGCTCTTTTAATTCAATCTGCCTTTTTACTTCATTTGCAATAACCAGGGGCATGCTTCTTAATTCCTGGAATCCTTTTATCTCCACTCTTGATTTCCCTGCAATTGACACATTCACGTCCTGCCTTATTGTGCCTATTCCTCTCTTTACCTTGCCTGTGGATCTTAATGCCATGCCTAATATTGAAGCGCACTCCTTTGCATGCTCGGGGTCCTTGATTGAAGCGTCTGTCGCGATTTCAACCAGTGCAACCCCTAACCTGTCTAACCTGTAAGTAACTGTGTTGTTTTCTGCCTTAATCTTCTTTGCAGCCTCTTCTTCCAAACAAATAGTTGGTATCCCAACCCTCCCTTTGCTTGTTTCAATGTATCCGTCAGTTGCAATCAACGCAGTCCTCTGGAATCCCGAGACATTTGAGCCGTCAATCACTGTCTTTCTCATGAACTGGATTTGGTCAACAGGCGTTGCGTTCAGTAAAAGCGATATTTCCAGCGCTGTCTTCACTGCTTCCTCATTAGCATCATGCGGCGGCTCTTCATCCAGTTCAACCAGGCAGCTGCTTGTTTTGCACGCCTCATATATGAATGTCCTGTTTCTTTGCTTTTCAAACGCTGCTGCCTTATCAACTTCCCCTGTTTCTCCTGCAACAGCCCTTATCTTTCTTTTAATGATAATATCGGGTCTGCTTGTGTCATTTACTAATGACGGGCATTCGCAGAAGAGTTTATGTGTCTCTAATTGCTGGTGTATTTCCAATCCGCATTTAAAGCCAAGCTTTTGGTAATCCATTGTGATTGAATAATACAGGGTTGTTTAAAAATCTATTGTTAACCAAAGAAAGGAGCGGCCTCCGGCGTGTTTTCATTGTTTTTGGGCATGATACATATTAAAAGTGTTTATTTCCTTACCGAAATCTATTTAAACTATAAGTTTATATATTTAAACCAGAAGTATAAATGAAACCGCTGACAAAAAACGAAATGCGGCTTGTGCTTTTGGTGCTTAAGTCGCCTGAAAAGCAGTATAATGCAAGCAGCATCTCAAGGGAGCTTGGAATAAGCCCGATGGGCGCATTAAAGATAGCTTCAAGGCTGGAGAAAGCAAGGGTTTTGCAGTCAAAGCTCATGGGGCATGCAAGATATTTTGAGATAAGCTTTGCAAATGAATATGCAAGGATGCTTGCCTCTTTTCTCCTGAGGCATGAGGCAGAGCACGCAGTGCCTTATGTTCAATTGTGGCTGAATGAGGCAAGAAAAATAAAAAGCGCAGAGCTTGCAGTACTCTTTGGCTCTGTTTTAAATAAGCAAAAGCAAGCAAAGGATATAGACATACTGCTTGTTGTTTCGCAAAATAATTTTAATAAATTGAAGAAGGAAATAGAAAGGGTTAATCTTGTTAATGTAAAAAAGCTTCATCCTTTGTTCCAAAGTGAGGATGATTTCAAAGCCAATGTTAAAAAAGGGGACAAGATCCTTCTTTCAGCGATAAAAGGGATTGCTGCCTTTGGCGAAGGCAAACTTGTTGATTTGCTGGCTTCTCTTTAAAGGAAACTGATTTCCGGAGATATTGAATATCTTCCAAAATCATAAAACATAGCTTTAAAAATATTGTATCTTTTAGCTGTTTTGAGCATGAGCCACGCAAGAAACAAGGTTGAATGGTGCCTGAAGAAAGCAGAAAAAGAGCTGGAAGCAGGCAAAAAGCACAGGGGATTGCTAATTATAATGCCAAGCACTGAAAAGGCTAATGAGCATATAGCAAAAGCAGAGCATTACCTGTTTGCAAGCGATTTCCTGAAGAAAGGCGGCTTTTCTGACATATCTGCAAGCACCTTGTTTTACGCAATGTATCATTGCCTTCTGGCGATTGCGGCAAAGCACGGGTATGAATCAAGGAACCAGGAATGCACATTTGCGCTTGTCCGCTATCTTATAGATTCAGGCAGAATACAGTTTGGCAAAGCACTGATTGATAAGGCTGCTTCTTTTGACTTAAAGAATGAAGATATGACAAGCATTGAAATCAGGGAAAAGTACCAGTACGGCACAAGCTTGTCTTTAAAAGAGAATCTATACAAGGAAATGTATATGCTGGCAAAGCAGGTTATTGCTGAAACAAAAACAGCAATCGCAGAAAGCTAAGCAGCCTTTACCTTTTCCACACTATTTTACTGCTTTTCCTTATCTCCCTTATCCTGTGCAACGGGATTTCTGTTTCTTCATCATTTCTTTTGATTGTCATGAAGCTCTTGCCAATCTCCTTGATGTTTGTGTATTTGATTTCAATGTTTTTCTTCAGAATCCTGTCATATATATGTATTGTATAGAGTGAAGGGTTTTCACGCTTGTCCCACTTTATCTTGTTGAGGAATTCAAAGGCAGTTATCATGAGTTTCTTTAATGAAAGTAGGCTTAAAAACCTGCTGGAAATATTTATATATATAAGAGCTCTCTTTTAGTGTGATGAAAAAAAGGTTTTGTAACCTTAAAGTGTATATTAGTCTGGCTGTGCTTATATTGTTCTTGTTATTAAATGCCTGCTTTGTGTCATCTGATTCAGTTGACCCCTTGAATTGGGCTGCAGGGACAGGGTACTGCACGACTGACACAGGATACCTTTACACCCTTGCAATACCGCCTGATTACCGGGGCTGCTATATCCAAATCACAGCTGACAAGAGATGCTACGACACGTTCGGCGGAGCTCGCGCAGGCGGCGGAACTTTTATGGTAATGGTGCCTGGCCATTGCGAAAGCAACAGCGGCTTGGGGGACATGTTCTGCAAATTTAGTGTAACCCCTGGCGAAACAATTACAGGGATAAAATTCAACCGCTATCCAGGGCGCTCCTATTCATGCGAAAGCGACCTTACAGACACCAATGCTTACCGCATCCAGAAATTCGGCTGGTGCGGCGACGGGGCCTGCTCAGGCACGGCTGAGGCGTGCATAAACGGTGCGCTGGCGCAGGAAACATGCTCTTCCTGCCCAAGCGACTGCGGCTCATGCTCCTCTCCAAGCGCGCCTTCGCAGGCGCCGCCTTCAGCAGCACCTGTTTCAATACCGCCTTCAACAGCGCCAGGGGAAGCGCCTGAAACCCCTCAGCTTAAGACTGACAGCTCTTCATGCTCGGATGCTTCTGAATGCTCTGGCGGCTATTGCGTTCATGAGATGTGCCGCTCCACAGAAAGCTACTGCGGCGACGGCTTCTGTGACCTCTTTGCAGAAGCTGGAAAATGCACTGAAGACTGCATTCAATGCAATTCAGATGCAGACTGCGCTTCAAAGAAATGCGGGGCATGCGCTTCAGGGCAGCATATGTGCGGAGTAGGGCTGTTTTTTGATTTCAGCGCATGCCAGGAGTGCGTGAGCGATTCAAACTGCAAGCCAGGCTATAAATGCGCTGATGAGAAATGCGTGCAGAAGTCAGTTGCAGAGCAGGAGACAGGCGGCTCATGCACAACAGACGAGGCATGCAAGGCATCAGAGCACTGCCAGAATAATGTCTGCTGTGAATATTTGAGGGAATGCTGCAGGACAGACGCGGACTGCGCAGAACAGAACGCAAGGGTTTCAGAAGAAGGCAAAAAACGTTATGTCATAGGATGCCTTCCTTCGGTTCATTACTGCGGCTCCAGGTATTATGACGGCGGAGTATGCCTCAGCGGCGAGGAATGCGTTTCAGGCAACTGCAGGCATATGGCTTGCTGCGGGCAGGGCAAAGAATGCTGCAATGATAACCATGACTGCCCGGAAGGCTCTGAATGCGATTATGCAGGGCATTACTGCAAAAAGGAGTATACAGGCATTGGCGCTGAGTGCCTTGCGCACAGCAGCTGCGAGGAAGGGCTTTACTGCTGGAAAAGCTACAAAAGCAGCACATATTCCGGCGTGTGCAGGGAGCCTGATAATATAGTGACTGCTGTGGAGCCTGCAGGCGATGAGGAAGGAAAATGGCTAAAGCATTTTATAGAATATGAGATTTATGCTTCTGTAATAAACTGCTTCGACAGAAATCAGCTGGCGCAATATTGGGATTCAACCCAAGTATTTTCAGGTGCAAGAAAATTTGAGCCATTGATTACGCTAAAAATGACTGGCACGGAATCCACTGCGCAATGGGATGAGGCAACAAACACGCTTACAGTGCCTTATGAAAGGATGTATGAGGGGCAGGGTGAGTACAATGCAAAGATTATGCAGAGGAATGCAGTTGCGCATGAATTAACACATTATCATTTGAATGGCTTTTTGGAAGAAGCAGGCGGGGATTATACCAAAGTTCCGCTTTGGTTCAGGGAAGGGCTTGCCGAGGTATGCGCCAGCCAGTACTATAAGAATAACATCTATAATGAATATGCATCTAATGACCCTGCGGATTTCAGCACTGGCTATACCAGCTATAATAAATCAGTTTCAATAAGCAGAGCAGAGGTTATCAAAAATTATCTATTAAACCCGGCTTACAATTACAGGCAGACAGTGGAAAGCAATGCAATTGACAAGGTATCGTGGTTGTCGATTGATGATATGGACACGAGCATAAACAGCTATGACCACGTATATTACGGCGCAGTGTACAGCTTTATGGCTTTTTTGATAGAACGATATCCGCATAATCCTGATGAAAATGCCCTGGACAATCTGAAAGATATTGCAGTAAAAGCATCAAAAGATGAATTTGCAATTGACAAATGCATAGGATGCCTGCAATTTGAAGATGAGAAAGAGCTTAAGAAAGAATGGTTTAATTCAATTGTAAGCATGGCAGAAATAGAAACAGAACTGGGGGATGCTCCTTTAAAGGCGAAAGTGTCTGTGAAGCTAAGGGATGCATGGAGCTATATCAAGGGCTGGTTCTAGAATTCCTGCACACCAGCCCTCTTCACAATCTCTCCCCTAAGGTTCTCCATTATCAGCTTTTTAACATGCGCCCCCGGTTGCTATATTCTTTTGGCATTAAGATGCCTGAATAGGATAATCCCCTCGTTTCTTATATCACCAAGCAAAGCGCTCTTTGAATTGGCAAACTCATATTCTGTGCAATAATGCACCTGGATTTTTCTTTTGAATTGTTTTGATACAGAATCAGCGATATGGGTGATTATCAGTTCCTGCCTTATATCTTTCTTAGAAATAATCAGCGCCACATCTATGTCTGAATTTGCCCTTGCTATGCCTTTTGCCACAGAGCCGAAAAGGAATATTCCGCTCACAAATGTTGTTTTCTCTATCACCTTTCTGCCGAATTCATTCAATACGAGCATAACATCAAATGATATATTTTTAAGATGCGCTCTTTCTGCCCTTAAAAGCTCAAGCAAGCGCTTGGAAACTTCATCTGACAAGTTAATGTAATATGCTTCCTTCTTGCCTCGCTTTTCTTTGACAAGAATATTTGCCAAAACAAGGCGCTTTAATGCCTGATTCACTGCTTCGTTTCCCAATTGCGTATATCTCTTTATGTCTGTCCTTGCTATTGGCTTTGCCGGCGTTTCAGACAAAAGCCCAAGTACGCGCCACGATGATTTGTATCCAAGCACTGTTTCAAGCATCATTTTTCAGCATATTCTCCATAAGCTCAATAAAAGGCCTTACAATCTGCTCGTTAAACTCAGCTGACTTCTCAAAGGCTAATCTTTCATGGTTGTCAGAATAATATTGGGATTTCTCCCGTTCATCCCTTCCCCTGCTCAAAATAACCGGTATTATCCCTTCCTTGAAATGTGTTGAAAATATTTCATAAACTTTTTCAGCTTCCCTCAAAAGCCTTATTGCCTGCTCTTTTGCTTTCCTGTCAGAAAGGACTTTTCTTAACGCAATGATTGCTGCAAGATGAACCCCTCTTCCTGTTATCTTTAAATCATGCTGCTCTGCAAGGTATAATTTTGCGATGTCATGCATTGCATAATAGCCGGCAATGATTGTCCATCTTGGAGAAATAGTGAATAATGCCTCTGCAGCCCTTAAGTCATCCTTGTATGCCTCTTTGTGGAAGCCTGCATATTTTTCTTTTTCTGTCTTTTGGAGGCTGCTTATTACTCCTTTTTTCTGGAATTCCTCAAATTTCATAGTATTTGCAAGGCATCTTTTGCTTATAAGCTTTTCTCAAAAAAACAGATTCCTGTTTGATAATGGCTTTTATTTATAAATAAGAACAGATTTCTGGTTAAAAATGAACAGATTTCTGTTTTCCTTAGAATTCCTGAACCCCGGCCCTCTTCACAATCTCTCCCCTTAAATTCTCCATTATCAGCTTTTTAACATCCTTTGGATGGTTGGATAAAAGCCATGCTAATTTGATGAATGTTGTCTCTGGAGTCATAGGGCTTAAATTGCCCAAAATGCCTATCTCCTGCAACAGCCTGCCTGGAGTGTACACATTCATGTCCACTCTTCCGTATATTGTCTGGCACGACATCACAACAGGCATTTTCTTGACTAATTTTTCAATTGCCTTGAATATCTTCTTGTGCTCTTTTGTCATTGAATCAATCTCATTTATGGGCATATGCCCCAAGCCAGTGCCTTCCAGCACTAATCCATTAAATCCTTCATAAGCTGATACTTCAGAAGCAAACATGTTTGGATGGGAAACAAGCATTCCTATCTTCAACTCTTCTTTTAAAGGCATTAGCCTGAGCTTTCCATCGCCTTTCTTCCTGTAAGAGCTGTGGAGCATTTTAACATTAGAGCCTTCAACCTCTGCAATGGGCTCTGCATTAACAGCTTTAAAAGCATCCCTTCTTGAAGAGTGCATTTTTCTGGCATTTGTTCCGGGTAAAATTGAGCAAACATCATCATCCATTGACTTGTGCATGCACACTGCAACGCCTGCAAAGTCTGATTTTGCCATGAATTGGACAGCTGAAACAAGGTTAATGGCTGCGTCAGAGCTTCCCCTGTCAGAGCTTCTCTGCGCGCCAACCAATAATACTGGTATGGATAAGCCTTCAAGGATAAAGGACAGGGCTGCTGAAGTGTGGTGCATTGTGTCTGTTCCGTGGGTTATTATAACGCCTTCTGCGTTGTTTTTAACCTCTTTTTCAACCTCTTTAGCCAGTATATTATAGTGAGCAAACCTCATGTCATCAGAAGCCATGTTCCTGATTAACCTTGACCTTATATTGGCAATATCCTTGATTTCAGGGAACATTGCTATTAATTCCTCTGGCGTGAAATGCGGGTTTACAGCGCCTGTTGAATAGTCCACTTTTGAGCTTATTGTGCCGCCTGTGTGGAGTATTGCTATTGTTTTTAGGGATTTATTCTCTTTTACA
>Ga0180009_10006599_pt1 | contig 12123 bp, 8 predicted proteins | sample OS_PC_MetaG_FD_123537 | JGI IMG/M metagenome (GOLD analysis project Ga0180009, IMG submission 123537) | Groundwater microbial communities from the Aspo Hard Rock Laboratory (HRL) deep subsurface site, Sweden - OS_PC_MetaG | ecosystem: Environmental > Aquatic > Deep subsurface > Groundwater...
ATTCAATTTGTCATTTGTTGTCATTAGGTCATTCTTAGTTTGCAATGAATGACTATCAGTGACAGCGCCAGCTGATTGATTATTAAATGAAGCATTTTCAAATAACGGAAGCAGAATCTCTTCTGTAGTACCCGGGTAAGTCGTAGACTCCAGAGTAACGAGTTGTCCTTTTCGTAAATATTTTGCCACTGTTTCCGCGGTGGATACAATATAACTCATATCCGGTTCACGGTGTTCGTTTAAAGGTGTCGGGACGCATATTATTACGGCATCGCAATCAGTTAGAAACGAAAAATCGGAAGTAGCTTTGAACTTTTTTCCGGAGACCGCAGTCCGTATGCCGGAAGCCGGGATATGTTTAATATAAGACTTGCCTGAATTCAGAAGTGGGATTTTCTTTTCATCTATATCAAATCCTATTACATTAAATCCTTTGGACGCGAATGCGAGTCCTAGAGGCAGTCCGACATAACCAAGTCCGATAACGCCTATAATAGCGGTATGAGATTTGAATTTATTGATCAAGGCTTCTGAGGGGTGTAATTTTTTTTTCATTTGTTAGTTTTTAGTTGATTAGTTCTTAGTTGCTTAGTTCTTAGTTCTTAGTTGATTAGTTCTTGGTTGCTTAGTTCTTAGTTGATTAGTTCTTGGTTGCCCTCCTTCGCCGCTTTTTAATTTACAAAACATTGTGCTAAAGTGGCTACTGAGGGTTCATTAGTTTTTAGTGGTTGATTTTAGATATTTTATAAATCCGCCAATAAGTTTTTTTATTTCACTTGCAGAGTTATATAATTTACTAAATGTTTCATTATCAATATGCTTTTGATCAAGGAGAATATATAATAGTGACTGTACTTCAGAAGATGAACGGTAAGAATAATTTAAGAAATTTATAAATGCTTTAGTAGAACCCGAATCAAAACCTTCTGCTATGTTGTTCATTATTGATACAGAAGCTCTTTGAATTTGATCCTTTAATCCATAATCAAATTTTAATTTTGAAGTTTTTGTTAGATCATAAATTTGATTTGTAAGTATCCTTGCCTGTTTCCATGATTCAATATCTTCGAATTTTTTAATATTCATTTATAATTGCTTATTAGAATATATTTATGTCCAGTCAACTCCGAAATAAGAAACTAAGAAACTACGAACTAAAGAACTAGGCAACTACGAACTAAAAAAAAAGCTCCGCTACGGTCAATTACATTGACTGGAAATAATTTTAGATGGAATTAGACTAACACCCTTGTGGTGATGGGGTAAAACAATGTGTGGCAAAATTATTTATTTCTCCATAATAGTCTGTGTTTTCTATCACATGCTATATTACGAAATAAACCGGAATCGGATAAACAATCTAATATAATTTAAATAATTAACAAATATTTATTTATTAAACTTTAACAAGAAAGAGTCCTTTTCATCATCCTCGTCAGTTTTTAATTTTGAAGAAGATTTAAAGAGATCGATCATATTTTGTTTATCGAGATTTATATTAATTTCTTTTTCCTCGCGCACACGATGCTGATTAATAAAGGCCGAAAATGCTCTGCCTTTATTTTCTTTAATTTCTTTTCTTACTTCTTCCTGAATTCCAAGCGCGATTTTAAGAGCCTCAATTTTTTTCTCTCTTACCGATAATGTATTAACCGCCTCTTCGAATTCGGCTTTTTCAAGATGTTTTCTTACAATTAATTTTTCTTCTGATATATTATTAAGATTATGCCCGGAAGATTCTTTATAATCCTCGAGCAGTTCATTATTAATTTTTGAAGAAGAATGAAGCAGTTCTTCCTGATCTATAAAATTTTCATCGAAGGCGTAAATTGCTTCGGCGAATATTTTATCATTCTGATTCTGCGCCTCAGCCGCGCGCATATTAATGCTGAACACTTCATTATAACTGGTTTCATAATCCTTGCTCATTAGAGAAGTATAACCGACCTGCTGGATTTTGAATCTGAAATTTTCGGGATCGAGATCAAATTTAAGATGACGAAGATCTTTAATTGCGAATACGGGATCGAAATAGATAAGTTCCATATTATCACGGACTTTTATAAAATAGCCGTACTTGGTTGAATAAGCGTCAAGTTTGGAAACATTTGTAAGGAGTCTATATACAATAAGATTTTTAGGGGCGGGATCTTTAATAAATTCGCATACCTCGAAATAATCGATAGTACGCGGATGTTTAATCTTCTCATTTTTAAATATAATTTTAAAGTTATCCTTAAAATCAAATTTGTTTTGAGAATAAATTATAACGTCGTTTTTTTTAACTTCAAGAGTTTCTAGTAGCATTTTTTTTAGTATCAATCCGCCGCGGCGGATAAAGTATCAAGTATCAAGACATGAGATGTGAGACACAAGATGTGAGACACAAGATTGAGACACAAGATGTGAGACACAAGATTGAGACACAAGATGTGAGACACAAGATGTGAGACACAAGACACAAGATTTAAATAATAAATTAATTTTAATTTAAAATACAAAGTATAAAGAACAAAGATAAAAGGATCAAAGGACAAAGAACAAAGATCAAAGAACTAAGAACTAAGCAACTAAGCAACTAAGAACTAAGCAACTAAGAACTAACCAACTAAGAACTAAGCAACTAAGAACCAAAGCCCCTGGCGAACAAATCACCAATCAACCAATCAGTCTCCGGCGTACAGGTCAGCAAAGGATAAAGAAAAACTATCTACTTACTTCTGGCTTCTGATCCGCCGCGGCGGACTGGCTTCTGAATTCTGGATTCTGACTTCTGACTTCTGAATTCTGCCTACTGTTCCCCCGCCCATTTAATTAGGCCTAATTCAAAAGGATTAATTAGAAGTTCATGATTTGGGAGTACTCTTAATGTAAACCCGAATTGTCCCGTTGTATCGCAGGGAATTTCACCTTTGTATTTAAATATATTATCTTTTTTCGAAACATATTTCATTTTAGTAAAATTATTTCCCTGTTCACCGCCGTCGACTTTACCGTAATAAATCTGAACGTCAATATCTTTTTGAGTTAAATCGGTTAGATTTAATTCGGCGGTAATTGTATAATTTTCACCGACCATAAATTCGCCGTTTTTTTCATCCTTTGTAATATTAATGAAATTAATTTTATTCCAATTATTAATTAGATTTAATTTCCACGCGGAGAATTCTTTAGTTTTTTTCCAATCGTCCTTCATTATTTCTTTTCTGGTTTCATAAGATTTAATATAAAACTTATGGAAATATTCTTCCACCATTCTATTGGTATTAAATTCAGGTCCGAGTTTCTTCATAGAATTTTTCATCATAGTAATCCATTTACGCGGAAGTTTATCATCGGAGCGGTCATAAAAAGCGGGCACAATTTCTTTTTCAAGCGTATCATAAATTACACGTGATTCAATTTCATCCTGATAATCGAGATCGTCATATTCTTCACGATTGCCTATTGTCCATCCAACATTAGGATCATATCCTTCATCCCACCAGCCGTCGAGCACGCTGAAATTAAGTCCCCCGTTAGCGATAACCTTCATACCTGAAGTACCGCTAGCTTCGAGTGGGCGTCGGGGATTATTAAGCCAAACGTCGCAGCCTTCGACCATATAACGTGCGATATTCATATCGTAATTTTCGAGGAATACAACTTTTTTACGGAGGTGATCATCCTTTGCCATCTGCACAATTTCCTGGATTAACGCTTTCCCCTCTTCATCTTTAGGATGCGCTTTTCCGGCGATAATTAATTGCACGGGGAAATCGGCGTTATACATAATACTTGCGAGTCGTTCGATATCTTTAAAGATTAATGTAGCTCTTTTGTAGGTAGCGAATCTACGCGCGAAACCGATAGTAAGAGCCGAAGCGTTAAGCACTTCTTTAGCGGCGTTTATATCTCCGATTGAACCGCCTCTCTGCATAATCTGTTTTTTTAATCTTCCTCTAGCGAAAGCCACCAGACGTTCTCTTCTTCTTTCATGAGTTCTCCAAAGCTCTTCATCGGGAATTTCGTCTATTCTTCTTGCGGCATCTTTAAAATGATTAGGATCAAGATATTTATCGCCTAGATAACGCTGGAGAAGTTCATTCATTTCATTGGATAAATGGGAAGCCGTATGAATTCCGTTGGTAACATGATCGATAGGAATTTCATTAAAAGGAATACCTTTAAATCCGCCCACCCACATTTTTTTAGAAACGAGAGCGTGAAGTTTACTAACGCCGTTTACAAATCCGGCCATATTCATAGCGAGATGCGCCATATTAAAATTAGCCGGCGCTTTATCTTTAATTAAAGAGCCCAGACTATAGAATTCTTTATCGCTTATATTTAATTCATGTTTATAATAATTGCCGAAGTATCTTTCAATAAGCTCATTTGGGAATACGTCGATGCCAGCGGGCACGGGAGTATGGGTGGTAAATATATTGGAGAATTTTCCCGCGGTTTTAGCTTCGTAATAAGTTAGTCCGTGATTCTTAATTAATACGCGGATACGTTCAAGGGCCAGGAAGGCCGAATGCCCTTCATTCATATGACATACAAGCGGTTTAATATCCATTGCATGCAGGGCGCGTATACCGCCGATACCGAGCACGATTTCCTGCTGTATTCTAGTTTCGATATTACCGCCGTAAAGAGTGCGCGTAATTTTTTTATCCTCGTCAATGTTTTCAGGTACATTAGTATCAAGAAGGAAAAGAGGAACTCTTCCGACTTGAATTTTCCATATCTGGAAGAACACTTTTCTACCGGGGAAATCGAGATCAATTTTTAACGGATTATTTTCGGCATCGAGCACAAGCGTCATAGGCTGATTATAAAAATCGGTAATATCATATCTTTCCTGCTGCCATCCGTCGCTTGTTAAATACTGCTGGAAATAACCTTCTTTATAACAAAGTCCAACTCCCACAAGCGGGATTCCCAGATCGCTTGCAGATTTCATATGATCGCCTGAAAGGACTCCAAGTCCGCCCGAATAAATCTGCAGGCATTCAGTTAGTCCGAACTCAGCCGAGAAGTAAGCTATATAGGGCGGAGAGGACTGTGTTTTATAATTTTTCTGGTACCATGTAACTTCGGCCATATAAACCTGGAAACTGACAAATACTCTATGCATATGAGAAACGAAACCATCGTCGTGCGCAACTTCATCCAATCTAGCCTGGTTAATTTTCCCGAGCATTAGCACGGGGTTATGCTGGGTTTCTTCCCATAAATCCATATCTAATCTGCGGAATAATTCAATCGCGTCCTGGTTCCACGACCAGTAAAGGTTCCCGGCAATTTCTCTAAGCGGTTCAAGTTTTTCAGGAAGAGAAGGAATAATATTAAAGTTCCCGATAAAATTTATCATTACGTTTTATCTCCGAATAATTTTTATTTCAAATATAATTTAAACTAATATCCTATTTATAGTGAAATATTCTTAAATGCAAGGTTGCGTTTTATTATTTTTTTTAAATTGAGATATCTTGGGTTGGGGTATTATATAATTGCAAGATTGCAAAATTGCAGATTGAATGATTGGGTGATTGGGTGATATTAATAAAGCTTTGCGATCTTTGCGTAGTTTCAGCTTTGCGATCTCTGCGTGAAATTTTCTCGCAAAGGCCGCAAAGGATTTCGCAAAGTACGCAGAGAATTAATTTCGAAATATATTAGGTCAAGGTTGGATGTTGCGGGTTTTTAGGTTGCAAGTTTCAGGTTGCAGGTTACATATTGATAAATTCCATTTTCTGATCCACCGCGGCGGACTGGATTCTGACTTCTGGATTCTGACTTCTGGATTCTGGATTCTGGATTCTGACTTCTAAATTCTGACTTCTGGATTCTGACTTCTGACTTCTGATCCGCAGAGGCGGACTGACTACTTACTACTGCCTACTTACTACTGCCTACTGACTACTGCCTACTGTCTACTGCCTACTTAATACTAACTTCTTCTCTTTGACAGGAAAAAATCATATTTTACCATCCAATAATTTCTAATTAATATAGAAAGATCATGAATTATTTAATCGCAATTTTGACGGGATATTTACTAGGCTCATTCCCGACCGCCTATGTATTATTAAAAAAGTATAAACAAATCGATATCAGGCAATCCGGCTCGCAGAATGTCGGGGCGTTAAATTCTTATGAAGTATCGGAATCAAAATTAATAGGTTTAAGCGTATTATTAATCGACGCTTTAAAAGGATTTTTGACGGTACTTATATTAAAACTTTTATTCCCGGATGAATTTATATATCCCGCGATGGGATTAACCGCGGCTGTATTCGCGCATTGTTATTCGCCATGGATAAAATTTAAAGGCGGAAGAGGATTAGCAACCGCGGCCGGCGGCGCGGCATATTTAGCTCCGGTTATATTATTGTTATGGTGTATATTATGGGTGATCGCTTATATATTCAGGAGAGATATACATATCGGCAATATAATGGCGACGGTTTTATTGATAGCGTTAGTAATTTCATCGGGAGATATATTATTAAAATACTCGTTTCCACCCGCTGAAAATGAAATTGAGTTTATAATACCTGTAGCCCTTATGCTCTTTATAATATTTATTAAACACCGGAAACCTTTAATGGAATGGATTGGTAAACACAAGGTAAAAAAAAGGGATATTAATAATGAATAAATCAAAGGCTGTTATATTATCATCATTCACTACATTAATAATCGCGGCTGCTACTTTTTCATATATTTATTTTAATACCAATAAAGCTGTCCCGCATATTGAACCCGTACTAGAAGGACAAAGTGATTTTTCAGTTATTCAAAGCAGGGATTTATTCCAGGAAAATCAGGAAGCCAACGACGAGATAAGCAATTCAAGACATAATATTATAACGAAGACAGTTAAAAGAATCAGTCCCGCGATAGTAGGAATTAATGTAACCGAAATAAGGCAATACAGGAATCCATGGAGTATGGACCCATTCTGGCGCCAGTTTTTCGGCGACCAGGTATACAACAGGGAAATTCAGGGATTAGGATCGGGTACAATAATATCCAAGGACGGGTATATATTAACTAACGATCACGTTGCAGGCAACGGGGTAAAAATTATTATAACAATGACAGACGGCACGCAGCATGAAGCGAAAATAATAGGCACGGATCAGACATCGGATATTACATTATTAAAAATCGACGTTGACAATCTCCCCTTTGTGGAACTAGGCGATTCGGATGATATAATGATCGGCGAATGGGTTATAGCATTAGGCAATCCTTTCGGTTTGTTCGCGGTAAACGATAAACCTACAGTTACGGTGGGAGTAATAAGCGCGACGGGTATGAATCTGGGCGCCAAGGAAAACAGGTATTATTTAAGCATGCTGCAGACCGACGCGGCGATTAATAGCGGCAACAGCGGCGGGGCGCTTGTTAACAGCGTGGGACAATTGATTGGCATGAACACATTAATTTATACGGCTCAAGGTTCAAGCGGAAACGTGGGGGTTGGATTCGCTATTCCCGTCAATAAAATAAAAAGAATTATTAATGAATTAAAAAGAAAAGGCAAGGTCGACAGGGATTTCTGGACAGGGTTAAGAGTGCAGACAATTGACGACGGCATAGCGAAATATTACAATCTTAAAAATACACGCGGGGTAATTATAACCAACGTGGAAGCGGGTTCGCCGGCAGACAAAGCGGGACTTGAAACAACGGACGTTATAAAAAAGGTAAATGATTTTAACGTAAGCGATTATAATTCAATGGCGAATATACTTCAGGAATTTATGACCAACGACGTATTAAATATGAAAATAATAAGGAACAATAAAGAACTAAATTTAAAAATGAAATTAGAGAGACGAAATGATTGAAAGATATACACGCCCAGCGATGGGAAAAATATTCGAGGATCAATTTAAGTTTTCCACATGGCTTAAGATTGAAATTCTGGCCTGCGAAGCCAGAGCGGAAATGAGAGATATTCCTAAAGAAGACGTAGAGATAATTAAAAAGAAAGCGGACTTTGACGTTAAAAAAGTTTTAGAAATTGAAGAAACAACCAAACACGACGTAATAGCATTTTTAACGAACGTGGCCGAATATGTTGGTCCAGAATCGCGGCATATACATTACGGAATGACGTCTTCGGATATATTGGACACCACTCTCGCCTACCAGATGAAAACCGCGGGTGAAATGTTATTAAAGGATTTAATCGTGTTTAAGGATGCATTAAAACGCAGAGCTGTTGAGCATAAAAATACAGTATGCGTCGGCAGGAGTCACGGCATACACGCCGAGCCGACGTCGATAGGATTAAAATTCGCTTTATGGTTTGAAGAAGCCAAAAGAAATATAAAAAGGCTTGAAGCGGCGATTGATGTAATTGCCGTCGGGCAGATATCGGGGGCGGTAGGAACATTCGAACATCTCTCCCCCAAGGTTGAAGAATACGTTTGCGCTAAAATGGGATTAAAACCAGCGCCGGTATCGACGCAGGTAATTCAAAGGGACAGGCACGCGGAGTTTATAAATACGCTTGCAATTTTAGGCGCTTCGCTCGAAAAAATAGCCGTTGAAATAAGGCACCTGCAGAGAACCGAGGTACTTGAAGCCGAGGAATATTTTTCCAAGGGACAAAAAGGATCATCTGCAATGCCGCATAAAAGGAATCCGATTGTAAGCGAAAGAGTAACGGGATTAGCAAGACTGCTTAGGGGCAACGCCACCGCGGCGCTTGAAAATGTGGCGCTGTGGCATGAAAGGGATATTTCCCATTCGTCGGTGGAAAGAATAATTGTCCCCGACAGCTGTATTATAATGGATTATATGTTAAGCTTAATGACAAAACTTGTGGATAATCTTCTTATATATCCGGAAAATTCGCTGAAGAATTTGAATTTAACCCGGGGATTAATATTCTCGCAGACAGTTCTTCTGATGCTTGTAAACAAAGGCGCATCGAGGGAGGACGCGTATAGGATGGTTCAGACGCCGGCAATGGATGTATGGGCGGATGAAAATAAGAATCTAAAAGACGAACTGCATAAATCCGAAGAAGTAAAAAAGTTATTAAGTAAGGAAGAGATTGAAGAAATATTTGATCCGAAAAAGATGCTGAAGAATGTGGATTATATATTTGCGAGGTCGGTAGAAAAAGATTAATTTTTTTTTCTTAGTGTTCTTTGTGTTCTTAGCGGTGTAAAAAACTTTGCCACGAAGGCACAAAGGCTCTAAGCAGCACTAAGGGTTTAAAAAATGAATTTACGAATTCCCTGCTTTTATTAAAGAGTTATTAAAATTAATTAAATAACCAATTCGTAAACATATAAGTTTAAGTTGATTCAATATCTTTGCGGTCTTTGCGAGAAACATTTCACGCAAAGGACGCAGAGAATTACGCAAAGGACGCAAAGTCCTTGATTTTTTTTAGTTGCAGGTTTCAGGTTGCAGGTTACAGGTTTTTTCGAATGGTGTTTAATTTTAGATAAATTATAACCTTCTTCAAATAAGCTGCAGATACTTATAATTACCTTTATTTTGGAAATATTTTGCACTTTTTTCTCATTTATCACTTGACAAACAGTCCCCTTTAATATATATTAGCACTCAATGTTTTAGAGTGCTAGTTATAAAAGCGCTTTCAATTTTACACAAAATCAAAAATCTAATAACGGAGGATAAAATGGCGAAATTCAGTATTCAGCCCTTGGCTGACAGAGTAATAGTAAAACCGCAGGAAGCGGAAGAAACAACAAAAGGCGGTATTATTTTACCGGATACTGCAAAAGAAAAACCTATGCAGGGTGATATTGTTGCCGTAGGCGACGGAAAAGTTACCGAAGAAGGTAAAAAAGTAGAATTAACTGTTAAAGTCGGCGATAAGGTACTTTACGGAAAATATTCAGGTACTGAAATTACAATTGAAGGGAATGAATATTTGATTATGCGTGAAAGCGACATTTTTGGAATTGTAAAATAATTTTGTGAAATAGGAAAAAGGAGAATAAAAAATGGCAGCAAAGATTGTAGAATTTGGCGTTGAAGCCAGAAACGGATTAAAAATCGGTGTTGATAAATTAGCCAACGCCGTTAAAGTTACATTAGGACCAAAAGGAAGAAACGTAATTTTAGATAAGAAATTCGGCTCACCTACCGTTACAAAGGACGGCGTTTCGGTAGCTAAAGAAATTGAATTAGAAGACGCTGTAGAAAATATGGGCGCGCAGATGGTACGTGAAGTAGCGTCAAAAACAAGCGACGTTGCCGGCGACGGAACAACAACGGCAACCGTATTAGCGCAGTCAATTTTCCGCGAAGGATTAAAAAACGTTACCGCAGGCGCGAATCCAATGGACTTAAAAAGAGGAATTGATTTCGCGGTATCAAAAGTAGTTGAATATTTACGTTCGGTTTCAAAAGAAGTTGAAGGCAGAGAAGAAATCGCGCAAGTCGGATCAATCTCGGCAAACAACGATAAAACAATCGGCAATTTAATCGCGGACGCGATGGAGAAAGTCGGTAAAGACGGCGTAATTACAGTAGAAGAAGCTAAAGGAACCGAAACCGGATTGGATATAGTTGAAGGTATGCAGTTCGACAGAGGTTATTTATCCCCTTATTTTGTAACTAACTCCGAATCAATGGAAGCCGTATTAGAAGATCCGTATATATTGATTCACGACAAAAAAATCTCGGCAATGAAGGACTTACTCCCCGTTCTTGAGAAAGTAGCGCAAGCCGGAAAAGCGCTTTTAATTATAGCTGAAGACCTTGAAGGCGAAGCATTAGCTACATTGGTGGTTAACAAATTAAGAGGTACATTAAGAATCGCGGCAGTTAAAGCTCCCGGATTCGGCGACAGAAGAAAAGCGATGCTTGAAGATATAGCGGTACTTACAGGCGGAACGGTTATATCAGAAGAAAGAGGATTTAAATTAGAGAACGCGACAGTAAGTTATTTAGGAACGGCTAAAAAAGTTGTTATCGATAAAGATAATACTACATTAGTCGAAGGCGCGGGCGCATCTGACGATATCAAGAAAAGAATAAATGAAATTAAAGCCCAGATTGAAAAAACAACATCCGATTATGATAAAGAAAAATTACAGGAAAGACTCGCTAAATTATCAGGCGGAGTGGCGGTATTAAAAATCGGCGCATCGACTGAAATTGAAATGAAAGAAAAGAAAGCAAGAGTCGAAGACGCGCTTCACGCGACACGCGCGGCAGTTGAAGAAGGTATTGTAGCAGGCGGCGGAGTTGCATTAGTAAGAGCAAGCGAAGTTCTTGAGAATCTTGAGGGCGAAAATCCCGATCAGACAACAGGAATAAAAATAATTCAGAAAGCGTTATGCGATCCTTTAAAACAAATTGTAAGCAACGCCGGATTAGAAGGCGCGGTTGTATTAAACAAGGTTAAAGAAGGAAAAGCTGATTACGGCTTTAACGCGGCAACTGAAGTATATGAAAACTTAATCAAAGCCGGCGTTATCGATCCTACAAAGGTAACAAGAACAGCACTCGAAAACGCAGCTTCCGTATCATCATTATTGATTACAACCGAAGCGGTTGTTTATGAAAAGAAAGAAGATGAAAAAGCTCCAGCTATGCCGGGCGGAATGGAAGGCATGGGCGGAATGGGCGGAATGTATTAATTAGAATTCAGAATTCAGAATACAGAAGTCAGAATACAGAAGTCAGAATACAGAAGTCAGAATACAGAAGCGGTCTTTAGGGGCCGCTTTTTTTTTGAGCAGGAATTCAGGAGCCAGAATTTAGGAGTCAGAATTCAGAATATAGAAGCTAGAATTCAGAAGCGGTTTTTTGGGCTGCATTATTTTATCGAATTTTTGAATAAATACTAATTTAGAATTGCAAAACATATTATAAATAATATTTATAAACAGAATTTTATTAACCGTTTTTGATTTGAATTTAATTCTAAGAAAGATTGTTCAGATTGATTTTAAGATAAGAGCTAACTAACAACAGGGGTCGTCAGATTAAATAATGACTACTACAATTTAGGTGCGCAAGACACCTATTATGTTGGGAATCTAAAAGGAGTTGGCAGAATCTACCAGCAAACCTTTATTGATACTTTTTCAAGAGTGTCTCATGTTAAGCTCTACGACCGCAAGAGCG